>Ga0315280_10000088_pt1 | contig 162490 bp, 162 predicted proteins | sample YL17G06_40_MG_FD_203697 | JGI IMG/M metagenome (GOLD analysis project Ga0315280, IMG submission 203697) | Sediment microbial communities from Yellowstone Lake, YNP, Wyoming, USA - YL17G06_40 | ecosystem: Environmental > Aquatic > Freshwater > Lake > Sediment | place: USA: Wyoming | collected... | reverse complement strand
AACGAGAAAGAAAGCCCTTTGAAAGTTTTGATGATCTGCAAAAGCGCACGGATCTGCCTAATCCGGTTAAGCTAATCACCAAAAGAGTTCTGGAAGAGCTTGAAGGTGATAGCAAGTATCGACTGTTTACGAGGGCTCAATAGACGACTGAGTTAGTTAACGGGGTATTATGAGTCTCCTAGAAAGAACGAAGTCTCTACTTCGGGAGCATCGAATTTTTCCGAAGAAGGCTTTAGGGCAAAATTTTATGGTCGAACCTTCAATTTTCCAACGTATGGTTGAATATGCTTCACTAAGCGGGAACGACACGGTGCTGGATGTTGGTGCGGGATTAGGATTCCTGACACGTTTTATGGCGGACAAATGTAAAAGAGTTCTGGCTGTCGAAGCTGACACTGGACTGGCAAGCATTTTACGTGAACAACTTTTGGGCGCTCCTAACGTCGAGATTATTGAAGGTAATGTACTTGAAGAGGATGTTCCGCTGTTCAATAAGGTTGTTTCAATTCCACCCTACAAAATTTCTTCACGTTTACTTGTGTGGCTTTTCAACAAAGGTTTTGACTGTGCAGTTCTAGTCTTTCAAAAGGAGTTTGCAAGTCGCCTCGTGGCTCAAATTGGAAGTGAGGATTACGGGTGGCTAACAGTTCTGACGTATTACTATGCGGAAGCTGAGCTTCTAGATGACATCCCTAAATGGATGTTTTATCCTGAGCCAAAAATAGATTCGGTCATCACGTATTTGAAGTCAAAAAAGCCCAGGCCATTCACAATAAAGGATGAAGCAATGTTCAAGCGAATGGTGCAATTGATTTTCACGCAGCGCAACAAGAAAGTTGGAAACGCAGTCCTGCACTACTTGAGAAGCGCGCGTGGCGTACCTAAAGAGAACGCAGTTAAAATTGCTGAACATCTTACTGTTCATGGTAAGCGGGTAAGAGAATTAGCGCCTGAAGATTTTGGAGCCTTGGCAAATGCCCTCGTTGAGTAAGAAAGTGTTTTTTGCAAATTATGCCTTCCATATTTATGAAAACGTTTACGAACCGGCTGAAGATTCATTTTTGTTTGCTGAAAACTTGGAAGTCGAGCAAGGACACGCAGTTATTGACATGGGCACTGGATGTGGTATATTAGGCATTATCGCTGCAGGCAAAGCGTCACAGACCCTTGCGGTTGATATAAGCCCTTACGCAATTCATTGTGCAAAAGAAAATGCAAAACTAAACCGTGTTGCGGATGAAATGTTCTTCATGCAAGGAGACCTCTTCGCTACAGTAAGATTAGGAGAGAAATTTGATTTGATCCTCTTTAACGCTCCCTATCTACCTTCGAAACGTGGCGAAGAAAGCTCATGGCTTAGACGTGCTTGGGCTGGCGGCGGTGATGGGAGACAGATAATTGACCGATTTATCTGTGAAGCACCAAAATATCTGGAAAGAAATGGGCGCATCTTTTTGATGCAGTCCACGCTGTCTGATGTGAGTTTGACGCTGCAAAAGTTAGAGAAGAAGAATATGAAAGCAAGTATTGTTGCGAAACAGGCTTTGCCATTCTTTGAGACTATAGTGCTTGTAAGGGCAGAACTTTAATCGTGACTTCATAGTTTGATTCTTTCGTGAAGGTGTCAAATAGTAAGATAAAAAGTGGTGGGTTACAAGTGTAGATACCCTACTAGATTGTACTGCACGATCAGTGCAGCGAAGAGTGTGCCAATTAGAGACATTACAGTGATCATAGTGTTGAGCGAAGGTCCTGCGGTGTCCTTGAATGGGTCTCCAACAGTGTCGCCTACAACGGCTGCTTTATGAGCATCCGAGCCTTTTCCTCCGTATTGTCCAGATTCGATTAGTTTCTTGGCGTTGTCCCAGAGACCGCCAGCATTGGCCATAAGTAGGGCCAACATTAAACTGGAGAATATGGCCCCGGCTAAGTAGCCGCCTAGTGCTTCTATTCCTCCTACAAATCCTATTATGAGAGTTGAAACGATCGTTACGATGCTGGCTGGCATAAGCTCGCGCAGAGCTCCCTTGGTTGCAATGTCAACACAGCGGCCGTAATCTGGCTTGACACCCGGCTTTCCTTCCTTCAGACCTGGAATTTCTCTGAATTGCCTTCTAATTTCGTCGATCATTCTGGAAGCGTTTCTGCCCACACCGAGCATCACCATCGCTGAGAATATTGCAGGCATTGCAACGCCAATGAGGGCTCCTAGCAAAACCCACGGATTCATTAGGCTGAATTCAACCGTTACCCTAGGATCAGTAGGTGGCAGAGTTGGATTAAGTTTTTGCAGTGCCTCCTCAGCTGTTGCTTTGAATGCGGCCAACAAGGCAATGACGGTTAATCCCGCCGCGCCTATGGCGAAGCCCTTTGTTATGGCTTTTGCGGTGTTTCCTGCTGCGTCAAGTTCATCTGTGACGGCTATTACTTCCTCGCTCATTCCAGATTGCTCAGCAATTCCTTTAGCATTGTCTACAATTGGCCCGTAAGCATCATTTGAAACTGTCAATCCAACGATTGATAGCATACCGAGGGCAGCGATGGATATTCCAAATACGGCAAATGAAAATCCACCAAGAGGTTCACATAGTTTGTACGATACTACCGCAGCAATCGCTATCCCGATTAGTGGTAGGAGAACACTGCGTAAGCCGTATGAGAATCCGGTTATTATGTTTACTGCGGCTCCTGTCTGGGAAGCTTCTGCAGTCCTTAAAACAGGTGCCTTGTCTTCTGATGTAAAGTAATCTGTGGTTATACCAATGATTACTCCAGCAAGCATGCCTACAATTGCAGCTCCCCATATCCGCCATTCATAACCAAGATAGTATGTTCCTAGAGCTGCAAGAACTGCAAAGACTGTGCAGGTAACGTACGTGCCCGCGTTAAGCGCATTCCCAGGGTTGCCTTTCTTGCCAACTCTGACAGTCAGCGCTCCTATCACAGCGGCAAATATTCCCAGACCAGCAAACACCAATGGAATCTGCACATAGACACCAGCAGAACCTGGAAGAGTATTAAGCACGCTACCAAGAATCATGACTGCAAGTATGCTGGCTACGTACGAATCAAACAGATCTGCCCCCATACCCGCAACATCACCTACGTTGTCGCCTACGTTATCAGCAATTACTGCCGGGTTTCTCGGGTCATCTTCAGGAATTCCTAGTTCCACTTTGCCGACCAAGTCTGCACTAATGTCAGCCGTTTTTGTGTAAATTCCTCCCCCGGCCTTCGCGAAAAGTGCAAGTGAGCTTGCACCGAAACTGTATCCTAAGACTATCCCGGGGTCATTAGTTATCCAATACACAATGCTTATTCCGAGCAGACCAAGACCTACAACAGATAATCCCATCACGGCTCCACCGCGGAAACCTATTGGAAATGCTTTGTTCAAGCCTTCTTTCGCTGCGTTCGCTGCTTTCGCGTTTGCTTTTGTCGCAATATTCAGTCCTAACAACCCCGCCAAAGCTGAACAGAGAGAGCCGAACATATATGCCAACGTGATTTCAACGTTTTGCAATGGTTTCGAGTCTGCTCCCCATAGAGGTTTTGGCAGGAAGATCAGCATTAAAACGGCTACGATTGCTACAAATATTGCTAGTGTCGTGTATTCTCTCTTTATGAAAGCATTTGCGCCTTCTCTTATTGCAGCGGCGATTTCCTTCATTCTTTCAGTTCCGCTGTCTTGTTTGTCCACGTAACGGTAGAAGTAAAGTCCCACCAATATTGAGATCAGAGCAGATAGTGGTGCTATTAACCATGCTTCAAACAATCTTTCACTTCTCCTTCTTAATCTCCCATCTATTTTTAGAAGGTGTAGTGTTTTGGAATCGCTTATAAACTTATTTGCAGATGTTCTAACTTTTAGTTCTGTGTGAGAAAAGATTATTAACCATGATTTTGAACAGTTACAGTCTTACTGTTTGACGTGAGCGAGAGAGGGGAACATGTCAAAAGCTTGGCATGCGATGGAAATTGAAGAAACATTGCAGGACTTGAATGTTAAAGAGACTGGTCTGACTCAGGAAGAAGCCCAGAAGCGCCTTAGCCAGTTTGGCCCTAACGAACTGAAAAAGGAGAAGGGCCCGTCTTCAATAAAAATGTTCCTTGAACAATTTGCAGACATTCTAATGATAATACTGCTGATCGCTGTGGGGCTTTCAGTGTTCTCATATTTTATCACCCAAGACATAGGTGAACTTTACGACGCGTTTGTAATAATCGCGATAGTCATAGCAACCGCAACTTTGGGATTTGTCGAAGAATTTCGATCGGAGAAGGCTGTCGAGGCTTTAAAGAAAATGACAGCGCCCACGGCTATGGTCTTACGTGATGGAAAAGAAGTCAAGCTTCCGACAAGTGAACTTGTTCCGGGAGACGTTATTCTTTTGTATACAGGCGATAAGGTTCCGGCGGACGCTCGGCTGATTGACGCAATTAATCTCAAGGTGGATGAGGCTGCCCTAACGGGCGAATCATCTCCTGTTAACAAGAATAATATAGCTTTTCCTGAAGAAACTCCGCTTAACGATCGCCTAAACATGGCTTTTACAGGAACAATTGTCGTCTATGGGCGAGGAAAAGCCGTCGTTACATCAACCGGAATGAATACAGAATTTGGAAAAATTGCGAAAATGGTTCAGATGACAGAGGAAGAGGAGACGCCTCTTGAAAAAAGGACAGCGTCTATTGGCAAATGGATTGGACTTTTGTCGGTGGCAATCTGTCTTGCAGTGGGTGGAATAGGTATACTCGAAGGACGATATTTTCTTGACATGATCCTGTGGGGAATCAGTTTGGCCGTGGCAGCAGTTCCAGAGGCTTTGCCTGCGATAGTAACAGGTGCTCTTGCTGTTGGCATGTACAGGATGGCCAAAGTCAACACCATTGTCAAGAGACTTCCAGCAGTTGAGACTCTAGGATGCACTAGTGTTATTTGTTCTGACAAGACAGGCACGATGACTAAAGGCGAAATGACTGTGCAAAGGTTATACGTGAGTGGTCAAGCAATCAAAGTTTCAGGAGTCGGCTATGAACCAGAAGGCGAGTTTCTTTTTGAAGATAAGAAGATTGACCCCTCTAAACAGGAGCTTCGCACCCTTCTGACTGCCGCAACTTTGTGTAATGATGCTAAATTGGAGAAAGAAACTGCAACTGAACGATGGATTATTAAAGGAGACCCCACGGAGGGTGCACTAATTGTCGCGGCGGCGAAGGCTGGCTTATGGAAAGAAGAATTGGAACAACAGCAACCACGCATAGGCGAGATACCCTTCTCTTCAGAGAGAAAGCGAATGACCACACTCCATGTCGCCCCCAGCAAAAAGAAGATCGCCTACATGAAAGGCGCACCGGAAATAGTCCTGGAGAGATGCACAAAGATTTTTGCGAATGGGAAAACTCGTAAGCTGAATGAAGATGAACGCCTGGAGATACTGAAAGTAAACGAAGCGATGGCAAGGCAAGCGCTTAGAAACTTGGGTTTCGCTTTCAAGGAGCTACCAGAGAGCAGTGCAACTATTGATGAAAAGGATGAGAAAGATTTTGTTTTTATTGGCATAATGGGAATGATTGACCCTCCACGTGAAGAAGTAAAGGAGGCTATATACACTTGCAGAAAAGCCGGAATCGATGTCGTGATGGTTACTGGCGACCACAAGTTGACTGCAGTAGCGGTTGCTAGAGAACTCAATCTGTTAGGTGAAAATGAAGAAGAGGGTAAAGTGCTCACGGGCGAAGAGCTGGAGAAGATAAGCGATGAACACTTGGCAGAGATGGTTGAAAAGGTCGTCATTTACGCGCGGGTTTCCCCTGAACATAAAATGAGAATTATCAAGGCTTGGAAGGCGAAGGGAAAAGTGGTTGCGATGACCGGAGACGGAGTCAACGATGCACCTGCACTCAAAATGTCTGACATAGGTGTTTCGATGGGAATCACAGGCACAGAAGTCACTAAAGAAGCGTCAGACATGGTTTTGACAGATGACAACTTTGCTTCTATCGTAAAGGCCACTAGGGAAGGACGTGAAATATACGATAACATCAAGAAATACTTGACATATCTGCTGCGATGTAACATTATGGAAATTCTTGTCATGTTCATAGTAGTGGTCTCGGTTCCGTATCTGGCTAGAATGTTTTCGCCAGACGCAGCCGCTTCAGCAATTAGTGAGGCTTCGGTGGCTCTGACAGCAACACAACTCCTATGGGTGAACTTGACGACTGACGGTTTGCCGGCTATAGCGTTGGGAGTTGATCCAGGCGATCCGGACTTGATGGAAAGGAAACCGAGAGACCCGAATGAAAGTGTATTCACGCGAGACGTTAAGGTCTACCTATTCGCGGTGCCAATATTGATGACCGCTTTGCTTTTGTTTGGATATTTCTTTTACAGACCTTGGGAAGGTCCAGCTGAATTAACGGAAGCAAGAACACAGCTGCTCACAGCCATGATTTTGATGGAACTGGTGAATGCCGTATCTGCTCGCTCATTAAAATATCCGGTGTTTAAAGTAGGCGTGTTCAAGAATAAATTCTTGTGGTATGCTATACTTTCATCGCTTGGCCTTCAGCTTATAGTACTTTACACACCTGGTGTTCAGAGTTTGTTCGATGTTAGCTCGCCTGAGCCTCTTGACTGGGGGTTCGCGATATTGTTTACAGCGATAGTCTTCGGTTCATTGGAGATCGGGAAATACGTTGCAAGCAAGAGAAGAAAGGCATAGCCCTAGAAAAATTTAAATCCAATGCAAAGTGAAAAGAGCCACTAATAACAGGAAACAAAAGGGTTGAAGAAAATGGCGGAAAAAGCAGCAAATCCAGCTCCGCTTGGACTGTTAGGCTTTGGAATGACAACGGTTCTGCTGAATTTACACAACGCAGGTTTCTATCCTTTGGACAGTATGATTCTTGCAATGGGTCTGGCCTACGGTGGCCTTGCTCAAGTGATAGCCGGGGTAATGGAATTCAAGAAGGGAAACACGTTTGGTACGGTTGCATTCACGTCTTATGGTTTGTTCTGGTGGTCTCTTGTTAGCTTGATCTTGCTACCGAAAACCTCCTTGTTGTCTGGAGTTAATGTGCCAGTGAAAGAAGCCATGGCAGCTTACTTCTTCATGTGGGGGCTTTTCACCTTTGTAATGTTCTTTGGTAGATTGAAGGCGAACCGTGCAATTCAATTTGTCTTCATGAGCTTAGCGATTCTTTTCTTCCTACTGACAATAAGAGACTTGACGGGAAATGCGACAATAGGCACAATCACTGGCTACGAGGGAATCATTTGCGGATTGAGCGCTTTCTATCTGGCTTTGGCAGAAGTGTTAAACGAAGCTCACGGAAAAACCGTGCTGCCTATATGCCCTGTGGGCTGAAGAGCACGTTCACCTTTTTTATTTTTTCTTTGAAGCATATGCTTCAGGTTAACCGCTTTTTTATCTCGCATTAGCAGAAATAGACAACGAATCCCACAGAGAATGTACCTCCAGTCATCTAGGCGAAACCAACAACAATTCCCTGTTTAGAGACCTAAATCTATATATAATAAATGCTTTTTTTAAAGAAGCCAAAAATAGTCAGTTCAAAAGGTGAAACGAAATGGCCAAAGAAGCGGTAGAGGTCTATAAGGAATTTGAAACTGATATTATTCCACAGAGCTGGAAAGATAGAGTATGGAGCAAGGATGACTTCAAGAAATGGTATGAAACCACTGTGAACAATAAGAGGGCAATGGAAGAGTGGTGGGGAAAGTGGGCAGACGAAATCTTTTGGTTCAAAAAATGGAATAAGGTCTTGGATGATAGCAATCCGCCATTTTACAGATGGTTCGTGGGTGGGGAAACAAATCTTGCTTATCTAGACACAGACTGGCAGATTGATCTTGGTAGAAAGAACAAGTTGGCTTTGATTTGGGAAGGAGAGCCTTGGGATGAAGCAATGGAGCAGCCTAAGGAAGTTAGAAAGTTTACATATTACGACCTTTTCAGAGAATCAAACGTGATTAGCTTTGCCCTAAAAGAAAAATTGAAAGTCAAAAGGGGAGACATTGTAACATTCTATTTGCCCATGATTCCAGAACTCCCACTCTATATGCTTGCAGTTCAAAGACTGGGTGCACGGCACAGCGCGGTTTACAGCGGATTCAGCGCAGATGCTTTAGCTACAAGAGCCATAGACGCTGGTTCTAAAGTAATAGTTACTGCGGACGGGTTCTATAGAAGAGGGAAAATAATAAACCTTAAACCCATTGTCGATGAAGCCGTAAAAATATGTGCACAAAACGGGGTCAAAATAGAGAAAGTTATCGTAGTCAAAAGAGCGAACAATGATGTACCTTGGAATAATGAGGTGGATATTTGGCATCACGACTTGGTTGGCGACGTACCAAAAAACGTCACCCTTCCCGCTGAAAAATGTGGTTCAGAAGACTTTTCATACATCCTATACACATCGGGTACAACAGCTGCTCCTAAAGGAGCCCAACTTCCAATAGGCGGCTATGCGGTTTCTCTATATGCTACTATGAAGTTGATATTTGATGTTCGTGACAATGACATCTATTGGTGCACAGCGGATATCGGATGGGTTACAGGGCACTCATACATTGTTTACGGCCCACTGTTGACAGGTGTAACATCGATAATGTATGAAGGTTCCCCAGATTACCCACGGCCTGATAGATGGTGGAGCATTATCCAAAGATATGGGGTTACGATATTTTATACCACACCAACCGCCATCAGAATGCTAATGAAGTTTCCAGAAGAACTTGTCAGAAAATACGATTTATCAACAGTGAGAATTTGTCATTCTGTCGGCGAGCCTATTAATCCAGAAGCATTCAAATGGTATTTCAAAAACATCGGCAAGGAAGACATTGTCGCCTCGAGCACTTGGTGGATGACAGAGACAGGACAAATGCTAACAGGACACTTTCCTGGACTAGGAAAGATATTTCCGCTTAAACCGGGAACGAATGGCTATCCTTTTCCAGGGGTTACAATGGAGGTTCTTGATGACGATGGGAACCGTTGCTCACCTGGAGCTAGGGGATATTTGGCTATAACATCACCTTGGCCAGGAATGCTTATGACGTTGTACAAAAGTCCTGAAAGATACGTAGATGTCTATTGGTCAAGATTTAAAGGCAAGATGTACTTCTACACTGGAGACTTTGCAATTAAAGACCAAGATGGGTACATATGGGTTTTAGGAAGAGCTGATGATGTTCTTAAAGTTGCAGGCCACAGAATTGGAACTGCTGAAATTGAATCGGCAATGATTAAGCATCCTGCCGTTGCGGAGTCAGCATGCATAGGCAAGAGTGACCCGGTAAAAGGAGAGACACCTTTTGTCTTTACAGTTCTCAAACAAGGATTCCCGCCAAGCCCGAAGCTTGCAGATGAGTTAAAAATGCACTTAAGAAGCACCATTGGTCCTCTCGTAGCGTCTGATGCAACAATAGCCTTTGTTGACTCGGTTCCTAAAACAAGAAGCGGCAAAATTATGAGAAGATTGCTAAAAGCGATCGTTGGCGGGGCGGCCATTGGAGACGTCACCGCACTGGAAGATGGAGTAGCCATTGATGAAGCAAAGAAAGCTTATGAGTCTGTGAAAGAGGCTCTTGAGCGCAAGTAAGACTAGGTTTCTTGCAACCTTACCATTTTTTGATTTTTCTGCGAATTGGCAGATCATTTAGAAATTTGTTGCCTTTGTAAAAAGGTTAAGGATAGAATCTTCTTATCGTTCTTGGAAACGGTATAGCGTCAATTATGTTTTCTAGGTCGAGCATCCACGTTAGAAGCCTCTCCAAACCCATCCCAAACCCAACATGCGGAACAGTTCCATAACGTCGCAGATCAACATACCAATCATAATCTTCTTCCTTCAAACCCATTTCTTTAAGCCTTTCAAGCAACTTTTCCTTGTCGTCTTCCCTTGCGCCGCCTGTCGATATTTCTCCTATTCTTGGAACAAGCATGTCCGTGGACATAGCTATTTCTGGATTGTCTTTGTGGGTTTTGCAGTAGAAAGCCTTGATCTGTTTCGGATAATCATATATGAAGAAGGGCTTGCCAAAAATGTCTGCCACAGCCTTTTCCTCTTCATAGCCCAGGTCCTCACCCCACTTTATCTTAAAGTCTTTTGCTTTCAGTTTTTCAATGGCTTCTGTGTAGGTTATTTTCGGGAAAGGCGTTTTAACTGAGACAAGTTTTGAAATATCTGCAGACAATTCTTCCAATTCCCTTTTACAACTCTCAGCAGTTCTTCGGCAAATGTGAGTCAAAAGTTCTTCTTCCAGCCGCATCAAATCTTTCATGTCTGCAAAAGCCTGTTCGGCCTCGATATGCCAGTATTCGGTTAAATGCCTAATAGTTCGGCTCTTCTCGGCTCTAAAAGAGGGAGCGACGCAGTAGACTTTTTCCGAGGAATAAATCAGAATCTCAAGGTACAGTTGGGCGCTCTGAGTCAAGTACATGTTCTGATCAAAATATTTAAGCCCAAACAGAGTTGAACCGCCCTCGCAAGCGCTTGTGATGAACATTGGTGGAGCAACTTCAATAAATTCCTGTTTTTTGAAAAATTCATGTGTGAATCTCTGAACCTCACTGCGCACTTTCATTACCAAATTCATTCGACGACTGCGTAGCCACAAGTGCCGAACATTCCGGAGAAACTCTTCGCTGTCTTCTTCACCTTTTTGGCCTTTTCCTTTGGTTATTGGAAAAAGTTCTGCTAATCCAATAATTGAAAGCCTTTCAACCGAGACCTCGTATCCGCCTGGGGCGCGCGTATCTTTCTTAACGGTGCCTTCAAGCGTTAGTGATGATTCAATTGTAATCTTTTCAGCTTCACTCCAAGCTGGACTTTCCTTCTTAACTGGGCACTGAATAATTCCCGTTGAGTCCCTTATGACTAAGAAAACTGTTTGTTTTCCCTCTCTTTTACGGTAAACCCAACCTCTGATTGCGACTCTCTTGTCTTCCCAGTATCCGTCTAGGATTTCTCGAATAGGAACAAAGCCCATGTGCAACAGCCTTCCCTTTCAATAATGCCTTCAAACCTAAATATCTATCTTGAACTTCAAACTTGCTTAGCGCTGTTTTCGGAAACTTGCTTGACTTCATCGTTCAAATGCCATATGAAACACACGTATGGGTTGTAAGATTAAAGAAACGCTTCATGCCCCATAACTCTTAAATCTCCGGCTTTTGTGCAATATATCGCGTATGGTATTGGAAACCTTGGAAATTGGTTACAAGCTTAGTGCCCTCAAACGTTCAACAATCGCGATAGCAAGTGTAGTTGTCGTGGAAGTAATCTTAGGGTTGGTAGTGAGCAGTCTCGCGATTGTAAGTGATGGGTTGCATGCATTTCTTGATGCCTTAACGACACTCACGCTTTTCATTGCAACCCGTGCGTCTATTAAGCCTCCGGATGAAGAACACATGTACGGGCACGAAAAATTTGAATCAGTGGGCGGGTTAGTAGGCGGAATTGCGCTCATAGGAGTTGCGCTGGTAATAGTATACGAAGCCACTTTGAAAATGTTAAGTAATCAAACTATCAATCTAGGGATAGAATATATTGGTTTCGTGGCAATTGGCTATACGTTTTGCATAGACTTCTTCAGAGTGGGTACACTCATGAGGGCTCGGAAGAGTGAGAGCTCCACGATGAGGGTAGGATTCTACCATGCCGTTGCAGATCTAAGCTCGACAGTAATAGCATTTTTAGGATTCGGACTGGCAACCGTTGGATTTTACTACGGGGACTCTCTGGCATCCATGATCTTAGGCGCCTTGTTAACCTACCTGAGTGTTAAGCTGATTTGGAGTAGCGGTATGGAGCTTACCGACACGATATCAAAAGATGTAGCAGCCAAGGTCAGAAAAGAGATATTTGGTGTAAAGGAAGTCTGCAAGTGCGAAAACTTGAAGGTCAGAAAGGCGGGCGATAAGACTTTTGTCAGGGCGACGGTGCAGGTTCATGATTATTTGAGTCTTGAAGGAGCCCATGATCTGGCTTCAAGAATAGAGGCGAACATAAAGAAAGCGCTAGGAAATGCGGAGGTCGCGATACATACTGAACCATGTGAAACGGAGATGCCGACGGAGAAACTTGTAGAGAAGATGGCAATAGAAGTTCAAGGGGTAAAGGAAGTCCATGAAATTAACACAGCCTACACAGACGGAAAACTGTACATCACATTGCACGCTTATGTAGATCCGAAACTTTCAGTTGAAAAAGCCCACGAAATAGCTGAGAAAATTGAAGACAAGATAGAAGAAAGAATGAGAGACGTTGAGAACGTGGCAGTTCACATAGAGCCTTTCAGCGCCAAGACGCGAAAGGGTTCAATGGTAGATGAAGGCGAGATAAGGAGAATAGTTCATAAAACAGCGGAAGAATACCAACAAGCCTTCCGAATAAAGAGAATATTGACCTACATTGCTGGCAAAAAGCGTTACATAAACATTGATTGCTCTTTTACAAGGCAAGTTTCAATTGAAGATGCACATAAGATCGCCTCTCAAATTGAAGAAAACATGCAGGAACATTTTGAGGAGACAACTGTTACGGTCCACATGGAGCCAAGTTAAGATCTGCCAATTCCATGGAATGTTGCTTTTAGTACTGAAAAAAGGGTGGGAGAGGAAATCAGTTCAGCTCAATTTCCTTTATGAATGCCAAGTCTTCTAAGCTGTTCAGCTTCACTTTTGCGTCGGACAATGTGTAAAGGACGTCTTGAATGTAGAGTGCTCTTGTCACCCAGTAGCGGTTGTCTCCACCTTCGACGCCAGTCTCTTGATGGGTTATTTTATCTCTCAGCTCAAAGCCTTGACTCAAAGTTACGTTGAAAATGTAGGCTGCTTGCGAAAGTAGGCCATTATATCCGCTAGTATTAGCATGGTATGTTGAAATAGGGATCACTAGTAAGTCCTTTGGTTTGTCAAAAAGAAATGCTTTATGTTCAGTCAAAACTAAAGCGTCTGACCACATACCATCAACGGCATACCTGCTTATCTCTATTGGCGCGCTGACATTGCTGACATCGAAGAGCGAAATTTTCACGTTGTTATCTGCGTCTCTGCCTACGCCTATGAGGTGGTTTTCATCATACGGGTGCAGATACCGAGTAAACCCTGGAATCTTCAAGTAGCCTAGTATCTTTGGGTCACTTGCGTTTTCAACGTCTATCACAAAGAATGGGTCTCTTCGAACAACCGATGTTGAAAGATAACAGCGGTTCTCTATGAATCTCGCTGAATCTATAGCTTCCTCAGGTGCAATGTTCTCGAGGCTTCCGACGACGCTGAGGTTCATATTCAATATGTATAAGTTGTTTTGACTGGTGCCATTTGCCCAGGTTGTCGTTGCTATTCTAAAGTAGCTCTTGTACTCATCCATTGAAAATTGGTTAAGTTCGTGTCCTGACACCTTGCCTTGAGCTTCGCAGGTCATATTGTTGTTCTCTATGCGTACTCGATAGATTGATGTTTTATCGTCTTGCTCTCGGAACGTTACGTAGACATTGCTTAGCGAAACGTACATGTTGCTTGTGCCTCCCATCATAAGCGTTAGGTAAGTTGGTTCTTCTGTGGTGTTTTGCATGTTTAGGGCGGCAAATGTTGTGAAGACGTAGTAGTTGTCAGAAGTGTTCGAGTAGTGGATTTCAGATGGGGATATCTCTTTAACACCGCTATTTGAATAGGTTTTTGGAAGGATGACTGTGTCGAAAATGAGGTAGGATGGTTGGCTTACTACAAAATAGACGTATTTGCCGATCATCCTTGAATTGAAGTAGCTGCCGGTCAACGTGAAAGTTCTGAGCAGTATAGGATTTGTTTTATTTGAGATATCGTATACGTTCGCGAAGGTTTTTACATCCATTATGTAACTGTTGAAATACATTGGAGGAACGGCGTATTTGCATCCTAACACGACTAATCTATCGCCGCTCACAAAGATTCCGACGGTGTATGTGTCATTGAAGGTTATCTTTGCAACCTCCCGTGCCTCTTCGGGTGGATAAGCTTTCAGAATGGAAACATTATTGCCCGTCATTAGATAGATGTATTCTCCATCAGTCTTCACAACGTCAGCTTCGTCAACTCCTGCAACTTGAATATTTGTAGTTGAATACGCAAAGTCCATAGAATACCCCTTGACACCTTCAGCGAGAGAGTTGATAATTGGTGACAAAACTGAAACAAATCTGCCAGCGCGCGTGTCCATAGGCCCCAGAAACATATATGGTGCTTGAGTCTTGGAATTTGCTTTCAAGAAATCTCCAATCTCCTCACGGGATGAGAATGTTTTCAAGAGTGAAGAAGCTTGAGGTACTTGGATCTGTGGTATGTAGCCTAAATTATAGCACAATGATCCTAGAACGATGGCCATAAGAGATGCTATGATCGCGTACAATCCGGCTTTTCTTTTAATTTCTTTTTGCATTAGACGTTCACCACTTTAGTATAGAGTTTTCATCGAATTTTATCCTAAGCCTTAGTACAGTCCAATCCAGAAATTAGAACGGTCTCAACGACCATACTCGGACTGCCTCATACCAAAAAATCGCTAGAACTATTGCGCCGAATGAAAGTATAAACAAGTTCTCCCGCGTGAAGCCTTGCATTAATGTTAAGAGATAAATTATGTAGAATGTTGTGGAGAAAACCGCGTAGAAGAAGTATCTTGGAAACAAGATTTTTCCCAATTTGACGAAGTGTCGGAGTACGCCGATTTTGACTTCGCTGACCAAGGAATAGTTTCCGCCCACATCCTCTTTTTTTACTAAACCTAATTCGCGGAGTTGTTCAAGATGATGTTGCGCCACGCTTGGACTGCTAAAGTGTAACATTCTCTGAACTTCACGAACAGTCATTGGGCGACTATTTTTCAAAAGAAGCCAGTAGACTTTCCAGTCTTTGCCGCGAAGTGCGTACTCAAACTCAACTTCTTCTTCAACGTTCAAAGAATAACACGCTTCTGCAACCTAATACTACACATGGGATGCTTATAATTCCAATTTTTAGAACAGTAGCTGCAGAGCCTTTGTGATTTCTTTTTCAATGTCTTCTCTCGATTTGCTTGCATTCAGAATTCTCCACTTATCTGTTGAAGCCAAGGAAAGTGCTTTGCGTCTAACTCGCTTTAGCTCTTCCAGACTTTCGAACATTTCCATTTTGCTGCGTGTTTGTCGTATTCTTCTGTCAGCTTCTTCGGGGTGAACGTCGAGGAAAAACATGAAATTTGATGTCGGTACAATGCAAGCGAAGAAGTGGTAGGCGATCCTGTCCAATGGTGATGGCAGATAGGCTGTTCCCATTAGATAGCGAACAAAGATTATGTACTCATATTTTCGCCATGAATAGAGTAGAATGGAACGGATAACGTCAAGCATATAGAAAAGGGCAGCTGCTAAATGTGCACTTTTTCCTTTCAAATATAGAAACTGCTTGGCTTTAACGCCGAGAAAATTGTCCTTTGAGGGGTGAATACGTAGATAGACAGTTTTTCGCTTTGTCCTGAGGAGATTGTAAAGCCTAAGTGCTTGTGTACTTTTTCCTGAAGCATCCAATCCATCTATGACTATGAACATCAAGTGCTTAGACGCCTCCTCCATACAAAAGAAAGGTTAGAACACTGAAAGCAGGCACGGTCAGGTTGTCAAAACCCATGGGTGAAAAGCCTTCGACTAAAGTTGCGACAGTAGCGACCGCGAGGACCGCAAGCCCTTTGTCGAGAAGTGAGAGCGGATAAAGCACAGAGAAGAAAACTAAACTTGCTCCAAAACTGGCGAAGGTGACCAGAAACATGGCTGCGGAGCCTTCTAAGCTCTTTTCTGCAACAAGTTTGTATTTTCGTCTGCCATACTTTTCCCCCACCATTGAAGCAGCGGCGTCGCCATAAGCCATGGGTAGGATCCCAGCAGCAAAAACATATGGCTTCGGAGTGAAAAACAAAGCCAGAAAGGTGTAAGAAATGGCGTAGAAGATGAGTCCTAACTGGTGGCCTTCCTCGGTTATGTCAGCAAGTCCCCTCAGTTTTCTGCCAATGGTCCTAAATGGAGAGTAGGGTGATGCTAGAAAAGTGACTAATATGAATGAGGCGGCGATGAAGGTTGGAAAGATGTTTAGTGTGAAAAATGGAATGACGAATGGAAGATTCCCGATCATTATATGTAAGAACTTGCGTGAAGACTTTCGCGAAACATGCAAGAGTTTGTCCATTTTGCTTGAGACAAAAATCAGGATCAATATGTAAATGTAGCAGAGAAGCATTAAGAGAATGTTCGCAAGGATTTCTTCAATAGACATCAGTTCACCTTGCGGTGCCAATGACGAAGGCTAGTAATCCGATGATGAACCATAAGAGTACGGTGTTCTTAATTCTCTTGGCGTTTTCTCTTGAATAGTCTTTTAGAAGCATGATTGATGACGTTGCGAGCCCGAAGTCGGTTATGGCTACTAAGGGAATGAACCAGAAAGAAACGAGGTTTAGAATCCAAGGTATTGGGCTTAATAGAACTGCGGAAAGATGAAATGTTGCGGCTGCGATTGCGGCTTTTTTCTCGCCGTAGCGGACAGCCAGGGTTTTCACGTTTTTGGTTTTGTCTCCTTTGATATCCACGATTCCCTTGGTTATCTCTCTGCCTGTGTTTGAAAGGAAAGCGATGGAAGCAAAAATCAAGACATTCAGTTTAACCTCACTAGCGATTGCTATGCTTCCGTAAACAAATGGTATGGCAACACATGTGCTGACGAGGAAATTGCCTAGTAGCCCGCTCCGTTTGCCAACGGTGGTGTAAGCTACAAAGACTATCCAGGCGATTATGGCTGTTGCAAGACAGAGAGCGTTTGTCAAATAGGCAGCAGCGACACCTAGCATTGTTAGAATAAGAGCAAAGGCCAGGGCTTTTTTCGGTTTGATCAGCCCGCTTGGAATTGGACGGTTGGGCTCATTCATGGCATCGATCTCACGGTCATAGTAGTCATTTATAGCCATGGAGGCAGCGGTGAGCATGAAACCCGTGACGAATCCATAGATAAGACTCAGCCAAAAAACGTTCATGCTATTCGAGCTCGCGAGTGCTCCACCGACTAAGACGGCGAAACCCATCATAAGGCAGTTCATCGGGCGCATTAGGCGCAGACACCCACGGAGTTTGCTCATAATCATTCAAACCCTGCAATAACCCATAAGCTTTTCATAAAAGTAAGTTATAAAATTCGCGTTCAAATTCGAAAGTTTAATACGTTTCCCGTGAATAATTCATTGAAAAGTTTGTTGGTGACAATGTTTTGCGCAACAACTATGCGTTGGAAAGGTTAAGAGTAATAATTCCAGTTGGGGGAAAAGCTACGCGTCTGCTGCCACTTACAGCAGAAACAAGCAAGGCTTGCATCCGTCTTTTAAATAGGCCACTGATAGATTTTTCGTTATTGCCCTTGGCGCGTCAGGGCATTAGGAACTTCATTTTCGGTGTTAAGGGCTACACGAACTACAGGGATTTGCACGACTATTTTGAATCGGGTTACGGATTTTCTGCAAGATATGGCATTACACCGCGTGTTCACATAAAATATCAGCCAAACGTGGACGATTTTGGCAGTGCAGATTCTGCAATGATAAACATGGAATACTACAGTGTCCGAGACCCGGTCTTTGCGGTGCAAGGCGACAACATTTTCGATGTAAACGTGAAAGAACTCGTGAAGTTTCACGAACAGAAGGGCGCCGTTATGACTATAGCGTTAAGGGAAGTTGACAATGTCGAAGGCTACGGCATAGCTGACATAAACAAGGACATGAGAATTTCTAGGTTTGTTGAAAAGCCAACGCCTAAGGAAGCGCCGTCAGACCTTGCTAACACAGGCTTGTATATGGTTTCGCCAGAGATAAGGAAGATATTCAAGGAGAAGGGAGTTAAGCAGATAATGAAGGAGAGGCATCGCCTGGATTTCGGCTTCGATTTCATTCCCTACCTCATAAGCACCGGAAGACCAGTATACGGCTACACATTGCAGGGAAGCTGGTATGACGTAGGCACTCCTAGACACTATCTAGAGGCCATGAAGGACATGCTTAATGGACGCTTTTCCTCGTTGACAGATTTCGGTGGCAGAATAGACGAAGAAAAGAGGATCTGGATTCAGGGAGAAAGTACCGAATCGATGAAAAGTAGAAAAGAAATCATCAACAAGATTAGGCTCGGAAAGATCGAGGTTGAAGGTTCTGTTCTGATAGGAAGACATTGCAAAATAGGCGATAGCGTCAAAATAGTGAATTCATGCATTGATAACTACACGAAAATAGGCAAGGGCGTTGAAATAGAAAATTCTGCAGTCATGGACAGAGTAATAATTGGAGATAGGGCAGAGATAAAAGAAAGTATCATTGGGAGACATGTAACTGCTTCTTCAAGCGCGAGGAAGCCTACGAAGATAAATTCAGTTTCAGTCATAGCTGATGACGTGACGATAGTAGAAGGATGTGTACTTTCTGCGACGAAAGTCTATCCACATCAGTATGTAAGAGGAGAATTCGCAAATCAAACAGTGATGCCCGGTTAGATTTTCAAGGTCTTGGAAGCTTTGTAGATGTCCCCAAAGCCAGCACCCTGCGTTTGCTTTCAGAAGCTGCGTGATCTCAGTCTGCAATAATTAGTCATTGGCAATGTCATTAATTGGAGACAACGGTTGCTCTGTTTAAAGAAGCTATTCCTAGAAGTGTTAGGCTAGGTTTGTCTCGGTAGCATTGCTTTCGAATTCTTGAAATCTTACCCAGTTCCTCAACTGTCACAAACACAAAATGTTCCATAAACCGCAAGATATCTTCGGGCGTTCGACAATTCTCATAGGTGTTCCACCCGAATTTTCGGTCAAATTCTCTCTGTACTTCGAAAAACTGTTTTAATTCCACTAGAGAACCTCGCAAGAATATTCTAAAGCACTAAGTATTTACGCTTTGAACCATTTGAAGATTAAATATCTTACCTTGTCCTTCTCTAGGTCTGGCACTGCTATGATGAACCTTTTTCGGACCGTTGTTGCGAGTCTTCCAGCTTTTACAATTTCTGTTGCTGTCATCTCGGATTTGGCTTGTTTAACTGAAACCATGTAAGGCGCGTGTTCTACTCCTGGTCCATGCTTATAAACTGCGAAGTCGCATCCAAACTTTATTCCGGGGGTGACAACTAAACCGCCCTCGCGCAAATCATGATAGACAGCGTATTTTCGATCAAACTCTTCATATAATTTCTTAGTTATTCGACGAAGTTTTCTTAGGCCGACTTTCTTTTTTTCAGGGCCTTCATATACTACTATGGTTCCGTTTTCAACAAGATACAGGCCTTCCATCAGATCCAAAATTAGTGGGACGTTGAATTCTGGAATTTTAGGTTTAGCAATTCCGAGTGGTTTCCCGTAAAAACCTTTCTTGTAAAGCTCTGAGCCCTGTTTTGGATTCCATACAACTAGGAAGTTTTCAATAAGTTCCACGCCGATTTTTTTGGGCATTTGTGTTTTCGCCCTTTTACATCATGAAGGACAAGATGCGTGCGGCGTCAGCGGCGTCTTCAGCCTTATCTGCTGAATCTTCGAGAAGTTGCAGGACATCTCTCAGCAATATTAAGGCTGGGAAATCCATTTTGCTGCTGAGCAGTTTTATTTCTAGTTCGCGGTAGATCGCGTCAACGTTGCGTTCGGCAATTTCAACATCTATGGCTTTTTCCATTGTTTTGGCTGAGCCATAGTTGAGAACCATTACCATTTCTCTGAGCTTAAGCACGGTTTCGAAGACAGCTTCCGAGAGTCTCAGCAGGTCTTTCTTTATGTCCGTGGGAACGTTCCAGTTGTGCTGTAGGATTTCGACCAGTCGGAAAGCTATGCCTTCGGAGAAATCTGCAATCTCGCTTGTCAAGTTTGTGAACCTTAGGAAGTCTTCTCTGCTGAGCAGGATGGCTCCTATTTCTGCCAGTTCTTGTGAAACCAATCGTCTGGCTATGTCCACTTCGTCTTGGCCGCCTCTTATTTCATTGAAAAGCTGTCTTGCTCGGTCTTTGTCATTTTTCATGAAGTAGTCTATCATTTGAGGGACTTTTCTGGTTAATTCTAAGACCTTGCGTAGGTGGTCTTGGCAAACGTTCAATGCCCTTCGCTTTACGCGCTCTTCAGTCTCTGCTGGAAGCACCAAATTCTTTCCCGCCCACAAAATAGGGCTGTTTTTCCCCGCTTTATATATGCTAAAGTGTTAAAAAAGGTAACTAAAGCTCGGCGTCAAACTGGATTACCTAGCTCTTCAAAATCCATTTTTCCTCGGAAATATTTATGTAAAAGTTCTCTTAGGTCTTCAATTCGGCTTCTAACTTGTTTCCATGAGTCGCGGTCTCGAATCGTAACTGTGTTGTCACTTAACGTGTCGTAGTCCACCGTTATCCCTAAATGCACTCCAATTTCGTCTGCACGTGCGTATCGTCTGCCAATAGAGCCTGCCTCGTCATATTCAGCTATGAAGCCTTCGTCAACCAGCATCTTGTGAACTTTCAACGCTTTTTCTGGCAACCCATCTTTGCTTACGAGAGGATAGACACCAACTTGTATCGGTGAGATATCGCGCGGAAAGCTCAGTATTGCTCTGTCTTCCTTAACGTGGTATGCGTATTCGAGAGCTATGTAGAGAAGTCTGTCTGAACCGAAACTTGGTTCGACAACGTGCGGAATGAAATGTTTTCCGCGTTCAACAACTTTCTGCCGAGCCACCTCTATGTGTTCCGGAAGAATCTTGTACTTTCCAAGCATGTAATAACCGCTTTTCTTCATAGTAGCCTCGACTTCTTTAGGATCAGCTTTGGAAAGCATTTCTGCAACTTTTCCGGCTTCAGCTTTGAAAGTTGGGCCAAGCTTAGCCATTATAGGCTTTATGGTAAGCTTTTCTTTTTCGACGGGCTTTTCATATTCTTTGAAAACATGCATGTCTACGCCGCTGTGTTCCATGTGGCTTCTTAAGTCATAGTCTGTTCGGTAAGCGTGACCAGATACTTCAACCCAACCCCACCGTTCAACAAGAACTTCCTGATCGAAACTTTGAAGTGAGTAGTGCGCTCTTTCCCATGGGAGCTTTTCGATGAAGCGTTGTTTTTCTGCTGGGACGCCTAGATCGATCAATAATCTTTTGGCCAACGCCATGAAAGTTGCTTGCCACTCAGATTTTATTATGCCCTTCTTCAGCGCCTCTTTAACTGTAAGCTCAACTATTTCTTCTGACGCATCTGCGTGGCCAACATCGGATTTCAACCGGTTTTCGGCCAAGAGAAGTCTCAGTGTTTCATTTTCCACTTCTTTCAGTAGATAACAGTTCGGCTCCTCTGAGTCGAAGAAGAATTCTAAATCTATGATTGTAAATTCTCTCAGTCTTATCAGGCCTTGTCTCGGTGAGATTTCGTTTCGCAGTGCGTGGCCGATCTGCAGGGCGCCAAAGGGAAGTTTCTCCCGTGCCATACCGTATAGCCGGTTGAACTCTACGAATATCCCCTGTGCAGCTTCAGGTCTTCCATAGCCGATGTCTTCTGAATAAGGGCCTATGGTGGTTTTGAACATTGTCAGAAACTGTTTTGGTTCGTCGAAGGTGCCCTTGCACTCTGGACATTGAATCTCGTTTTTCTTAATGGCTTCTCTCAGTTCTTTGAGGCCCAGTCTCTCAGCATCTGCTTCGCTGATTTTTGCAATTTCCCGAAGTAGGTGATCCGCGCGGAATTTTTTTCTGCATTTTAGGCATTCAACCATGGGCTCCTTAAAATGTGTAACATGGCCTGAGGCTTCGAAAACCTCAGCCGGTGCGATTATGGGTGATTCTATTTCTAGGATTCCAAGCTTGTTCACGAAAAGTTCTCGAAGTTTCTTTTCTATGTTCTGCTTCAGCTTTGCGCCTAATGCACCGTAGGTTACGAAGCCGCTTACACCACCGTAGATTTCGTAGGATTGCCAGAAGAAGCCACGTCGGCGTGCCAATTCGTTGATGATTGTGAATTTGTCGAAGATCTTGGTTTCATCTGTCATTTTTGCTCAGCCTCTTTTAGATTAAACGTCTCAGAGACTTTAATCTTACTAAGATAATCTCCTATTCTTACTCTAACCGTTCAAGCCTTCATTTTCAATATTCGCCAATTTGGCCGCAGGACAGCGGAGCATTTTTTAAGGCACTCGGTAATTAAGAACTGCCAAACAAGGTGCCAGATTTGCCGAAGATAAAGGTCGCATTAGTGGGTGTTGGAAACTGTGCGTCTGCCTTAGTTCAAGGCTTGCAGTACTATGGTAATTGTGGGAAAGAGGAAGAATGCATTGGACTGCGCAATCTGTTGTTGGGCGGTTTTCATCCGAGGGACATTGAAGTTGTTGCAGCTTTCGACATTGACAGCCGAAAAGTAGGCAAGGATCTCTCTGAGGCGATATTTGCGGAGCCTAACAATGCGCCGAGACTGGCTGGTGTGCCATTGTCCAATGTGATGGTGCGGAAAGGTCCGGTCTTGGATGGTGTGGGCGAATACACGAAGAATGTTGTGCAGGTGAGCGATCATCCGGAAGCAAATGTTCCGATGGCTTTGAAGGAGAGTGATGCGGAAATTGTGCTTAATTTGCTTCCGAGTGGAGCTGTGAAGGCTTCTCAATGGTATGCTGAACAGGCGTTGGTTTCAGGTTGTGCTTTCGTGAATGTTACACCTAATTTTATAGCTAGCGATGCTGCATGGGCTCAACGTTTTGCAATGGCTGAGCTGCCGCTTGCGGGTGATGACTTGATTGATCAGGTTGGTGCCACAACGTTGCATAAGACTTTGTTGCAGTTACTTTCAATGAATGGAGTCCGCATCAAGGAAACGTATCAGCTTGACGTCGGCGGGGGCACAGAATCTTTGGACACTTTGGGGCGGACAAGAGATGTTAAACGTGCTGTCAAGACGAAGTCTGTTGAAGCTGCCTTGCCTTATGAGGCTGCAGTTGTGGCCGGTTCAACGGACTACGTGGATTTCCTGCAGAACAGACGTGACAGCTACTTCTGGATCAAGGGCGTGCACTTCTGCAACGTGCCCATGCAGATAGATTTGAAACTTTCAACAGTTGACGCGCCAAACGCCGGGTCTGTTTTGCTCGACGTGATTAGAGCTATGAAACTGGCTTTGGAAAGTAAGATGAAAGGTGCTGTCTTGCCAGTCTGTGCTTACGCTTTTAAGCATCCTCCCCAGTTAATGTCGCTTGAAAAGGCTGAAATAATGTTCGCTGACTTTATCAAAGAAGCAGCATGAACTGACACTTTATTCTCCAGCAAGCTTTTGCAGTTCACGTACTACTTTTTCCTTTAACCCTGTTTGTTTCAGCTTTTCTTTCAGTAAAGCTAGCGTTTTCACCGGCGTAGGATCTATGCGACGTAGCACAGCCAAATACACACTTGTGAAATCTCCAGTGCAGATGACGGATGACATTTTGGCTAGGCTGTTTTTGCCCTTGCTCCATACTTCGAAGAGTTTCCCGATTTCTCGGCTAATTAGCTCCTTTGTGACCTCGATTCTTTGGCGTATTTCAATCGGTTCATCAGCGTCACGGATGAAGATTACCGAAAAGGATTTTGCAAATTCTTTCGCTGCTTCCCAGCCTACAATTTCATTGTGGTTAAGTTCGGGGAAAATTTCCCATTTCGCCGGGTTCTTGCTGTTTTCGTTGAACTGCGTCTTGAAACGTTGGGCAACAGCCCGATAGAATCCAAAACCATAAACGGCCGGCACGGTTCCGTTAACGCTTAACGCTAGCGTCTTGGAAAAATTGCTGGCAGCCTCTTTCTGGGGGGAATTCTCAGCGCTGACCTGTTTTAAAATTTTGATGGTCTCAGCGATTTCAGCGTCAACATCCGAGACCAACCCAAGCTTCTCCAAGATAGCAGGCATGGGCATAAACAGATATGGAAGAGTGGCGCGCGGAGCCATGCCCGATGGAACAAGCAAGTGTGGGGAATTCATTTTTTCAGCAAATTCACGCAGCTTTCCGCCAGAGCTGATACAGACAATCATGCATTTTCTTTTTATTGCGTCGAGGAGAACGCTCAAGGTTTCTTCAGTTTCTCCAGAGTAGCTTACAACAAACACCAAAGTGTCCTTGTTTGCGTATGCCGGTAAAGAATATTCGCGGCATACTTCAATAGGCACGGCTATTCTGTCTCGTGCCCAGTCCTTCAGAAGCTCTCCACCGATCGCGGATCCGCCCATGCCACAAACTATGATTGTTTGGGGTTTAGGATAGCTAACATTTACAGGCTTGGCTATTTTAGCCGCATCTTCATAGTGTTTAGGAGCTTCGACGCAAAAGGAAAGCATGTTGCTTTTATCGATTTTTCCAATTTCAATGAGATTATCCAAAATTGTTGGTCTGGGCAATTTCTTTCACTCTTCCCATTTAGCTTTCAGGATCATATACTGCTTTTAGCTTTTAAGCAGAATGCACAATAAGGGTGTTTTCAGGAATTAAGGCGGAAAAGCTGGGTTGAACAAAAGCAAGCTTTGCATAGCGATACCTGCCTCCGTCGCGTCCGACACCCCACATTTACGCGAGAAAACCTCAAAGATAGGTTTGATTGGTCGAGCAGTAGCCATTTTCAGAGTTGACGAAATTATAATTTACCCGGACAATCCCCATGTCAATCAGAAAGCTGACATGGATCTGGTCGCCACGTTGCTTGCTTATATGGAGACGCCGCAGTATCTTCGGAAAAGACTGTTCAAACTTAAGCCGGAATTGCGGTATGCAGGCGTGCTTCCCCCACTACGAACACCGCATCATCCGCTGAATCGCAAAATGAAGAATTTGAAGATTGGCGAATACCGTGAAGGCGTTGCATTATCTAAAACAGGGGAAGGCATGCTAATAGACATCGGTGTGGAAGAACCTGCTCTGCTTAAAAACACAGAGTTAGCCGTGGGTAAGCGGATCACAGGGAAGATTGCCAAAGTTGGGAAGCGGATAGAGGTTGAATTGGCAAATCGTGACGAGATACCCACATATTGGGGTTACACGGTTACTGTTGAAAAAAATCCATTTGGAAGACTTTTGAAAAAGAGAGATTTCGACTTAGCTATTGCTACTTCCAGATATGGTGCGCCACTTGTTGACGTGGCTGAACAGATTTCTAAAAGAAGGAAACGGGCGAACACGATTCTTGTGGCTTTTGGGGCACCCACACAAGGACTGAACGAAATAGTCAAATATGAAGGACTTCGCTTAGATGAAATTGTGGATTTTGTTGTTAATACTATCCCAATGCAGGGAACCGAAACCGTCAGAACCGAGGAGGCGCTCATTGCATCTTTAGCGGCTTTAAACATCGCCGACAGCTTGAATTCAAGATACCTTTAAGAAAATAGTTGCACATGCTGTTAGGTCTCAGCAGCTGAATTACTGTTCTTTCCATAGTGAGAGATCTTGGCTGGGCGGTAACATTTTTAGCTGCTAGATTATGAGGAAGCAGATGCAGCGATTCTGTTCAAAGAAAATGGAGAGGGGCTGAAGGTCGAATAGGTGTTTCCGGCGACAAAGGAATAAATGTCTGTTTTGTTTATGTGACCGTAGGCATGAAATATTAAGCGGCGTGTCTAATAGCTGGAGCCTTTGCATCCTGAACGGGGGAATGAAGAGACAGTGAAGGACAAGGTACTTGTAATTCTTGCAGTGGTTGTGCTGGCGGGAATTGTGTTGCTTGTTTCTTCTGCCATCAAGTCAGCTTATTCAACGGATGAAACGGGCGGGGTCAATGAAATAGTATTGAGAGTTGTGCCTGCGGCTATAATGAACCGCTCAAAGGTTCCGGGCGAAAGATTTTATGTGAATGTTACCGCGTTAAAAGTAGCCTCCCTTCATGGATTTAGAATGAGATTAGGCTACGACACACCTGTGATTGAATGCATTGATGTTCAGGAAGGCAATCTGCTGCGAACTTTTGGAAATACGACGATGTTCTACACGATAGACAACACTTTGGGCGATGTCTATGCTTCGGTAAATCTCACATCTCCGGAAGCAATGGCGAACGATAACGGAACCTTGGTCAGGTTAACGTTTTCTGTAAAAAGGGGGGGTGAGACGGGGCTTCATCTTTATGATATAGGTCTGTACGGTTCTGAGGGGTCATCCTTGTCCTATGTGGCTTATGACGGATATTTCAATAATAAATTCAATTTTGATATTGGAATGCCCTTGGCTCTTTTCGCGGTTACGGCAGTGTCTGTGTTTTTGAACGGGAAGGTTGAGGACAAGTTGAAATCTGTTTTGGAAGAGAGGGAATTTCGTGTTAGAGATGCGGTTTTGCTTGTAGGTGTAATGGCGGTTATGATTGGACTTGTAGTTTTTGTTCGGCAAATGAGCTTGGTTTTGATGACATTGTTCTTGTTTTCTTATTCTTTGCTTCTTTTCACGTTCGGTTATATTCTTTCAAAGAATCGTTGGTACGTGGGAATTGTGCCCCCAGCAGTCTTTATCCTGCTGTACGTGTTCTTAAGGGATAGTTTCATATGGACGTATTACTTGAGCAACATTTGTGGTGTTATTTTCGCCATAATGATCACTCTTTACTTGGCAAGCTTGTTCACATGGAAAACGACGACTGTTTTCGGGGTTCTGTTAACTATAATGGACATAATTCTGGTCTTGGTAACAGGGACAATGATTGAAGCTGCAAATAGTGCTAGAAGCCTCAATCTTCCAGTGTTGGTTTCAGTGCCACTTGTTCCAATGATTCTGACTGGAGACGGCATGTTGTTGATGAGCTTAGGCTTGGGTGACTTTTTCTTTGCGGGATTGCTCGCCATACAAACCTTCAAAAAATATGGCAGAGCTTTTGCACTTCTCTCTATCCAGGCAATGGCTATCTCGTTCTTTATTTTCGAAGCCTTCCTACTGACATACAACTTGAGAGCTTTTCCAGGCACACTAATGATTATCTGCGGATGGATACCCCTAGTACTTTTAAAGAGTGTGAGAAGAGGTCGTAGTCTTGTTCAAGAATCTAAGAAAGATGCTTCGTAGTTAGAAATGGTTTTCCGCCCACACTGCTGGTTGTCACGTTTATGAATCCGATTTCACGGAGGCGTTTGGCAATTGTTTCCGAGTTTTCCTTGTAGGTATTGATGAAAACTGACGGTCCGGTGTCGATTGAGTACGATCCCAGAATCTTCTCTTCTCTCTTTCGGATGGTTTCTTTTATAATGCGGACTGTTTCTGGTTCCCAGAGCACCATGTGTGACCTACCTGTCATTGTTATTGCATGGAGATTCAGCGTGTCTTCTTCAGCAAGTTTGCCTATTGTTACAGTGTCTCCCTTCAAAATGGCCCTTCTCATTGTTTCAAGCAAGCCACCGATGTTTCTCAACCTTGCCTTGAACAAGCAAGAGCTGAGCACTTCAATATGTGCTTCGTCAGTTTTGACATTGGAGTGAACTGGCACGATCACCATTGAAAAACTCATATCCTCTGGTGAGTTTAGCTGTTCAGGATAAGACCTGCCGTTCCTGTTGGCATACCAAATTGCGAAGCCTCCTGCAAGGCTTCTTGTTGAAGAACCTGCTCCGAGCCTTACAATTTCTGAGAGAGAAATGTTATCGAGGTTGAGGCCAAGTGCCTTTGATGCTGCCAAGCCTAAGGCTGCAAAGCCGGAAGCGGAAAAGCCTAGGCCTTTACCTGTCTTGAGGCTGTTTTCAGGGACTACTTTGAAAGCACCGGAGAACTCTGCCTGTTCTTTCAGCTCGTTGAGGACTGTTTCTACTCTTTTTCTTTCTTTTGCAGCTGGCTGTTTCCCATTGATTGTTATCTCGTTCTTCTTTAATTCATGTAAGGCTTCTACGGTTGTTATAGTGGAAAGGGCTTCAATGCACACAGATATGCTGTCATGGTAGGGGATTCTCTGCTTGGTTTTTCAATCCATGATATTTTATCAATCCTTGCATTGGATGCGCCACAGCTGAAGCTTTCAACTCTGACCGCCTTAGAATAATCAGAATAACAACTAGGCTTTCTCAGTATTAAAATGTATAAAAAATCAGATGTGCAGGGGTTTTAGCCGAATAATGCGCCTAAGCCTTCGAGTGCTGCTTCTTCTTTTTGTTTTTCGTCTTCCTTCTTTTTCTTCTCGTCTTCTTTCGGCTTGGCTTCTGCTGCGGGGGCAGCTGTTGCCGGTGCCACTGCTGGTGCAACCATCATTGTTGGAGCAGATTTGATTGCTTCGTCAATTTTGACTTCGGCCAGAGAGGCTACCAATGCTTTGACGCGTACTGCGTCAGCGTTTATGCCTGCCGCTGTCAAAACTTGTGTCAAGTTTGCTTCGTTTATCTCTTTTCCTGCCTTGTGAAGGAGCATTGCAGCGTAAATGTATTCCATATCCTTTTCACCTCTCAAATCAACTATTTTAACTTTTTTCAGTTGGCGCAGTCTTTTCCACTAAGGTGGGCAATCTGCTACTTAAACCTAACATCTCAGTATGCGCTTTTCTAATCAGATCTTCTATCGTCTCTTTGGTAGGTATGGCCGCATTTATTGAAAGCGCGTAGGCTTCGCGGTGGGCGATTTGCAGAAGCGTCACCATGTTTTCCTTCATGGGATAGCCAATGCTTAATGATAATGCGAAAGAATCAGCATAAGCCCTTTCGACGTCTCGTTGGGTTCCATCAATATCCAGTTTAAGCTGTTCCTGAGTTACGATCAAGCCGTCATCAAACACAGAGCTTAATGCAAGGCCACTCTCAACTGGTTTTATCCCAAGTTTTGACAGCATGCTGGCAAGCCTTTCGTTGATCACTTCGCCCTTCTTAACAACCAGAGTATCCTTGTTTATCCAAACGCTTCCGGACTCAATTCTTGTAGGTAAACCGACGGCGTTCAACTGGCTGATTATTGGCCCCGGCGCTTGCCCTGTGTTTCCTGCTGGAACTATGACGTCGAAAGCCGCTATGTCGCCCGATTTGGCTGTTGTTTTTACTTTTCCTCTTTCCAGAATTAGCGCCAGTTTAAACGGGTTCAAATCTGTGAATAAGTAAATGTTTGATCCAACCAAGTGTTCTTCGAGCTTTTTGAGATCTGGCTTTTCCTTGCAGTTCTCAATTGCTAGTTTCATCAATGTGTTCTTTATGACTCTCATGAACGCTTTGTCGGCCAAGTTTTTCTTGAACTCTTGCAGTTGGGCTGCTCTGACTTTCTGTAGACTGGCGATGCCGATGATCTTGTACTGACTGATCAGCTGCGTTATCTCTTCGACTTCTTTGATTTTCTGTTGCAAAACTTGTTGCGACGGCATTGGTTTTCCTCTCTTTTTTACGGCTTAACTTTCACAGGTGTGCCCATGGCTGTTTTTATATAGGCAAACTTGATGTTTTTCATTCCTCTTTTAAGTTTTCCTTCTAAAACCCTCAAGACCGCCTGGATGTTGTCCGTTATGTCTTCGTCTTTCATGTTTTCCATTCCGATACGGGACTGTATGATCGGCTGGTTGCGCAGTCTCACAACGACTGTTTTACGATGCTTGGCTATCAAACCTGCTATGTCTGCTGACGGTGGAACTGGTATGGGCATTTTTCCCCTTGGACCTAGAACGGAGCCTAAAGTCTTGCCTACCGTTGGCATTAATGGTGCTTCGGCGATGAAAAAGTCGTATTCGTTGGCTATTTTCCGCATTTCCTGTTTCTTGCCGGCTAGACCTTCAAGATCAGCTCTTTCAATGACGTGGTCTGCGTTGGCTTTTCTTGCTTTTAATGCCATTTCTCCAGAGGCAATGACGCATATTTTGTTAGGTTTCTCCAATGCGTGTGGCAGGTCTACAATTTCTTGGATCTTGCCCTCAGGCGCCTTCATGTCAATGTCTTGCAGTTTCAGGATAAGCTCTACTGATTGGTTGAATTTTCTCTTTTCCGATTTTTCCTTTGCTTCTTTTACGGCGGTCAGTATCGTTTTTTGGTCTAGGGGCATTTTTTTGGCCTCGTGCCATTGAGGGAATAGAACGCGGTTATAAAAATATTCTCTTGTCCTTAGCTTTTGCCAAATATTTCGTCATACTTGCCTTCGTCAATTTCTCGTTGCACTTCACGGGGGTCTTTGCCTTCAGTGATCACTCCCATGCTGATGCAGACTCCTAGAATCTCTTTGGTGGCGGCTTTCAAGGTTTTTGCTAGCAGCTCGGCGCGTTTCATCTTCGCTATACGCACCAGTTGGTCTATGGTGAGGTTTCCAACTTTCTGCGTGCTTGGTGTGCCTGAACCTTTCTCGATCTTTAGTTCGCTCACAATTAAGGCGGATGCCGTTGGTGTTCCAACGGTTACTTCAAACTGTTTGGTGTCAGGGTCAACAATGACTTTCAAAGGAACTTTCATTCCAGAATAATCCTTTGTTAGCTCGTTTATCTTGTTCACGATCGCCATGACGTTTACGCCTAGGGGGCCAAGTGCTGGACCTAACGGTGGTCCGGCGTTTGCTTGTCCTCCGTTGACGAGTAGTTCTACAACTTTTTTGTCAGCCATTTCACTTTACACTCTCACTTGATGCTTTTGATTTTTCAACCAGTTTGACGTAGTCGGAGTTCACAGTTATTGGCAACGTGAAAGTTGCCTCAAGCAGCTCAAGCGTGACTTCTGCCTTGGTTTTATCTATTCTAGTTATTTTTGCACGCATTCCCTTGAACGGGCCGCCGGTCACTTCAACTATGTCATTTTCATTTAACTCTTCAATAATGGGCTTCTTGACAATGTATCTTTCAATTTCTGCAAAGCTTACGATGCCTGGAATCCTTGACCGCACGTGTTTTACGCCTGATATTGCTTCCTCCACGAAGTGCGGGCCTTCAGCTTCTATGAAAACATAGCCTCTCAGGGTTTCAGGCACAAGAATGGCCTTTATCGGTATCTTGTTCATTTCAATCTTGGCTGCAACAAGTCTGGCCACGTTCTTCTCTTGCCCAGTTGTTGTTTTTACAGCAAAGACTTTTGTGGTGTATTCCTCATGTTTCTCCATAAAGTCTCTTCCTTCTAGGTTGCCGCAGCAGCGCCACCAGGTTGCAGAACAGAAGACAGTAACTTGATGATGAAGCCAATCAGTCCAATTGCGCCTATGCCTAAGAGGCATATCTTTATTGATAGCCAAAGCTCGCTTCTTCCCGGTTTAACAGCCAGCTTTAGGGTTCTTGCACACTGAGTTAGGAAATCTCTTAAGCCCATGTTTCATCGCACTCTCAACATTCCAATTTGATATAAACGTTACTATGAGTGCTGATAGATAAACCCACGCATTTCTATTAACTTTTCCCTCTCAATCTAACTCTTGCCCTAAGGGGTGGGCAATGCTAAGCTTTTTCAAATTGTATACTCGTTTCCATGAGCATTTTGACGAGTGGCTGTTTGTCTTCTCCTTTTACGCCTTTCCAGTCCAAAACTGCAGACTCTACCTTTTCCAGCGTTCTTTCGATGCATTGTTTAAGAATTTCAGAATCAAGGCTGGAAACAGCGTATTTTGGGATCATGTGTCCAAAAGCTACGTCTTTTTCCAGCGCCATACGGGTGAACTTGCTGCTGTAATGAGGTCCACCTATGCCTAGCACCGTTTTAACTGGAGGATTGCCGAATTTTGAAATTGCTTCCATCGTTGCATGTGCAATAGCTTCGGCTGCCGTTAAGTCACTCCATTGTTTAGGTGAACTTCCTAGTTCAACAAACATTGTGGGCACGTTCAAGGATGGACCGTGATGAGTGCCTTCATAAGAGACTTCATAGTCAAGATGCATCTCTCCTTTAAGCTTCATCATAGCCTTTAAAGCATCTCTCATAGCGTTGGCTGGGGAAACAGAAACTTTCCTTGGGATTCCGCCTTTTTCCGCTCCGCTCAGATTGCCTGGAGTGTGCACTGACAGTGTGGGTGTTCCGCTAACGCTGCTATGTTTTGAAATGAAAGCAATCAGCTTCAGGTTCGTGAAGTGATCTGTCAGGTTTTGCGCGTATATAGATTCTTCACTTAAAGTCACAAGTTTGACGTTTTTGCCATTAACTTCTGTGGTAAACGTCGGGTTTCCTTGAAACTTTTCGGTTGTCTCTTTGAAACTATAATGTTCAAGAATCTGTTTTTCAATGTTTAAACTTGCGATGTCGTTGTTTGAGGCGACAGCCAAAATCATTTGTTTTGCTTCCTAATGCAAGGTATGATGTTCTAAGAAATAGGTTTCCATAAAGCTTATAATTGCTGAGGTTGGTTGAAGGCATAAAAGTCTAGTTAAGGGTGAAAGTATGCATTTAATTAATTTCAAGGAATTGACTGGGCAACAGCTTACGGAGATGGTTGATAAAGGTATTGAAATTAAGCATAATCCTGAAAAATATCGAAAAGCCTTAGAAGGCAAATCGTTGGCTTTGATTTTTCAGAAGACGTCCACGAGGACTAGGGTTTCGTTTGAAGTGGCTATGACTCAGCTTGGCGGTCACGGTTTATTTATTGATTGGAGAACGACGAACTTTGCCTTGGCAGACATAGGAGATGAGACGCAGTATCTTTCTCGCAATGTCGACTGCATAATGGCCAGATTGCTGAAAAACGCTGATTTGCAGGCTGTGGCTAAGGCTTCTCGGGTGCCTGTAATCAATGGTTGTGACGAGAAATATCATCCAAGTCAAGCGATAGCCGATCTGATCACAGTGAAGGAAAAGAAGGGTAAACTGAAGGGCGCAAAACTTGTCTACATTGGTATTCACAATAACACTTGCAACTCGCTTGTTGAAGGCTGCACCAAAACAGGCGTCGAGATAACCACGGTGACGCCAATATTCAACGAGCCAACACGGGATAATGAACTTTTGGAAGCTGCCATGAAAACCGGTCTGTGGGAAACCACGTTAGACGTCAAGAAGGCTGTTAATGATGCGGATTTCGTCTATACGGACACTTGGGTTGACATGGAATTCTTCACAGACCCGAAATGCGTTGCGGAAAAGGAGAAACGCGTCAAACTAATGATGCCCTATCAAATCAACAAGGAACTATTGAAAGGAAGCAATGCCTACGTAATGCATGACATGCCAATTCACCGAGGATACGAAATAACCGCAGACTCTATTGAAAGTCCAAAATCAATAATATACGAACAAAGCGAAAACAGACTTTACTCAGCAAAAACAATACTCCTAAAACTATTGGAAAAATACTAGATTAGACGCTTAACCTATTCGATAATCCGTTTGAAGCTTATTGATGCCACGATAAACATCACCACATCGAAAACCACGATCGCGAGTAGATCGATTGGGAGGTTGGACAAGTCTCCGCTGATCATTAATCCTCTCACAGCGTCAACTACGTAGCTCATGGGGTTGACGGCTGAAAAATATTTGACAGCGTCCGGCATCATTTGGACTGGGTATAATGCGATCGATCGATCATGCCGCCGGAATAGGTTCTCACAAGATTGTTCGCAACTTCGCCTAATCCCATGTTTCCCAACACTTCGTCGATAATTTTCTTCCTCACCTGAGAGGGAACGCCGAAGATTTTGGCATATACTAGAAGGTTTTCGTAGCCACTTATATCAGTCCAGACGCTCATTTCCTGAGGAACATAGCTGATAAGCCTCCTGATTTTGGCGCCTTCGCGGATGACATTCAATCCGAAAACGTAAGCATCACCAGACGTAGGCTTAAGCTGCGTGGTTAGAATTCTAATCAAAGTGGTTTTACCTGCACCATTTGGACCAAGCAGGGCGAAGGCTTTACCAGCCTCGACTCTTAAATCGACGCCGTCTAAAGCCTTGATCTTACCGTCATATATCTTAACGAGACCTCTAACATCAACTGCAACGTCCATGAAAGTCTTCTCCAAACTATATGCTGCCTTATTGAATTGAATTAATTGGAAAACCTTGGTGAAATAAATGTATCTGTTCAGCGAGGTTGACTCTTTGTTATTTGAGAATCATCTGGACGAATTTTTCCGGGTTAAATTCTTCAAGGTCGTCATATTTTTGTCCTGTTCCTATGAATAATATGGGCTTCTTCGTAACATACGTGACGCTTAGGGCAGAGCCGCCTTTGACATCAGCGTCCACTTTAGTCAATATAGTTGCATCTATTCCTACGGATTTATGAAATTCTTCTGCTTGCATGACAGCATCGTTTCCAATAAGCGAATCCAGGGTTAAAATTGTCAAGTCTGGGTTTACGACGCGCTTGACTTTTGCAAGTTCGTTCATCAAGTTTTGGTTTGTCTGCATTCTTCCAGCAGTGTCAATCAGAACGGCGTTTATCCCATGCGCTTTGGCGTGGCTGATTGTGTCGTAGGCCACGGCCGCGGGGTCTGCGCCGTAATTATGCTTGATCATCTTTATTCCTAGCCTTTTGGCATGTTCCTCCAATTGTTCAATGGAACCGGCTCGGTAGGTGTCGCTACAGGCGATGACAGCGGAGTATCCCTTCTTGTTTAGGAAGCGGCAGACTTTGGCAATGGTTGTTGTCTTTCCAGTGCCGTTTATTCCGACAAAAACTATGACGTATGGTTCGCCTTTCTTGCGTTTTTCTTCAATTGCTTTTGACAAATCTATTTTGTTGTTCGTCATCATTGTCTCTAAAAGTACTTCTCGAAGGTTTTTCTCCACAATTTTCTTACGGTCTTCTAGCCGTTTAACTTGAACTTTGTCTAGGCGTTTCTCCATTTCATCGCATATTCGTTCTGCCACGGGAAAGGCAACATCATTTTCTACGAGGTTAATTTTGAATTCAGAAAGCAACGGTCGTAGATTTTCAGCCTTTAGTTCCGCTGTTGTAACTTTATTTATGAGTCCTTTTAGCCCAGACTTCAGTTTTTCAAACATTTTTTGGAGCTTTCCCTTCTCTTAATGCGGCGATTAATGTCTCAAATTTTTCTCTGTCTTCGTTAATTTTGTCCGCGACTTTGACGAACTGCTGCTGCATTGACATCCTTGTTTTCTCCAGGTTCTCCCGACGTTTTTTGATGATGTCATTTGCTTCCTGCCTTGTTTTTTCAACTGAAACCCCTGCGCCTATTCCAACTATTATCTTGTCTGGATTGTCAAGCCTTGCCCTAATGTAGGACGTGCCGCCTATTGGGACGAGAAGCTCTGCGTTTTCCTTTTCTTTTTCTAAACTTTCCAGTGTCGTGCTTGCGTAGGTTAAGTCTGTGGCAACGGCGTTTATCATGTTGAGTCTGGACTGTAACGCTTCGGCTGTCTGCTCGAGATATCGCAGTTCAACGCTTAATCTTCGAAGTTCTTCTTCCTCGCTTTTACTCTCCAACTTACTCTTCCCCAGTGACCATTTTTTTCAGCAGGGGGTCCTCTATCTGTTCAGGAGGAATCTCTTCAACATTTGTTATTTTTATGTGGAAACGTTTAACGCGGTGCTTACTGCCTAGTTCAGCGTAAACTTTTTCCACAGCATGCTCAGATTTTGCTGCCGCTACTTCTTTTCTGAATGAAGTTTTAAAGTTCGGTTTCAGGATTTCACCTGTTACTTTGAAAACTTTCAATTTCCTCATCCTCTTTGACAACATCCAAGGCGTTCCCAATTATAAACATCTCGGGTCCCGTTGTTAATAAACCAGCAATGGCTGCATGACGATTGGCAATTAGGCCAGTGCCAACATAGGGTATTCCGCAATTAATAGTGCCAACATCAACTGGAACCTTTAACATGTCCTCCAAAAGTTTCTTTTCTGAATCCTTCAACAAGGGATGCGCTAGAACACCTTTGTTGGTTGCGACCGCCAGTGATCCAACATACGGTAATCCAGCAATTTCGCCCGGCGCGACCTCGACGCACAAGGTCTCAGATATGCTCTGCATTTCTGGCGCCCGTAATCGTGGATCAGCAATTGCGCCGTGGTCATTTGCTAAGACTAGGTTGCCGTATGCGGTTTTCTTGGTTTCCATTGCGGTTATGTTTCCTTTAAAACAGCATTTTATGTTTTCAATTTCTTCTTCTCGAATGAAGCTTGGAAGCAGGATTCCATATGAATTTGCACACGCAAGTGCGCCAGCAAGGATTGAACCGCCGATCGTCGTGTATATCAGCTGGATTTTCAACCATCGGCTCAGTCTTTCCGCTTTTTTAAGCGGTACCGATTTTGGAACTATGAGCATTTTGTCCGTGGCAAGTGAGTAGCAACCTATGCTTGCGCTTCCAACAAGGCTTGACAGGTAAATGGCCAAGGATCAGTCTCCTTCAGCCAAATAAACAGTAACATTGCCTTCTTTGTCTTTTGCAGCTCTCACTCGAATCTTTTTCGGAGGTTTCTCTACGCCTCTTCCCCAAACCTTTTCGTTCACTTCATTACTTATAACAAGTCTCTTAGGTTCTTCTTCCTCTTCCCCTTCTTCCCCCTTGCGTGCTTCCAGCTTCATGTGCTTAATCATAAAACTCCTAATCATCCGCATCGCTCTTGGGGTTCTCTTTCTCGGTGGCGTAATCCACGCTTTGCCAAGTGGAATTGTGTAGATTCTCTCTTCAACTATCTCTTCTTCCTCTTCCTTCTTCTCTCGCGGCGGCTTGGCCTCTTCCTCTTCTTCCTCAGCAGGCGCAGGCATTTCCTCTTCTTTGGGTTCAGCCTCCTCTGCTAGTGTTTCCTCTTCTTCTTCCTCTTCTTCCAGAACTTCTTCGGGCTCTGTTTCTTCAGAAGTTTCAGCTAACTCTTCTGGTTCTTCTTCAGTCTTCTGTGCTTCTTCCTTGTTTTCCTCCTCCATCAAGGTGGCCTCCTAGGCTCCTATTTTTCTCGTTCGCCACTGCCTTCTTTTAGGATGTGCCCTGAATCTTCCAGCTGTTTTGGCTATCACCCATGTCGGCACTGCCTTTTTCTCTTTTCCCGCCTTTGCAAGTCTCCGCTTTTTTGCTGTTGGTTTGTTTCGCGCCATGTTTATCTCCTTCTTATTGTTGTCTCCCGCTTTCGAGACTGAAGCTGAATAAGAATCTTTTTCAATTGTTCATCCGCTAATGGTATCGGTATTTTTCCTTGCTGTGCCAACTGGATCAGTTGTAGTTCTAGCTGGTCTATAAATTCTGGTTTAACCATCTTCAGGTTTGTCAATCTTTGTCTAGCTTCTGGCGTTAATATGCTTCTCAGCAAGGCTTGCTTCTGCTGGTCCAGCTGTTGATCTAGCTGGGCATTTCTCTGCTCGGTAGCCATCTGTTTCTGTAGCGCTGAAAGTTTTCTCCTGCGAAGTTCTTCCAGCTCGTCGTCTGACATTTCACTCACCTTTCTGGTATTTCTCCAGTTCTGGAAGTTCCTTCACCAATTCTTTGCCGAGTTCTTCGGCTAGTTCATGCAAAAGTTTCCTTCCTTCACGTGTTACCTTTCTTCCCCGAGGTTTCAACGTTTCAATATAACCTGCAGCTTCCAGTTGTTGCAGCGCTTTTCTTATTACTGATCCGCCTGATTTTACTACATGTTCCGGTTTGACGCCGTAGTTTTTTCTTCCACCATAATCAGCTCTTAACTTCTCTATACCTATCGGTCCGTGACCGTAAATCTTCCTCAAAATTGAAGCGCAACGTGTGTACCACCAGTCTGGATTTTGCGGTTGCTTTTCTACGTGTGCACCAGTCTTTGCAATACTCGCCCATGCAGGAGGAGTTACTGCATCCACATTATCTTTCAGATACTTAGCTAGCTTTTCGATGAATTTAGACGCTGGAACATCGTTAGGAGTTATCAAGACATCTTGTCCTCTTGACGTTTCTTGCAGTAAAATCATGAAGCCTCATATAAAGGCTTTCACTTTTTGCGAGATTTATAAAGCATGAAGGTGTGACCTCTAACTTCGACCAGTGAGGCTTCTGTTTGTTCAGCAATCTTTGAAGCGATCTGTTTAGCTTGGTCTTCGGCGAGGACACTTTTCAAAATCTTAACCTTTACCACTTCTTCTTTCTCCAATTGTTTATTAATTTCCTTTATCAGCTCTTGTGAAGCCCCATTCTTGCCAATCCATATTGTGGGTTTTTCTCCACTCAGTCTGCGTTTGATTCGGCGTTTCTTTCCCGCGGTCATTTTGCTTATAACTTCGGCTTTTCCTCCTTGTCTGCTAGTGGGATTCGTGTTTGTTTTCCGCAGTTGAAACAAGTAATTGCAATGTGTGGTTCTCTCCGCTGTTTTATCCGTACACGACAATTCACACCGGGCAAAATAAAGCTTTTACAATGCCTGCAGACTTGACGCCTATATTCCTTTGGCAAACGAATCTTCGCCGCCATACCGATCTTTCTGGCAGTGTCCACGTAACGCTGTGCCAGAGCTGGGTCCTCGCGGAAAATCTCCCTTGCCAGACGAAAAAGTGTTTGAACGCGCTGTTTCGCTATGCGCTTAGTACTAGTATCCATCCTCTTGCACTTTACCTAATCAATTAGCATTCTTTAAGGATTTAGTCTTTCCATTGTAAAGCTTTTCTTGGAATTATTTCCTTTTGCGCTCTTACCGATGCTTTTCCGGGTGTTTTGAGAAAATCTAACTCTTCACGAACACGCTTCCAGATGGCTTGAATAAGCTTGCTAGCGCTACCAATTATATTAATCACTCTTCACAGACCTAATCGGTGTGAGGGGGTAAACTAAGTGACTGATGACATTTATGAGCAGCTTGCGAAAGCCTTGGACAGGCTTCCCAATGGTTTTCCCAGAACGCCTTCGAATGTCGAGATATCACTTTTGAAAAAGATCTTCTCGCCAGAAGAGGCATCTCTAGCCAGCCAATTGTGCGGTAAAATGGAACCAGTTGACGTGATAGCCAAGCGGGTCGGGCTATCTGATGAGGAGGCAGAGGCAAGATTGATGAAGATGGCTAAGCGTGGTCTTTTGTGGTTTGATGAGCAGACTGGGAAGTTGCATTTTAGACTTGCGCCTTTCATCGTCGGAATCTATGAAGCGCAGTTAGAGAGCATGGATCACGAGTTTGCGCATCTTGTGGAGGAGTATTTGGAGGATGGTGGGGCGGTTGGGATTATGAAGCCGCAGCCTGCTCTTCACCGTGTTGTCCCTGCACAAAAAGCGGTTAAGTCCGAGTGGATCTTGCCATATGACGATGTTAGGGCAATTCTGTTGGCCTCCAAAACATTTCGCATTCGCGATTGCATCTGCCGAGCGCAACAGGACCACATCGGTCGTAAATGTGACTTTCCGCTGAAAATATGCGTTAGTTTCTCCTCAATTGAGAGGCCTCCCAGCCCACGTGATATTTCACAGGAAGAAGCATTGGCCGTCCTTGATAAGGCAGAGGAGATCGGTCTGGTTCACACGGTAAGCAACGTGATGAAAGGCGTCGGCTATGTCTGCAACTGTTGCGGTTGCTGCTGTGCAATTCTTCGAGGAATCAATGAGTGGGGAATTGAGAACTCTGTAGCCCACGCTAACTATTACGCGGTGATTGACCCTGATGAATGCTTAGGCTGTGGAACATGCAGAAAAAGATGCCAGGTACATGCGATCTCTGAACAGAACGGGGTATCTGTTGTGAACCTTGAACGATGCATCGGTTGCGGGTTGTGCGCCACAGGATGCCCAAATGGTGCAGCAAAACTCCAAAGAAAACCCGCTGACAAAATAATTCATCCCCCTGCCGACTTTGCGACTTGGGAACATGAACGCCTGCGCAACCGAGGTTTAACCAAGTAACATGCGCTCCACGATTCTATTTTAGCTCTCTCGCTTACCGATGGGAAACGACAAAAGCTATGCCGAGCTCAGCCAAGGGGGATGTGGCCCCTCCATTCACATTATAGCCGCGCGACAGGCCTGCATTTGCACCCACTAAAGAAATCTCGCTAATTTCTCGTTCAATTCTTCCAGACTGTGAATTACGAAGTTTCCCTTGTGTTTGCCAGTCCTGTCGAGGTGGAAAGCCAAAATGCCTAGTCTTCTAGGCACATTGAAATCAAAATTTCGATCGTCACCTACATGAATCATTTCCTGTGGAAAGATTTCGAGCATACTGCACACTCTTTGATAAAGGTCAATCGTCTTCTTAACCAGCCCGAAATCAGAGGTTGAAGAAAAAACGCGCTCAAAACAATTCTCAATTCCAACTTTCCCAAGTTCTACATCAACAAATTCCCTACGAGCATTTATCACAATAACTAATCTAAAACCTCTATGCTTAAGCTCATCCAATACTGTTGGCACTTCTGGAAAGATCCTTATTCTGTGTTCAAAAGACGTCAAAAGCTCTCTGGGTGAAACGTTTAAGCCGAACTTTTTTATCCAATGATGTAGATTATACCATTCAAGCCTCTCCCTACCTACCTTATCGTATTCTCTTTTTACAGTTCTTTTCGCGTCTTCAAATGAAATTCTCTTCTTGAGGGAGTACAAACGGGGTATTCCCTCTAACCACACAGAATCTACGAAGCAAATATCTGTGATAGTGCCGTCCAGATCAAAAGATATCACTTTTATCTTGGCCATTTTTCTTTCCCTTGTCTCTTGAACTGGGTCTAAGACGCTGGCCAGAGGTATCGCATGTTATTTGAATTGTGGCATGTATTCAGCGTGGGCAATTAGAAGCTCATCCATTATTTTTTTGGCTGCCTTCATATCGTGAACGTATGGTGATGCAAGCAGTGCTTGATATAGCAGGTTCTTGTCGCCGCTGAGTGCAGCATCTACGGTGAGCTCTTGCCAATTCAGGATGTGCAAAGTGACTCCTAGGAAGACTTTGGGAAGGTCTCCCATAACTATCGGGGTAAGCCCTCTCTTATCAACTATACAAGGTCCTTCTACAATAGCGTCTTGTGGAAGATTGGTGATGGCTCCCTTGTTTGGGAAGTTGACGCCGCCCCATTCCCGTCCTTCATTAACGATTATGCTGACCATGATGCCTACCACATGCCTAGAATGGTGCAGATGAAAACAGTATTCGGGGCGCGCAGGGTCGTACTCAGCCCCAGCGGCCATCTCATTGACAAACTTCCAAGCTGATTCAGTCCACCCTAATATGGATGTTCGTTTCTCTTTGTCCGTAAGTAAAGTCTTTCTTTCTTTCAGAACAGCATGATGTTCCCAGAGCATCCAGCAGTGGTCCGGGCAAATGTTCAAGTAACCATATGTTTCGAGTAGACGTATATTGAAATCCATTGCTGGCTCGCGACTAAGTTCCTTTTTCTTCTGTTTTATCTTCTTCTTAAGCATAGGATAACCATCTTTTCCATTGACAAGGAGGTCGACAAGCCAAGTACAATGATTGACGCCCATGCCCCTGGGCTTTATGTCCTCGTTAACACAGTATCGCCTCTCCAGAGGAGGCATGTCGAGCACGTATGGGAGAAAGCTCATTGCAAATCCGGCGAAGCAGTCGCATAAAGATATAAACTTTGTCTTGGTCTCCCTTCGGACGGCGTCAGAAACAAAGTTCGCGGGATTCACGTAGCTGATGACCCAAGCGTCAGGGCAAAGATCCTCTATGAGCCTACAGTATTCAAGAGTGGCTGGTATAGTGCACTGAGCCATAAATGTGCCGCCTGGTCCTGCTGTTTCATCGCCGCTTATCCCATATTTTGTCGGGATTGTGAAGTCAAATCTCATGTGTTTTTCTCCGCCGATTCTGTAGCTAGGCATGACAAAAGTAGCGCCTTCAAGAGCTTTCTTAGCGTTGGTTGTCTTGGTGAACTCCATCTTCACTTTCGCCCTTTTGGACAGCTGCTCCCCTACCTTTGTCAACAAGGGCAAACGTGTAGAATCTATGTCCATAAGACATATCTCACTTCCCTCAAGAACCTCCTTGTTCTCAAACATTGCGTATACTAGCGAAGGAACAAAGGGACTTCCGCCTCCAAGAATGACTATTTTCTCTCTAGACATGTCGCATCGGTTCAACATAGCTTCATATCCAATAAAAGCCTATTTCTGTTAAAGCTGTGCTAGTGCGCGCCAAGGTAGATAACACCGTACAACTGCAGCAAATATCATGGGCGACTGCCCGCACAGACGCGCTTCCACACACTCCGCCATTGGAGAGAGAACAATGAAGTATCATAGAGCCAAAGGCATTTTTCACGTAATGCAAACGCATGGACACAAAAACATCAAGAACATACTGATGCATGTCCAGCTTGCAGAGGAACTGTTCAAAGACCAACAGGAAAACATATCGAAAGTAGCCAGGACTGAAGTTGATGCTTGCACATTAGTTGGTGCCGACTTCGAATTCGTCTGCGACTTTGACGGTGCAAAAATATTCAGGAAGTATTGAAGCCTCTGGGCCGTGATAATGTTGCTTGGACAAACCCCATCGAATTTTCAACATAGAGGTGCGGGGGGTGGGATTCGAACCCACGTAGGCCTACGCCAGAGGATCTTAAGTCCTCCCCCTTGTCTTAGGCTTTTTTCTGGCCCGCCTATTTAGACCTGGCTCGGGTACCCCCGCACTAACCACTACAGTTGACATGGGCGCACAGTTTAAATTTTCTGTAAAGGGATGCATTAAACTAAATTGAGCACTCTGTGAATGGTTCTAGTTGAAAATAACCTTTGTGCGTACGTTTCGAACCTAGATGTTGAAAGTCTGAACGTTCTGGTTTTGAGTTGTAGAAAACGTCTGCGCTTGGGCGGCTGTTAGCTTGGCTTCACCCGGTAATTACTTCTTCTCTTTATTCAGTGTTAATAGATGCTTGGCTAGGGTTGAAAATGTTAGATACCGATAATGTTCATCTGCTAGGCTCACCATAAAGCTATCGACACTTGACGTGTCTACGAAGGGAAACTGCTTTATCATTCTTATGAAGCCCATGAAAGACGAATAGTCTTCGTGGAACGAGGCTAATACTAGCTCATGTCCTAATCCGATTCCTCTCAAAATCATTACACTTTGGAAAGCAGTTTTCTGCTCCATCTCCCTTCCTCTCTTCCTTACTATAGCAAGTTCTTCTGGAGTGATTCCTTCTTTAAGGTTGGCAAAAGTTAAAGCAACTAGTTCATATCCGACTTTGCGGAAGTCAGGTATCATCGTGTATTCTTTGATGTAGCCTTCTTTCTCTAACCTCGTTCTTGTCCTAGTAACCGTAGGTTGAGAAGTTCCAATAGCCTTTGCCAAGTCTCTGTCACTTCTTCGGCTGTTCTTCATAAGTTCACAGATAAGCTTCAATTCAACGACTTTCATGGCTACTTCATCCTTCTCTTTTACCCATTTTTTTATTTAAGGTTTCAATCACAACTTATGAAGAAAAACTTTCACAGCAGATATAGTATTTCGCAAAACTTTTTGATGTCCGATTACTTTGGGCTCATATAAAGCTTCTATTGTTTCAGAAGCTGTATCTCTTTTTCTTTTGACTTTTTAGCACCAGATTTCATCATGTATAGGCCTACTAAGATGAAGACTATGGCAGCTACAATGAATGGGATCTGAAATTCGATGGCAGGGCTGACAGTATAAGGATAGGTTCTCATAGCCATGATAACATTGAACCAGATGATAGTAAATAGAACGACGGAAGCTAGAGCAAGAATGATCAGACCAAGCCAAAATACGTAGGTCTTCTCACCTTGAAACATGCTCATCATCTATTATCACAATTATCAGTAACGTATTAAGATATAGCAAGGGTGCAACGGTCAATCTCAGCTCAACGTTTCGCATGAAAGACTTCCACACTTTCTTTCTATTATGTTAATCCTTTGAAGCATGAAACATAGTTCAAAAAAGCAAGTAATTTCTGGTCATACCCAGAGAAACGGTGGAATAAAAATTGCACCTGAGACCGTCGGAAAGGAAGGATGCTTACAACAAACAACTAGAAACTATCATCGTGCAAGACACTACATGTCTCAATTGGAGAATCAAAAGCAAGGTTTTCATTACGACAGGCAAAGAATTTTCTATGTAGCCAAAGTCTCTTAGAAACGCACTAACAACGGCAAACCCTTCATCCACCAGTGTGTCAAAACAGCATTGATCCAAATCTCTTAAATTCAAGTTTCCTCAATGAAAAGAACAAGAGGGCGGGTAGCTCAACACATTTCTGGCCATAGTTTTAAGTAGCTGTAAACATTTTTTGAGATTGACAATAATATGCGGTGCATATTCGCTGAAGGAAAGCAAAAAGAACTGATACTTTTTGCAAAAGATCTGTATGGAAACTCTTGGAGAAAGATGGCGTCCAAACTTGGTATTGGGAGCAGTACTCTGCGAGACTGGCGTGACGAGAAATACCTGATGCACTACAATATCTTCTGCAAAATAGTTAAGGCTTATCCACAATGCGAGGAGTTTAGAACCTCTATAACTGGACTGAAGGAAGATAATTGGGGTCGTCGACTAGGCGGCTTCAGAACAAGGCAAAATAGTCATGGTTTTTTCGATCCAAAATACTCGCAACAACAGCACTCTTGGAAGTCTAGTGGAGGGAGAGCCGGGTTACGCAACTGGCACACTGAGATGAAGGTTCACGAGCCCCAAAAATATCATCAGATGCAACAAGACAAACTGAAGAAATCTCTAAAATACAAGTGCGAATATCAAAATCAGAAATATCGGAACATTCTGGAATTAGACGTGGCAAAAATTCTCGCGAAGAATGAAGTCAAATTTGAATATGAGCATCTGACAAAATGTGAAAACAAATTCTATCTTCCTGACTTTACGATAGGCAACGTAATACTGGAGTGCACATACTGGCATGATGTGAGACAGAGGGCGAGAGAACTGAACCAGAAAATCGAAGATTACACAAGATCGGGGTTCAGCAAAACACTTGTTGTCACTACCCAAAAATATAAGCAGGCATATTCAAGACTACTTCAAGGCTCAAATGTTGCAGTCGTCACGTCAGAGGATCTGAGAGAAATAATGGGCGGGAGAATATGGGCGGGTAGAGGGAGTCTACTTTACTCTCTACCGAAGCTCAGTACGGATAGAGCACCAGCCTCCTAAGTTGGTGGTCGTGGGTTCAAATCCCACCCCGCCCGCTACAGAAAAACCCCGGACGGTTCCATAGAAGATCTTTTAGTGGTTTCTTCCTTTTTCTGATCGATCGATGGCATGTTGATTCATGTTCATGATTGGGTTGGCGGGGTGTTGGTGATTTCTATGGGTTTGCGTGTGTTTCTGTTGCCTGGATAGAGATTGTGCTTTTGCTGACGGATCTGATCTCGATGTAACATGCTGTCTGAGTACCTGTAGTATAATCACTACTATGCCAGCAGCAATAGTCGCGACTATAGAATGTTCGGCAATGTTGGAATTTGTGTTAACAGTTCTCTGTGCTGGTTTGTCTGGACAATTGGAAAAGTCTTTGTCTGGACAAATTGGTGAAGTAGACAGATGTAAGGACTGACATCGAGAATCTAGCCTTTTTGGTGCGGTCGCCGGGATTTGAACCCGGGTCGTCGGCGTGGGAGGCCGATGTCCTAGCCAGGCTAGACTACGACCGCTACGTTAGACTGATTAACATTCAGCAAGACTTGGCACAAATTCTGTCCCACTAGTGAAAAATAGAAAGACAGAGGGTTTATTTGGATTTTGTTATGCAAGCTTGCCTGATCGGCCTATGTGGGCTGAGATGGCGAAACAGATACAAGATCTTGAGAATTTTGATTCATTGCAAGGAAATCTAACTGTTCCAGCTTTTCTTAATCGTCCCATTGTCTTGACAATTGCTGCCGGGACAATTTTGACTATTCTACTAGGCTTTTTCGGCCATTCTAGTTGTCTAGCGATTGTCTCTAGACTCCTTTGAATGACTCACCATCACATCTGTACCACAGACGCCCTCATGCCCGCCATCGTTATCAAACCGTTAACCCTCATCTCGATCGCACCTTACTTTTGCCGCATTGCGTGCGAGCTGTAAAACTGCCAGTGTTTAATACCTATTTTTTGTCTTCAAACACCTTGGATGTAGGTGTGTGTGAGCGTTTTGAAAGGTAAATTGTGGTGATTATGAAAATGGCTGTGGCAGATGCGAAGGTGTACATTAGGTTTTTGAAGTTTTCCAGGTTTGACTGATAATCCGATAGGTGATCATGGTAGGAAGCGTTCAGTTCAGAATAGCTCTGTTGAAGTTGACTATAATTGCCCAGTAAAGCGTCATAATTTTTCAGCAGTTTGGAATAAATCTCACTTAAACCGTCTAGATCCGTTTGCAGTTTAGAAAAACTGTCGAGAAGCTCATTGTAAAGGTTCAATGTTTTGGAGGAAATCACCATAATCGTTTGATTAGTATGGGAATACGTCAAATACAGGTAAACATGCGTCTTATTTGAGGCACCCAGTATCTTTGGAATGGCTTCTTGTTCACCGACTAGCACGAAGGAATAGTTCATCAATCCAATGGGAATTCCAATTCGCGAAAACCCAATTGTGCCATCTTCGCCTGCGACGTTGAACCGTATTATCCTGTTGCCTGTCTCTGTTCCTTCCTCAAATCTGAAATCGGAAACTGTTGAATTACTGATGAGGGTTACGCTGTATGTTTTTCGTGCCAAAATCACATTGAAGCTTGAAAACATTCCCATCAGAGGGCTACCATCCAGGTTGCCCGCATCTAGGCTGCGGGGTTCGTCTCCGATTCCGTCTCCATTTAAGTCTTGGCCTGAATAATTGCTCCAGTAGTTTCCTTCCCCGCCATAGCTCCAAGTGTTTGCTAAGCCGCTTTCTAGTCTGACTGCATCGTAGAAGTTGTTATCGTAAAAAACATTGAAGCTGCTGATGCCGGAAATGCTGATTCCCCCTTGGTTGTTTGAAATTGTGTTGCCTATGAACCAGTTGTTTCTGGAAGAAGTAATGCTGATTCCCTCTTGGTTGTTTGAAATTGTGTTGCCTATGAACCAGTTGTTGGTCGAAAAGACAAGGCTGATGCCGGTGTCATTGCTTGAGAGTATAATATTGTCTGAAACCATATTTTTGCTAAAGGAATAGAGGATAATTCCTTCGTAAATACCTACTATTTTGTTGTGGCTTATGGTGTTGCCGCTTGTAACTATGATTATTCCGCTGTCGGAGGGTCTTGAAATGCTTTTGTTTAAAGTGAAGCCTTTGACACTTACGTTGCTGGCTGTTATGGAAATGACGAAGTCGCTGTCTTGACCACGAATAGTTGTGAGGTCTCTGTCTTCTCCGATGAGAGAAAGGCTCTTGCCTATCTCAACGCTTTCGTTGTATGTTCCCTCACGCACGAAGACCGTGTCTCCTGGACTTGCATTGTTCACGGCATCTTGGATTTTGCTAAAGTCTGCAAGTCCATTGTCGTCAACCGTCCAAACTCTGGGCTGTGCCTTTACAGACAACCTGCAGCCCGTCAAAGATAACGTTGAAAGCAAACACAGGATTACCAAAAAAGCCAAGACAGTTTTCTTCAATTTCGACTCATCCCTTTTGTTGACATATGGAATTATTAAACATTAACGCAAGACGCATAAGTCATCCTCTTGATAGTATTTTCCCCAGCAGGAGGGAGCCTGCGACGGCGATGGAAAAGCCGAATACAAAAATGATTGGGCTGATGGTGGGCTGTATGATTCCCCAGACGCTCAGGACGTATGCGGCGACAACGATGAATCCTAGTATAAACGTGTAAACGTTGGTCTTCGCATTTTTCAATCTGGCCATTGATGCTTCTTGTCTGGTTGGCGTCGAGTCCAGCAGGTTCTGCGCCTGTTTTATCTGTTCGTCTGTGGCAAGGATTACAAGGTTCTTGTCTGCATCTTGGAATTTGAAGCTTGAGAGGGCATATCTTTGTAGTTCCCATGGTTTCTTCTTTGGCAAGATTCTGACTATGTTGCTTTTCTCCATTTTTTTCAAAATTGTTTGAACCTTGCGGACGAGCTGGATGTCGGCGGTTTTCTCTTCTCCGTATAGGCTTTTTACTATGTCTTTGACGTCTGGAAGATACAGTTCCAGTTGGAAGCCTGCGATTGCCTTGGCAATGGCATATTGGTGTTCACCTTGTCGCAACCGTATATTACTCAATTTATAATCCGTGCTCAAAGTCTCTTGCAAGAATTCCATTTCACTTGCTGTCAGTTTGCTCTCTGACAAAGTGTTTGTCGCCTATTCAATAGTTTCAGTTGAAAGGGCATAATAAAGGCTTCGGATCAGGCATGCATGCTTTCAACTGTTTCAACTGCTATTCAGGCTTCAATGGCCCGTTTTTCAACAAATTCTACGGAAAAAAGCCGTAACCTTTTCAACCATGATACATAATGTATGGCGTTGGGGATGGAGGATTTTTCGAAGGACCTGAATCTTTTCTGTTCACCTGTGGATAAGAAGTATAATCTGTGCGGTTTGCCTCTGCATAAAAAGTACAGGGGTCACTTTGAAATCATAGCTTTGGTGCTTGAAGCCGTGAAGGCTGATAGTGCTACGCGGTTTTCTATTATGAAGCAGGCTGGGATCAACTGCGCGCAGCTGAAGAAGTATTTGAAGTCTTTGACTGAGATGGGCTTCGTAGTAATGGAGTTGAAGGGAAACAAAGAGTCGTACAGGGCGAGTGATGAAGGGCTTGAATTTCTGAGGCACTATCACGTCTTGCTGGGAATGCTATTAACTTCGAGAGCGCGAAGTAGACTGCCACCGCCAGATAATAAAAACGCTGTGCAGCCTGTCTTGCAGCGCAACCCGTAAAGCAGTTCCCGCACGCCTAAGTGTTTCCCATAACAAAGGTTCAGCTGGAAAACTCGAACACTTTTCTTTGACTATTCCCATGCTTAGACCATTTTGAGCTTCTGCCTTAGCGCACCAACTTGTGTGGGGGCACGGTATGTTGGTTTTTGAGGCTGCTGATTAGTCAGAACTTCGGTTTTTTGTTTTGTCAAGACAATTGAGTTGTGTATGGGGGGCTGGTTTCTGTAGGCATGGTATGTTGTTCTGGTCTTTCATTGTTGATCTGTGTTGGCCATGCCTAACGTCAAGAACATTGGCCGCTCCACGATTTGACGTTTATCAGCATCTGGCTTCGTTCACTCATGGCGGGCGAGACTAAAAGCTAAGGTTCTCATGGAAAAGCTTAGTATTGAAACCTAGTTCTAAGAGGCCTGTCTCAATATCCATGAGTCACTAGAAGAAAGGAAAACGCGCGTTAATGTGTCTGTCTATTGTATTTGTGTAAGTGCGGGGTCAAATTCATCGTTCTAGCAATTAGTGTCCGTTGTTCTAATCATTAGTATTATAAGAAATAAGCTGCATTGTATAATTGCAAGGGTTATTCTCAAATCATGAACGTGGGATGGAGAAAGAAGAATGAAGGCATATGCTTTTTTCAAGGCTCTTTTGCTTGCTTTGCTACTGTTTTCTTCGTATCTGAATGGAATCTCTTTAGCGATCGATCGATCAATTTTATGAAATAATGAGAATGGAGAGGAATCAAAAACGTTATCTCCGTAGGTAATGGAATATTAGGCTGTCTGCAAGTGGGGAACAGCATTTCACTTGGAGAGTGAGGGTGTTTGAGTCGGAAGTTTACATATTCAGATGTGGGTGTTGACAGAAAGCTGAGGGTTGAGTCTAAGAGGGCGCTACGTGTTCTGAGGAGGACTTTTCGTTTCTGTCCCTACGGCAAGGTTGTTCAGCTTCCTTTTGGGAACATCTTTCCTTTTCACGACCGTTACTTGGACTTGGTCATTGAGGAAATAGGCACGAAGGTGTTCATTGCTCAGCTTGCGGGGAAGTATGACACAATAGCCATAGACGGTGTAGCTATGGCGGTGAACGATGTTATACGGTCTGGGGCAAGGCCGCTGGCAGTTGCGGATAATATTCATGAGCAGGTTTCGGATCCGGCTTTGATAAGGGAGTGGATGAAGGGAATAGTTAAGGGCGCTGTTGAGGCGGAGTGTGTGGTGCCGAGCGGTGAGATCGGTGATGTGGGGGAGCTGATTAAGGGGGTTGTTGAAGGGAAAGGTTTTGACATGGTTTTTGCTTCAATCGGTGAAGTCGCTAAAGAGAAGGTGATTTCTGGGAGAGGCATACGGCCGGGCGATGTGGTCGTTGGTATGCGGAGTTCAGGTGTTCACAGTAATGGCATTTCGCTTGTGAGGAGGATTCTTTTCAGGCAGTGGGGTGGGAAGTATGAGCCTGACGCTGTTCCAGGCGGGTTGGACACGTCGGTGGTGATGGAGGTTTTGGAGCCGACCAAGATATATGTTAAGTCTTTGCTTAAGGTTGCTGAAGAGTTAGATGTGAAGGCTGCAGTGCACATCACGGGCGACGCGTACTTGAAGTTTGGCAATTTGGCCAGGTTTTCAAGGGGGATAGGTTTTGTGTTTGACAATTTCCGGCCGCAGCCGATCTTTGATTTGATTCAGAGAACCGCGACGGAGCTCGGCGGCGTGATAACTAATGAGGAGATGTTTAAGACGTTTAACATGGGATGGGGTTTCGCTGTAATAGTTGACAGGGCTTGTGCTGAAAGGGCGGTGGATGTTCTTGGGAAAGCAAGTGCGCAGGCTGAGCAGATAGGCCATGTGACGGACTCTCCAGGCGTCAAGGTTTTGCACAAGGGCAAGAAAATTGTTCTCAGATAGGGTTTGCTTTGATGGTGATGAAAGCGTTTAAATCTTTTCGGATTTCAAGTTTAGCCTATGAAGTACCGTTTGAAAATTGAAGTCAGTTTGAAACCGGGGCACAGCGACCCGGAGGGTGAAACCACTGCGGGCTTGTTGAGGGAGCTTGGGTACAGGGTTGAAGCTTTGGGTGTAAGTAAGGTTTACAGTGTGGTTGTTGAGGCTGGGTCGAGGAAAGAGGCTGAAATGAAGGGTGAGGAGATGTGCAGGAGGCTTTTGGCAAACCCGACGAAGGACAATTATGCTATTGTGGTCGAGGCTGAAAAATGAGAGCGAGCCTCTACGTTCGCAGAAGGGTTCCGTTTTCCCTTTTTGAGGTGGATGTTCTTGAGGTTTCGGACGATATGCTTTTGGAAGTGAGCAGTGAGCTTGGCTTAGGCTTGAGCCTGCAGGAAATGAAGGCCGTCAAAGATTATTTCAAGAGAAAGAGTCGGAATCCTACGGATGTGGAGCTTCAAACAATAGGCCAGACCTGGTCGGAACACTGTTTTCATAAGACTTTTAAGGGGAAGATAAGGTTTGATGGGAAGGAGATTGACAGTCTCTTCAAAACGTACATTGCGAAGGCTACGGAGAAGATTAAGCCTCGATGGTGCTTTTCTGTTTTTGAGGATAATGCTGGTATTGTTGATTTTGATAGGGGTTATGGCGTAGCGGTTAAGGTTGAGACGCATAATCATCCTTCTGCTGTTGAGCCGTTTGGCGGTGCTGCCACGGGAACGGGCGGGGTGATCCGTGACATTCTGGGCGTGTGGGCAGATCCTATTGCGTGTACGGATGTTTTGGGTTTCGGTCCGCTTGATTTTGATTATGAGAAGCTTCCGGCTGGCGTTAAGCATCCGAAGTATGTGTACATGGGTGTTGTGGCTGGTATAGGGAGCTATGGTAATAATATGGGGATTCCCACGGTGAACGGGGCCATATATTTTGATGAAAGCTACGTTGGAAACGTTGTCGTCTACTGTGGATGCATCGGGTTGCTTCCGCTCAAGAAGTTCAGAAAAGACGCTAAGCTCGGTGATGTGATTGTTTTAGCTGGAGGAAAAACTGGTCGAGATGGAATTCACGGCGTAACGTTTGCGTCTGCTGAGCTGACGGAAAAATCAGAGGAAATTTCCAGGCCTGCAGTTCAGATTGCCAACCCGATTGAAGAAGAAAAGCTGAAAAGAGCCATTATTCAGATTCGAGATCTGAATCTAGCATCAGCGATAACGGATTTAGGCGGTGGAGGTCTATCCTCTGCTGTTGGCGAAACGGCGAAGAAATTTGGCTGCGGAGCCACTGTTGAGCTTGAAAAGGTTCCTTTGAAGTATGCAGGGCTGGCGCCGTGGGAAATTTACGTCTCGGAATCTCAGGAAAGAATGCTTTTGACGGTGCCTCCTGCGAATGTTGAGCGGGTTTTGGAAATTTTCGGAAAGGAGGATGTTGAAGTCACGGCTATCGGTAAATTGACGTCAGATAGGCTGTTGAGTCTTCATTATGATGGTGAAAGGGTTGCGGATATGGATGTTTCCTTTCTGTTTGAGCCGCCTAAGACCACGAAGACTGCAGAATGCCAGCCAGTAAACCTTGTGGAGCCCGAGTTTCCGGAGCCTACAGATCTGACTAATGTTCTTTTGAGGCTTTTGGGTTCGCCTAACGTTGCGAGTAAGGAGGGTGTTGTGAGGAGTTATGATCATGAGGTGAAGGGTAACACTGTGCTTAAGCCTTTGCAGGGTGAGTTTGGTGGGCCGAATGATGCGGCTGTTTTGAAGCCTTTGGATAGTTCTTGGAAGGGCATAGCGGTTTCTTGTGGGATGAATCCGAGTTTTGGGAAGGTTGATGCTTATTGGATGGCTGCTTCGGCGATTGACGAGGCCGTGAGAAATAATGTTGCTGTTGGCGGGAGAAGAATAGCGTTGCTGGACAATTTCACGTGGGGTAATCCTGAGAGGCCGGAACGGCTGGGCAGCCTGGTGAAGGCTTGTGAGGCGTGTTATGATTTTGCAGTTGCTTTTGGAACGCCGTTCATATCTGGGAAAGACAGCCTGTACAATGAGTCGCCGCTTGGGCCGGTGACGCCGACGCTTTTGATCACGGCCTTGGGCATTGTTCCTGATATTCGTTCGGCGGTTTCGATGGATGTTAAGGCTCCGGGCGATTCTATCTACATTGTTGGGGAGACTTTTCGGGAGCTGGGCGGTTCGGAATACTATAGGCTGAAGGGTTTTCTAGGCAAAACGGTTCCGAAAGTCCGTGGTAGTCAAGCTGGGAAAGTGTTTAGGCCGGTTACTAGGGCGATTGATTCTGGACTGGTTAAGGCGTGTCATGACTTGTCGGAGGGCGGTTTGGGTGTGGCTGCGGCGGAGATGGCTTTTGCGGGTGGTTATGGTTTGGAGTTGGATTTGCAGAAGGTTCCGGGGAAAGGTTTGCGGCGTGATGATTTTGTGTTGTTTTCGGAGTCGAACAGTCGCTTTCTTGTTGAGGTTTCGGCAAAGGCGAGGGATGAGTTTGAGCGTTTGATGAAGGGTAAGGCTTACGCTGAGATTGGCAGGGTTACGAAGTCTCCTCGACTCTACATCAGTGGGTTGGGTGGCAGGGTTGTTGTGGATGCTTCGGTTCGTGATTTGTTGGCGAGTTGGAAGCGCACGTTGAGTAGTGGGGTTTGAGTTATGAAGCGTGAGGAGATTAGGGTGTGCGTTTTGCGTGTGGGGGGAACCAACTGTGATGCTGAGACGAGGCGTTCGTTTGAGGAGTTGGGTGTTCGGGCTGAGATTGTGCATGTGAACGAGCTGGTGAAGCGCCGAAACCTTCTGGATTACAGTGCATTGGTTTTTCCGGGAGGCTTTTCTTATGGTGACTATGTACGAGCCGGGGCCATCTGGGCGAAGTGGATTTCGGCGAGGTTGGGCAGGGAGCTTAAGGCCTTTGCTGACAGTGGTCGTCCTATCTTGGGTATTTGTAATGGTTTTCAGGTGCTTGTTGAGGCTGGGTTGCTTCCGGGTTTCGAGGGGATGAGTCAGTATCCTGAGGCGGTTTTGGCCACTAACAGTCCGCCGGGTTACAACTGTCGATGGATTTACCTGAAACATGAGGGCAAAGGGAAGTGCGCCTTCACTTGGAAGGTTCCTGTGGGGAAGGTTCTGCATGTGCCGGTGGCGCACGGCGAAGGCAGGTTCATGTTTCCAAAGGAGAAGGAGAAGCGGTATTTGGAGAGGCTCTGCGCGAATGATCAGCTGGTTTTTCGTTATTGTGACATGGACGGCGGGTATGCGGAAGGTAGTTTTCCAGCTAACCCGAATGGTTCTTTCGATGATATTGCAGGCATATGCAACTCGGATGGAACAGTATTCGGTTTGATGCCGCATCCTGAAAGGGCGTTTTACTGGTGGCAACAACTCGACTGGACAAGGCAAGAGAGAATGACAGAATATGGCGATGGAAAGCTGATCTTTGAAAGTTTGATAGGCTATCTGGAAAAGAAAATTTAGGATTGCAGGCCTCCCATTTTGCCTCTGCTCTATAGTCAAGATTTTGGCTGTGGCGATAGTCAAGACTATAATGTTGGTTCAACATGCTCCAATAGTCAAAGTCAATGCGTACCGATTCTCAAGTCGCGGACAACGTGCGCTGCTGTTTGAGTCTCCCGATTTAACCGCGGGCATTTTTGAAGTGTCGCCCTTCACAACCGCAGAGCTGCTGGTGATGGCCGCAAAAATCATTAACAACAGGGAGAAACGCAGAACTCCTTTTCTGTGCAACCTAACACTGCAACTAGTAGACTTAACCTGTTTATTAGTTAGCGCGCGTGTCTACTTGACGAGTAGCAGACCAAAGTATGTCGGCTTTTGTCTTCGGGTTTTCAATACTTCGATGTGAAATCCATTCTTCCTTGCAGTGGCATACACGTCTATGCCTGAAGCTTCCATGGAAGCTCGAGCCAGTCTGGGAAAAACGCAATGTTTGAGGTTGCATTTCTTGCAGCGTTCACAGGGTCCAGCCGGCAATCCCAACGCGGAATAGTAGCCCGCAAGGAAAACATGTCTCTCCAGTTTGGCAACCACGTCATGGGTCGCCACCGATTCGTCCGGAAGCCTCATGAGAATTGCGCGCGAATAACCCTTCAAAGCTAGTTTCATCTGCTCGGGCGTTGGACTGTACGGCGGGCACGTCAGAGCTTTGCCATAATTCCCGCAGCCGTATTGACACTTGAGTCTGACCCAGTCTTCCACAATGACGTTCTTGGCGTCTATGACTTTGGCGTCAACAGCGCCCATCCTGACAGCAAGCTCAGCAAAGTGCTTCAACTCTTCTTCAAACTGCTCTTCGCTGATTACGTGTCTTCTTTGCATTTCTTCGCCTCTATGACCATAGTATTGACATCAGAGAACATTTAAACTTGAACAGCGCGCGCTGAACAGAATCTGCAGGCTATTAGCACGGTCATTTCAGGCAGCCTAAGGGTGGTTCTACAATATGCGAAGCCCTTTATAGAGAATTCAAGTAACCACACATTGAAGGATTTGATGTGTTATGAAGGGTGAGACTCCGGTTCAAGAAGGTCTTAGAAAGTTGCCAATTCGACCTGTGTACCTAGTATCATGTGAACATGATGGGAAGAAAAATATAATCAGTGTCGGCATGTTTGCCTACTTCTCTGGAAAACCGACTTTGGTTGGTATAGGCATAGCGCCTTCAAGATTCTCTTATGGACTCATTCAAAAAAGCAAGGCTTACGTTGTCAACGTGGTTGATGAGAAGCTGATTGAAGCTGTGAAGATTTGCGGAGAAAACTCTGGGCGAGAGGTGGACAAGTTCGAATTGGCAAAACTGACGGCGGTCCCAGCGAGTAAGGTCAGCGCACCCCTTATTGAGGAGAGTCCTCTGAGCATTGAATGCAAAGTTGTTCAAGCCGTAGAGGTCGGGGACCATGTCTGGTTCATGGGAGAGGTTCTTGCAACCCATGTTCGAGAAGGCTACAATTGGAAAGATGGATTGCTTCTAAAATGGGTTGGCGAAGAAGGCTTCTATCATAAAGTGGGAAAAAAGGTCGGAAAATACTAACGCTTTGCAACTCCTCTTAGCGCGCAAAACATTTTGTTAGGATTTGATGGGAAAAACCGCATGTTTCTTAGTTGCGCGCATGCGTGTTCCTAAAATGGTTAAAAATGGTTTTAAGTCCGTTTTTGCATGCTTAGATCCATTGTGGATTTGTTTGATGAGCGTATTTTGGCTGCGCTTAAGGAATAAAAACCATTTTACACCAATTTCGGAACAAGCATGCGCGCTTGCTGTACTAACCGTTTTCTCAGCTACATCGCCCATCTTCAACAGAATAGTTGTCAACTGCTCCAAACCTTTGTCAAGCAATCTACTCATGGGTTTTCACCTAACGCGCGCGTAATAGCTATCGTTCTTATGGCCGTGACGTTTGTATCGATAGAGATGGGAAAATACGTCATGAGCAGAAGACGCAAGCAAGAGCATGGACAAGATAATCTATCGATGAATTAGTGCATGCTGGAAGAAGCGCGCGATATTCTTAAATGGCAAATGCATCGCTCATGTTACTATATTTGAGGTTAAGCTGGCTGATAGCGTTTGCGCAGGTTCTTGGTAAGCTTCATTGTAGGGCTGGTTGCCCTTTCCGTCATGACTTGGCTAATCGTAACCTTAGTCCCATACCCAGAGATTAGAAACCTTCCTCTCTACACGTTTGCCACAATTTCACGAATTCTGATCACCCTAGCTATTTCAGTCGCGTGGGGAGTCTCCTTCGGAATACTAGCGGCAACAAACAGAGTCGCGTCATTAGTTCTCACTCCCTTCATAGACCTCTTACAGTCCATCCCAATACTGGGATACTTCCCGATGGTCATCGGCTTCCTCTTCGCTCTCGGTCCTTTGGGAATCGAACTCTCGGTGATAATTCTACTGTTCACATCGATGGCCTGGGCCATATTTTTCGGCGTACTGGGAGCCATCCGCGGAATCCCCACAAATGTTGCTGAGTCATCAAAAAGTTTTGGTTTGACAGGATGGCGATACATCAGGCATGTTGTATTGCCTGCCATCACTCCCGCCGTAGTCTCAGGAGCGAACCTCGCATGGTGCGACGGATGGTTCTTCATGATCGCGGCAGAATACATACAATATCAAGGAAACGTTGTGTCGCCGCCAGCAGGCGGATTGGGATACCTGCTCGCGAAGGCCGCCTACGAGCTTAAGGACATGAAACTTGCCCTGATTCTCCTCGTGTTCATAACTTTCATTGTTGTATACTTCAACACTCTAACTTGGCACAGACTGATTGAACGCGCAAGCACGGGCACTTTCAAACCAGTTTTCAGAATGGATCTTTCCGGAGTCGGCAAGCTTGGAATTGCTAGGGCAAGCAGTTGGCTGCACTTTGGCAGGTTGCATTGGCCAAAGTCTTTCTCAATAGCCGCTCAGCGTTTACAAAAGTACTCACGCATCGAGAAAGTGATTGCCTCAGTTTTAGCCTTCACAGCAGTTTTCCTTGTTCTGTACAGAGTTTTCGGCCAGTTACCGACGGCCGCATTGATTAGCGAAGGTTTCCGTCAACCTCCTGCGGCTGAACTGGTGAGTCTGCCATGGTTGATCCTCTTCACGATGGGGCGTCTTTCAATCGCCTATGGAATCTCCCTTGTGGCGGCGATCACTATGGGTGTCTTGGCAGCCGAACACAAGAGGTTTGCAGCCATCTTCTATCCCTTATATGACATTGGCCAGGGAATACCCATTCTCGCTCTTTTCCCCGTTATTTCGCTGGGGCTGAGCGGGGTAATCGGCAATGCAAGAATTGCTCTTGAGCTTACATGTATCATAATTCTGGTACTCGATATGATATGGTACATGTTTTTGAATGTTGTCAGTGCTGTCAAGAACATTCCAACTGAAATCAATGAGGTCGGTCAGCTGTTAGGGTTTAAAGGGTTGAAGAGAATAAATCACCTAATCATCCCATCCATCCTGCCTGCCATAGTGACGGGCAGCATACTTTCTTGGGGGACAGGTTGGAACACAATAATCTTTGCGGAATACTTGCCTTCAACGGAGGCCACTATCCCGCCTGTTTCGATCCCTGGAATAGGTTCATTGCTAGACAAGGCAGGGTACGAGTTTGGAAACACTGTTGTGTTGATTTTCATGCTGGGAGTGATTGCGGCGATTGTTCTCTTGATGGAAGGGCTCGTCTGGCGTCGTTTACTAAGAAGATTCGAGAAGTATCATGTTGAGGTGTAGGAGATGTCGGTGATCGAAGTAGAGAACATAACCAAGACGTTCACATCAGAGAAAACAAGAATCTTAGTCTTAGACAACGTAAGCTTCTCAGTTGGCAAAGAAGAGTTCATGTGCATAGTCGGGCCGTCTGGATGTGGAAAGTCTACGTTGCTGAGGATGATGGCAGGTTTGGAAAAACCTGATTCAGGAAGAATCCTTTTCAACGCACAGCCTATAACTGGACCGTCGCGGAAGATCGCCATGGTCTTTCAGCTTTTCGGTCTTCTGCCGTGGAAGACGGCGTTAGAGAATGTTGAAGTCCCGCTGGAGGTTCTCGGTATCGTTAAACAAAGCCGTGTACACATCGCTGAAGAGTATTTGCAGATGGTAGGACTGGAAGGTTTCGAGAACACGTACCCTCATGATCTCTCAGGCGGCATGAAACAGCGCGTCGGGATCGCAAGAGCCCTAGCTTTGAAACCTGAAGTCCTGCTAATGGACGAGCCCTTTTCTTCACTCGACGAGCTTACGGCAAAGACTCTGCGAGAGTTAGTGCTCAACATTTGGCGAAACCCCGCTCTGCCAACAATCACCTTCATAATGGTGAGCCATAACGTCGAGGAAGCAGTATTCATGGCAGACAGAGTCATAATAATGTCACCTCGACCAGGGAAGGTTGTTGGAGAGGTGAAGGTTAACATTCCAAGGCCTCGTTCCAAGTATCTGAGAGATGATGAGTACTTCAAATATGTAGATGAGGTTATGAACCTGCTTGAGAAAGGAAAGACAATCACAAAGGATGTGAGCCCATTGTCTGTGACAGCGGAGCGTATGGGCAAAACTTGAAAACGGGCTTCACACTAGACACCTTAATTCTTCAGCAACACGACAAGACGATATAGGAAGAAGCCAGTTAGAAACAGGCAGACTAGGAGCACGGCAGCAAGAGCACCTGCTTCCACTCCCATAAAGAAAACGTCTGAATGCGTTGGATAATTCGCAGTAAGTAAACGCCAAATAATTGAAGCACTCACAATTATCAAGAGTATGATAGCGGCTAGGAGCATGTATCCCTTCAACCGTAATCCTTCCTTTTGCAGCAGCTTCACCAGTATTCATATAGAACATATCAATCTTAAGGTACTATTCCTCGACCAGCTATGCCGGATGTGTCCGCAAGATGGCAACAGTACTTGAACCATTTCTTCTAAGCCTCGTAGCAGGCATGGCCACAGGAATCGGCGGAATAATCGTCCTATTGCTCAGAAGGGTGAGTGACAGGATTGTGAGTTTTTCTATGGGATTCGCCTCTGGCGTAATGCTCATGGTTGCGTTCAACAACCTGTTCCTTGAGGCTGAAAGACTTCTAACGCATGTTGAATTGATAGGGATTTTCTCATTAGGCGCTGTCATTATGATCGTCCTCGACCTGGCTATACCGCATATTGAATTAACAAGGAGAAAGGGAAACGGCAAGAACGAGAGAATGCTGCGAACTGGCGTGCTCATAGCGGTAGGCATAACCTTGCATAACTTGCCTGAGGGATTCGTTGTTGCCGCAGGCTACACCTATATGCCAAGCCTTGGCGTTATAATCGCCATCGCCATAATGCTTCACAACATACCAGAAGGTGTTGCCACAGCCATTCCGTTCATGGAAGCAGGGACAAAACCCTCGAAGATAGCACTTATCACTTTTCTTTCAGGGCTGGCTGAGCCTGTTGCAGCTTTGGTTGGCGCTGTTGTTTTATCTGCTGTTGGCACAAGGATTGTGGTGGGATATTCCCTTGTTTTCGCAGCGGGAGTAATGACCTACATAACGGCGGATGAACTGATACCAGTGGCTCATGAATATGGGTTCAAACACACTGTATCTGTCGGTCTATTGTTGGGAATAATATTCGCTCTTCTGATAGATGTCCTGCTAAGCTAGGTAATCTGAGCACGCGGGCAAAATCGAAAAATGACAATCAGAAAAACAGCAATTCGCATCGCCAAACAAGCAGGGTGTGTTCTTCTCAGTTTCCTTTCATGTATGCAACGGTTTTCTCATACAGTTTTTGGAAATGCTCGCCAAATGTCTTGTCGCCTCTTTCCTTCCTCATGACAAGTATCCATGGCTCAAACTTCTTCCAGTTCGAGACTATGTATGCGCCTAAACGGTCAACGATCACATCAATATCAACAAACTTTTTGTTCACCAGGAAACCAACCTCCTCAAAGAAGGCTTCAACTTGGTAGGGATAGTCACTAACTTCGAAATTCTCTTCCGCTTCAGCCTTATACTTCTCGAAATCTTCAAACTGGAACTCCTTTTCAACCCATCTGAAAGCTTTGCGCAGGCTTTCTGTCTCGGCCCAGTCAAACAGCTTCATAGAAATCTCAAGGTCTCTATGCCGGTCCATATGTCTGAGCTGAAGAAGGATGAACACCGTTGCTGAAATACCCGCCAACGCGGAAAGAACAGCCGTCCACTCGATCAGCGTCACCATACTAGTCTCCGAACCCACCTATATTTGACAGTAAATCCCTATATTAGAATTTCACACTCACGCGGCGCGCGCTGACAGAAAAAGGAGGGAGTTGCGTGTGGCATCGCACTTGAGACAGTGTGCACGCGCTTTTATCTGAACCTTAACCCGAAAGCGTGAACCTGTCCTGTGTTGTTCTAAACATTGGAATTATAAATGCCAGACTGTTATCCTTACATGTGGTAAGCGTGAGGTTCAGCAAGAAATCATTGGTAGGGCTGATTGTTTTGGTTTTTGCCTCGGCTTTCTTGACTCTTTATACTGTTGCAGCCTACGGTGTTTCCGGTTACGTCTATGTAGGCGAGGGCACGCTTAACTGGACGTCCAGTCCGGCTGGTTCATTCCTTCCCTGGCCAACAGCGCCGGGTATGCTCGAGGTACTTTCAAGGATGAATGAAGTTGATTCGTTCATTTACACCTACCTGATCAAGTCTTGGGTGCTGGCGGGAACAGTAGCTTTGCTGTGGATTGCTGTGTCTGTGTGGGTTTTGAAGTTGATCAGAGCTCGACCGAGAAATGACTCGCGCGGGCTCTAAAGAGGCTTCAGATGGAATCTGCCTGATGATTATTGGTGCAATCGTGATAGCGCTATGCATATTGGGAGGTTTGTCGATAGGCTGAAGCACGATAATCAAGTCTGAATGGTTGGAATGTTGATAGACTGAGAGATGGTGAAATTTGGAGGATATTATTGGGGTCGTACAAGGGTTGAGGGGAAGAACAATCGACATTGTTTACGATCTGTTCTTTTCTGAGAAACGAGTGGTAGCTGCTGTAGTACTTTACTTTTCTGACTTGACTGATATATATGAGAAATTTAGTTTAGGCACCATATTGTTTGGAAACTTAGGTGAGCGCAGAATAGTCAAGTTGCGATCTTTGAAGCTGATGGATGAAAGGAGGCTGGCTTTCAAGAACAAAACGCTCGATGAAATTTTGACCTTGCATAAGGCAAACCTGGAAATAGGCTACGAAGACGTTCTTTCTGTCATTATCAGAAAAGGGCTTCTGGAAACATCTTTGGAGTTTGTAGTCCAAGGGCATCCCGAAAAGAAGGTAGACTTTCGGCTCGAAAGAAGGCAAGTAGCCGAGGTTGAAGGATTGATAAATAGAGTTCTTCCAGATAAGGTAAAATGAATTGCTATTTCAGAATGAGGAGTGATTTGAACATATCTTAGCGCGTGCTGATTGAGTAGTGCCCAGAGTCAACGGTGTCCTTTTTACTTTTTTCTTACATAACCCTTTACGTGTACTATCTTGTTCTTCCCGCCTGGTTTCGCTCGTTTGTATGAATGCACTTTCATTTTCTCACTTATACCAGATCAGCGCTTAGATTAGAAAAGAATTATGAATCCATGATTCATACTTGTTGACATGGCGGCCACGTGGTTTTTTGATGGTTCTTGTCACGTTTTGGCTGAGCTGTGTGTGTGCGGAAAGCCTACCCCCGGGTCTATTATGATCCAAATATGTTTAACACTAATTAGATTATACTTTTTCTAGGGTTCTATTAACTCTTAGGGTCTTAAGATACTGTTGGTCTTTTGTCATGGTGATACTGTTAATTTATTTGACCCAATCATACTGTGAAGATGCTATGCCAAATTTTAATAGTGAATAATACCTTATCAAACAGCGTAGATAGAATTGCCTCTAGAGAAGCCAGAAATATATGTTCTTGTAGGAGAAATCAGAAAAAAGGCAATGCCGACATCAGAAGTTATTGTAAAGACGGCATTATCAGAACTTGGGTTAACAAGAGCTTCTGCGATAAACCCAAGCGGCAAAGCTCCTGAGGACATCCTGGAAAACTTCAATGTTTACCTTAGGGATGTCTTCGATAAGGCTTTGGAAGTTCTGGAAAAATTTGAGTCTCAAGTATATCCAAAAGCTTTGCGTGAACTGTGCAATCTTCGAGCGAATAACCTTAACATAATTGAAACTTCAAACACGCAGATGCCTTTTGTCAACAAAGTGGCTGAAGCTTTAGACATGCTTTATCCTGACCTTTGGCATGTCTTACTTAGCCGTAGCCAATCTAGAAAGCAGCGAGGCGGCAAGGACTTTGAGGAACAACTCGGTCAACTGCTTAAACTAGCTGACATACCATTTGATAAGCAAACACGCAAATATCACTCAGATTTCATCCTGCCCTCAACCGAAGCTTTTGCCAGAGACAGAACCCGTTGCTTCCTTCTTTCCGCCAAACGAACATTAAGAGAAAGATGGCAAACGGTTGTAAACGAAATCTACGAAACTCGATGCCCTAACGCTTTTCTTTGCACAACAGATGAAGAGGTAAACCAATCAGTAATCGATAGATTAAGACAATACAACATTCATCTAGTAATCTGGGACAAACCGAAACAAGAAAAGTTTAAGGACGAACCGGTAGTTTTAGGATATACCCAACTGGCTAACTTAGAGATACAGACATTTAGAAAGTACTGGGGCTAGGGAGGCGGCACCCAGAAATCCATAAGATACTCAAATGTTGTTCCCATAGTTATGTAATTGGATGGCCAGCCGAAGATTCCAATTCTATTGACAATATTTCTTCTGTCCCAAATTATGGTGTTCCTCAGTTCATAACCAGCTTCCATCATTGCGTGATATACGGCTATGTGAAGAGGAACTCGCTTACCATATTTCCCATCACTCCACCACATATCAGGGATATTTATCACGGCGTGACCCTTCAACTTCAAAAGAGGTCTAATAGACTTGTAAATTTCCGTCATCGCCTCAGCGTACTTATCCATTGCCAACACCCCAAGGTCGCGTTCATCTTGACTGTACTGTTCCACTTTGAGATATTGACCATTCTTTCGCTGGTCGCCTCTTCGGCTCTTGTTTAGCCGAGGTCGATTGAGAAGATTTGCGTACGGTGGCGAGGTAAAGAAAAGCGATACTGTTTGCTCCTCAAGATATTGAGCAATATTCCTAGCATCATCCAGCACTGCAATTTGCTGGCTTACCCCAACAGAGAGAGTCTCAGACAAACGCTTTTTTGAAAACTCCACGTATTTCGGATTAATATCAAAACCCACTGCGTTTCGATCCAAGTCTTTGGCGGCTACAAGGGTTGTGCCTATCCCCGCAAAAGGGTCAAGAACTAGTTCACCCTTGTGAGTAAAAACCTCAATAACTCTCTTAGCTAAAGCGATTGGAAAAACAGCCGGATGAATGTTCTTATCTCTTACGTCTCTTCCTTCGTAATAGAACTCCCATACGCCCAATTGGCTTTTTAGCCATTCTTTCGCTGTTAAGCAGTTCAAATGGTTTGCCGGACACTTGCAAGTTCGACTATAAGGAATAACAAGCTTCGCTGGTATGTTCTTATCTGGCAATACCACTGAATCCTTTAACATAACGTTTGAATTTAGGCCTAGATTTTTACTTAAATTTTCTTGTCTAATTTCACACACTAGAAATAGACCCCTCATGACCTAGTTTTCCACTGGAAACGCCTTTTTTTTGGCGGTTGCCCTTTTAGGGGCATTCCAGTACGGACTTTTGCATTTTGGGCAAACTCGCGGTTCATCCTCGGCACTGCGAGGAACCCACACATGATGACACCTTTCGCATTGACACGCTGGTATCTGAAGTCTGCCCATATACCGTTAGTAATATAGCAATAGTATATAACAATTGTTGCATTACTACTGAGTTACCAGAACCCGTAAAGGGTCATTTGAATCCGACGAAATTTCACATGAACCCCATTTCCGACGAAGACTACACAGAACCGGAGGGGGGAATACGTATAAGTTTGGGTTAAAATTTTTATAATTAAATTATCGTTAAATATGTTCGAGAAGCAAAACCAGTAGCACAAGCCACCTCGCAAACGAATTTAGGAACAAGCATGCGCGCTACAGCATAATCGAAGCGCAACGGCATTCATCAAAGTTCATGGATTTGTTACAAATCGAAGCGCGCGCGGACTGTAATTTATATTTGCGGGCGGCTTCTACAGATGAATAAAGAATTGCCTTGTGGGGAAAGCTCTATGAGGATAGCTGTTCTTGGGGCAGGTCTCATGGGCCCTGCTATAGCGATGGACTGTATAGAAAGTGACGAGGTTGAGGAGGTTCTGCTCATTGACATCGATCAAGCGGGGCTGGATAAGGCGGTGGGGAGTCTGGGGAATCCGTTGAAGTTGAAGACCGTCGTGCAGGATGTTACTGATCGTCACGGGCTGGTCGAGTTGTTGAAGGGTTTCGACGTGGCGTGCATCGCTCTCTCGAGGTGGCTGAACGTTGAGGCGATGTGGAGTGGCATCGAAGCAGGCGTCGACGTGGTCGACCTTTCCGGTCCTGGCCAGAAAGATTGGGAGGAGATAAACGAGGCGGCAAAAAAGGCGGGTGTTACGTGTATACTTGGGTGTGGGGTTGAGCCGGGGCTGACGGATATGCTGGCTGCGTATGGTATGGACATGCTGGACAGTGTGGAGGCGGTTAACGTGTGGTGCGGTGGCATACCGCAAGATCCGAAGCCTCCGTTAGATTATAAGATTGTGTTTGGCGGTCAGTATTTGCCGTTGCAGCTGGGGATGGTGAGGATCATCGAGGGTGGCAAGGTGCGAGAGGTTAAGCGGTACACCTTGGGCGAGCCTGTGCAGTTTGAGGGAGTACGTGGGCCTCTTGAATGTTACTATGACAGGTTTCCAGAAACCCTTTATGAATTGGAGAAGTTTAAGGGAGTTAGGCAATGTGCGAGCAAGACTGTGAGGTATGCTGGCTATTGTGAGAAAGTGAATTTCCTAGATGAGTGTGGTCTCCTAAGCATGACATCTGTTGAGTTCAAAGGTCATGAGGTTGTTCCGTTTGAGGTTTTCAGCAAGATTGTATATCCGAAGGTGCGGCTGGAGGAGGGCGAGAAGGACATCACTGTCCTTAGGGTGGTCGTCGAGGGCATCAAGGATGGCTGTGAAACTTGCTGCACTTTCGACATGGTCGACTTCTACGACGAAGATCGAGGCATCACCGCTATGGCGAGGACGACTGGCTACACTGCCGCCATCGTCGCTAGGATTTTGGGACGCGGGGACATATCGGAGAAAGGTCTCGTCCCACCAGTAAAGGCGGTTCGAGGCAAACTCTTTCGCCGGCTTCTACAGGGACTTGCGGAGCGAGGGATTCAGGTAACGGAAACCGTCAGGACAAACAAATCCTAGGTTGAGAAGCGCGCATTTCTATTTGTTACCTTTTGACGATACTGTAAACTTATCTGTCATGGCTTGAATGTTTACATCCCACGAATCAAACCAATCGTGCTTTCAATATCGGTGATGAGTTCTTTCACTTTTGCCGAAGTAAGCTTGAGCCTTCCCTTACTCCATTCTCCCTTCTGCTGTTCATAATCAACGTAGAAGGCAAGTTCCCTGAGGTCTTTTCTATCAACATCTACTTCTAGTGCTTGTTTCCACATTTCTTCAGTGGTTCTATTCATTTCATCCATGGTTTGAAAGCCTTTTCCATCTATAGATTTCATAATTCTCATCTTAACCGCAAACAGTCTCATATTTTGAATGTACAACAATTTTGAAAGATGATCATAAAACGGATTGATATTGCAATCCAAGAATCCCCTTTTCTTTAGATGTTCAAATTTCGTATTGAAGAAGACCTCTGGTCTTACGCTCTCAAAAATCACAGCATCTTCAGACCCTTTTAGTGCATAAGCTCCTTTCACTTTCAGCATGGTTGCCTTCCCTAATTCCTCTAATGCAAGAACACAGAGCCCTAGGGCATGCTCGCAACTTGAATTTTCGCTCAAAATTTCCGCGTCAGAGCAGAACTGTGAAGCGTTCTCCAAACACAAGTCAGCGCCCCTAGCTACCTTGTTCAATGGAATCCTTAGCATTTTGCGAGTCAAATTCGACACTCCTGAAACAATAATTCATTTGAAGATTAGTGCAACATCCTATTAACTCATTCGCTATCCTTCTTGCTACATGAACAATAGAGCTGACAGCATTACAACCATCTCTACAATCATCGCAAACATCATCAAAACTGATATTTTCGCTAGCAGGCTTACATAACGCAAATCTTCTTTTTTGCTTCCGTACAAACTCAAGAAACACATCGAAGCTTCCACAACGAAAGTAATCGTTATGCCAAGAAAACCGATCTTGTAGTTACTGGAGAGCTTTCCTACATTGCTCCATAATCCGAAAATTATAGAGAAAACTATGGCAAACATGGTTGAAGACGTATTCAAGCAAATCTCAGCAAGTTTCTGGAAATGCTCAAGTTCTTCAACCATGCAATCACCTGACCGATCGAACTAGAGGATTGAAGGATGAAGAAACGGTGAGGACATTGCTTGAAGGATGGGTTGTTCACTACAATTATGTGCGGAAACATCAAACGTTGAAAGGAAAGACGCCAGCACAAGCTTCAGGGTTAAACATGAAGAATGACTGGTATGATCTTGTGAAAGAGGCAACCAAGAATCAAGCGACAGAAGAAGAAAAGCGAATTCAGCAAGTTGTCGAGGTGACGGTTTAAATGAAGAAAGTCCTAGTCAGTCTTCCCGAGGGCATATTCAAACTTGTCCGTGATTTGAAGGGAAAACTTGGTGAAAGTGACTCTGAGGTTGTACGCACTATGGTGATAAGTTTTCTAAGCGAGAAAGGATACTTAGCAAAGGGCGAAGAACAATGAGCAAGAACAAGAAGAATGCGATTAAGGAGTTGGCTCAGGAAATAGACATTCTCGACCACATGCTTTCAGCACTTGTGGAGACTCTTGAAGAGAAGGGTATTTTGACTCAAGAAGAATGGGAACAAAAGATCAAGGTGAAAATCGAGAAAGCTGTGCAGAGTTACAGGGACTTAGAAAAATGATGAATAAATCGGTCGAGAATTTCGTAAAAATGCTTGAAAATCCTATTGCGGCTTTCCTAGTCAGTTTTGCGTCTTTGGTCTTTGTGGGCACCATAATACCAGCTTATTGGATATTCTTGTTTTCAGTGGCATTGAGTTATCTGATCAGCGATCTGGTCATCAATGGGTTTATCATAGGCGGAGGAGGTATCGCTCAAATTCCTCTGATAAGCCATCAGACTCGACATAAGGGTCATGCCTACACATCTTTCTTTGTCGGGATTATCATTTCGACGATTGTGGGTAGTGCAATCTCAGACTTGATCTTAGAATTAATGAAATCGTATGCCGATTGGTTCACCGAAGTTCTATTTTGGAGTCTTATGATATGTGTTGCTGTCTTCGCTGATCTTGAAGCCAGATTCTATAAGCGTAAATAGAGGCTATCATCGAACCGATGAACGTACCTAGAATAATGCCATCGCTTATTCTAAGCAAGCTCATGACTAACAGAGACATAGCTTCACCCGTAAACATGGACATGAGGAGCTTGTCTTCTTTTGGTATTTGTTCTGAGAATTGCACTATGTTGTCTACAAAGCGGTTCTGTTACCTCTTCGGTTGATGAGCCTTTTCATCGAAGCTGTTACTTTTCGGTTGATGCTAACTTGACTTCTAGTTCAGGGATCTGGTAACTTGACGGGTGATACTTCTCCCTGTTAACAATCGGGTGATTAGCGGATACTATCGGCTTATTCGGAATGGAATATTGGAATTGTGACTACGCGCTAAAAGCTTTTATTTGTTCTAAGGATAACAATGCATTATAAAGGTGATGTGGCATGAATACTGCTAATCAACCACGCACATTCGTAATGCAAATGTCATCTTTTGATACCTCTCATACAGGGGCGGTCGTTGGAACCCCAGAGGTTTTAATTCCTCTTTCAGCTCAAAATTTCTTTCCGCCAATGTCAATGTCTGGGCGAAAATACCCAGACGTTTTCTTCAATGTTATCTTAAATACTCCAACAGGACAAGAAATTCGAAGTTATCGACTATGGTACTATGAAACACGCGCCGTAGGTACAAAAATTAATGAGTGCAGGTTACGTTTAGATCACCAAACGGTTGAATTGGCTACTGGTCGTGGTGATTTATTGGTTGTAAAAAAGCTACCCGATGGTTCTAAACCTGCCTATGAAGTGACGGTTGTATCTCCTTCAGACGCATCTTTCAACCATTTTCTATCGCATTGCACTTCCATAACGAGAACAGGAACAAAACGATACGGATTATTCTGAGTTGCTTTCTTCCACTGTTATTTTTTCCTCAAAAGCACCAATTCTTCTGAGCGAATAGAGTTTTCCTTGTGAATGTCAAAGCGTTGATAGGTGTTCAGTTTCACTATCTCGTCAATCTGGAATCCTTTCGCTTCAGCAATTAGTGAAAGATGGTGCGGAGTATCAATGAGAAAGGGCTTTTTGCCCAGAACCGCTGTATTCTTCCCAACCACTAAGGCGTAAATAGCGTCTTCTTTCAAAAGTTGGTAAACCTGATCAAACATCATTGCCATATTTGAGAAATACTCATAAACTAAAGCTGGCTTGTCTTGTTTTCTGAAGCCATCTGTTTCGCTATTTACAGCTTTCTTCATCTCAAGACAAAAGGCTACACTTTCGTAAGGCAAGTCGCCACTGTTCTTTTCCATGTTTTGCTCAAGTTCTTCACGGTGGCTTCTTGTGATTTCCCTGTTTCCAACTAAACTCCTTTCTAATGCGCGAATTTCCTGTGGGGATATAAGTCCAAGCAAGACCAGACTAAGCCTATGCATATCAACGTAAGGAAGCGCTGTGGAGTACGGTGGGCTTGTTATAGCACCATCAAACGCTACAGATTCAAATTCGGGATTTGTCCTTATTAGATTTGAACAATATCTGGCATCGCCCAGCAATGCTTTCTGTGTCGTTTCAGTGTAAGGTATAAACTCACGTGCCCTCAGAATTGTTTGAACCTTGCTCTTCATCGAATCAAGAAATAGCGGTATTACAGGCATGTTTTCAGCGGGAGATTTTCGACGCCTAATGCGAAGGTCTGCATCATCTTGAAGTGACACCCCGCGGAGAATATCGCTTAATATCACTCTCAGAATTATCTTGACATCTTTTGAGGGTAGTCTATCAATTTGGCTAATAATTGCTGAAAGCTGAGCCAACACTGATTCTTTGAACCATTTCTGCAGATAATCATTGTGCATTAAATCAATTTTTAAATCGTTGTTGTTTAGCTCTGCGATTTGATTTCGGCTTAAAGCTTTATCGTATGAGAGCCTTTTGGATATTTCAATCAAGTTACCCTCAATAATCTGGGTCTGATCATCAAGAATGAAAGTCGGAATTTTCAACGCAGTTATTTTTGCTTCTGATATTACAATCCCCAAAGGATTAAGGTCTATGCCCACAGCGTTCCAGCCTATATGTGCAGACTCTAAGAGGGTTGTGCCACATCCGCAAAAAGGGTCAAGCACCCAATCTTTTTGCTTTAACCCTACTATGTTCCCAATTGCACGTACGATCTGAGGATTAAACTTGCCTCGATACTCATGAATGCCATGCGCTGAATATCGTGTACTTTGCCTTTGGAGTAACACAGACTTGCTCGGCTTGGAACTTGCTGAAGATTCTAACAATGCTTGAACTGGAACTACCGTTAAGCCATCTTCACCAACACCTTTTGAGAAATATGTAGTGATGCGGGCGATAGTTTCCCATTCACTAGAACTAGATACAGACACAGAAGCATCAGTCTTTCGTTTAGGTTCAACACCATTCAATGTCTTTAGCTCTCTTAGAGCAAGTTCCTTTTCATAAGGTAGATATTTGTAACTACGCCAATAAAACTCGACATTCATAGTTTTCTCCTCAAAGAAAACACCATGATTGCCTCTTTCGTTATGTTACCGTGTTTCGGGTTAAAAGATTTATGATTAGAGAGAATGTTTCGGTTTACAGAATCCTCCAGAACAAAACCGTTTGGTTCGGCTGCGCGTTGGAGTAGGGCGGCGTTGTCAACAATCCGACCGTGAATTATTGACCTCCCAAGAAGGAAACATGCCTTACTGCCTAGTATCATCACATGTGAAAGTAAACTGAAGACTTTAGTCATCTGACGTTCAAAATCATGTTCATCTTGAGGCTCAGTCTTGAAATAATGAGGACGTGCTCCAATTTCGTGTTCGAGAACAGCTTTGGGTTCCATATCTAGCCAATACATTCTGTATTTGTGGTAGAGCCAGTATTCATACGCGTTGGGATATGGAGGTGAAGTCACTACTAAGCCAATTTTGAAGGGCAAATCTTCAGGTTTTACAGAGAGTATGTCTTTATTCAGAATTATGGCTTTTCCCATCTTTTTGCCTAAACACTTGTCCAATGTATTCCAGAAAGGCACCATTTTTTGGTACATTCTGCTTGTGGCTAAATTGAAGGCTTGAAAAACATCTTTGGCTGCAATGTCTTTCTCTATTGCTGCGTACCGAGTATCGCTTTCCTGATTAGAAACTTTAACGATAATACTGGAAAGAGCTACCTGAAGAGCTTCCTTCAGAGAAGGTATTCCGACTAAATTGATTTCATGTCTTAATGCGGCTAAGGCATTTTGAACATTAGGATTAAACCAATGGTCTAATCTCGGGATAGGAGGAACTTGAATTTCTCTCTTTGCGACACGTACTCTTGCATTTTCAACTATTTGGTTGGCAGTCTGGCAGAAACCCCGAGGTAAGGGAGTGGTTTTCACTCGGCTAATTAGACAAGCAAGAGGGTTGACATCTATTCCGACAGCATCAAACCCCAAACTAATGGCTTCAACCAAAGTCGTACCTGACCCGCAAAATGGGTCTAAAACAAGTGCTGGCTTCTGCGGACTGTATAACTCTATGAGTTGTCTGGGAATCTCAGGAATAAACTTGGCGGGATAGGGGTGAATCGAGTTTATCCCATTTCCCCTTTTAACATTTTTGAGATCCCAATCTAACGTACTAAGTAGGGAATATTGAGTACTAACTGGTTTTTCTAGAGGTGCGGTGCTATTTTTTTCGTGCTCAAATGACAAGAAGCTTCATAGTCTCCGTACTTGTGGAGTGTTGGATTTTCTCGTTTTTCAAGTTTTTTAACATATGCGTGAGTGGTGTTTCCACTGGAACTTCATCGTCGTTTTTTTCACTGATTAACATTTTAGTCAACTAGGCTGACTCTCCGCGAGGGTTTCCTTTTTTGGTTCAATGACTAATTGGGTTTCTTTCACAATGAGTTCTAATTCTTGCCCGCCTTTCCATCCTAACTCGCTGAGAGCCTCTTCTGGAATAACAATAACGTGTTTGTACTGCAGTTTGCCTTTATATTTGTAGGCAAGCTGTTTTTGGAGTTTAGCTTTCATTTGGTTTTTTCCTTCTGGTTGTCGAAAAGGTAGTTTATCGCATCATCGAGGCTTTTTTTCTCTCCACTATCTTCCTGCAATTTTCCTGCTAGAGAGTATAGCCGTTTGATGTTGTATTTTGAAATCCTTACAGGTTCAGTAGATTTTGTCGCTTTTGTTGCTTTTGTCACTTTAGCTGCCTTTTCAACTTTGTAACATTTGTAACTAAGTGATAATGGTACCATAAAAGCATATAACGCTTGTGGTGTATGGTACCATAACGCTTATATTATTGTGGTACCATAATAGTTATTGGTGCTGTGTGGTACCATGAAAGTAGTTGAAGAAAATTTGAGGGAATCACGCGGTTTAGAAATCGCTCAAAAGAATGACCAAGTCAACCGAGTTGACCAATCCACCTACAGAGTTCTTTCTCAGAGTGGCAATGGCGAATACGCTGTTTGTCTTTCTGAGGATGAATGGAGATGTGAGTGTCCAGACCACCGTTTTCGCGGTGTGAAGTGTAAGCATATTTGGGCTGTAGAGTTCAGCCTCAAAATGAGAGAACAAGTAAGAAAGAATCTTGTTATCGAGGAAGTGGCAATCTCGAATTGTGTGTTCTGCCATTCATTAAACATTAAGAAGTTTGGAGTTAGAAGAAACAAAAGCGGTGGTATTCAGCGTTTCTTGTGTGCGGATTGTGGAAAGACCTTCAGCGTGAACATTGGCTTTGAAAAGATGAAGCATAATCCTCAGGCTATCACTTCAGCAATGCAACTGTACTTTTCGGGGGAATCTTTGCGAAACACAATGAAATCTCTAAGACTCTTGGGCGTGGAAGTTTCGCACAAGACGGTTTTCATGTGGATTAAAAAATACGTTACATTGATGCAAGAATATGTCGAGAAGATTGTTCCAAACGTAGGTGACACGTGGAGAGCCGATGAGCTATACGTCAAGATTAAAGGCGATATGAAATATTTGTTCGCATTGATGGATGATGAAACTCGGTTTTGGATTGCTCAGGAAGTTGCAGAATCGAAGTATAAGCATGATGCAAGGGAATTGTTCCAATTAGGCGTGAAGGCTACAGGAAAGAAGCCTATGACTCTGATAACTGATGGACTTCCAGCATATCACGATGCCTACAAAAAGGAATTTTGGACAATGAAGAAAGAGACTCGAACAGAGCATATCAACGCTATCAAGCTTGCTGGCAACATGAACAATAACAAAATGGAAAGATTCAACGGTGAAATTCGAGACAGAGAAAAGACTATGAGAGGACTAAAGAAGAACGACACAACAATACTAAAGGGCTACCAACTGTTCCACAACTATATTAGAGGGCACGAAGGTTTAGAAGGAAAAACTCCAGCCGAAGCTTGCGGGATAACTGTACAAGGAAAGAACAAATGGCTAACTCTGATTCAGAACGCAAGTCATCAACCGAAAAGTAACAGCTTCGATGAAAAGGCTCATCAACCGAAGAGGTAACAGAACCTACAAAGCACTTTATTAATACTCGGCAGGGCATCAAGGCTCAATAGAAAAATCATCAAACGGAAAAAGAGCCCATAAGCAATTTTTCTATTGAGAGGTTTGGTGTTGCCTTATCAACGGAAACACACGAAATACTTGAAGAGACAAGCCAGACGTAGAGTTTGCGGAACTCGGCATTAGCCTAGGGCTCGTTTTTAGCAGAACTGCACTAGGGCTCTTTTCCAGAGTTATCCGACGATTTTTTACACGATCACCAATTCGATGAGGACTTTACAGAAACAGAAAAAGAACAAGTGGATGAATTTGCTGGAACAAGCCCTAAAGTCTCAAAGCGCTCAGTCGTAACAGTTCAGCTATTTCTTCTCCTTCGTGAAATCCTTGCTCTACTTCTTTTCTGGTTACTCTGTTCCAACGATAGTTGTGATAAGAATAGGCTACTAAACGGTGTATAATCCTATTCCGCAGTTCATACCATTTGCCAAGCCTTTGATCTTCTTTCTGATCAGTTAGTTCATTGTTGCGAAGCTCACGTTGTAAATATCTAAACCTGTACTTATTTTGCATGATTTTCTTGTCTATCAGTTCTATGAGAGTTCCACCTTTGCGCAGGTGGTGCTGTTCGTAGAGATTTGCCATTTCCCACTCAATGAAAGCATGAAGCAAAGCAAAAGCTTCAATTATTCTGCCTTCTTGATACGCTTCATTCGCGCCCTCTAGAACATTTCCGTCCATGAGGATTGTCCCATTTGGATATTCCTTAACCTTCACGCCTACTAACCACCGCTACAATAAGCCAAGTTACCGCATAAATAAATGCCTAGATACAACGCCTGACAAATTCACAATACCTACTGTGTGCTACCGTTTTTGCAACACCGATTTAGAACACCATCAGAAGAAACAGAACCTTTGAAGCCATGACAGATAGGTTTACAGTATCCCTTTTGACAACTGCCATTTTATGCCGCCTTCATGCCAAGTAATGTTTTTGACAGCGCGCGCGACCTGTAGTCTCGTGAGAAATTGAACACAGAGGGAGGTTGTGATGGTCCCCTCTGACGAGGTTCTAAATGCATGGACTATTTCTACTCTGTCACCATTAGATAGAATACTGAACCGATTTTTATCGTTCCGATATCTGTGCCGATTGGGTTGAAAGCCATTTTGTAGTATATGCTCACTTTATCAGAAGTTTTTGGAGCAGTTGGACTGATGGTTATTGTCATATTCACCTGACTGTCCTGCTCTCGTCCAACTATGAAGCTGGATGGATCAAAAGTCACGGTCACCCAATCAGGAGGCTCCTCTATGCTGAAGGAGACGTTGAACGTGTGGCTTGAATATGTCTGTCCGGGAAGGATGGCTTTGATAACCTCTACACCCATGATGGCTATTCCCGTTTTGCCCTTAGAAATAGTAAATGTAACTGACCCTTGCTTCTTTGCATTCAGTGGATCTACACTACCAAAGCCTTGAGCTGATATCGTATTCCAATAATTCTCTGGTCTATAGACTTCCTGGCGGATTAGTGGTGGAAGAGAAGGAGTTGGTGAAAGAGAAGGTGAGGGAAGTGATGAATTATTGGACAATGCCAGGTAGAAGTAGACCCCTGTTACGCAACCAATTATGATTAAAACAGCAACCAGTATGACTGTGAATTTCGTCATCATCGTCTGATGAATACATGTTTCAAGGCACTACAAAGCCTTTTCGCAAAGGAGAGAGCATGAAACATCAAAGATGCTCTCGCGCGCGCCTAGTGATGCTTCAAGCTATTCCTTCATTTTCTGATAGAGTTCTATAAACTTTGATGCTTCAAATATGGGAACGAACCTGATCTGCTCAACAGGCCAGTAGGCAAGTACCCATTTCATCATCTGTTCTGGATCGTCTGTCTCAAGTCCTATAAAGCCCTTATTCTCTCCGCCCATTCCGAAGGGCCCAAAGATTACCTTCGGATACTTGTCAGGGAACTTTTGTCTTTCTGCGATGACCTGGTTGTACCTTTCGATAACCTTATCGATGTCCTCTGGGCAAAACTCCCAAAATGCTATGTATTTCATTCCTTTCACCTCCTTTCTTCTTGGTACTTGTATAGCTCCTTACCTCGGAGCTCATGTTCTACTGCAAGCCACTTTCCGTACCGTCCAGCAGAATGTCCAGATATGGCAGTCTATCGAATATAATAGCTACTGTTTATCCATGTTTGTAAGACTGGCAGCGGAATTCTCTGCATGGCTACGCTTAAGGGGAAAGCTGAAGGCGAGTCTTCGCTGTCGCTTGAAAACGTAATACTTGTCGACGAAAATGCCGAAAACTTCCCAGAGGGAAGCTTCGTTCTCAATAATGGAACGGCAAAAGTAGAGGCAGCACCCGCAGTACCCGGTGACATGAACGGCGACGGAAAAATCAACATTCGAGACCTCGTCATTGTAGGCGCCGCATTCGCTTCAACTCCAGGCCACCCAAGATGGAACCCAGTAGCAGACATAAACAAAGACAACATCGTAAACATGAAAGACCTCGTCCAAGTTGCAATACACTTCACAGGATAATCAGCCAAAAACGTCGATCGATCGATCAATGAATAAAAATTTGAAAAAACTTAAGTCATCTCATTCGCATTATAAGATTGGTGATGGCTCTGGAAAGACAGCTTTCTGATGCCGAAAAGCAGCAGCTAATAGACAAATGCGGCTTAAACTGTTTTGTGGATAATCATCCTGTGACATCGAGAGATGAGCTGGAGTTTCATCACGTTGTCCCATTTAGCGAAGGAGGATCAACAGATCTGCAGAATATAGCGCCTGTTTGCAAGGAACATCACAAGCGTTTAGGAACTTTGTCGCTTAGTGAGTTTAGAGACAAGCTAGCAATGGAGCATTTCTTTGAAAAGAAAAGAGAGGCGTATCTAGATGATGTAATTATGGAAAAGATTGGGGAAGAGAACTTCGCCAAAGAATCTCAGTGGGAAGTGGCAGGAAATAATATTCGAATCTATTTCACCAACAAAGGATGGCTCGCCTTTCCTTTGCATAGGTGTCCCGTTACTAATACGAACTACTTCTACGCTACAGTCCCCGTTGAATACCTTCTGAATGACAAAGACCTACAACCTCGATTTCTGATACCGAGCAAGTTATGGGCTCTATATTCTCATTTCAGAAGATATACTCAACTTGCTCCAAGCATATGCAGGCTGAAGGATAACAAGATCCTCTTGTTTGATGGCCAACACAAGGCCGCTGCACAAATATGGTTCGGAAGAAAAGAGGCAGAATGCAAAATCTACGTAAATCCAAACGAAGTTGCTATAAAAGAAGCTAATATAGCTGCGCATACAGTCCTTCGCCAAATGTCGCTATACACAAGCATAGCTATCAGAAGACTCAGTGACCTGTATAGTGATTATTGGGAAGAATTCGAAAAAGTAACAGGTCAAAAATCTGAACAGTTGTTCGTATCTTTCCTTGAAAGCAAGGGAAAGAAAAGGAGCGAAGCTATTGAGATGTATAAGGCAGCGATTTATGATGCGATCCTACAGTCTTCTGACAATCGATTTGCCAAATATGTATCGAAGGAGACTAGAACATACGATTTGCCAGTTAGTGTCTTTATGCTTCAAAAAAGTATCTTTGCAAACTTCATTGTAAGCCCGCCTCTCGAAGAAGACTTGGAGATGGTCGATGTGTGGAGAGACAACGAAAGGAAGAACGTTGCCACGCTTCTGAACATCCTAGCTGAGGAGACTCTTGACGGAAAGTGGAACCCAAAATCCAACGATGCGCATCATAAGAAGGCTGAGAGAATCTATGGGGCTGGTTGCATACGAACATGGTCCAAGATGCTGAAAGACATGACGGCTGCAATTCTGAGCATATGGGATGATGACAAAAAGAAACGTATGCTCTTTAATAACATACCAAATGACAAGTGGAGTGAGATCAGATCTAAAGTAAGGAAGTTCTTCTCAAATAAGATATGGGAAGATCCAAGACCGGAAGTTGAAGCACAACTGAAGGTAAACGACGTATCAACGATAAAGCAAGCCTTTGAAAGAGAAGGGCTAACTGTGGATTGGGTGCTTGGTCTGAGCACCTAATGGCACGCTTCCGCGGTCAGGAGACTGGTTTGCTTGAGCAGAGACGCATGCTGTCAAGCTTTAAATAGCAAATGCAATTTTGATACAGCCATCCACAGTTCAAAGGATGAATAAGGAATGGTTTCCAAAAGTAAGGGTTTTTCGACTAAAGCGGTTCATGCTGGCGAAAAGTGGGATGCCGTGACTGGGGCGGCTATCACGCCGATCTATGAAACCTCGATCTTTGGTTTTTCGAGCACGAAGGAACTGATCGACGTGATGGGCCGGAAGTCAGCAGGGTACGTGTACACGAGATACGGCAACCCGACGTGGAGGGCTGCAGAAAAGAAGATGGCAGAGCTCGAGGTTGCAGAGGATGCGGCTGTTTTTTCGTCCGGAATGGCGGCGATAGCCACGACCGTGTTCACGCTGGTTTCTTCCGGTGACCACGTTATTTCCACGCGCGACGTTTACGGTGGGACTCTGGCGCTCTTCAAGGACATTCTGCCCAAGTTCAGCGTACAGGTAAGCTTGGTGGAAGCCACAAACCTGCGTGAAATGGAATCAGCCATCAAAGATAACACGAAGATGATCTTCATTGAAACTCCCACAAACCCAACGTTAAAAGTCGTTGACATTTCCAAACTGGCTGGCCTCGCCGGAAAAACCGGCGTAAAAGTCGTGGTTGACAACACCCTTGCATCCCCATACAACCAGAGGCCCATGGAGCTGGGCGCCGACATCGTTGTGCACAGCGCAACAAAATATCTTGGAGGACACAACGACATAACCGCCGGAATGGTAGCCGGCTCAAAAGACTTCATTCAGAAACTGGTTGAAATGCGCAAGCATCTCGGCGGAGTGCTCGACCCTCACGCAGCGTGGCTTCTCCTGAGAGGCTTGAAGACTCTGGCGTTAAGAATGGAAAGACACAACTCCAACGGCATCCGCGTAGCAGAATACCTTGAGAAACATCCCAAAGTGAAAAAAGTGTACTACCCAGGCCTGCAAAGTCACGCCCAACACTCAGTTGCCAAAAGACAGATGAAAGGATTCGGCGGAGTTGTCAGCTTCGAAATCGACGGAAACTTCGAAACCACCATAAAATTCGTCGACAGCCTAAAGCTCTGCTACCTAGCTGGCAGTCTAGGAGGAGTCGAAACCCTAGTCATGCAGCCAGTCACCTCATCTCACTACTACGTGAGCAAAGAAGACAGAGCAAAGGCCGGAATAACCGACGAACTCGTGCGCCTAGCCCTAGGAATAGAAGATCCAGAAGACATAATCGCAGACCTGGACCAGGCCTTCAAAAAAATCTGATCAAATGCGCTTAAAGATACCCGACCGAAATCACAGAACCCCTCGCATCAATCTATCTACAAAACAAAGTGGGCAAGCCATAGCTAAAACGGAAACTTACCGTCAATACCCTCTTAAGATACTTGCCACAAGACATAATTGAGTACATCATCTACCACGGGATAACCACTCCGTAGAAAGAAAATACAACGAAAAATTCAGGAACGTCATGACCAAAAAAATTCCAGGTCCCAAATCAAGGAAAAAGATCTACTGACTTACTGGTTCATAATCCAGAAGACTGTTACAAACCAAAATCAAGCATGATGAAAACAATCGTTAGCTATCTTCAAGCCGGTAACCCTTCCAAAAATGTTCTAATTCGTTGGAAAGAGTCCATTCTCGCGTCTTCTGACCCAATAAATCTGGCTACAGCCGTCGGACCTTGAGATGTCGCAGAGGCAAAAGCATCTCTAATCTCGCCTAATGCATCCTGCGTAGCCTTCTCAAACTTCTTACCTTCCAATGAATTCATGAAGGCAGTTGAAGCTTCTCTTGGTCCTCCTCCATAAAATCCAGCCACCGCATAAATGTCATAACTATCCTTGTCCTTCATTCGGTACAAAGCTAAACCCTTCATGGTGAGCGAACCTACAATATCGACGCAATAAAACTCAGCCGCGGCTTCACCATCACCCGGCAAAACAGCCCTAAGCTCAACTTCAAAATTATGCTTAAAAACTATGCTGCACCCCTCAATAATACAAGCCTTCAAATCCCTCTGAACCGAAGCCAACCAGTCGCTAGGAAGCCTTTCAGCGCTTCCAGGCTCAGTTAAAAAGTCCACTTCAACTCTATGCCTAACACCACTGGTAGAAGAAACAACCGTTCTCTCAAACCGAAAAACACTTCCCGTAGGCCTATATCCAAGTCTCTCCAAAACCTGCTTAATATTCTCGTAACGCTCAACAACCTTTGGCTTCAACACAAAATCAATATCAACCGAACCACAATGATCAAAATAATCCCTCACAAGAAAATACGGAGCCCAACCACCAGCAAAAACCATGTCAGACCGATATTGACGAAGAGCCCTACACAACTCGACCAAAGCGCCTTTGGAAGTCTCAGTCGCATCACGATCATACATCCTGCTTGGCCTCCTTCTTCAGTTGCCACTCCTTAAGCATAAACTCCAGAAGTTGAGAAGACGCCTCCTCCCCTCTCGCTGGAAAATTGTACAGATCTACATAAAGCTGAACATTTGAAACCACCCTGACACCTTGAACGCTTCGCGCCCCGTAGAAAACACCTTCATCATAAGGCAAAACAAACTTCACATTTCCACCCTTGGGTGTAGGATTCAAACCAAAACTTTTCGCAATCTTCTTAGCCGCACTCTCAGATGGAACATATAAATGCACATCCACAGGCCTCACATGAGGCGCCACAAGCCAAGCCCCAACCAACCCACAAAGCGCATATTCTAAATCCAAACCCGCAAACTTGCTCACAAACCGATCTACCTCTCTTTCAAAAGTAAAATAATCCAAGAACTTGTTCGCACGATCATACATGTGATAAGAAGCCCACCTTCTCAACAACCTCAAAGGATCCACTAATACAATCCTATTCCGTTCATTCCGAGCGGCGAACCCCAACTCAACAAGCGTTCTACAAACATAATGCGCCAACCCACTCGAAACACCTGCCTCTTGAGCAAGCTCCCTCTCATCCCAATCCTCACCAAAACCCACCAACAACACCCGCAAAACCCTCGAAGATTTAAGCGCAAAAACATTCTTAACAGCAGACACAAAACCACCTTTCCCATAATCTTGCTCAATCACCTATATAAATGCTCAATATTATTGAGCAAAGACTCCTGCTCAACCGCATCTATAAATGCTCAACATAATTGAGCAAAAATGGCTCGTACCACGTAATATACAACAAAAAAGAGACAGATTGTTGGAGGCACAGCCACAGGAAAACGAGCCATCTGCACCAAAAAGCCACCGCAAATGGTGTCGATACTACAGTTGAACAACATCTACAGATGGATCAAATCATGCACGCGCCGCTCTACTTTGCTTAAAGAGCATGCGATCACAGGTGAAATCGCTAATTTTATCTGCGAAACCGCACAATATGAAAATGGGAGTAAGAATGGGAATCGTACGTTCTTTGGATGAAATTTCCCGATGGGCAGAAAATCTCTCCAATGGATTCGTGTTGGGAGACGCAGTCATGATTATGGCAATGTTCAGAACCAAAGCGGAGGCAGTCAAAAGAGTGTTGCCTCCACCATTGGAACCAGATCCTGATTCAACAGGCCTGGCATACGTGGCTGAATTTCACAGGACAAACTTCGGAGTGACTTACAACGAGGCAGCATTGTTCATCTCAGCGCAGTACAAAGGAGAACTGGGAAATTATTGTCTCTCCATGCCGGTGACAAACGATATGGCCATGATTGGAGGAAGAGAAGTCTACGGCTTTCCTAAAAAGATGGCTGAAAAGATATCTATTGAAAGAGAAGAAAACAAAGTCACCGGAGTCTGCATCAGAAAAGGCATCTCCATCATCACAATCAAAGCCAACCTCACCGGACCCCTAGAACCGGAAGCCCTTCCACCGGCAAAACCCAATTACCTCTTCAAATATTTCCAAGATCCAGGGCTGAGTAAATTTGACTATAAACCCCGCTTGGTGAAACAGCATAACGAAATTGACTGGGGGAAAGCAGAAGTAGGCGAAGGAGAACTCACGCTTGCAAAATCAGAATACGACCCCATCTACGAGATACCAGTCGAAGAAGTCTTAATGACAGGCTACACCAAAGGATTAGAGATTCGCATGCAACCTGGCCAAGTCATCGCAGAAGTTGACCCCATAGAATTCATGCCCTATTCCTTCATCAAAGGAGATTGGCAACTGTAATCAACATCACTCCTCAGAGATCCGCGTACGTGCTCGCAAAGCTCTCGTTTCTCGTTCCTCAACCTCGATCGATCGATTTCATATGTGCCGGTTCATACTTAGGTGAAGTTTTCTATGTCCCTCTTGCTGTTCATTCAGTGACCGACTGTTTTTCCGTGGCCTTTTGCTACTATGCTTATGTCCAAGATGTTGATCAAGCAGTTCTTGTCCAAATCTGCAAGCTCGTTCCAATTCGCCTGTCCATGCTCGGAACCGTAGGCCCTAGCCACGATCGAAATGCCAAGAATGTTGACCGACACGATCCTCATTGACGTCTCCAGTCGGTTTTTGTGTCAGAACAAAGACCATAGGCGTGTCTGAAAGGAAGCTCACACAGTATCTCGAGTCACTTCCACCTAAAGAGACCAGCCTGACACCGTACCCTTATTGCAGGACACTAGTCAAGGTTTCAGAAGGACGATGCCCAAATTGCGGTGCTTACATAAAAGGGCAGCATGCTCCAAAGCAAGCGCGCGTAACCGAGAATCTAAACTGACTTGTGGAGCTAAGTGCGAGGGTGGGATTCGAACCCTATCCTGAGTGGCGATGTCTCTCGCAACCCTCTCTCTTGTTCTCTTACGCGTTGTTGTGAATCATGGTTTTTCTTTCATTAATAGCGTGAAAATCAGCATCGTTTCGACCGCTATTGTCAGCACAATAATGCTCGGAAGGATGGATTCGGTCAGATCAATAAGAAATCCAACCATAAACGGTCCAATGAAGCCTCCCACTCCTCCAAGGGAGAAGAGAATTCCTGCGGCGGCTCCCATGTATTTTGGACCGACTTGGGGCAGGTCCATGAGAATTACAATCAACAGAGGTGCTACAGCTGCAGAACTTATGCCGTAGAAAACTAAGGATACGGTGAGGGGTAAACCGACAGCTATGCCTGTGATGAGGATGCAAATGCCCTGAATCAGCAGCGTGGCGAAGACTATGGGTTTTCTTGAACCTGCTTTTCTAAGCCCGGGGAGAACCACACTGCCGATTAGACCGGACCATCCTGGGACTGACGCTAAGAATCCTGCTTCTGCTGAGGTCATTCCCTTTAGCTCCAGCAATTTTGGAAGCCACCTTCCGAAACCGTGACCAGCGAAAAAAGCAGTTGAAAAGCCTATGATGACAACTATCCAGACATATTTGTCTCTTACCAATTTCGTAATGGCCTCCAGCAACGCCCCACTTGCAGCACCTCCGGTCTGAGCATGCATTTTGTCTCTTCCAAGCAACAACCAAACAAAGGCGATGGCAAATCCGAAAGCTCCATAGAGGCTGAGTGTATTTCGCCAAGTGCCCACAAGTGGCATGATAAGAGTGTTGGTTATGGCCAATGCAGTGGAGCCCCCGATGGAAGCGCCAGTTATGTATATACCAGAGGCTACTCCACGCTCCTTGCCAGAAAACCACGAAGCCACAATTTTAGGTGAACCTACAGAAATGAATTGCATCCCAAGGCCGAATATGAATACGTACAGAAACAGGGTCTCAAAGTTGGTGGAGAAAGACTGCAGTAATCCGGACAACGAAACCAATGCAGCCCCCGCAAGTATCGTTCTTCTTGTTCCGACACGATCGATTAGGAGACCCACGGGAATGGCGAAAGGAATGTATGCCAGCATAACGGTCCCCAGTATAGAGCCTATTTGGGAGTAGGTTAGAGCCAGATCGTGCGCTATCGGAGTGACAAGCGGAGGAATACAAGAAAAAATCATGAAGCTGGCAAAATAGAGAAGCCAAATCAAAGCCAGCATAATCCACTTGTAATCGATGGAAAAATGAGCTTCGTTTTTCATGCCATGTGAGTATGCCTCTTATATCTATAAAAACCCTCAAGGCTCAGTGTGTGGGATTAAACTTTACCCCCAAACCCAAACCTTTACGCTCTCAACTCTTCACTCTCATTCTCACACACTTACTCACTCTTACTCACACTTACACACTCACTCAGCGCGCGCACACACCTGCGGAAAAGTTATAGCTGAACTGAGATAGACTAAGCTATTTGACAATTGGGGTGTTAAGACTGGTTGACATACAAACAGTTTCGATAGCGGTTGCTTCTGCAAGTGTCGTAGCTGGTGTCATTTACTATACTTTGCAGATTCGCAATCAGAGTAGAATGAGGCAAACAGACCTCACCTTGAGATTATATCAACAATTTGGAAGCAAAGAGTTCATGAATTCATGGTGGCAAGTCATAACCAGAGAAGAGAAAGACTACAATGAATATGTCAAGAAGTATGGTGCGACAGAGCTTCTCCAAATAAGCACATTCTTTGAAGGAGTTGGGATTTTACTCCATAGAAAACTCTTGCATATCGACATGGCTATAGAATTTTCGGTGAACCGGTAATGCTGCTGTGGGAGAAAAACAAACTTATCATGAAAGAAATGCATGCAGACAAATGTTTCTGGTACGAATACCTCTACAATGAAAAGAAGAAAATAGAGAGCGCGCATCGAGATTGATAGGTCGATCGATCGATGGGGAAAACCGTCTCTTGTGTGTGACTTCATGGAATTGTACCGATACCTTGTTGAAGACTTTCTTATTCAGAACTCTGCAAGTTTCAAGAAGAAGGACTTCATCATGAAGCATGAAGATTACAGCAAAAACAAGGTCGGACAACGGGAGTACTTGAACCATTCTAAGACAAATGATCTAACAAGGAAGCTTTACGACTATTTTGAATCAACGGTAGATGTTGAAAGAATTAGGCATGGTAAGCGTCAGACAGTAGAGACGTTGATCAATGAAGAAGCTCTTCTCTTAGCCCAATATCTAAGAGACGAACAAAGAGAATGGAGTCCTAGAATCGCAATCTAGGACAACTTTCCCATTTTTCGATCGATCGATCAAGAAAACTGCCCACTCCATGCGTACCAGAAGATTAGTGCAGTTACCACGACTGTTGAAATGCAGATCAGCAATTGGTGAACTGAGGGTTTATTGGATATGTGTACTATGGGGCATTTTGCTGTGTGGAATATGCTTAGGGGAATATACAATCCGCCTAAAACCATATTCAGATAACGATTTGCCAAACCCCCTAAGGTCACCGACAGAAAAGCCATAGTTAGAGGAATCAGCCAGCTAGCGAACGTTTCCACAATCGCTAGGCGCGCGTTAGCGCGTTTAGTTGCTGGGGTCATTTCCTCCGATAGTGTTTTCTGTAAAACATCAGGTTCAAAGAATAACATAACGTAGTGAACTACCATTGCCACTGCGGCGAATATCCACAACACTGAAATCCTTATCATCACATCTTCCATGATTTAGTCACCTCCTATTCTTGGAGTCAATTCTTTGCTACCGATCGAAACTAAATTTAACAGTTGTGTTTAGTAACAAGCAAGGCGATCGATCGATGATGTGCGAAGGCGACGAGGCCGAACTGTGGATTAGACCAAACAGCGCGTTAGCAATAGGTTTACAGAGTCATGTACCGTTGCGCGGTAGGACGTTGCGGATACAAAAGGAGTTTCCAAGCGACCTTAAGCTCAGACAGAAAGAAACTAGATACAAGGTTCTGACACAAAAACCGTGATCGGGTTTAGTCTCGGTCAGAATCTTGCACTCAGCTTTTTCTAGATCGCGGGTGCTAAGGTTGGAGTGTTGATTAGGTTTCGTTCTTTGGTGGCTCGAGGGCACTCAATATGTTGACTGAGAACGTACCGGGAACTATCAATGCCATGAACTCTTGCATGACTTTCATTTGTGTTTCGTCTTGCATCATTGTCGCATAATCTTTTTCCCAGTCAGCCAAGCTATCATACTCGGACATAACAACAAGCGCGCCAAAAGTACCACCAAACACTTGAGTGAAGATTTTAGTTGATTTCGCCCTTGTTTTCTCCGGGTGTTCTTTCATGTATTTAACCATCTTCTGCCATAGTGCCATTGCTTCTTCTTGCTTTTCTGGTTTCACCACGACTGTTTCCAACTCCAAAATTGTCATTTTTTCACCTCCTTCTTTGTCGCTTCTATAATGTGATTCCAAGTTGTATTAATGGTTTAAGAACTCGATCAAATTTCTCTGCCAAGGAAGGAAGGAATAAAACTTTACCCCAATCAACCAACATAGCGTCTAGTGCGCACACCCTATCTTACATCAAGTTATGGCCTGTTGGCTAGAGCCCCCAACCTAAGACCTTGGTCGGAGTGATTACAAGGATGATCGATCGATGATTTTGCGGGAGACATCGCCACTCTTCGCATGCTCAGGCTCTATCTGCGAGGCATGCCCCGATAAGAAATCGTGTGCTACGGGCGTTGCATGCCAAGACATAGGTTGTTAATGTGCCGCGACTCTTACACTCCGTTCTTATAAGTGGCTGTTTTGCCGTGGAAGCGATGTGGGTCGTCTTGGATGATCTGCACCAGTGCTCGCGCGGCTGCTTGTGGAGTTATGAGAATCCCTCGCTCCTTCAACCCTCCGAAGATGCGGTGCAACACTTCTGCCCCGCTACCTTTTGCCTCGCGACCCGCCTTCTGCATCTGGGTCTCGACCGCTCCGGGCCGATATACAAAGCAAGTAACCTCTGGAACCTCAGTAGCGAGCTGTTTCGCCATGTGTTCCTCCGCTGCCTTCGAGAGAGAGTAGGCTCCGAGGCCTTCCACATTCATCTCCGCGGCCCCTGACCCGAAGAAGACCGCCAAACCGCGTCCCCTTCGACGTAGCTCTGGGTAAGAGAAGTATGCGAGTTGGTAGCCAGCAAGCACATTGGATCGCCAGACATTCTTGAACATAGCTTCGGGTAGTTCGCATAGAAAGGGACCTAGATGAGCAATCCCCGCGTTATGGATGAAACCAATGAATTGGCCCATGCCAACCGTAGCTTTCACCATCTCCTGGACGTTGTTAGCTGTTGCGGCATCGCCTACGACTGTCAGCGCACGCACACCTTTCTTTCGGGCATCTGCAGCCGTTTCTTCGAGGGATGCTTCGGTTCGGGCGTTCAAGACAAGATTGACACCATTTTTAGCCAGTTCTGAAGCTAAAGCTCGACCGATGCCCTTTGAGGCGCCAGTTACGATCAGAGTCTGACCCTTGAGATTCAACCTGCGTGTCCTCTTTCATTTGCACAAAAGGGTAATAGGAGGCTCCGAACTATCAAAATACTCCGTCCAGAGATCAATGAAATCTCCTTTCAGTCTCATATCCATAAACCGATCCTTCAGCCTACAGTAATAAGATACGACAGTCAAAAACTTTCCCGTCGACTCACGCGAACAGAAATTGACGCGCGCGTCACACAAAAAGGACGGGCCCACCAACTTTGTCAGGCAGAAGAACTCTCAAAGTTCCTCCGCATATCGTGTCAGCACTCGCTACAGCGGACGCACTTGGAAAATGCGAGGGGACCTATCAATTTTGAGGCCTCTCCGACCTGATCGATCGAGGCATCTAAAGTGAAAAGAGAATACGACTTCGAGACACTAGCACTGCAATATGGATTAACGTCAGACAAATTGGAAAAGTCTGTCGAATCTCAGATCTGCTTGAGGGGGGTCTCAGCGGTGAAATTCACCTCAGACCATCTCTCACTCGATCGATCAATTTTCTGATTGAGAAGTAGAAATACCACAAATCATAAAAAGTCTTGCAGAAAACAGTAAGTAATGATTCTGTATGAATGGCAAATTTGCATCATTAATGACTCTGGTAGCCATTCTTGCTAGTATTTCATTTGTAGCATCTAAGGTTCAGAAAGTTGAAGCATCTGGAACCATTTACATCAGGGCTGACGGAAGCATAGACCCGCCCACAGCTCCTATTTCCACAACCGACGAAGTTACCTACACCTTCACGGGCAACATCTACGATTCCATCGTGGTAGAGAAAGACAACATTGTAGTTGATGGGGCAGGCTACACTGTTCAAAAAACAGAAAGCGATCAAGGGATAACCCTGCAAGAAAGAATCAACGTAACAATCCAGAATGCCCTGACAAAGGGGTTCAGTATCGGCATTGGATTATATTCATCAGACAGATGCACTTTATATGGGAATAGGCTCGAAGGCGATTCTTCTGGACCAGGTATCGCCATGCATGATTCTGAGTACAATAAACTCTTGAACAACACTCTTTTGAACAATGACCACAGTATCCAATTGGGCCAATCTTCCAACAATGTAATCGACGGCAATAATGCATCCTACAACCATCAGGGCATCAGCGTTGAAAGCTTCAGCCACAACAATACTGTAACTCATAACACAGCTAGTAATAACAGCGGTGATGGAATCTATGTAAACGAAGGCAGTTCTAACAACGTAATCGCCAATAACACATTTAGTTACAACGGATGGGGGGCTGTGATAACGCGTAACTCTTCCGGGAACGTCCTAAGGAGCAATACATTAGTCGGCAACGAGAAAGGCGTTACGCTGAATTTCTACGCGCCTGATAATCTCATCGTTGGCAACACAATAAGCTCAAACCTGCAAAGGGGCATTAGCATTGAAGAGAGTCCTGGCAACAGAATAATTGGAAACAATATAACAAGTTCAGGGGTCGGCATCGTTATATCTGGATCTGAACAATCTGAAATTGAACACAATGAAATCTTGGATAATACTCTTTCAGGCAATGATCACGGTATCACTCTAGGTTTTGCTTCTAACAACTTGGTGGATGGTAACAATGCATCCTATAACTTTCAGGGCATCAGCATGGGAGGCCCCTGTAACAACAATACCATAGCGCATAATGTGGCTAACTACAACAATGGCGGCATACTTCTAAGCATGGACAGCTCTAACAACCTTGTCACTGATAACGAATTCAGCTACAACAGACAAACCGGGATTGTGATAGCACCTAACTCTAGCAGGAACTTTGTAAAGGGTAATACAATAATTGGCAATGACAAAGGCATAAGTTCCTATGGCAACTCTTCGAACAACATTGTTTACGATAACAACTTCGTGAATAATACGGAACAGACAACCAACGTTGAGCAACCAAATGTCTGGGATAATGGTGCCGAGGGCAATTATTGGAGTGACTATAAGGGTGTGGACTTAAACGGTGACGGAATTGGCGACACTCTGCTTCCGCACTTAGGAATAGACGATTTTCCGCTTGTTGAACTTTGGAGTGAAACAAGGATTTTCAATGCATACACTTGGAAAGGCGTGAACTATCAGGTAACTACGCAAAGCAACAATACTGTAGCCTCATTTAGCTTTAGCCTGTCGACAAAACAGATCAGCTTCAACGTCACTGGACCGACTGGCAACGTTGGATACTGCAACATCACAATTCCAAAAACTCTTTTGCAAGGCAATCCATATCAAGCCAGCATTGATGAAAAAGCAGCCTCGAGTGTTTCGGTAACCGAGACTGCCGATGAGACTTCTCTGTATTTTGTATACGATCTGACGACTCACGGAGTGAAAGTAACAGGCACTCAAGTATTAGACGTCATTCCTCCACTGGCAGACGCTGGGCCGAACCAGACAGTGAATGAGGACACTATGATGACGTTTGATGGTTCAGGCTCCCACGATAACGTGGACATAGTAAACTATACGTGGACGTTTGTCGATGTTACTTCAAAAACGTTGACTGGAATGAAGCCAACCTACATCTTCAACACACCTGGAAAATACACGGTTACTTTAAATGTAACAGATGCGATGGAAAACTGGAATGTCAGTTCTGTGCTCGTAACTGTGCTTGACATAACTCTGCCAGTAGCAGACACTGGGCAGAATCAAACAGTACTGCAAGGAGCGACCGTAGCTTTTGATGCAAACAAATCCAGTGACAACGTGGGAATTGTCTCATACAGCTGGAACTTCGGAGATGAAACGTCACAGACAGGAATTGCCGCAACTCATGCTTATGCAAACCCTGGTGCTTACGTTGTAACCTTGACCGTTAAGGATGCTGCAGGCAACGCCGGCACTGCCAAAATAACCATTAATGTTCGCGCACGGGGGCTCATAGCTCTGACACCTTCCACGGGGTTTGCATCCACAACCGTTGCCGGTTCAAGGTTCTCAAACAACTCCAGAATAACAATCAGTTGGGATGGAACAACTATACCAGCGGTTCCCAATACGGTGACTACAGATGCAAACGGCAGCTTCACTGCTTTGATAAGCGTCCCGACTCAAACCATCCCGGGCGTTCACACAGTCAACGCAACAGATGAAACTGGAAACTGGAACACCGCCACATTCACAGTACCTGACATGGCAGGCCCGCAAGGACCTAAAGGGGACACTGGACAGCAGGGTTCACAGGGACCTGAAGGTCCACAGGGGCCATCCGTAAATATACAGGATCTCCTCATCCTGGTCGCACTGCCCACCACACTAGCCGTGCTAGCTATTTGTCTGGCAACTGTTGCCTTGTTAAGAAAAAGAGATCGATCATAATGGGTAATACATTAGTTGGCAACCAGATAGGCGTCGATCTGCATTTTTATGTGCCTGATAATCTTTTTGTTTGCAAAGGGATCGGCATTGCACTTCAGGCTTTTATAATCATGGAGTCTTTAATCTTTATCAGGAAGTGACGAGGGAATAAGATTTGTGCCCATTTCACGCATTCCTTAAAAAGTTGTCAATAGTTTTTTGTGTAGTCTCATTCATTGCTACTGCGTTTTCATTTGGAGTTATATTCGTTGTTGGTGGCCCACCGTCCAGTGGAGACTGGATTGTTACAGGGACAGAGAGTTACAGCGATCAGACTATTGTGTTGAATGGAAACCTCATCGTTGAAAACAGTGGAAACTTGACTTTCAGAAAGGTTACTTTGAAAATGAACTGCACCTATGACGCACAATACCGGATCGAGGTGAGACCTGGCGGAAAGTTCTACGTGTTGGATGGCTCTGTTATCACTGCGGTCGATAATGAAAAAGAATTTCTGTTCGATGTCCATGGCGGGACAATTTTCAGGATGAATAGTAGCGAGTTGCACGAATGTGGGATTGAAGACGGCGGAAGTGGCTTGAGCATCTCGTATGGAGAGGCGGTAATCGAAAATAGTTTGTTATCCAACAATTGGTACGCAATCACGTGTTCCAATTGCAATCCAGTAATTCGCAATAACAACATATCATGGAATAGATTTGAGGCTGTACTTCTTGATCACTCAAACGGAACAATAGAAGCAAATCACATTGAAAACAATGGCGCCGGTATCCGCGGCGATAATTATTGTAGTCCAATCGTTCGCGGAAACACTGTAGTCAAAAATGGAATTGGCATCCACTTCTACAATTATTGTAGTCCAATTATTCAAAACAACACGTTAACTGCGAATGAGAATTGCATCATGTGCGTAAATTCTAATCCAACGATTCAAAGCAACGACATCACAGCAAACAACAATTCGGGCATCTCCTTGTTCAATTCTAATCCAACAATTCAAAACAACAATATCTCCCAGAACGCGGAGGGTATTCGGTTAGATCATTCCAACCCGCTTATACAAAACAATGCTATTTCTTCGAACCGTCGTTGTGGTATTGAAGCTTGGCATCATTCTAATGCAACTATTCAAGGAAATAATATTACGGGTCATTTTCCGGCTCCTGATTGGGGATGGGGCTCTGGTATTCTCTGCTACAATAATTCTGCAGGAACAATTGAAGAAAACAGCATAGCATACAACTTCATCGGCATCACTTGTTACGAGTATTCTAACCCATCTATCGATGGAAACAGCATAAGAAACAATGCATGCCATGGCGTTACATACACTAACAACTCGAATCCAACAATTCGGCGCAACACTATCTCGCAGAATAATGAGACAGGCATAATAGCTGGTTTTGACTGCACAGGCATAATCCAAGGAAATGTTATTGCAGAAAACAAGGTAGGTATCGAGCTCTGGGGCAACTCTTTGAACAACGTTGTCTACCATAACAACTTCTTGAACAACACGGAGCAGACCCCTAGCAGGGGACCTCTGAATGTTTGGGACAACGGCGCCGAGGGCAATTACTGGAGTGACTACAACGGCGTCGACTCAAATGGTGACGGAATAGGGGACACTCAGCTCCCACATTTAGGAATAGACGATTTCCCTCTTGTTCAACCTTGGAATGAAACAAGGATATTCAATGCATACGTTTGGAAAGGCATAGCTTACCAAGTGACTACGCAAAGCAACAACACTATAGCCGCATTTGACTTTAACATATCTACAAAACAAATCAGCTTCAACGTCACTGGACCGACTGGTAACGTGGGGTACTGCAACACCACAATTCCAAAAGCTCTTTTGCAAGGCAACCCATATCAAATCAACATAGATGAAAAAGCAGCCTCAGATGTTTCTATAACCGAGACTACTGGTGAGACCTCCCTATATTTTGTCTACAATCTAACAACTCACAGAGTCAAAATAACAGGCACTCAAGTGCTAGACATCATCCCACCACTGGCAGACGCTGGACCAAACCAAACAGTGAACGAGGACACCGTGATGACGTTTGATGGTTCAGGCTCATACGATAACGTGGGCATAGTAAGTTATACGTGGACGATTTTCGATGTAAACTATACGTGGATGTTTTTCGATGGAATGAAGCCGATCTACATCTTCAACACGCCCGGAGAGTACACGGTTACTTTAAATGTGACAGATGCTATTGGAAACTGGAATATCAGTTCTGCACTCATAACCGTGCTTGACATAACCCCGCCAAATGCAGACGCTGGGCAAAACCAAACCGTACTGCAAGGAGCAACCGTTACTTTTGACGCAAGCAAATCCAACGACAACGTGGGGATTATCCTATACAGCTGGGACTTCGGAGATGGAACATCACAGAAAGGAGTTATCGCGACTCACAACTATTCAAACCCTGGAACCTACCTCGTAATTTTGACCGTTAAAGACGCTGCAGACAACGCTGGCACTGCAAAAATAACCATTAATGTTCGCGAACGAGGCATGATAGCTCTAACACCCTCCACGGGTTTCGCATCCACAACCGTTGTCGGTTCAAAGTTCTCAAACAACTCCAAAATAACAATCAGTTGGAACGGGGCAACCATACCAGCGGTTCCCAATACGGTGACTACAGATGCAAACGGCAACTTCATTGCTATGATAAGCGTCCCGACTCAAACCATCCCAGGTGTTCACACAGTCAACGCAACAGATGAAACTGGAAACTGGAACACCGCCACATTCACTGTCCTTGACATGACAGGGCCGCAAGGACCTAAAGGCGATACTGGACAGCAGGGTTCACAGGGACCTGAAGGCCCTCAGGGACCGCCCATAAGTATACAGGATCTCCTCATCCTGGTCGCACTGCCCACAATAATAGCCGTGCTAGCCATTTGTCTGGCAACTGTTGCCTTGCTAAAAAAGAGATCCTAATCCAGCTTGGCGCGCGATCGATCTGCTCAAGTAGCTTGAATGCTAGCATATGTCGGTAAATAGGTGGATTAACGTTTTCGATCGATCGGAAGTGCAAGATGCTATTCTTCTGGCAATGTTTCCGAGACCTTGCTTATTCAACTCCTGATTCACTCAACCTGAACAGCAACTGACAAACAATAATCAGCGCAATCGAAACTGACACACTCGACACAAGTCAAAATAATTCCAACACTCTCACACGCACGCCTCAACGCCAGTCAAACAAATCCCTGAAGAGAATCAGACGAATACACAAAAAAACGAGAGAGGCCTACGAACTATAACAGATAGAGAGCCTCTCAAAGTTCCCGCAGCAAAGGCGCTCTGAAAAAACGAGAGAGGTCCAACAACAATAACAGGTTCGAACCCTCACAACGTTGACATTCACCATCAAGCCACTGCAGATCGCTCATCCCCCAACCAAAGAAAACAGACGACTGGCAAGGAACCTTCAGATATGGCAGTTCTAAACTTGTCTCAAACGCCTGTCAAAGCTTCTGCAACGGTCGGTTCTTTCCAAGATCTCTAAACGTTGACAGCCCAGCTCTCACGCGCTTTCTTGTTATGCGTCTTGAACCCACAGCTTCATTTGTGTTAGATGGTGTTCCCGAAATGCAACGCGATTGAGACTATGTCTATTATGTCTACCCTGTTGTCTTTGTTTATGTCCGATCTCGAATCCCATCTTGGATCGCCTGGAAGGGAACCGAATGCCTTTGCAGCCATAGCGATATCTCTGATGTCAACTTTGCCGTCAACGTTCAAGTCTTCTGCCAGAGGTTTGAACACCACATCTTCCGTCAATTTGCCAAGCGGACCATCGTACAACAAGGCCGTCATCCAAGCCTTGTCCTGAAACAGCTCGTCTATGCGCGGGTCGATCAGGAACAGTTCTTCTTTTGAAACCTCGAACTGGATAGGCTGCGAAACCTCAAGGCCGACGTACCGGGCTTTCGTAAGAGGCTCATATCCATAATCAATAGGACCTTCAGTTATGAGAAACAAAGTGATCTTTCCGTCGCCGCCAGTTGGCGAAGTGATCAAGAGCGGATAGTACAGAAAGCTCGTTTCAAACTTGTACAGTATCGGTTCCACGCTCTTCTGCTCTGTAGACATCTCTATCAGGTCGAGAACATAGAAGTAGAAGCCTCTCCGCATGTAATCTCCAATGACAACCTCGAAACCTTGTAAAGACAATTGTTGAGCGAATCCGTTCTCCGCTAGGAAACCGTTCATCCATGCAACGAAACCCGAAACATCATGCACCTCCACCACAGTTATGCCGTGCATCCCGATCTTTTCATAAAAAACCACCTTCACCTGATCAGCCTCGTTCCCAAAATAGCCCCTAGGAGGCGGCGGAGGCAAATGACTCCAAATCAGCCCCTGAACAACCTCAAACGATTCCAAGCTGCCGTTCTCCACCCTCGACGGGTTCGAAGGCAAAGGAAGAATCTCCAAAACCGCAGTATTCCCGACAGACGAAACATCCGTCGAAAGAAGAAGAACCTCCTCCCTGCCGTTCCAAGCAACAATAGCCTTCTGCCCAGGTTCATAAACTGAAACCTCAGGACTTATCGGAATCATCCCCCTGTCCGCCCAAACAGACGCAACGATGAATGACAACAGCACACAGAGAAGCAAAGGAACAACCCTCAGATGCACAAACACCTTTCCACCCTTCCCACCATTAGATCGCAAACCACCCACATGGTCACCCATCAACAAAGAACAAGCCTTCACTTCAACTCCTCCCCAAACTAAAACTGCGCAATTCAAAGAAATAACAATTTTGGAATTCCGATCGATCGATCGCACACTCTAAACCGCAGAAAAGCCAGCCACAACACCCATGAGGGATCTGCAACCATCTTGCGTGCATTGTGTCCCTGGCTTGATCAGGCATATCGGCAAAATGGAGCAAGTCTAAAGTAGTCATGGTTGCCTAGATACGCTTATGAAGGAAGGCAGAAAGACTCTACTGATCCTAATAGTGCTCCTGATTTGCATCTTTCTTCCAACTCTTTCTGCTGTGCCTTTCGCTCAACAAGACAGCACACTTGTGATCAAAGATGTCTTCACGCAAACTTCCGTGGCATACCTGTGGCTAAGCCCGGCAATCCATGTTATCACCGTTGTGCTTCTTGTCGGTTTGTATCTGTATGGATCGAAAATTGGCAGAGTTGCCAGCGCCTTTTTCGGGATTCTGTTCTTGTTCTTTGCTTTTGCCAATCATATTGCTGTGACCGAAAACTATGGGCTTGTTGTCCTAACAGGCAATCTGGTTCCCATTTTCATAGTGGGTCTATTCTGGATATGGGAACTCTATAAACCTCGCAACCAGTATGCATTTCAGAAGCTCCCCACTTGGAGATACTGGGTGATACCCTTTGTTTTCCTAGCCTTTTGGTCTCCAATAAACGCCGAGCTGAATCCAGACTTCAATCCCTCACTGCTGCTCACATCTTCCTTCGGAGTAATGTACTGCCCCACCACACCACTCATCATAGCCATTTTGACCCTGATATATCCAAGAGTAAACATGTACGTTCTCAGGACCACAAGTTTCGTCGGCCTATTGATAGGCCTGTTTAATGTCATGTCATTTTTCACCATGCCAGGTTATACTCTATGGAATCTAATCCTCCACACACCACTAATCTTCATCTCAGCCTACGGCTTACTCATTCCAACCTTGGTGAAGAAGAATATTCCCCCAGAAACATTCCAGAAGGAAAAATAGGATACAGCACACGCCGCAGACAAACTCTTCATGGTGAATGTTGAAGTTCCAAAAACATCTACATGCTCAGCTTATATCTGTGTTCCTCAATTTTCTAATGCTCGGTTTTGGTCGGCATGGAGTATCGTAGATTCGGTTGGACCGGAGTCAAAGTGTCTGACATCGGCATGGGGACCTATTATGACCCATTATACATTGCCATGTCGCTTCTCTTTCGGCACCAAAGAGGCAGAGATAGGAAAATAGCCGCCTTGAAGAAGGGTCTAGAGCTTGGAATAACCCTCATAGACACCGCGGAAGCATATCAAACCGAAGACATAGTCGCCGAGGCGATCAAAGGTCGCAATAGGGAAGACCTGTTCATTGCCACGAAACTCTTTTGGAACCATCACAAATACAAAGATGTTCTGAAAGCCGCTGACAACAGCCTGAAAAGATTGATGTGCTTCTACATCGACCTCTATCAGATTCACCAGCCAGACTCCAGAGTTCCTATAGAAGAGACCATGAAGGCCATGGAGAAACTGGTGGAAGACGGAAAAGTCAGATACCTAGGCGTGAGCAACTTCTCCCTGGAACAGATGAGAAAGGCTGAAGAAGCCCTCTCAAACAACAAGCTCGCGTCCAACCAAGTTGAATACAACCTAATAGCCGGAAAAATAGAAAAAGACCTCCTCCCCTACTGCGAAAAGAAAGGCATCGCCATCCTGCCCTACAGGCCAATCGCCCACGGCGCCTTGGCCAACCCCAACAGGAAACTCAAGATTGTCATGGACGAAATCTCCAAGAAACACGGCGGCAAAACTCCCACACAAATAGCCCTCAACTGGCTAATCACCAAAAGCAAAGTGACCTTCCCGATCCCAAGAGCCTCCAGACCAGAGCGAACAATCGAAAACGTAGGCTCAGTAGGCTGGAACCTTGACACTGAAGACATGAAAAAACTGGAAGAAGCCGTGCGCTCCTAGCTTGGAATGGCTCCAAACTACAGGCATTGTATCATTCGCAAAGCCAGTCACCTGCTAAAAATCGACGCACGAATCGACTTGAATCTTCCGTCACGATTACGTGTTCATAAGTGTTTTATCAAGCAACAAACTTGTAGCGTGAATATTCAATGCTCCTAGACGCATAGAAGTGGTTAGATGACTGAATACGCCGTCCGGTCTTCGGGAGAAGTAGCAGTCAATCTGTCAGACAAAACACAGATGCGGGTTCTACACGTCGACGACGAACCTGCCCTCTTAAGAATTGCCGAACAATGCCTAGAAATGCAGGGCTCGTTACAGGTGGACACAGCCGTATCTTCAGAAGAAGCCTTGAAGAAATTGGAGAAGGAAACGTACGATGTCATAGTCTGCGACTACCAGATGCGTGGCAAAGACGGGCTGGAGCTTCTTAAAGAACTGAGAGAGAAAGGAAACAACATTCCATTCATCATGTTCACCGGATCGATCGATACAAAGGATGTCAGGTGAACAAATCCAGTTTGAGACGTCATATCGGTAATGTTTTTAAAGCCCCACTGTTACCGAAATATCTACAAATACATCAATCGAGCGATTCATCGACATTTGTTGGAAAAATTGGCATTGAGATCTTGGAACATCATAACGGCTGATTAGTCAAAGTCTCATCCAAATTCTGCATTTTTTGGATAATGAAATATCGAAAAACCTAATAGTTTCAATAATCAATTATCTAAAACCTCACAGAACCCTGTGTGCTGGTAAAGGTTCTCTTTTCGCTAAGATTTATATATTTTCACCGAACGGTATATAACAGCGCAAGCTAATCATTCATAGGGTAAGGCATGCAACTCTCCGAGCAAGAAGTCATAAGGCGACTTACTGGGAACTTGAAGAAAATCCTCTCCGGGGTGGACATTCTGGAAAACATGCCTCAGTATCGATCAGACTCTTACATCGTAGATTTAGTGTTGAAAATACGAATAAACGACGTGATCAAAAATTTGGTTTTTGAAGTCAAGACCAATGGTGAACCAAGGTACATATTTCAGGCGGTCTCGCAAGTCAAACTATATTCGTCTCTTATCGAGAACAGCTACCCAGTTGTTGCAGTTCCTCACATCGGAGAAAAGAGCAAGGAAATATGCAAGTCCTTTGATGTAGGATACATTGACTTTGACGGCAACTTGTATCTAAGATTTGATCACGTTCTAATAGAGAAAGAGGGAAAAAGAAATCTAACACTAGCAAAACAGCAAACCAAGGATCTCTTTGCTCCCCTTTCCTCCAGAATTTTACGCATTCTTCTCGTAAACCCAGAAATGTCCTGGACTCTGTCACAACTCTCCAAGACTGCGAAAATCAGTATAGGATACGTTCACAAGATTGCGAGGACACTCGAAGAAAAAGGATATGCTATAAGAGACCAAGACTACAGACTGAAACTGTCAAGACCGAGACCACTCTTAGACGAGTGGGCCTCCAAATATAATTTCACCACAGCAAACACTCTTCACAACTTCTATACTTTTGAACGAGACCCAAGCCTTTTCATCGAGAAGATTAGAGACGTGGCTGCCCAAAACAATCTTGAGTATGCATTGACACTTCATGCTGGCGCCTTCCTGGTTGCTCCTTATGTGCGATATACGGATGTTCATATCTACATCAAACCTAAGGAAGTCAATATGTGGAAAGATTATCTCAACTTGCGGCCTGTGGAGTCTGGAGGCACAGTGATGTTGGTCGAACCTTATGATGAGGGCGTTTTTTGGGGGATACAGAAGATTAATGGGATAAAGGTTGTATCAAACATCCAACTCTATGTAGACCTTTTCAACTATCCGGCCAGGGGAAGGGAACAAGCCGAGTTCCTGAGAGAGAAGAAAATAAGGTTTGAGTGAGTTTATGAATGGATGGAATGTTAGTCTTTACAATGCTGCTTTCACAGAAGCATCGAAATCCGCATTGGTTGAGGTTCTACGTATTCTCAGTTCATATTCCGACTACTTTGTATTGGGAGGAGGATGGGCTCCGTACTACATCATAGAATGCTTCTCGCGGAAAACACGGATAGAACATTGTGGATCGATAGACATTGATCTGATCATGGATCCAAAACTCCGTGAGGCTTCCCGCTATGAGACTATAGTTGGGATGCTCGAAAAGCGCGGATACCACCAACATTTCGAGAACAACCTTCGCTTCCTTTACAAGTTTGACAAAACCGTAATCTCACATGTAGATGGTAAACCCTATGATATCTCCCTTGACTTCATAACCGAACCTCCAGAAACAAAGCTGCAAGAAGATCTTGTAGCTGCCGGAATCAAGGGAAGCAGTATCGGCCTGAATCATTACTTTACGCATCCTATACGCGGTATTCTCCCGGAAAATGGAGATGCAATTGTGGATGCAAGAATTCTGGACGTAGTAGGCTGCTTGGTTACGAAAGGCTTGGCAATGCAAGGAAGGTATAAGGAAAAAGATCCCTATGATGTTTACACTGTCGTGACTTGTTACATGGATGGTCCTCAAGATGTTGCGAAAGAATTCAAAAAGCATATGACAGACCCCATTGTAACGGAAGCTCTGGAATATATCCAAAAACAATTTGCAAGTGAAAGTTCAGAAGGCCCACATTCAGTCGCTCGGTTCATGTTTCCTGGAGACCCAGAGGCACAATCACGAACACGACTGGATGCCTTCATGCGATTTAGTGAATTTTTCAAGTATCTCTAGGACCGATCGGTTTCACTAAGGTTGAATAGTTTCACCGTTCGGTGAGCCAACCGCTCAGAAAACATGCTGAAGCCTTCATTGAAGTGCCGTCAACCACAGTTTCAGGAATGTAGCTGAGCGCGCGCTATTTCCTTGAAAGCAGAGACAAGCAAGCTTACCTCGCAGTTCTTAAAGCGACAGCAACACCGGCCCGCTGGACCGAAATGAAAGGAGCAATAGAAATAGCAAAGGCATCCACAGTAAACGACGCGACAGTCTACAGAATATTGGAAAACCTCAAAGCAGCCATGCTGATACACGAGAAAGAAGGCGTCTACAGAATTGACGACCCCATGCTTCGGACACTCCTACTGACCTCACAAGTAACTTAAGGGGTGTAAGTACTTACAGGGGTAGAAAAGAGGGATTTGGCGGGAGACAGTGGAGACACCGCCACTCCTTAAGCATAAACTCTAAGAGTTGAGAAGACGCCTCCTCCCCTCTCGCTGGGAAATTGTACAGATCTACATAAAGCTGAACATTTGAAACCACCCTGATACCTTGAACGCTTCGCGCCCCGTAGAAAACGCCTTCATCATAAGGCAAAACAAACTTCACATTTCCACCCTTGGGCGTAGGATTCAAACCAAAACTTTTCGCAATCTCTTTAGCCACACTCTCCGATGAAACATATAAATGCACATCCACAGGCCTCACATGAGGCGCCACAAGCCAAGCCCCAACCAACCCACGAAGCCCATATTCTAAATCCAAACCCGCAAACTTGCTCACAAACCGATCTACCTCTCTTTCAAAAGTAAAATAATCCAAGAACTTGTTCACACGATCATACATATGATAAGAAGCCCACCTTCTCAACAACCTCAAAGGATCCACTAATACAATCCTATTCCGTTCATTCCGAGCGGCGAACCCCAACTCAACAAGCGTTCTACAAACATAATGCGCCAACCCACTCGAAACACCCGCCTCTTGAGCAAGCTCCCTCTCATCCCAATCCTTACCAAAATCCACCAACAACACCCGCAAAACCCTAGAAGATTTAGGCGCAAAAACATTCTTAACAGCAGACACAAAATCACCCATACAATCTTGCTCAATCACCTATATAGATGCTCAATAGTATTGAGCAGAGATTGCTCAACCACCTTTATAAGCGCTCAACACCATTGAGCAAAATCGAAAAAGAAACATCAACAAAAGGAATCCTACTCTCCTCTGAGACTATGCTCTGTTTACTCTTCAAAAAGCTATCTTTAGCCCGATCATTTCTATTCACAGACTTTGAAGACCTAATCTCAGCCCAGACTATCACGATGGAGAACATAGATAAGGTATATAGCGAGTCACGTTTTCATCAACAACATACGAGAAAAGGAAAAAGAGGGGAGATTGGGGAGACATCTCCACTCGGGCTGTGGAAAAGGGAATTTGCACTTTGATTTGGAGTTTACACCCTGTTTTCTCTTCGGGAAATGCACAATGTCATCCCTTTGGCAATGTGTCCGAGACCCTGTTCAGTCAACCCCTAATTCACTCAATCTGACCAGCAACTGAAAAACAATAATCAGAGCAGCCGAAAATGACAAGCTGGCCACAAGTCAACATGCTTCCAACCCTCTCACACACGCCTAAACACTACTCAACGTACTCCCTGAAGAAAATCAGACGAAGACACACAAAAAACGACGGGGCCTACGAACCATAACAGGTAGAGAACCTCTTAAAGCTCCTGCTGCAAAAAACGAGAGGGGCCCAACAACTATAACAGGTTCGAGACCTCACAAAGTTGACATTCACCATTGAGCCACTGCAGATTGCTCATCCTCCGACGAAGGAAAATAGACTGCCTGCAAAGGACCTTTAGATCTGGCAGTTCTGAACTTGTCTTGAATCTCTGTCAAAGCTTCTGCAACAACCGGTTCTTCATCAGATCTTTGAGTGTCGGCAGCCCTGCTCTGGCACCCATTCTTTCTATGCATCTCGAAGCCACAAAATTCCCAATCCTTCCACACTCCTCAAGACTCTTGCTCTCAATCAAGCCGTAAAGGAAACCTGCGCAAAAAGCGTCGCCGGCACCAGTCGTGTCTACCACATTCACTTTGAACGATTCCACATGGCGGCCCTGCTTCCCATCAGTCACATAACATCCCTTACTGCCCAACTTAACCGCAACAACCTTCACACCTTTCCTGAGCATGGCCTCAGCGCCCTTCCTATAATCAGCTATACCCGTCAGCAACTCAAGCTCACCTGCATTTGGCATCAAAACAAAAGTCCTCTCAACAATGGGTTCCAATGCTGCCAGTCCTTTTCTGGCGTACAATGCGCCCGGATCAAAGCTTACCTTGACGTCTTCAGGAAGCATTTCAACGATTTTCTTTTGTGTTTTGAAAGATTTTTCTCCTACAAAGGATGTCAGGTGAACAAATCTAGCTTGAGACACGTATGTTTTGTTTTTCTCATTGAATTCTACTTGATCGTTTACGCCTGAGTCAATGTATAACGCTCGCTCGCCTCTTTCATCCACGAATCCCATGACTGTTCCGCTTCTACCATGCTTTGTGATTGCTATGCCGTTTGTGTCAACGCCTTCTTTGCTAAATTCTTCTAGCAGCATCTTTCCTTCTCTATCGCTAGCCACTTTCCCAATAAAACCCACCTTGCACCCGAGCCTTGCCAAACCTACCATAGCGTTTGCTGCTGAACCACCGCAAGTCTCAGCAAAATCTGTTATGAAACTCTCCTCTTCCTTCCCGGCTATCCTGTTCACCCTAAAAAGCTTGTCCACGTTAAGCGCGCCGAATCCGACGACGTCAAATCTGTTCATTGGAACAACTCACGCAAGTAAATCTTGTACTCGCCCAATTTTCCGTCGTAGTTTCCAGCAGAGATTTTCACCACATCGTCAACAGTCAGAGCTGCTTCTATACCTGCTTTCATTGCCTTTTTCACTGCCTGCATTGAAATGCCATTGATCACTATTTCTGGAATGTAGTTGACGCCTTCTGGCACCATTGAGTCTTTGCCCAATTTCTTTCTCAGCGTCGGGCAATACGGATGATTCGTTGTCGGCCCTATCAACGGAAACTTGGTTTCAGTCTTTGACCCAGCTGAACAAACATCAAATGGAGTTATCACACCTTCAACCTTGCATATGGCTTCCAGCGCAGCCTTTCCAGCCTCCATTACTGCCTTCTTCGTTCTGCACATTATCCAAAAATTGCCACCAGAAATCCCCCGGGCATAACCGATGTGTCGCTCTATCAGAAAGTCAGGCACCATGATGGGAACAACAATCATGTGACGACCGTAAAGTTGTTTCTCCCACTCGAAGCCATCGCCGCAGTGTCCAACTCTTTCCATCATGTCCATTTTTCCTTCAGGCTTTAGGGATAAAGCGTCAAAAACTGCAGTGAAAGGCTTCACAAGAATGTCCTGCCGAATTCGATAAGAAAGCTCCTTTTCAAAACGCTCCGTCACACTTTCCAAGGGCTTTCCTTTGTCTAGGCCTTTCCAAAACTGCAGAATTGCTCCTTTCCGCTTGTCCGGAGTTTCTTCCTCGCTCAGCCATTTTTCGATTCCACTGTCAAGTCTCCCTATGACTCCTGAAGGCGTAGCAGTGGCGTCTTCAGCCGCCTTCTTCAATGTTTCCTCGTCGTCCGCAGTGACCATGATTCGACCGTATAGACCGTCAAATGCTTCAGCATAAGTATCTTCAATCAGATCTTTCTTGACCAATTAGCCCAACCTGCCTATGGCTTCTCCCCTGACTTTGTTTCTAAAATTGCTGCTTTCTTTTGCCATAGTTTCCATATTTTGGTCTGTGATTATTTTAACTTTAGGCAACCTGCCAGGATACATCTTGAAAAGGCGATTGAGCAAGGTTCGATTGACTGAGCCTTTTTCCAACGTTTTTCTATCCCAGTTTTTCACCAAGTATAGGGCGTCCTGCTTTCCAAACCTGACAAATATGTCCGCAATGACGGCTGTCACTACGCTGTTTTCGGATAGAATCGCAATCTCGGCGTTTTTTACAGCATACTGGTTGCCGTTGAAAGACACAGTTAAGCCACCATTTTGCTTCACAATCTTGAAAGCTTTATCATCAGTAATGCTGTCACCAACATACATAACATCCGCCAGTGCAGCACCTAATCTGTGAACTATGTCTTTCACAGCCTCAGCCTTTTCACTGCCGCCTACAGGGTTAACGTCAGAATAAATTTTGCCTATCTCCATCTCTGCTATTTTCTTCCAGAAAATCTCGTCAAGATCTTTGACTGTTTTCTGATCTTCTTTTGGCAGATCATTCAAGGATTTGGCTTCTGACGGAATTTCGAATATTGGCATTTTTGCAATTTCTTTTGAGATCTGCTTCAGTTCTTCTTTTTCTTTTTCTTGCATGTTGTATTTGTCTATGCTGAGTCGTGTGCAGTAGGTATTTTCGAAAGGAAATTCTAAGGCTTGGCATAGGGTCTTCAGATAATGTTCGTAACTTGCACTGACAATAAAGGCGGGACCTAAGCTTCTTATGTACTTCAGCGTGTACTTTATGTTTGGAATGCACAGCAAGTTTTCAGCTGAGAATTCCCGCATTTTTTCATCTGTAACGCCATAAGCCTTTAGAAAAGGCAGAACAAGCTTAAGCGTGTCACCAGGTTTGTAGCCAGGTCTTTTCACAACCTCTGCGAGCACATCGTCATATCTGCTTACAACCGTGAAGAGCTTATCTCCCTCAGGAACGAAGCGTGATGTTATTTCGAAAGCGTTGTCATTTTTTGAAATTGGACCTTCACAATCTGAAATGAAGACGCTTTTCACCTTTTGCGCCTCAGCTCATCCATGTGTTTAATGCTTTTTTCTATGTGCTGTTCTGAGGCTATGTCCGTTCTGTTCCATAGTGCTCCGCCTTTGACGGCGTCTATGCCTTCAAGGGAAATCTCTCTAGCTGTCTCCAAGCTGTCGCCTGTGCCTACAACGCACACGGCTCTTGACTTCAGAGCGTAGGTTTCGTCATCACGCTGCTCCATCGAACCAGGATAAACCCGAATATTGTCACCGTACCTTTTGCTCAACTCGTATGCTCTTGACAGGTAGACTGGCGTGCCAACTTCATCTCTTCTCACAAGGCTGGGGAAAGTCTCGGCGTATCCACCGTAGCCTGGCGGCACCTTATAGGTCACAACGGTCGCCGACTTTTCCAATTCAATACGAGTTAAGCTTCCCTCCAAAATCTTGAAGCACACATCCACAAAATCATCCTTCAAAATTGGTAAAACATTTATTATTTCAGGGTCTCCCGGGCGGCTGTTGTTTTCAAGGATTTTCAATCCCTTACCTGTATGCATGAAAGCCACATACAGCGGAACTCCCCTCAAGGCTGAAGCATCCCTTGCCTTCGACTTCCACTTTTCAAAAATCTTTTCCGCAACTTCCAACTCTCCATGTCGATCAGCCTTCGTCAAAAAAGGCAACACATCGCCTTTATCCTTGTAGGAACCCATTCCACCCGTGTTCGGCCCCTTATCATCGTCGAATGCACGTTTATGATCCCTCGTGTCAGGCAAGGGCACAAGGCGTTTGCCATCGCAGAAAGCTTGAAAACTTGACTCTTCTCCTTCAACCTTTTCTTCAATGATAACTGAGCCATGTTGATAGTTAGAAAGGAAATGTTCAAACAGCTCTTCTCGCGTTGTGAAATGGTCTCCCCAGACGCCTACGCCTTTTCCAGCTGCAGGCTTGTCAGGTTTAACAACGGCTCTATTCTGCAGCTCGTCCACCCAACTGTAAACAGCTTTCTTCACTTCCGTCGTGCTTCTATAATCCTTCGGATTAAAAATTTTGAAGCGGGGATTCACTTCTGGAACAATTTCCTGAAACAAAAGCCTCTGCTGCACTTTACTCTCTTCTATGGCGTACTCCTTCGTCGGACAGATAATGGGTATGCCTGTCTGCTTTTCCACAAGGTCGCGCACGCCTTCAATTATAGGTTTCTCCGGGCCAACTATGCCAAAATCAATGCTGTCCTTATTTGCCTCAGCAAACCTGCAAATCTCACCGATGTTCAAGTCCGGTATGACAACATGCTTAACAGCTCTTTGGACGTTGAACGGATTCCGCTGCTTATCCGCAACATAAATCTCAACCTTGTAATTCTGGGTGCGAGCGAGAGCATCAACCATAGCCGCTTCTCTTGAACCGTAAGAAACAACGAGCACGCCTACCTTCTCCATAAGCAACCCTTCAGACTACAGCAATAATCGTGAAACATCTAATCTGATTTGCTACTACGCTGTCAGAACCGCTTCTTCTATCTCGTACAGTCTTCCTGTTTCCTCGTAGCCTTTCAAGAACCGCTTCTTCATCTCATCCGCTATCTTCTGAGCTAAAGGCGTCGGATACTTGCCTGTCAAACATGCCATGCACAGCTGGTCTTGTTTGAAGCCTGTTGCTTTCACAAGACCTTCTATAGACTGGTAGCACACACCGTCTGCACCTATTATTTCTGCAATTTCCTCCGTAGTGTGTTTGGAACCTATGAGTTGGCCGTATGTTGCCATGTCTATTCCATAAAGGCACGGTCCAGTTATGCGTGGAAAAGTGACGAATATATACACTTTTTTGGCACCCATTCTCCGCAACTTTTCAACTATGACCTTTGTCGTGTCGCCTCTGACTATACTGTCCTCGGTGACTATGATCCGTTTTCCCTTCACCTTTGATCCTAGAATATTGATTTTTCTATCAATCGTTGCAGTTCGCTCTTTACTCAGCAGCAAGAAAGCCCTTTCAGTCACGTAGCGATGTCTCCGCGACGCCCTTTCCCATCTCAACCCAGAAGCTTCGTGAACGCCTAAAGCTGAGTCGTCGCCTGTTTCAGGCACAGAAAGGATCATGTCAGCGTCCTTGACTATGCCCGGATTTTCTTTTGCAAGATTTCTCCCAAACTCTTCACGAACCTCATAAACATACTTGTTGTCAAACCGCGAGTCCGGCCTCGCAAAATATGCAAACTCAAAAGCGCAAAAAGCCTTTCGATCGTCATTTACAAGATTTTGCCTTTCAAACCCGTCTTTTGAAATTCGCACAAGCTCCCCAGGTTCCAATTCAAAGTCCCTTTCAAAACCATTGATATCCAGACTAACGGTTTCCGATGAAAAAACATAGGTCGACCCATCTGGACTGTGACCTGCACATAACGGCCTGATCCCATGCGGATCTTTAAACGCGAAAAGATCACCATCCTGCGTTATGCCCGCAACCGAGAAGGCTCCATCAATCTCCTTCATACACGTTTTAACGGCCGAGGTCAAATCCTTCCTCTTTAAAAGTTCGATCATAAGCTTATGGCAGATCAGGTCTGCATCGCACTCGTAGGAAAAGCCCGGAAACTTCCTAGCTATCTCCTTCTTAAGCTGAAAAGTGTTCACAACATTACCGTTAAACGAAACAGCCAGCTTCAAACCGTTCTTTGAAACCGTAACAGGCTGCGTGCCCTTTATCAGTGACTTGTCATCACATTTTCCCGAAGTCGTGTACCTTACATTTGCAATGCCGACGCTTCCGGGCAATCGTCCAAACCATTCTTGGATTGCGCTTGTTTTTATTTTCGGCACAAGATCCAAGCTTCGGTGAACATGAAATTTCCTATCCTTAAACGTGAGAAAACCATGCGACTGATGACCCCTATGATTTTGCGCCCTCAAACCCCAATAAATGTGTGAAAACACAGGCCGATTCTCAAAGTTTGCCGCAGCAAAGACTCCACACGCGATCTTTAACTGATCTCCCATGACTCTCCCATGCCCCGCCAATAATAGAGCGGACATTTATCAGTTTTGAGGACATTTTCAACTAAAAACCAACATTCAAAGAATTTTCCCATCAATCAGACGGAAAACATGCATGTAATGAGCGGTGCAAGAAGATGGACCAGCTGCACCTTATATACCAGAACTAATACATAATTCAACCAGATGGACTTGCTCAGGTTAATGCAAAACCTGGATGGTCCTTCATCTCTTTCTAGTGATAGCATATGACAGATAAACCAACGGGTGTAACAATAGTAGCATTGTTAACTCTGCTAAGTGCGGTGGCATTGCTCTGGTTCTTTTTCATTCTTGTAGCAGTAAGTTCTGTGGGTGGACCTAACCCATCCGAAATAGACGTTAGTATGCAATTAGTTCGGACTTTTCCATTATCTCTTTCAATTTTGGCCTTTATTCTTTCCGCTGGGATTTTTGCGGGAGTAAAATATGCATGGTACGGATCAATAGCATTTTGGATAATATTTACAATATATTTCGGATGGTATGCATATATGATTGACAGAAATCTACAATTTGCGCATGGATACGAATATCAAATAGCACTAGTAACAGCGCTTCCATTGATTTACAGCATAGCCTACATAAGATATTTCCAAACCAAAAACGTCAAAAACTACTTCCATGTGTAACACACGCGAAAAAGGACATTTTCGCGGAAAAAGAGCAATTCTAAACTAAGAACCAATATGGTAGAAACTTCGCCCGCAGATTCCTCTTTTTCCTTGATTTTCACTCAGATTGAGTTTGAAGAGGCAAATTCTTAAGCAGCGATTGATGCTTCCTTTTTCCTTTATGGCAGATTGGAGTCTAAAGCATTTTTGAGAAATCATCGTAGACTTTCTTTCTATGTCCGATAAATAATACTATGACCTGTTTTTTGGCTCTGTCTATTTCGTAGATCGCGCGGTAGTCCCCTACTCTTAGACTCCAAAAGTCAGAAGGTTTTAGGACTTTTCCGATTGCCTCCGGATTGTCCTTCAATTCTCTCAGTCTTTCTATAATCTTGGATCTGATAGTTTTCTCAATTCTTTCCAATTCTTTGGCAGCTTTCGGGTGCAGCAGTACAGCAAAAACCACTACAATTCCTCGAAAGGAATAAGAGATTCAGGATGCTTTCTTACTTCTTCGCTACGTTTCACCAGCATCTTGAAGAACTCGCGTGTTCTTTCCCGTTCCTCATAGAAGCTTATGATGGTTTTTATGGCATCGCTCCGGCTCTTAAACTTGCCCTCCGATACCCACCTGTCTATTTCCTCAAGCATTTCTCGAGACAACCTGAGCTGAACCTGAGCCAACATATCACCGTAAACAATACTGTTTACAAGACACTTAAGCCTTTCTCCGAAGGTCCGCAGCACACAATACAGAACTTGCATCTGTTTCCATGGTCATAAGAAATACTAGGAACGATTTGGCTACAGTTAGACTTATGAGTCTATCGCAGTTTGACGCTTGTCTCCAATAGTTTCTTTAGTTTTGGGTTGTCGGGGAACATCCATATTATTTTGCGTCTGTCCATTACGATTTTGTTGGAGCTTTCGAGGTATTCGAGTATGCGGTTGAAGGTTTGGTATTGAATTTGTTTTGGTAAGCTTTGGAGGAGTTTTTTCTTAGTTGGATATGATTCGGCTTCTCTGATGGCTTTTTCAATCATTAATATGGTGTCAAGTTGCGGCTCATGAATTACTTTCGTCGTCATTTTTCTTCGTCTCTTTCGGCCTGATCATATTAAATATGGGTCGGCTATGATGTAAACTTGTACAATAATTACATAGATAAAGAGAAGCGCCGCTTTACCAAAGGTGTTTCATTAGGAGAATAAAATGCTTCTTTGGATTCAATCGAGGATTCTTCCATAAGTCATAAAACCGAAGCTGTAATAACGATAAATGATGTCTTATGAGTAGAAAACTGGTTCTTCTTCTAACCTTCTTCTTGTTGCTATCTTGCTTGATTTACTTAAGGATTGATCAAGTTGACGTAAAGGCTCCTAACGGTGTGCATGTTCATAATCTTGATACTGGCTTGAACTACACAACAATTCAAGCTGCAATAGATGCTCCTGAAACTCTGAATGGACACACAATTTTTGTTGATAATGGAACCTATTATGAACACGTGATTATCACCAAATCTTTAATGATTATCGGAGAGAACGGAGAAGCCGCAATTATTGATGGAGGTGGCACTCGAACTGTTGTTCAAGTCGCCACGAACAATGTCAGCTTGATTAATCTTACAGTGAGAAACGCTGGAAAAACAGTGACACCGCGGCAACTGGACAGTTGCATTCGAGGAAAATACGTCTCGAACATATGCGTGCAGAACAGCACTCTTTCCGGTGCCGCTGTATGCCTATGGTTCGATCACTCATCTTCCATTAACATCACTGCTAACAATGTTTTTGATGGCATGTTCGCTGGCATCATCAACTACGCCGTTAGAAACGCAACGGTTTGTGGAAATTTTGTCCATGATTACGTTTCAGACGGCATACATCTGGACGGTGGCAGCCGCTTCTGTCAAAATGGAAATAACACTGTTCAAAACGGTTTCCTAGGCATCAGCTTGGAAATCGATCCCGACTCCGCATTTGCCACAGCTAGCAATATGATCGATGGAAATCGCATCACGAACAACTCTCTCGCAGGCATCGGTATTTGGAAGTGCGGCACCAATACTTTTCAAAGAAATAACATGACCGGCAACAAGAACAGCCTAGTAGTATGGGGCTTTACCCTTTCCAATTTCATGCAAGACGTAGACACGTCAAACACCGCAAATAACAAGACGATTTACTATCTAACCAATCGCACCAACCTCATCATAAGTCCTTCTGGCTACCCGAATCTAGGCGATCTAATCCTTGTGAATTGCACAAACACGGTGATTAACTATTTTGATCTTTCCTCAAATGGAGACGGGATGCTTCTTGCCGGATCAGTCAACTGCACGTTGACAAACATAACCATAGAAGACAATCGCCAACCTCTCATTTACGGCGGTTTTCCGTTCATCTACGGCGGCTTGACCTTTTTCGAGTCGAACAACAACACCATAGTCGAGAACAGAATATGCAACAACAGTTATGGAATATGCCTGTATCACTCGGACTGGAATATTTTCTACCACAACTCCTTCGTCAACAACAGCAAGAATGTAATTTCAGACTATTTTTCACCTTTTCAAAATATCTCCTCTGGACATTTCTCTACAAACCTATGGGATAACGGGTTCGAAGGCAACTACTGGAGCGAATATAAAGGAACCGATCTTTTTCATGGGACACTTCAGAATGAAGAAGGCAGCGACGGCATAGGAGACACGCCATATGAGATTGATGAGAACAACACAGACCACTATCCCTTGATGGGCATGTTCCACGACTTCACAGTCCCTGTGCCTCCTTATCCAACAGGAGAAACCGAACAAGTAGATGTCATCAGCAATTCCACCGTTTCAAGCCTTGGCCTAGCGGCATGGCTCACTTCACCAAATCAATACTTTCAACCAGGACAACTGTTCATCACGGTATCCGTCGCTGGAGAAGATGGAACTTTTGGTTTCTGCAGGCTGATGATTCCCAGAGTCGTTCTAAACAGTTCATCATACATCGTCCTAGTTGATTGGCATCCAGTGAACGTCACAATGCTTCCGATTTCAAACAACACGCACGCTTATCTGTACTTTACATACGTCCATTCCAACTGTGAAGTAATAATGGCAATGATTCCAGAGTTTTCATTATTCTTTATTCCACTATTCCTGATAGCAACATTATTGACAGTCACAACCTGCAGAAAACAGCATCAGAAGAGAAGAATAGAAACTTAACCTGGAGACTGGGTTATTCCCAATTCCGAATGCGTTTATGGTGTGAGCCTAAACTTATCTCTTGGATAAAGCGCAACTTCTCTTATGTTCTTCTTACCTGTCAACATCATCGTTAATCTTTCCAAGCCTATGGCCCAGCCTGCATGCGGCGGCATTCCGTAATCAAAAGCTTGCAAATGATGCTTGAACGATTCTGGGTTAAGACCTTTCTCTTTCAACCGTTTAATCAACAGCTCTTTAGAAGCTATTCTCGTTCCGCCTGAGACTAATTCCAACCAACGCCACATCAAGTCAAACCCTTCACATATCTCCGGGTTGTCATCACGCGGCTTTATGTAAAACGCCTTAGATTCCGTTGGCCAGTCAACTATGAAATAGAAGTATGGATGAATCTTGCCTATGGTTCTGAACGCCGGTGTGGGTATGTCTTCTCCCCATGGAATCTCTATGCCTTCCCGCTTCAATTCTGTCAGAACCTCAGAGTACGTCAACCGCTTGAATGGAACCTCTGGCACTTTTATGCTATGCTTGAGTATAGCAAGTTCTTTTTGGCACTTTTCAGCGACAATCTTGCACATGTGCTGCATCAATTGTTCAAGTATTCTCATTACGTCCTCGGCCGTGGCAAAAGCCTCTTCAATATCTATAGATACAAATTCACTTAAATGACGGCGCGTGTGAGACATTTCAGCCCTGAAGAACGGTCCGATCTCAAATACTTTCTCAAGACTCATCACAAGTTCTTCTTTGTACAATTGTGGACTCTGTGCGAGAAACGCCTTTCTATCGAAGTAATCAACAGGAAACAACGCGGCTCCGCCTTCGGTGGCCGACGCAATTATGCGTGGAGTATGCACTTCTAGGTAGCCTCTTTCAAACAGGAAATCTCGGATTGCTTCTACGGCGGTGTGCTGAACTTTGAAGATTGCAATGTTTCTCTCTTGACACAAGTCCAGTGCTCTTGCGTCCAAGCAAACTTCAAGGTTTGCCGGTGTCTTTCCTGTTATGTCTATTGGCAGTGGTTCAGCAGTGTTGAAAATTCTAATCTCCTTCGGCAATACTTCGACACCTCTAGGCGTCATCTGCGTTTTCTTAACTGTTCCTTTGACGCCTATGGCGTATCTCTTCTGCAAAGCATCTGACTTCGATACAACTTCGCTGCTTGCCTTCTTGCGTAAGACTGTGACTTGAATGGTGCCTTCTCTATCTTGCAGTATAATGAAGCGGATTCCACCCAGATCCCTGACTTCTTGAACCCAACCGAAAAGCGTGACCTCTTCGCCGTCCATCTCAGGCTTAACATCAACAGAATAATGTGTTCTACGCCAATCACCAATCGGATCCAACTTCATAAACGCACCGTCTTCGCTTAGTCTGCGAACTCCACTCGCAACGTGATGTTGCGAACTTTACTAGCAATCTCCTTTAAAGCCTTTACATCAAAAGACGAATGCCCCCCACGTCTACGCCTCAAAATAACCCGAGTTTCAGTGCTTCCATCGGGCAACCATATAGTGTTAATCGTCATGATATTTGAAGGCGCAAACAAGTCTTCCAGAAACTTTCTATCATCAACCCCATACTCCAAAACACGAACATTCTTGCCAGTTTCCTCACCTAAAGCCCTAATGATTTTTCCACCATAACCTAAAAGACGTGGAACATCTCCAAGACCAACAACTAGCGCCAAGGTCCTATCCGCGTCAAGTGCCTTGTGAAAATAGACGTTCTGAAGGGATGGGTACTTCTCCTCTAAAGACAGTAATATGCGGGCGATTTTCAAGTCTAATTCACTTATTTCTCCAGACTTTAGTTTGGTTAAACATTTTTGGCATAGTATACCACTTTTTAGGCAGAAGCTGCAAAGACCCGTCTTCAACTATAAAATCGCCCTCCGCAAACAAAGGAGGGGCGGCGGAGCATTGGAACTTTATTGGTAGACGTTATTTTAGCATTCAAGCGAAATTTCGATTGTACTGACGTTTGAAGGCGAGCCACCCTCTTCTCTGGGTGCCATCTGCTGCGTGCCAATGCCAACTTTCTTGATCTTCACGCCTGGGAGGAATCGGCGTGTAACGACTTCAACCACGTCAACCGCTCGGCTTATGGATCTCCCTCGTGCTTTAACATTAATTTCTTTCGCTCCGCCGTGAAAGAGGGTTATGCATGCCAGTACATAGTTCATTACTGGCTTATTTCCGATCAACACTGCATTGCTTTCAGACATTTGTACCGCCTTACTCCTAGTTTTTACATTTTCTATAGGCTCGATAACCTTCTTTGTCGGTAAATAAATACATTACGGTTTTAATTTCTAGTTGGCAAGAGGCTCAGACCTCAAAAATCGTTTCTTTCTTGCTTTTTATTTGCTAAACATTTAAATGAACCGTACTATTGTAAAACTTTAACTTAACAAACTACAATAATCGTGGGGAACGATTTGGAAGCACTTACAAGGCGCTCAATGCAACTCCTACGATTGCTCTATGAGAGAGGCAAATCCACAAACACATACACCTTACATCTGAAACAAGATGAACTGGCAAGGCAGTTAGACATAAGCAGACAAGCGTTAAACGTTCATTTGCGAAAGCTCAGAAACCAAAACTACATACGCACTGGCAGAGGCTTCATAGACGTAACTGACAGGGGGTTAAAAGCACTCGGAATAGCATCAACTCCGGCCTTTATATTCATCAAAGTGTCACCCCTGAAGAGAAGCTATGCCTACGAGAAAATCAAGGAACTCACAGTTCAAAGAGCGTTCAGAATTGCAGGCGATGTCGACGCCCTTGTAATGGTGGACAGAGAAAAACTTGACGAAGTACTGAAAAGGCTGTCTTCAATTGATGGGATACAGGACACAAAATCCTACATTGCCATAGAGACCATAAGATAAAGGAGACAACTGTAATTGAAACTCTTTGAATATGAAGCAAAAAACATACTGGCAAAATATGGAATTCCAACACCTCAAGGCGGACTGGCAACAAATACAAGTCAGGCCCTCGAAGTCGCAACCAGACTCAAACCGCCTGTCGCAGTTAAGTCGCAAGTGTTGGTGGCAGGAAGAGGGAAAGCAGGCGGAATCCTGTTCGCTGACTCCATTGAAGAAGCGAAGAAGGCTGCAGAAAAACTCCTTAACATGCGGATAAAGGGCATCCCGGTCAAGAGCGTATGGATCGAAGAAAAAATCCATGTAAAGAGAGAACTTTACTTCGGCATAACAACTGACAGGTTTAACCAAAGCTACGTAGCGATTGCTTCAGTCGTGGGCGGAACGGAAATAGAGGAAGTGGCCTCGAAAACACCTGAAAAAGTCATAAAAACCCCAATAAATCCTCAACTTGGTCTCCGCTCATTCCAAGCCAGACAAGTTGCGAGAAGAATAGGATATGCAGGCAGCCAGATTTCTGAGCTTGCAAGAATCTTTGAAAGATTATACGTTGCCGGCATGGACTATGACGCAGAACTGATTGAAATGAACCCTTTAGTTGAAACTACCGACGGAAAATTTGTGGCGGCAGACGCCCGCATAATCATAGACGACAACGCCCTATTCCGCCACCAAGAATACAAGAAAAGGCTCTTAGAAGGCGAAAGCGAGCTAAGCTCACAGGAACTAGAAGCCATGAAAAACGATTTGGCATACGTGAAACTTGACGGAAACATAGGAGTCATCGGCAACGGAGCAGGCCTTGTAATGGCAACGTTAGACACAATCCAATACTACGGCGGAAAACCAGCAAACTTTCTGGATGTCGGCGGCGGAGCCCCTTCAGAAAAAATTGCTCTAGCCCTCAAAATAGTGCTCTCAGACCCAAAAGTCAAAGCACTTTTCATAAACATCCTAGGCGGCATCACCTGTTGCGACGAAGTCGCAAAAGGGATTCTGGAAGCAAAAGACAAAGTCGGCGTCACAAAACCCATGGTAATCCGGCTAGTAGGCACAAATGAGGAAGAAGGGAAACGAATACTGACCGAAGCCGGAATCCACGTATTAGAAAGCATGGAAGAAGCAGCACAGCGGGTTGTTGAAATCTCCAGATAAGGAGGCAAAAAGAATTTGGGAATAATAATTGACAAGAACACAAAAGCTATCGTCCAGGGCATAACAGGAACTCAAGGAAGCTTCCATGCCAAGCTTATGCTGGAACATGGCACAAGAATAGTTGCAGGCATAACTCCTGGAAAAGGCGGAACTCAGGTCAACTCGGTTCCAGTTTTCGATACGGTTGGGGAGGCCCAAGAAAAATATTCCGCAAACGCTTCAATAATTTTTGTGCCCGCTCCGTTCGCTGCAGACGCGGCGTTGGAAGCTATGGAAAACGGAATAGAAACAGTTGTAATAATAACCGAACATATTCCAATAAAAGACGCGATCACTGTAATGGCATATGCGAAACAAGTCAACGCAACAATAATCGGGCCGAACACTCCGGGCATAATAACGCCTGGAGCGTGCAAGCTTGGCATCATGCCTTCGCACATCTTCGAGGCAGGCAGTATCGGCATGGTATCGAGAAGCGGAACTCTGACCTATGAAATAGCGGCTGGATTAACTCGGAGACAGTTGGGGCAATCAACTTGTCTCGGTCTGGGAGGAGATCCGATAACAGGATTAAACTTTATAGATGCCTTGAAACTGTTTGAAAACGATCCGCAGACAAAAGCCGTTGTGTTGATCGGAGAGATCGGCGGTAACCTCGAAGAATTGGCGGCAAAATACATTGCAACAGAAAAGTATCCGAAACCAGTCGTCGCCTTCATAGCCGGGCGTTCAGCCCCATCCGGAAAACGCATGGGCCACGCAGGTGCAATAGTGATGGGCAAAGCTGGGACAGCTGAGAACAAGATTGAAGCCTTCAAAAAAGCGGGCGTGGAAGTGGCTGAAAAGCCATGTGATGTGGCTGAGCTTTTGGCAAAACTCGTTGACATCTGAACGACAGTGAATCCCATTCCTGTCGAAACTGACAAAAGGTATATTTGACACCGGGGCATCTGAGTTTTAGCCACGGAGGAATCAAGCAGATGCCCATACTGGATCCGCTCAAGAAGACCCTTGCTCAAAAACACAGGCTCTACATGAAAATATGCCGAGAGTGCGGTGCAAGAAACGCTGCCACTGCGGTGAAATGTAGAAAGTGCCGTAGCAAGAGTCTACGCTGGAAGAAAAGAGAGATTGTAAAGTAGCTTCTATCTTGCTTCTCGTTAAAGGATTCTGAACAAGGTTTCAATGTTAAAAGCGGTGTTTGCACACCCATTTTTTATCAGAGGAACTGTTTGGCCGCTCACGTTCATGGCTTTCAATATTTCTCCGCCGGCTCTTACCTCTTCCCCGCAGGCAACTCCAACAATGCCTTCATAATGTTTTGCGTTCAAAATCTTCGGAATGCAGGAACCGCCAGGCAAAATGTAAACATCATAGCTTTTCTTCTCCGCGAAAAGCACAGCCCTTCCAACTGGACAGTCTGGAGAGCAGTGTGCACAAATGTATGATGGAATGTTGGAGTCGAAGGATGCCTTGCATCGGTTGTCCATAAATTTTCTGGAACAATGCGGCAGAAACAGTGCTCTTTTCTTCGTTTGAACAAACTTCTCTCTCTCTATGAGGTTTCTGGCTTGCACTTCAATGAGATCCTGAAGCAGGGTCACAGCTTCAGACAGGTTAAGGCCTGTTGCCTCTTGAATCTTAAACTTCTTTATAATCTCTTGCACGGCTTTGCCAACTTTCTTATGCATTCCTCTTTGATAGCCGACCCTAGTAATCTCGGTGAAGAAGAAGCGTGGAATCCTTGAGAGGTCAAACGTGAATCTATAGGGCATACTCTAACCAAATAGAAGGACAAACCTTTAAAATTAACTGTTATCTATACTAGCTTCAAATCTAGCTGATGCTGAGAGAGCTGGGGAGGCTCATATTGCCATCTATATTTCGAAGGAAGAAAAAGAAAACAAAAGAGGAGCCAGTAAAGAAGACAGACCTTGAAGAGCTTTGCGCAGATGATAAGGAAACGTACGATGCGCTATTTTCAGTAGTGTTCCTTGACCCTAGAAAAATCCATGTTCCTATGAAGCAAGCGGCCGAGAATGCGAAAAAGAGTGAAAAGGAGAAAGACTTCGTAAGTGCTAGAATGTGGTACGAGGTTGCCGGGGGATTGGCAATTTACGAGGGGAACGTGAAAAAAGTCATAGAGTACTACGGAGCGGCAGAAAGGGTTACGGGTAAAAAATATCCGATATTGAAAAATCCTGAAAAGGCCGTCGCCAAGGCTCAGGAGTACTACAAGAAATATCTGCAGACTTAACCTGCAGGAATGCATGGGCGACGTGGATACAAACGAGGATTGACCGCTAAGTCTTGTTATCTCTCTTTTTCTTCATATCCCAAGAGGCCTCTGAGAGATTTTACTTCATCCCGCAGCATGCTAACCTCGCTTTCCAAAGCATTAACTCTCGATTCTGCAACTTTCTTTAATTTTTCAATCTCAATCATCAGGTTGGCACGTTCGGTTTCCAACGTGCTTATCTTCTCACGCAGGTTCACAAGCGTCTGCATAAGTTCCCCTTTTATGCCTTTAATTCTTTCAACCATGTTTTTAATACTTGCTGTCTCCTCAATCTTAGTTTCAATTTCCACTGCGGCTCTAAACCTAGCTTTACAGTTTGGGCAATCAAAAATACCTGCAAGTTTGGGTTTTTCACCTTCTTTCAACGGCTTTCTGGAAGGAATAGGCCAAGTCTTAACTGGAGTCGCCACGTCTCTCCCACATTTTGGGCAATTGACCAAATAGTCTCCTCTCCTCTTATAATGATCATGCATTGAGTTTAAAATGTGTTTTGCAGTGGAGACGTGACCCAATTAAACGGCGGAATTACTAGCGCACGTGGGAATGTGGGTATTAAGAAAAAGGGAAGAGTGGTTAAAGTGTTATCTGAAACGTCAGCCGGTCAACAAGTTCTTTGTAACGGTTTCTGATAGTGACTTCAGTTACTTGTGCTATTTCAGCTATTTCCCTCTGAGTTTTTCTTTCCCCAGTCAAAACTGAAGCGATATAGCTTGCTGCAGCCGCTATGCCTGTAGGACCGCGGCCTGAGGTAAGTTTAAGCTCTTTTGCAGCTGCCAATATTTTGTGTGCAATTTCTTCAACTTTTCCTTGCATTGTTAACTGGTTTGAGAACTTTGTTATGTATTGGCTTGGTTTAACCGGTGGAATGGAATAGTTGAGTTCTTTGATCAGAAAACGATAGCTGCGGCCGACTTCCTTCTTGTTCACACTCGACGATTGCGCTATCTCTTCCAATGTTCTAGCTAAACCGCATTGTCTGCAGGCTAAGTATATTGCTGCTGCAGTTACGCCTTGAATTGATCTTCCCCGTATCAATCGTTCTTTCACGGCCTTTCGGTATATTACTGAGGCTGTTTCAAGAATGCTCTTGGGAAGATTCAGGTTGTTGGCGATTTTTGTGATTTCAGACAGGGCGAAGGCAAGGTTGCGTTCTGTTGCGTCTGAAACTCTAATGCGGCGCTGCCATTTTCTCAGACGATATACCTGTGCCTTCTGGCCGGGCGACAGGCTTTTCCCGTAAATGTCTCTGTCGTGCCAATCAATCATTGTTGATAAGCCCTTGTCATGAATCGTATAGGTTAACGGTGCACCGACCCTTGTTCTCTTGGTCCTCTGTTCGTCATCGAAAGCTCTCCACTCAGGTCCTCTATCTGTTATCTTTGCGGCCAGTACGAAACCGCAGTTCATGCAGACGATTTCAGCGCACTCATAATCGCGCATGAGCCTTGTACTGCCGCATTCGGGGCAGCTCTGAATCTTTACAGGCTCAGGATTTTGCGATGGTGACGCAGAATCTTGATCTGCATGTATTCCCTCATTATCATCCATACCTGTTTTTCTCCTTTCTCCTCTTCGAGGGGAATATGTAGACCGTTCTATTCACGAGTTTTTCAGGGTCCCGGACTGAAGGCCTTACCGCCGCGTAAGGTGAGGATACTGGACCAAGTATGTCAAAAATCTTTCCAATAGGCTTTAAATTGTCATCAACAACTGTTTCCCCAATTCTGGGGGTGTTCTCAACTTTTACTATGATGTTGTGACTTGGACTTATATGAAGGATTAGGCCTAATCTCTGCAAACTTTTAATTTCCCCTCACGAAAAGCAAAATGCTTCAACCATGCAGCCTATTTAAACCTTTCTACGTCAAGACTTGGCTACACAAGCCCTGTTTCCAAATTGGCTCGATTCGGTCAGGTTTCAGTTCAAGCTTTATTGCCTTTTCTGTTTGAAGCCTGATATTTTGCGGAAGATCGACCGAAAGAATCATTCTTGCGAAATGATTTCAAAAGATCGTTGCTAATTTGTCTGCTCAAGAGGAAAAAGTCGAAACTTACATTGCTAGGGTCGAAACCTTCATAAATGAGAATTGTTGATTAGACTGTGCATTTGAAGGGAGAGGCCTATGTCCAAACCATTCTATGTAAAGTTCGAAGTTTCGAAGGAGCTAGCAGATGCAGCCTATGAAGCCCTGCAAATAGCTGCAAAAACGGGTGCTGTTAGAAAAGGCACAAACGAGACAACAAAAGCTATTGAAAGAGCCCAAGCAAAACTTGTGGTCATAGCTGAGAATGTTCAACCGCCAGAAGTTGTGGCTCATTTGCCTCTGCTGTGCGAGGAAAGAAAGATTCCGTACATATTCGTTCCGAACAAGGAGAAGATAGGCAGCGCCATAGGCATTGACGTTCCTGCCGGTGCAGCATGCATCGTTAAAGAGGGAGACGCTACGGGACTGGTTAAAGAGATAGTTGCAAGGCTCGAGCAGATCAAAAGAGGAGCAAAGTGATGAGCAGGGATGAGAAACAGGCTGAACGCGCAGAACTTACGCCTGCAGAAGTGATCCAAGCCATTGGACGTACAGGTGTGACTGGAGAGATTTCACAGGTTAGAGTGCGTATCCTTGAAGGGAAGGATAAAGGGCGTATAATAACACGCAACGTTAAAGGGCCAGTGCGTGTTCAGGATCTTTTGATGCTTAGGGAAACTGAACGGGAAGCAAAGAAAATTAGCAGATAAACTAGAATCAAAGTTGCTGGGAGAGATTGCTGATGCCGAGACCTAAGAGATGTTCATTCTGTGGGAACGAATTCGCAGCGGGCACGGGGATGATGTACGTCAAAAACGATGGGTCAATTTTGTGGTTCTGCTCAAGTAAATGCCGAAAGAGCTCCTTAATATTGAGAAGAGATGCACGTAGACTTAAGTGGACAGCCTACTTCGGTAAAGAAGAGAAAGGAAAAGGGTAAATTTCTGCATTATTCAAGCGAATCCAAAAGTCTTTTCTGAGCTACCTTTTGGTCTCCAACATTCTTTCCCATAACGGTTTATTGTGAATGCAGCCAATGTCCGGCGCCTTCACGTCTCCTTTGAAGTAGCTGTAGGCTCTGGCTCTGCATCCTCCACATATGTATTTGTCAGGGCATCTTCCGCAACCCTCTGTTTTCCCGTTCACTACGTAATCTTGCAAGTTCTCTCTTGTGCGAAGTTTCCACAGAAGCGGATGATTATCCCATATTTCCTCGAAGCTGTCTTTTAATATGTTGCCGAGAACAGTGTCCTCGCCCGTTTGGAAAAAGACACAGGGTTTTATGTCCCCGTTTGGTTCAAGACAGCAGTAAAGCCGCCCGGCACCACATCCGCCCAAGAAGTTTGCAACGTTTTCTACACCTTTCTTGGCCGCATAGTGCGCTTCAACCATGAATTTTTCGCCGTGCTTCTGCGAAAGCTCTTTCGTCACGCTTGCATATTGTGGGCATGTGCTGAAGAATTTGTCAATTACCAGATCTGATTTTCCATACTTGCTTTCTTCCTCTTTCTTTCGCAAGTACAATTCCAGTATTTCTTTCGCAATAGCCTCTAGCACATGATACCTTTGGTCCGGGGTTAAATCCAGTTCAACATGCGCCTTAGCCCTTCCTGTTGGAATATAGTTGAAATGCATGAATCTTACGCCTAACTGTTTTGACAGTCCTAGCAGTTTATCCAGTTCACCTACGTTGTTCTCATGCAGGACAGTCGCGATGCCAGTGTCTATTCCCTCTTCAAGAGAATTCTTAACGCCTTCGATTGCTCTTTCAAATGAGCCTGGTGTACCTCTAAATTCGTCATGCACTCTAGGCATTGCTCCGTCAATGCTTATCTCTACATAATCCACTCCAGCGTCTTTGATTCTTTTGGCATTATCTTGCGTAATCAAAGTACCATTAGACGCTATGCTTACGTAGCCCACATGCTTCTTGGCATAGGCTGCAAGTTCGAAGAAGTCTCTGCGTGCAAGGGGTTCGCCGCCGCTGAGGGACAGCGCTGGTAACCCTATGCCTGATACCTTCGAAAGTATGTCCAACACCTGCTTGGCTTCATCTGTGGTTAGTTCTGGGCGCTTTTGACCCGCATTCTCGTAACAGTGCTTACATTTCAAATTACACTGATAAGTAAGATTCCAAACAATTTCGAAAGGTCCGCTTGGTGTAAAAGGCACTCGCACGCCATATTTTTTCACGCCTCTCATCATTAAACCGAAGCCTCTGAGCCAAGCCTCGCCGTATTGATTGTTTAGAAATTGGCTGCGCATGAAATCCTTATCTACACGGAGAAGACGGCTCCCAAGCTTATAGAAGGGTTTGGCGAGTTTGATGTTTACATGTTGGCAAGCTGGGCAAAGAGAGGCTGGTTCACCTATGAAGTCTTTTAAAGAGTTGATGAGTAAGCCGCCGTCTTTTGGGCATTCTTTGTCCAGAATACTGATTACACGTTTGAGGAAAGGATTGATTGAAACTTGAAACAAAGAGTTCTCTATGGCGTCGATTTGCATAGTAACTCAAGCTATTAGTTGTACAAACCTTAGTATTAATGATTACTCTCCTGTTTGTAAGCCAATTCAATGGCATGAACAATGCGACATTTACAGATGTTGCATTGAGCAGAAAAATCTCAAAATGTGTTATGAGTGTGGAGAGTTTCCATGTACAAGGCTTGGTAGCGGGGAGTAGATTTGAACTACTGATCTCTGGGTCTCTCAGAGCATCTTACCCATATGAGCCCAGCGGGTTAATCCTGGCTACCCCACCCCGCTGCGTCGGGTTAACGACCTAGGTGAATATGCCTTCGGAAGTTAACAGCACATCTTAATTGAAGTTACTAAATTAAGGTTTTCGATGCCGCCCACGATTCACAAAACAACTCAGTGGGCATGTGCCTAAGATGTTATCACGGCAGTCTCATGCGCACTTGTGGTTGATACCAATTGTTGAGCAGCTTGAGATGGCTGGAAAGCCTAGTAGTATATTCAGTACTAAGCCGGCGGCAATAGTCGAGACTATTGGGCTGAAGATGCGTCGGCTTTGAAATAGATGGAAGTCTTCTGCAAGCATGCGAATTTCGTTTGATTTTTTGGATGGCATAAAGTAGTGTAATTCGCATATGTTGCTGGTTGGTGTATCAAGCGGTTAGAAAAGTCTAGGTATGTGTTGAAGGGATTGAATGATTTGCCGGGGGCTGCCGACCTCGCGCCAACGATCGCAATAAGACGCCGATGAACACCAAGACCGGGATCCGGAGAGCTCGAGCACGATTGTGCCTAAGTCTACAAGATTAGACCAAGGTGGTCAGCAGCCCGTGCGTAGCTGTATATGAAATATTGATATTTAATAAAGATTTCTATTCAACCGCCCAACAAGAATACACTTGTTAGCCATCTTGCAACTGAGAAGTTCTAATCGCAAAGCAATATGCTCTTGCGTCCACTGATTTGAAGGGTTTTGTCTGGGATCTGTTGTGGTGGTGGAGGTGACAGTCGGAAAGAACGGATTTTCGCTATTTTTATGCTCTTGTCAGTTTCTCCATCAAATCGACTACTTTGAATTCTCCTTGTTCTTGTGTACGTTGAAGTGTTTCGTATATTTGCAGAGTCTGTTTCGCAGCCTCTCTCCAAGTGAAATATTGTAGCACTCTTTTCCTGCCGTTTTCTCCCCATTTCTTGGCTCTGTCAGGATCGCATAATGTTTCCTTTATGCCCCATGCAATGTCAGTGGGATTTCCACCATTTATGTGCACGCCGTTTTGATCAGGCCCTGATGGAACAGCTTGCTCTCTGAAGCCGACTACTCCTTGTGCTCCGACAATTATTGGCTTTGCCATCGACATGGCTTCCAGGCTTACTATTCCGAATGGTTCATAGGTTGAAGGGAAAATGCAAACGTCTGCTGCTGCATAGTGTAGAATGCGTTCCTTCTCAGGCACGAATTCAAATTTGCAAGCAACTTTCTCGCTTATTCCAAGCCTGTTTGCCGTCTCAACTATGTCGTTCTGCTGTTCACCCTTTCCCAAAATGACCAGTTTGGTGTTTGGATACTCGCTCAATACTGTGGGCATTGCTTGGACCAAGTTTGTGACTCCCTTGACCCATGTAAGTCTGCCGAGGAATAGAACCATCTTTTCGTCAGGCTTTATTCCGTACCTGTCACGTATTGCAGTTACATCTTCAGCTCTGCAGTTTCTTGGATTATAATGCTCGGGATCCACGCCGTTCCAGACCACGCTGATTTTTGATTTTGGCCATCCGTGTCTTGTCAGATCTTCTTGCATTGCGTGGCTTACGGTTATTATTTTGTCTACCTTTTGGGATGTGGCCCATTCGAGATGCGAGACAACTTCTGAACCTGGCCCACCGGCTCTCCCCGACTCGGTGCTGTGGACATGGAAAACCACAGGTGTTCTCGTTTCGTTTTTAACCATAATGCCCGATATACTGCTCAGCCAATCGTGCACGCAGACAACGTCGTAGTTGCAGTGTTCCTTTTTTAACATGCTGTTTATGAATTTTGTCGCACTCAGTATGTTGTATATGAAAATGTCGTTGAACATGCGGATGTTTGTGCCCCATTTTTTCAAGTCGTCAATCACAAACATTGGAAAAACATTGCTTGCATCAGCAATCAAGGGTCTATGAACCTCTACACCCTTTATGATCTCTCTAGTCTTCAAATTGCCAGGGTTAAGTGTGAAGACCGTCACGTCATTGCCCATTGAAACGAATTCGCGTGTTATGTACTCTGCATACGTGCCCAATCCGCCAACAAGGGCAGGCGGATACTCCCAAACAAAGAAACCAATCCTCAATTACATACCCCGCTAGAAGATGAGTGCAAGTCAGTTTCCTCTTTGTCTAAGATGCACCCGTGAATGATAAATAAGTTATGAATTCATAATTCGAACCTAGTCTAAGTTTACTTTTTTTGCACTCCAGTATGATACATAGAAGCATTATTGACATATGCAAGGAAATATCAAAATGCTTGCATTGTTGGATCACAAGATTGTAGAGTACGTTATCATCGCCCAAAGCCCTTTCAAATTCCTCAGCAACAACCAAGATATTCTTGCTTCCGATTTCATAACATCCCAGCCTAATGCAGTCTGACTATTTTTTAAGTGCGTCCTTGCCGCTAACATGAAATTCCACAGTCTTATTGGTCATGGTTCTTTAGTTTACCAGTTCAGATGTCGAAAATGCTATGTTCAACACGCATCATATGACATGGTTCTAGAATATTTAGATGATTAGAACCCAGCGTATGTTAGCAAGCGTTACTCACTATTAATCTGTATTTATGATTCGGATTTACGAGTCATAAGTATAAAATATATAGTTTGTCAGAATTGTCGCTCCAGTCCCGGATTCCGAGGAGAATAGGTGAATAATTGTATGGAGCTTTCAATGGAAACTGACGACTTGATCAGGATATATGATGAAAAGAATGAGGCATGGAAATTTGTTAAGAGAGACAAAGGCCTTAACAAGCAATTGATGATGATAGAAGATACTCTGTCAAGGTTCGGGTTGCTAAAAAATGAGATAAGAGTGTACCTTTACCTTGCAAGGGTTGGGGAGAGAAAGGCTGGTGAAATAGCAGAAGCCATATCACTTCATCGAACCGAAACCTACAGGATCCTACGTGATCTGGAAAAGAAAGGAATTGTATATTCAGCTTTCGAAAAACCTCTGAAATTCACGGCAGTCCCCTTGGAAAAGGCAATAGACCTGTTGATAGAAACTCAAAAGATGAAAATTAAACTCTTGGAAAAAGAAAAGGTCGCTTTGGTCGAGCTGTGGCTGTCTATGCCGCAGCCTAAAGTTGAGGATAGCAAAAAGGAGATTTTCCAGATACTTGAGGGTGGACAGCAGATAATTTTGAAGGCAAATGAGCTCTTGAGAAGGACCAGAAAGGAGATTCAGATTTTTACGCCAGGAGAATACTTGGCTCAACTGTATCATAGTGACTTTGTAGATAACCTAAAGCGCTATTCGAATAAACTCGACATCACACTGTTGACTGAAAACTCTTTGAAGAGCAGATTCTTCATGGAGAAGATGAGCTGGGCGAATAATAGGTACCGTGTAGCCGATGTTAAGAATATCCCCTGTTTCATTATCTCTGATAGAAGTGAACTGCTGGTAACCATCCAAGAAAACGAAGAAGAAAGAGAGAATGTTGAAAAAAAGAAGTCAAGGACCGTAGCCCTTTGGACAAACTATACTGCGTTTGTCGAAACACTTCAAATGCTATTCTTCAAGCTTTATGAGACAGGTAAAACGGTCCAAGAAATATGCGTAAGAAGCACTGCATGAAAAGTTTTTCTTCTTTCCATAGTACACGTTTTGGTTTCCATACGTTTCGTGTTTTGTAGAACGAAGATTCAACGTACTTGCGAAAGTACTGCTGTTTACGAGGCGTTGAACATTTTGTGTGTTCAATATGAGTCTTTTTGTTGTCTTCGGGAAGAATAGTAGTTGACTCTGATCCCGCTAAGCTTGTTGTAATATTTTCGTGCAAGATTGACATGAAGCCTGCTGAATTGGCCTAAATGTCAAGCCGTTCCTATGTTTACGCTCGTCGGTAATCCTTTTAATTTTCGTGCTGGACAGTTACTGTATTTCTGTCGTGCAGTTAAATGAAAAGATTTATTAAATCGTACGACAACCGATAGCAAGACCGGGATAAAAGAGAGATAAACCATGATACACCATCTTAAGATAATTGGACGCATGTTGGTTAGTAAGCGCGGTATGGTAGGCATTGAAGCGGCCATAGTGCTGATTTCATTCGTGATCGTTGCTGCAGCCTTCAGCTTCATGGTTGTCAACATGGGTCTTTTCTCGACACAGCGAGGCAGAGAAACCATCCAACAAGGCATATCAGAATCAGGCAGCCCGTTAATCATAGATGGCAATATGTTTATGAGAGCAAGGTCTGGAACTCCAGCTACGGTAGAAGCAATGATGATCCCGTTGAAAACGATGGGTGTCAGATACGTTTCAATGAACCAAAACACGAGCGAAATCTCATTAGCAATAGAGAGTGATATTGCATACGCTGATATCTATTATGGGATTAATTCAACCTATGAACCGTTGAACACACAATTCGACACTCTAGTCGACGCTGTCAAGAATCAGACTGGAAGCAGAACCAGTGCACAGCTTTTCGTGGGCAACAGCGACGGGGACACCTCGCTTGACTATGACGAGAAAGGTTACTTGATTGTGTACTTTGAAATTGCGGATCAACCGGGGGAGAGAGAGCACATCTACATCGAGATTCGCCCTGAGAAGGGTGCACCAATATTTGTTGAGTTGGTTGTTCCGCCAGCGCTCACTGAAGGATGGTTAGCGATAGGCACTTAGGTGAACTGCCATGAATCAACTGATGCGTTGCATTCGCAAGAACAAACGCGGTATCGTTGGTATTGAGGCTGCAATTGTGCTGATCGCCTTTGTGGTGATAGCCGCAGCGTTGGCTTATGTGGTTATAAACATGGGTTTCTACTCGTCCCAGAAGGCCAAATCAACGATAGACAAAGGCATTGAAGAGGCGACAAGTGCTCTTGAGCTCGACGGGTTCATTGTTGGATATGCGAACAATTCTGTAGTGCAATGTCTTGCGATTCCATTAAAGCTGGCTGTCGGTCAAGAACAGGTGGACCTGGCGACCAACACCACACTGGTGGCAGTGTTTGGCACAAACTTTGCGTTGTCGGATATATACGAAAATGCAGTCAGCACTACTAACAAAAATCTTACTGAACTCATGATAAACGTTACAAATGTTCCCAGTGCTGCAAGTTACCTCTTTAATGATGACGGTGACACAGTGCTTGAGCAGAACGAAAAAGCTTACATGGTAGTAAACTTTGGCGATACGTATGCTTTGACATCATATAGCAAGGTGAAAGTCGAGATTAGGACTAGTAGAGGCGCGGCTTTGATGATTCAAAGAGAGATACCGGGCGGTCTGCCAGCAAACAACGTATTCGACCTTGGCTAGAAAACTTGATCACATGCCATATAGATGCCTCAAAGGGCTAACGATAACGTCGACCATGCGATCTTCAGCTATCTTTCGCGCATGTGTGTTCCTAAATTCCCTTTTTCAAGTGTGATAGAGTTGGGTCGCGCCCTCTAAACGATGCTTCCCGTATCCCAAGGCACGTCACCATCCATAAACGAAGCAAAACCAGAAGCACAAGCCACCCCGCAAAACGAATTTAGGAACAGCCATGCGCGCTCACCGCTGTTTATGTAATCTTTGCCAACGATGTCTATGTTACCTAGTGAAACTATATAGATCCAGGTTTTATGGTCTCAGGAAACCGTTAAACCTTGTATCTTCCATGTTTTTGACTTGTTCGACATTTTAATGATCAAGGTTTTCCAGCGTATTCCAATTTTTGGTTCCGAACCAAGGCCTTAATCATTCGTGCATGTTTTCTTGATGTCAAACAGTCTTATGTGCAACGTCTGCAGAGGGTGTGACGCACAGAGTATTATATCGCAATATACTAGATGTGTACAACAGGTGAACAATAAAATGAAAGGAAAGAAAACACTACAAAAGCTGCTAAAGCAGACTCGCGGTATGGTAGGCATTGAAGCGGCCATAGTGCTGATTTCATTCGTGATCGTTGCTGCAGCCTTCAGCTTCATGGTTGTCAACATGGGTCTTTTCTCGACACAGCGAGGCAGAGAAACCATCCAGCAAGGCATATCAGAAGCAAGCAGCCCACTCACAATAGACGGCAGCATACACATATACTGCTCGAACAACAACAACGTAAGTGGCATCGTAGCACCCCTGAAAACCTTAGGAGTGAGATACGTTCCAATGAATACCCCAGAAACTGAAATAAGCATAAGAATAGAGAACCACACTGCATATGCCGACATCTATGAGGGAATAAACGCCACAGTAGAGCCAACAGGCGCCTCACTTGACGGTCTCTATAATGCAACCAGTGCAGGTCGCGCAGCACTCTTCATTGGCAACACTGACAACGACTCTTCACTTGACTACAACGAGAAAGGATATCTAGTGATAAGCCTAAACGCTGGTGAAGAAGCACTGGAAAGAGACCACGTCTTCATCGAGATCAGGCCAGAGACAGGTGCACCAATAACAATCGAGTTCATCATCCCACCGCAGCTTACACAAGGATGGCACACGATAGGCAGCTAGGTGAGTCGCAATGAACAAACAAAAGATACAACGCTTTCTGAGACAGAAACGCGGTATCGTAGGTATTGAGGCTGCAATTGTGCTGATCGCCTTTGTGGTGATAGCCGCAGCGTTGGCTTATGTGGTTATAAACATGGGTTTCTACTCATCCCAGAAGGCCAAATCAACGATAGACAAAGGCATTGAAGAGGCAACGAGCGCTCTTATGTTGGACGGATTCATCATAGGATACACAAACGGCACTAGTGTACAGTATCTTGCAGTTCCATTGAAGCTTGCCGTCGGTCAAGAACAAGTAGACATGGCCTCTAACACAGTCGTCGTCGCAGTATTTGGGACAAACTTTGCGCTTTCAGACATCTACAGCAATGCAAACGCCAACACAACGCAGGCAAACATGACCCAGCTTATGCTTAACACGGGACCAGAGTCCAATGCTACGTGTTACCTCTTTAATGATGACAATGACACAGTGCTTGAGCAAAACGAGAAAGCCTACATGGTCATAAACCTGGGCGACGACTATATGCTGAGCTCGTACAGCAAAGTGAAGGTTGAGATTAGGACTAGTAGAGGCGCGGCTTTGATGGTTCAAAAAGAGATACCAGGCGGCCTGCCAGCCAACAGCCAAGTTGATCTTGGATAAAAGATTCAGCGGCGATTCAAGCAGCAATCCTCCTTTTTCCTCCTACTTTTTTGAAAAGAAACAACATTAGCAAATTTATGGTAAGAAAGTTGATGATCTGTGTTGCTAATACATGCTTGCAGTCCAGAACCCGCAAAATGCGTGTAGGCCTGAACTGTGTCAACAATAAACTAGGACCTTAAGCGTTGAAAATTGGTTGAGATAACGTGTAAAAAAGAAGTGTAGAAGGTGATCGCATGGCCGAGAATCCGAGGATTAATGAGGTTGAGAAAGAGGTTAAGAAGCTTAAATCTGATGTTGAAAACTTCATGGAGCTCAAGAACACTGTTGACGATCTAAAAAGTACCGTCACGAATATTCGGGCTTTAATGAGTGAGACTCAGAATCCGTTTAACCTGTTGCAGTTTATCACGGATGAGGATGAGCTTAACAAGGTGATTCAGGCGAGGCCGCTTCTTGAAAAGAAGTTTGTGGCTAAGGATAAGGCGGAAGCTAAGGCTGAAGATAAGGTTGACAGTAAGGGTGCTGTAGCCGGGGCTGAAGCTGTTGGAAAGGAGGTGGGGTTTGTGGTGGAGAGCAACGTGGAAGACAAGGACGCTGCAGAGGTGGACCCGTCGGAGAACTCGATTGAGGAGGCTGAGCGAATGAGGGAAGAGGTTCAAACAGAAAACCGTGTGGAAGGTAAAGAAGAAAGGAGACAAGAGGTATCTGCTCGGGCTGGAGAGGCAACTGTCAGCGATTTGAGGAAGGGGATCTCGATTATCCATTGGATTTATAAGATGCTTGATTTGGGCTTTGATGAAAGAAGTATTCAGAGGATTTGTGATTACTGTGAGTTTTTCTGCTACTTGCCGAAGGGTTACAGTGAGCATGTTTCAAGTCTGGTTGGCGCCATTATCAGGGCTAGATCTTGTGAGCTTTCTGCGGAAGTGTTCATGCTCAGTATTTATGGTGCTGCGGAAGCTGTGGGTGTGAGGATTGATTCTAAAGACTTGAGTGGATTGATTATACAGGTTCTAGAGAAATGCAAAGCGAATGAATGCGTTAAATGCGGGCACGCACGGTCTTGATCCGTTGGGTTGGTCGAGACAAATCAAGGTTGTTTTTCTACATTTTCTCACGTGAGACAAAATGCAACCAAACTTGTACTGTGCAAGAGAATTTGGCTGATGTTAGCTGACATTATGATATTTTGTGCAGCTTCAATCTTGGGTTGGACACGTTGATGATCCATCTATGTCCTTTCGGGGGGTATACTCAATTTCATTTTTTGTAATGACAAGGATCAATAATTCAAATGCGTAATTCATAAATGATTTATCCTCTTTATCGAGGATTACTAAATCATTCATGGCTCTGTCTAGAGGCGTCCATGGTTGTCGAAGAGGGGTTTTGAGGAGCTTCTCCTTGAGGCTGTAGATGAAGCGCTATCTTCACTAGGGGGATCTCTGAGACAGGAAACCTACCTTCAGCTGGAGGAAAGCTTCAATGTTAAGAAGCAAGAAATCCCCTACAAGACTGAAGCTTTCGCGAAGGCAATTGAACAGATTTTCGGTTCAGATGTCGTTGATGTCGAGATTTTGATTCTGAACAGGCTCTACGAAAAGGTTGGGGCAACTTTCAAACCGGAAAAGTCAACAGAGTTTTCTTTTACCGAACATTTAAGCCAGGCGCGCGGGCGGTTATATGAGGCATTTGTCAACAGTATGAAAAGCGGCTTTGCCGTTTTTCACTTTGAGAACATAAAGGATTTGTCTTCATTTAGGCTGATTGCCGCCAATTCCGTCGCTGCAAAACTAGCGGGAGAAGCCGCTGAGAGACTCGTAGGCAAGACTATTGCCGAGACCTACCCTGAAATCTTGAAGGCACACGTTCCGAAGATTCTTGAGGAAGTCATTCTTTCAGCAAAGACAAAGAATTTAGGCAACTTCTATTTCGGAGCTGAAGGTGATTCCAGAAATCGCTTTTCAGCTGCAATTTTCCCTCTTTCGAACAATTGTTTAGGGATAGCCTTCAAAAATTTTATTGAACCTAAGCAGACCGATAAGTCGTTGCTGAAGAGCGAAGCGCGGTTCCAAGAAGTTGCAGCAAGCATGGGAGAGTGGAGGTGGGAACCAGATGCTCAGTGGCGTCAAATCTACGCCAATCGTTTACGCGCACGAGAATTATGGATGCGGAGGAAAATCACGCGTCAGCCTGGTCGGGCCGAGTATCTTTCAATTCGAGGGAGGGAATGCCTAGAAACCGGAGCCCTAGTCAGGGCAAGAGAACTTTTCCATGAAGCTGAAGAGATATATCGAGAGTTCAACAAAATGGAAGAAGCATTTGAAAATGCATCTCTACGCGTTAATACCTATTTTCTGGAAGAAAAAGTGATTCTGGAAGAATATCTTGGTGCCGCAGAAGAGTATTTTCAGAAGTATAGAGATTTCTCTACGCATGAATATTTCTTGGAAAATCTTGCTCACTATTGCCAATGGAAAGCCTATAAACACAGCGAAGAAAATGAATCTGACAATGCTAGGGCATCGTATTCGAAAGCGGAAAATCTGTTTCTGTCCCTAAAGAAGAGGGACGAGGCACTCTTCAATGCATCCCGTCGCGTATTTACCTATAAACAGGAAAGCAACATAGAGGAATATCTAAAGTCCGCGGAGGAATTCTTCGAGAAATACAAAGAACTTTCAGTGAACAGATACTATAAAGAAATTCGTGCCCACTACTTCTCATACAAGGCCAACCAGTCTGGAGACTTCCTCAAAAGCATAGAGTTTCTGAATGCAGCTGAAAACTTGTTTCTGGAAATCAATCAAAGAGAACTGGCCTTCGAAAATGCATGCAAAAAAATTGACGTGTATTGGATCGATATATCTTATTATGAAGAACGGTCGGTCAAAACATGTCTTGAAGCAACTGAAAAATTCTTTGAGGCATATCAAGATTTTTCAGAGCATCATGAATGCAGAAAGAGGCTTTCTAAGTATTATCTGTTCCAAATTCGCTCTCTTGTTTCGCAGTTGAAAACATCATGGCATTGACCTGGATTTTTTGGCAACTTTTTCGATTTGAAAACGTTTAGTGTGTTGGTTTGGTTTCAGTGTCACATTTTGAAAGCAAGACTGTTTAATCATATGTTGCGGGATGCAACTGCTTCGCGGCATGGCGTTTTCTGGCACGTGTCAAAGGAGTGCTTGTAGAGGTTCATAGTGCGTTCATGTCGTAAGCACTTGTTCAAGGCTTCCGAATGCTCCACCGAACGATAAGTCCATTATGAGGTTGGCACCAATCCACGCTGCTCCACTTAGTAGCAAAAGGATACTGGCATACATGAAGATTGTTCCCCAGAATCCGCCTTTTGCCTCTTCTAGAGTCAAAGAGTTGAGGGCTATTGTAAGCAGTATCATGAAGACATTTCCAATTTCGATGATTCCTGTGGGTATTGCTCCGAAAGTAAAAATCTGGGGTATTGATGTGAGGGTCTTCGAGAAAAAGGCGGTAAGAAAGGTTAAACCAGTCAGAAGAGCAACCGTGATAGGTTGAAGAAGGAAAGTAGTGGCCGCTATGGTTTTGGCCACCGATTCTCTTTTCTTCCGGAACTGCAGGTTTCTTACGCAGTGGTTTCCCAGAATTTTTCCCACTTCCAAAACATCGGCCCCGGAGTTGAAGGAATCCAAGAACATTTTGTTCGACATGTAAACATTATAAGATGCAGCTTCCGATGATAAAAGACTTAGAGCCTTCGCGTTAGTCACACCAAGTTTCACTCTTGCAAAGACGCGCTTCAGCAGGTTCTTTAGGCGGCCAAGTTCCAAGTAAAGAACGTAGGAAAGAGCGTTTTGTAGACTTGACGAAGAGGCCATGTTTTCGCCCAAACCCTTAATCAATGTTGGATAGTTCTCATCTATCTTCATTACGAATGTTTCAAATTTGTAGGCGAAAAACCCTGGGGCAAGAAATGCTAGGCCGCATACAAGCAAACCGTATGGGGGACCAAATATTAAGCCAACCATTATTGCGGGTGCTATGCATGCAAAGGCAATTGGAAGAGCTAGCTTAAAACGTGTATACAGTTTAGGCGGCATATCCTTGTCTATGTGTATTAGGACGTCTTTTGGCACAACCGCCTTGAAACCGATGAACATTGTGATGAGGCATATAGATGAGATAAAATATCCAAGAGGAACCATGGTGGGATCGTTGGTGAACACTACGATTATATCCAGTATCATAACTATGAATATGGCTACACTAGAAAATGTGCTGTAAACGCCACCGAGCATTTCTATTGATTTTATAGATCTTTCATAGTAGCCTGAATACTCTTCAGCCATTGTTGACGATTCAAGTTCTAAATAACCTTTAGGACGCGTGGATGAGAAGGCTTGCTGGCATCTGATGAGAACGTCTTTGAATGGAGGTTTAGTCATATTCGATAGTTCACTTGTAGCTTTCGTGATTCCGTAGCCATATTCCTTTGCTAATTGAAGGATCTTGCTGAAGACTTGACTGTAGTAGCCATAATCTTTTGTTTCTGCGATAATCTTCACGAGGTCTTCTGGTCCGATTTCGCCGTGGGAAACCGCGTACATGTGAAGAAGGAGCGAGACGAGTTGGGCATCAATTGTTCTTGGAATCCTCTTCTTGGCATAATACAGTACACATGCGGAGGCACTCACCAACACGTTTATTGCCAGTAGAGTGACAAACTCACCTTTACTCAACAGGTATATTGAGGCGATCAAAGTGGGAATAAGGAGTAAACATATTTGCGCTTTCAATGAGCCTAGTCTACCAGCCAAGGAAATTTTCCCTCCTTCACCTGTGCGTGCACTTCTGCCACTCCTACCCTTTCAGTTTCTATGACCGTGTTCCAGACGTCTTTAAATCTTGGATGCTTTTCAGAAAGCGCTGTCAATATCTCTGCGCGCAATTTGAGCTCTTCATAGAGTTCCGGAAGCCTTTCTGGTTCCCATCCTCTATAGGGAAGAACTCTTGCTTCCATCAAGAAGCTCGAACCCGCAAAGGGCAATTTGTCTTCATCTGAATCGAATGCGAAAACGGGGAGGAAGTTGAGTTGACCCTCTTCTTGATCATAGTTTATGATCTCGTTAACCGAGGTGACTCGCCTGACAAGCTTCAGTCCTCGTTTGATTCTATTCTGGAAAATAGCCACATTCAAGCCATTCATATGTGACTTTGGCACATTTATAGGGGCGGAAGTTAACCTTTGAAAGAGTGTCTGCAAATCTCCTGCGTGTATGGTAGACACCACAGGGTGGCCTGTTTCGATGGCTTGGAATGCTATCTGCCCCTCTTCGCCTCTAATTTCTCCAACAATTATCTGGTCGGGTCTCTGCCTCAGGGCCGCCTTCAGCAGATCGAACATCGTCACTTTGCTTCCGGTGTGCAAACGCGTGACTTCTCTCACCCAGTTTCTGTGAGCCAAATTTACTTCAGGGGTCTCTTCGATACTAACTATTTTAGCGTCTGGTTTTATGAGCCCTACAAAAGCGTTCAAACTGGTTGTCTTACCGGACGCTGTCTCTCCGCACATGAAAAATGAGATTCCCATTTCCACCAGTATCCAAAGGTAAGCGCCCAACTCTGCAGACATTGTCTTCCATTTGATGAGATGTGCCACTGAGATTGGTTCTTTAGGGAACTTTCGAATGGTGAAGTTGCTTCCCTTGATGCTGATATCCTCGCCAAAAACAATGTTAAACCTGGATCCGTCCTCCAGATGAACGTCGAGGATCGGGTTAGTATAGCTGAGAACTTTCCCGTGTCTTTCAGCTATGCCTCTCAACAAAGCTTCTCCATCTTCCATAGAAATTTCGATGTTACTTTCAAGTGCCCCAAAGAACTTGTGGTAAACGTATACATGTCCTGCCCCCGGCACACTAACATCCTCAAGCCATGGATCTGCAAGGAAATCATCGAGTACGCCATGACCTACTTTTTCTCTCAGGAAGTGATAAAGAACGCTTCTCTGCTTGCCAGAAGGTAATTTCAATACTTTCTTTTTCACCGCTTGTTTGAACAGTTTTTCTATAATCCGCTCTTTTTCTTTTGCGTCCTCTGCGACAATCGTTTTCTCAGTTATTGATTTTGCGATGGCGTCTTCAACTTGGTCAAGGATTTTCCGAGGAGGTTTTTCAGGTTCGATAATATTGTATTTGCCGTATTCTCCTCCAAACTTTATGTGAATGAAAGCGCCTAATCCAATTGGATATACTATGTCGAACACGAAGGCTGCAGAAAGCAAGTCGGTATTTGTTCCAACCATGCTTGGGTCTGTTACATATTCCGGCGTAATACCTGCAGTTTCACAGTACGATTTCAAGTATGGATATTTTTCATAGGCCTCTTCAAGAGTTTTAGGCAGTTCCAAGTCGTATATGCTCACGAACCTATTTTTTTCGTTCCTTTCGCTTTTGCGCTGTTCATCACGGTCACGGTCAGGCCGGTTTTGACTGGGTTGAACCTGCTTGGCCTCGGACTTTAGGGAAGGTATTGAAAGTTTCATTTAGACTTTCACTCCGCCAAGAGGCAGCACTCTTAGACCCATGTGGGGGTTGATCTCCAAACTTACAGATGACTTTCTATCTCCGGTAGTGCCCCACAACTTGACTATTTTGAGTACTTTTACTTGAACGCCTGCAACTTTCGCGTTTGAGATGGTAAGATACACGTCTGATGAAGCTTTGAGCTTCATGACGGAGTTTTCTGGCAAGAAATTGGGATGGTAAGTCAGGATTATTGTTTTTCCATCTGAGACGAGGTTTTTCATGCGTGTGATGAAGGTTAAGAACACATGGGGCGGTGTGTCTACGGCCAATACGCTGAGGCTGTCGATGACGATTAAGTCGTATCGGTCCTTGTAAACCTCCAAGAAGTTTCTTGTAACCTTGAAGAAGAGAGAGGACAAGAATTTGCTCCATTTGCCTCCTTCCACATGTAAAGCGTACATGTCCATCTTAGAGTTGATGTAGTACCGGTAAGGATCTAACTTTATAGATTTCATCATTGCAAGATACTCTTTGACCGTTGTCTCACTGGTTATCACGCAAACTCTCAAACCCGCCTTCAATGCAGAATAAACTATCTGTTGCGTGAGTGCCGTCTTTCCCGATCCAAAATCACCTTCAATCGACGCTAAAGATGGATAAGGAAAACCTCCGCCTATGCTTTTATCCAGATCCTTTATACCCAACGAGAGTATTTTCATTTTTCAACCTCCTTAACGCCTAACCTTCTCACATGGAACTGCCGTTATATCGACAGGTATGGGCCGAAGCAATTCACACATGGGGAAACCATTTTTAACGGACGTAATCTTCAGCGACAGTATACACACCCATCCCTGATTTCCCTAACCCGCTCGTTAGCAGGCCGTATTGTGAAACGAAAACTTCCTGCACGGCGCCGACGCCATAATGCGATGCAAAGACGACTGTGACAAGGCTGTTCTGGACAATGTCAGGTGCTTCAGACGGCAGTTCAGCTTCTATCATTGCTTCTTCTCCAGGCTTTATGCAGGTATGAGAGGCCACGTCAAATGATATGTCAGTGCCAGTAACATTGATTGCTAAAACGGTGTAGTTCTCTATCAAGTAGGTTTGCCAACCACTATTGTTATAGCAGACTATGACACTGTTCCATACGAAGCTTCCATTTCTGAGGAATATCTCTCTGGAGCCTGTGTTTCTTACGGAGAAATTGATTTCCCTCGCTTCTATGCTCGTTATGTTAAGCCCAAGTTGAACGCCGAGCTTTATCTTGTCATCGGACGCGGAATTTACCATTGATCCCAGCGCATTCATCGTGCAAAGCACTGATGTTGAAACTGCACCAGCGAGAGCTATCCAACCTACGAGGACAATCGCTGAGGCAATCGACACTGAGAGTCCCATCGGTCATCACCATCCTACGGAGGTGAAAACAAGTAGCTGTTGGATATTCCTCTGTATGGGACGATCTTAGCTTCATAGAGAGCAGCGTTCACGCTGGTCGCATTGAAAACCTGTATTGTAGCAGCCTCTCCTATATCGCAAACGCCATTGTTGTCCGCATCAGCTAGCTTGAATTGCCCGCTTCCAGTGGTGGCACTTGCATTGTAGGAATACAATGTGGCTTGCGCATATCCGCCAACGTAGACACTGATGAGGTCAAAATCCGAGACAGGAAGTGTTCCTGTGTTTTTCACGTATATGACGAACAGGGGACTTGGACTTGCTGTCTGATTGACAATAGCGTAGACTATGTCAATGCGTGTATGAATGTTTCTTTTGACGGCATCAAGGTTCTGTAGTATGTTGCTTTGAAGAGATGTTCCAGCATATATGGCATAGGATGCGAAACCGCTTGCGAGAACCACCGACGCTATTACCATGATTGCTTCGGTGATTGTGAGTGAAAATCCCATTTATTGTCCACTCATCTTGTTCTTTCTTAGCACGTGTATCATTAATCCGCTCAAGTCTTTAGAATCAATTTTTACACCTACAGCGTCTGCAGCGCTGTAAATGCTAAGTATGAATTCTTCGGCTGAGATCATCTGGGACCTAGCTCTGACGATGGCGCTGACCAGATTTGAGATATGCTCACTGTAACCCTTTGGCATGTAGCAGGAAAACTCACAGTAATCACAAATCTTCCGAACACTTCTCTCATCAAAGCCCAAGTCTAGCATCTTGTAAATCCAATGGATAATTGAGATTCCCTTGTTTACGCCGCTGACGTCGGTCTCTTCAGGCGGATTGCAAAGCTCTTTTATCTCTGTTTTCTCTTCGACATGGCTTTCTGTCTGAACCTTCTCCATCATTTCCTCACCTTTCTCAACTGAATTCTCTGACGCTTCCATCTCTGCAGCGTCCTTACCTTCCACATGACTCTCCACCACAAACCCAACATCCTTTCCAACGGCCTCAGTTCCCGTTACAGACGCATTTGCCTGCAACCCTGCGGCCTTGCTTTCAACCTTATCTTCTGCCTTGGCTTCCGCTTTATCCTTAGCCAGGAACTTCTTTTCAAGAAGAGGTTTCGCCCGAATCACCTTGTTAAGCTCATCCTCATCCGTGATAAACCGCAACAGGTTAAACGGATTCTGAATCTCACTCATTAAGGCCCGGATATCCACAATCGTGTTCTTCAAATCATCAACTGTGTTCTTAAGCTCCATGAAGTTTTCAACATCACCCTTAAGCTTCTTAACCTCCTTCTCAACCTCATCAATCCTCGGATTCACACTCGTATTCGTACTTGGACTCTCACTTGGATTTGCAACAGGATTTGTACTCACGCAATCACTCTCCACACTTCTCCTTTACACATGATCTTAACCAATCTTCAACACTTGAAATCCAGATTAACGGTTCACAGTCTGCTCCACGCCTATTTTACGGTTCTGAACCGCGAATATGAATTCACAATTCAGATTAGTAATCGGGCCCCACCTTACAAATTGCTTGCATTTCGACTCTCTTGAAAGCAGAAAAAAGGAATTACTTCTCAAATCCGCAGTTGCGTTTTGTGTAGATTCGATAGAAAAAAGCCCTTCTTCTGGTTTTTCGTCATTCTAATTAGTTATCTAACCAAAGGACATAGCAACGAAGGTCTAGCGGTCTCTGCTGTCATATTGAAAATGTAATGCAGAAAGGACTCATTTCCTTGATATCTAAGTTTGACTCTGACGAATGATGAGCCAAAGGCATCTTAGAAGTGAAGTTGTCAATACCCTTTTTCAATCATGAAATGCTGTGCTATTTTATGAAACCTTATGGAACTGTGATGCATTTGTTTCTATTCTACGGATTGTGGCCGCTAGCAATGTCGCTATGATGAATATGGCTAAGATAAATGGTGATAATTGGAATTCTGGAATAACCGTGTAGACGTAATATTGTGCTGAATTATCTTCTGTCTTGTAGTTTCCAGCATTGTCATAAGCTGTGATTCTGTATTTCACGAGAGAAGCCGCTTCTTGACCATGAATTCCGCCTTCGTAAAGACTTGTCCCAGAATTGAAGAGCATAGGAACGTCAAACCATCCTCCCGGGAAAGTCTTGTTTGTGGTATATGCTAATCTCACACTTTTGACCCCGCTCCCAACGTCAGTAACATTAACCGAGACTTCCACTGGTTGACCAGGCTGCACATCGCCATCTGGCGTGCGAAATGGTGTTCCTATGATTGGGCTGTCAGTATCCAAGATTGTGCTGGTCGAATAGGTGACGGAGACCAGTCCAGCATTATCCTTAATTTGATAGTAGACTGTTTTTATCCCATCAAAAAGCGTTAGATTCCACGTTTCAGTAACCGAAGGTGACTCCCAAGTTCCGATATCCCACATGCCGTCATTGCTGTACCTAACTTGATGAACCCCTGAAATGAGGTCAGTTGCAGTCAGCGTTAACGTTACTGATGTGGAATTCGTATAGGGGTCACCGTTGTTTATGATTATAGAACCTGTTGGCGCCATCCTATCCAGTTTGATTCCCGTCAAAATGTGATGACTCTCAATGTTGCCCGCATTGTCAATGCTCCAATATTCAATTCTATTGTTAGCGCTTTCAACTGTTATCAATGGCTGACCGCCAGTGCTTACATTTTGAATTAGCCCATCATTAATTCGATAATATACTTCTGAAACGCCACTTTCATTGTCGGTAGCTGTTAATGTTACAGTGAAGTCGGTGATACGCCAGGTCCCATTATAATCAGTAACAGTCGTCGGCGGAGTGATATCTGTTGCGAAAGTAACAAAGTCCTCGATTGTTTTTTCAGCAACAGCAGTTCGGGCAGAAGCATTGTACATGCCGTCTTCACCAGACAAAGTAAAAATGGTAGTAGCTTGCCCGTGGGCATTGGTTTGTTTGCTTTCGTTCAAAACGACATTTCCGTAGGGATCTAGCACTTGAAATATTACATCAGATCCGGCGATAGATTGGCTGTCCTTGTTCACCCAAGCCGTCAGCGTAGCCTGTTGCCATTCACCATAGAATTTCCTGTCACTTTCCACGTGAATCTCGTATGTTTCGATACGATACAACGTAATATCGTAAACATCTATACCATGATATTCATAATTAACCAGGGTGAAGTACCAAGTGTCCGTGGTCGGGATAGTAAACGTTCTGTTCATAAACGCAGTTTTATCGGACCAGTGTGCGGTAACATTGTGCCAACCAGTTGAAGAGCTTTGGGTGTACTCCCAAGAATTCTGGCAAAAGAAGTCAATCGATTCCGAGGCATTGAACTTGATCCTAACATTCGTTCCTCCGACTAAATGAGTGTTAGGCGCTTCCACCATTCGTGGGGGGACAAATTTCGATAACGAGAAAAGTGTTGTTTCTACGATCGTCGTGGTTTGTGCTTTAGCTGGTTGAACGTTAGGCACGAGTAGGAACATGCCTACTAACAACAATGCCAGCGTCGCTTCAGGAACTATTCGCTTCAGCAATTTTCTCTGACCAATCTAAGATAGTTTGATCAATAAATATAACTTGTCCACGATCGAAAAATTCGCAATAAGGTGCAAACTACTTTGTTGTACAATTTCTAAAAAGTGAAGAGGTCTCGCATGAGGCTACTTTGCCAGCAGATCGTGCGCGTGTATGAATTATCTTGGCGCCGTCAAATGTCCGAATCAACTGCTTGTAACAGAGATATACAACAACTATTCCTGTCTCTAGAATATGCTATGAAAGGCATTGAAGAAAAGATCATATTCTAGTAACAATTATGCGGACTTTGACGCCACCAATTACTGCACTCACGTGAAAAAGGTAGGTTCCGTCTTTCGGGACAGTCCATGGTCCGTCGAAGAAGGATATGTCCGTTTCCTCTACGAATGACTCATCAAGACTTTCACCTGTGATCTTGAAATCTAAGGGCTGGCCGAAACCTGAGACTTGAATGCGAAGCTTGTCGCCTTTTCTGAATGTGAGACTGTATCTCTGCTCATAAGAATCATCGGTAAGCATCACAGTCTTGTCAAAAAGGATCGGCGCTCGAGGCGGATGTGACAAAAAAGGAGTCAATAGAACAAAGCTTATCACTCCAACAACAGCAACAATAACAATAGTGAATACAACTCTGGCTATGAGCCCTCTAGATAGTTTGATGGACATGACCCTACCTGATCTATAACCACGGCATTGACCACTATGAACCTTATGAAAACCCCGTTCAGATTCTTGATACAGATCTCAATCTATGGCGTTTTGCGTATACAAAATGTTAGATGCCAAAAACCCCGGTGTAACTTCTGCAACAGGAGGAACAGCGCGATTGCAAATGCAATGTTCAGGGCACTGCGCCAATTCTTGCGAATCAAGTGCACTTTCTGTCAATGACTGTTTGTTTAGCTACCTATCGTTAGCCATCCTTGGGTGAGCTGGGGTGGGACTATGAATTCGATGGATGTTGGTGCCCCTTTTTCTGGTCGGATCTCGATGAAGATGTGTTCTCTTTCCTTAGCTTGGTCGGCGCTGGCGAAGTGGAAGATTAGGTAGCCTTTTTCGTCGTAGTCAAGCGAAGTGTCGCCGTCGCTGTTGCCTATGAAGAGATTCGCACCAGTCGATGTGCCGACGCCTGATACAAGATCATCGAAAGGTTGGGCATAAGGGTCGGTTGTATTTATCCCGAGATAGACGTCAGCAATTGCAGTGTGATTCTGTACCCGCAGCGTGATCTCGCTGGAGTTTTGAGCCATTGAAACGTATCTGATACCCATTGTTTTAAAGGGAACCACCATGGCATCTACTACATTGGTACTAGTTGCTCTAACCATTATGCTTCCGTCAATGATTAGCGGGCTGCTTGCCTCCATTATGCCTTGCTGGATTGTTTCTCTGCCTCTCTGTGTTGAGAATAGACCCATGTTTACGATCATGAAGCTGAAGGCTGCGGCAACAATGACAAAGCTTATCAACACTATGGCAGCTTCAATACCTACAATACCGCGATTCTGCTTCAGAAATTTTTGTAGGATCTTCCTAGTTTTCGATTTCGTTTCGCCTATGTTCACACAAACACCTTCTCCTTTACATGCAATCTTGATCAGTCTTCAACATTTGAAATTCAGATTGCAAGTGACACAGTTCTGCCACACCCCTATTTTACGGTTCTGAACTGCAAATATGTATTGATAATCTAGCTCAGCGATTTTCATACTAATGCGCTCAGAAGTGGTGCGGTTCTTTTTTGCGATCTTTCGATGAAGCTGTGGCGCATTAGGTTTTGTTCCCAATATATGTATTAATGCGCGGAGGAATTTTTCCGCCTTTTTGGCGTTCGCCAAACTTGAACAATGTTTACTGCAGTCTTCGGCACATAATCTTGGCGCATACTACCCTCTGCTTATGAATACTCACAGAATTTTGGACTTACATTCACGTTTAATTCTCTTATCTGTATTCAAAAGCTGTATATTAGCTGGTTCCTTTAAATGTGAAAAAGGGAAAATCGTGACTGCTTTTTCTTGGTTGTTGTACGGCTACTTAGCGCAGGTCTCCTGCATATGGCCTGTCTTCGTTTATCTGTAATCTAATGAATTCTTTGCAGGCTGAATTGCCTTTGTTGACGCATCCTTTATCTTTTTGAGTGAAAATCGGGCACATTCGCCATAATAGACATCTTACAACCACGCCAATGTTTCTGTTTTCAACCGGACGTTCGACAGTTATTTCGGCAGACATTTTTCCCTCTACCTAAAGTCATGCTTAGTAATTCCCTTTCTGGCAGTCCTTTATACTTATGAGACTTATGAATTCACAGTATAGATTCGTGAACTAGCCTATACAGATCCGCTTGGCTCTTTACCTTAGTGCATTCGGATGCCTGTGCGTAAACTCGCGGCTCACGTAAGGAGACGATGTTATGGAATCTTTGTTTAGATGATTTTGCAAATAACAAGATCATAGTTGTTCTACCTGTCAGTTTACGGCATATTTCCATGATGGAAATTTCATTTAAGTGTTCTAGTTTCGCTTGTTTAACTTAAGTGAGTGTTCTCCGGGTTTGGTGGGTTAATCAACATGGGTGCTGGGACGGAATTCAGTTCAGGAAATGCTCGTCACGTGATTCTGCGTCATGAGGATACGTTGTATTACGTTAGCCGCGTCAGCGTCAACTTCTGCGAAGGAGAAACAACCCATAGAGCCACTTTTCACGCGAGGAGAGCGCTTGATTATAAGTGTGAAGACCTTGACCTGGAGATAACTCGGAAGCTATATGATGTTTTAGTAGAATATGCCAGGCTTGACAGTTTTGATCAAATACTGATCCTGCAAATTGACGGCAAGGACTCTAAATGGTGTCTTATTAGCGAAAACTGGTTCAAGCATTGCGGAAGTGGCAATAACCCCAATAAATACATTATCTAGTAACTCATGATAATAGGCTGAAAGACAACTTGCACAATTTTCATTTGTTCTTGCTTTCCATTAATGAAGCTGAAGTTTGCCCGCATTGATTTCGGGCAAGCGTCTTTTGGTACCAGTGTTTGAGATAATGTGATGCCAAGGGTTGCTTCCGCTTTGGAGCATTTTCTTTAACATCCCCCAAATATGAATTGAGGATCAAGATTTTCTATTCATAACGAATATCAATAAAGACCCAAAGAAGGTACCGTCGTGATAGGCTTTGAAAAACGCTTTGCAAGTGAAAAACAAGCTGATAGCTTTAAGCATGATTATCACCGTGGCCATGTTACTTATCAAGCTGGGCCCTAACGTTAAAGCTCAAACCTCTCAAGAATATGAAAGATACGTGCATACCTACTCTGATAGAACTTTCATGGAAAAACCGATGTTTCCAGTGCTAATCAACGAATCTCAAGTGCTGATAGGTCAAAACTGGAGTATCGTTTGTCCCCTTCGGGCTAATCATAGTTATCATGTATACTTTTACGGTGAATGGGTGAACAACGGATCGGAACCCAAGACAGATTATGACATTTATGTTTATGACCCTTACAACACGCTTGAAAGCAATCACACTGCTTCTGCTGGGTTGCCTGAGCATTTGGGAAGCACGGTGGACGAGTCTTTTTTTGTTCCAAAGTTTTCAGGCAACTACACCTTCATTGTAGTGAACGATGCTGGCGAAAGCATGGGTGCCCAAAAGGCAACATTCATGCTCATTGAGGACTTGGAGTGCAATGCTTGGCATACACATTACGTTGAAGGCAGGAGTGGTAGCATGCCCGTTCTTTACACAAGCTGGGCCTACGAATTTGTCACCGAAAGCCAACATGTAGAAGTTCTAGTTAGAGTTCCAGATACTTTGGACATGTATGAAGTTAGACTTTACCAGATGGCTGATCCGCCATCCAAGAACTACACAGTCTTGAACGATGTTCCATTAGCTTGGGAACTTGGGCTCTACGGTAATAGAAGCGGCGTAAATGGAGCCTTAGGCGGCTATAACCTAGATAGTGAAGGGTACAGAGGAGTGGCCTATGCGAGCTGTGAGCATTTTGGTCAAGATATGTTCCTAAATTTCACTTCGCCAAACTCTGGCAAAAGCCTGTATCACCTAGTTCTAATAGGTGAAAGGGGATATGGCACAATTGAGTTCTTGGTAAAGACGGCGTTTGATGCCTGTTTGGTTCCTTCAATTGTTCCAGGTAAAGTGTATCTGGCTGCCAATGCTACTATTGCCTATGATTCGAAATCTACAGACCTGTTGAATGCAACTTTACGGTATTCAACGGATGGCTGGAGAAACGTGAATGCAATGCGAATGGATATTCTGAATGATAGTAGGACTTGTAGGGCGGTGATTCTTGGACAGCCAGGAGGCACGTTTGTCAGTTACCGAGTTGAGGCCCATGATGTGCTGGAGAACTTTCTCGTTGCCAGCGGCAATTATTCGGTAATGCATGGTTTCACTTCTTTTGTTGAAAAACCGATGCTTCCAGTCTTGTTCAATGAGTCTCAGATTGAAATAGGCCAAGACTGGAGTATCTTGTGCCCTCTTCGGGCTAATCATAGTTATCATGTTTACTTTTACGGTGAATGGGTGAACAGTGGTTCAGAGCCGAAAACAGATTACGATATATACGTTTACAATCCTCAGGGCACATTGGAAGGTTACCACACTGCTTCTGCTGGGTTGCCTGAACATTTGGGAAGCACGGTGGACGAGTCTTTTTTTGTTCCAAAGTTTTCAGGCAACTACACTTTCATAATAGTGAATGATGCCAGCGAAAGTATGGGTGCTCAAAAGGCAACATTCATGATTGTCGAAGATGTTGAATGCAATATTTGGCACACGCACTATGTTGAAGGAAAAAGCGGCAGTGTCCCCATGTTTAATACAAGTTGGGCTTACGAGTTTGTCACTGAAAGTCAACGCATAGAAGTGCGGGTTAGGGTTCCAAGCAGCTTGGACATGTATGAAGTTAGGCTCTACCTAATGGCTGATCCAACGTCCAAGAACTACATTGTCTTGAATGATGTTCCGTTGGCCTGGGAACCTGGACTTTATGGTGCGAGGGATGGTAGTTTTGGCGGTTACAATCTGAAAAGTGATGGATATCGAGGCGTGGCTTATGCGAGTTGTGAGTATTTTGGGCAGGACATGTTCTTGAATTTCTCCGCACCACACTCTGGGAAAAGCCTGTATCACCTGGTCTTTATCGGAGAGAAAGGCAATGGCACAGTTGAGTTTCTGGTAAAGACGGCGTTTGATGCTTGTCTGGTTCCTTCAATTGTTCCAGGCAAAGTGTATCTTCTTGCTGATGCCGTTGTCGCTTATGTTTCAAGGTCGACTGATTTGCTGAGTGCAACTTTGCGTTATTCAACGGACGGTTGGGGGAATGTAACGGCAATAACGATGGACATATTTGGTAATAGGACTTGTAGGGCGGTTATTCCTGGACAAACTGGGGGCACGTTTGTCAGTTACCGGGTTGAAGCTCGTGACTTGTTGGAAAACGTTCTTGCCGCAAGCGGAAACTACTCTGTAAGGCATGCTTTCACGTCTTTTGTGGAAAAGCCCATGCTTCCAGTGCTGTTTAGCGAGTCTCAGATTGACGTCGGTGAGGACTGGAGTGTTGTTTGTCCGCTTCGGGCTAATCACAGTTATCATATCTACTTTTACGGTGCATGGGTGAACAACGGTTCAGAACCTAAAACGGACTATGACATATACGTTTACAACCCTCAGAACACGCTTGAAGGTTCTCATACCGAGTCTGCAGGGCTGCTTGAACACTTGGGAATTAACGTGGACGTGCCCTTCTTCGTTCCGAGATCCACTGGTAACTACACCTTCATAATAGTGAATGACCCTCGGGAAAGTCAGAGCGCTCAGCAGGCAACATTCATGATTGTTGAAGACGTTGCATGTAACATCTGGCATGAGCATTACGTTGAAGGAGAAGATAGCAACGGCTTGCCCGTGTTTAATACAAGTTGGGCTTACGAGTTTGTCACTGAAAGCCAACGAGTGGAGGTTCTAATTAAGGTTCCAGATTCATTGGACATGTACGAAGCTAGGCTTTACTTGATGGCTAATCCAACATCTCGGAACTATACTCTTTTGGATGGTGCTCCACTGGCTTGGGAACCTGGCCTTTACAGCAATAGAAGCGGAGTGAATGGCCTGATAGGTGGCTACAACGCGGAGAGCGAGCGGTATCGAGGTGTAGCCTATGCGAGCTGCGAGTACTATGGTCAAAACATGTTTTTCAATTTTACATCGCCAAACTCTGGCAAAAGCCTCTACCATCTAGTTTTCATAGGTGAAGAAGGCAGAGGCACAATTAAGTTTCTGGTTAAAACGATGTTCGATGCTTGCTTACAACCTTCCATTATTCCAAGCAAAGTATATCCAAACAATAATGCTACCGTTGCCTACGTTTCGAAATCTACAGACTTGTTGCATGCCACATTGCAGTATTCAACGGATGGCTGGAAAAGTATAACTACAGTGGCAATGAGCATTTCGGACAATAGGACCTGTAGAGCCATTATTCCTGGGCAGGCAGGGGGTTCCTTTGTCGGTTACCGAGTTGAAGCTAGGGATTTGTTGGAGAATGTTCTTGTCGCAAGCGGCAATTACTCTGTAAGGCTTCCTGCAGTGTCCTTTGTGGAAAAGCCGATGTTTCCAGTGTTTTTCAATGAATCGCAGATTGATGTCGGTGAGGACTGGAGCGTTGTATGCCCACTGAAGGCCAATCACAGTTATCATGCTTACTTCTATGGTGAATGGATAAATAACGGTTCAGAACCCAAGACAGACTATGATATCTACATTTATAACCCTCAGGGTGCACTGGAAAAATCATGCACTGCTTCCGCAGGCTTACTTGAACACTTGGGAACCAACCTTACTGCGCCCTATTTTGTTCCGAAGGTTTCCGGTAACTACACCTTCATGATAGCGAATGATCCTCATGAAAGTAAAGGCGCTCAGCAGGCAACTTTCATGATTGTTGAAGACGTTGAATGTAACCTTTGGCATGAGCATTACGTTGAGGGAGAAGACAGTAATGGCTTGCCTGTTTTCAATACGAGCTGGGCTTATGAATTCGCGACGGAAAGCCAGCACGTAGAAGTGTGGATAAAGGTTCCGGATTCTTTGGACATGTACGAGGCTCGGCTCTACTTGGTGGCGGACCCAGCGTCCAAGAACTACACTGTTCTGGATAGTGTTCCGCTAGCTTGGGAACCTGGGCTCTACGGTAATAGAAGCAGCTTGAATGGAACGCTGGGCGGCTACAACCTCCAGAGCGGAGCATATAGAGGTGTGGCTTACGCGAGCTGTGAGTATTCTGGCCAAAGTATGTTCTTGAATTTCACCGCGCCACGTTCTGGCAACAGTCTATATCATCTAGTCCTAATCGGTGAAAAGGGAAATGGAACGGTGAAGTTCTTGGTTAAGACAGTGTTTGACGCTTCTTTAGTGCCTTCGATTGTTCCTAGCAAAATGTATCCTACCAATAATGCTACTGTTGCTTACGTTTCGAAATCCACAGATTTGCTGAATGCAACTCTGCGCTATTCAACAGACGGCTGGAAGAATGTTACTGTACTCGCAATGGAAATCTTGGGAAATAGGACTTGCAGGGCGACTATTCCTAGACAGAATGCTGGCACATCCGTTGCTTACGGAATTGAAGCCACCGATGTGCTGGAAGACGTTCTCATTGCAAACGGAAGTTACTCTGTAAAGCGTGCTTCAATGTTGAATATGACTCTGACCCGAGAATCGGTAAGCATAGGTGAAAACATAACTGTCAAAGGCTATCTGATTCCTACAGCGGCCGGCATTCCAATTAGCGTCTACTTCGACTTTGGAAACGAAAGCAAAAGCGTAGAATGCTATACAGCTGAGGACGGTGCCTTCACAGGCAGCTTTAGACCAGAGGCTACTGGAACCTGGGCTGTTCAAGCAGTATTCTATGAAGACGCATCAACATACGGAACCATGAGTTCACAACTCATAATACAAGTCGAAGAACCACCTTTCCTCGCGAAATACTCCCTTTACATAGGCCTCGGAGCAGGCGGAGCAGTAGTAAGCGTAGCTATCGTAATGATCTACCTGAAAAAATGGCGCACAGTCGGATCAGCAGAAGAAGAATGGTAACAGATTCCTGAATCTCAAGCACCAAGAGTCCCATCAGAAGAGCTGCTAAATAGGTTCAGAGAATTTCTGAAAGTTGATTTGAGACGTTCAGACAAGATCGATCGAAGTCTGTTTCAATCAAGAAATCCCTTACCTCACTTCCTACGTGATCGATGTCATATCGGGCAAAGTGGCTTCTACTTGCTGTAACACTCGACCAGATGTGCCTGTTGATACCAACGAGGTTGCCGTCATGCCGCCTGACACGCATTGTGTTCAATTTCCATCACTCCTCATATCCATTGAAAAAGCAGTGCGCGTGCAACCAAGTCGAGAGTAAACTCGTCTTGAGGCCTAAGCATAAGTGGTGGATCACAGGTGAAATCATATCCAGCTAGTTTCGTCAGTTGTTGCGAAGTTTCATTAACAAATGTTATGTTAACAAGATTGATACAAACCCAAATTGGAGTTATGTTTTCACTGTTAATGTTTTGGATTGTGATATTGGCGTAACATCTCCACATAGTGTCTTCACCTCTTTTGAAAACAGCAGAGGTTGACACATCAATTATGAAATCACCAGCAATTCCGCTTGATGGAAATAGGAAAGCAAGACATATCAGCATAAACAAGGAAAGAAGTCTTCTCAACAAGACAATGCAACCCACCTTTCCACTTCCTATTTGTTTAGCCGACAAGACATATTTTAGTCTAACCGTTGTTGCCCATCAATGACAAAATCTTGTGCGCTCACTTCACGCTTCCTATTAGAGCCACAAAACCTTATATTGTCACATCTGATTTAATTTTTGGTGTTAGAGGCCTGAGCTATGCCCTACACTTTCGGTTGTAGATCAAGAAGTCAATTTCTATTTCCAGTTATTCAGGGATTGAGGTTGCATCGACAGGAACTGCTGCATGGTCAGCCCATCACAATCCACCTAGGCATTGGTGGAGGTTATTCTGGGGAGTATATTTGCAAAGTAAACGCAAGATCTTTGTCAATAACCGTTGACTATAACTATGCTGACACCACCAGATTCCCTGCGCGGATAAAAGCCGCATGCATAGCTTTGTGCCTTGAGGGATTCAACGGAACATTCAGGATATCTCATGAGTTTGGCAACATTATTATAAGGCAACTGTAGGCGATACATGAGCGATGAGGAATTGAAACCTAACTCCACTGATTCTTTCGTAAAAGTATGTCAGAAGCTCGATGAATTGAGGTTTATGGATACGATTAGCTGGGGCATTCTTGGAAAGAATATATTTAGCAATCCACGACTCAAAGCGTCAACTCGTCTATTTCTCTTCTGGCTTTGCAGCATCGTTGACCAGTTCTATGGTTACGTCACAGTGTGGACCAAAGGAGAGAACGCAATGCTAAAGCTGATAGAGGATTGTCCACAATCATTCGCGAAAGTGGATGAAAAGATAAAGAACCTGCGAAAGGACAACAAAGGAAACATGATAGGAGACATATTTTTCAACGGCACAAAATTCACCTTGGTCAGAGACGATTACAGCCGAATTAGAAACACCTTCGATTTCCTAGCACAATATGACAAGCCTGAAACAAGCTTAGATGAAAAATTTGTGAGAGTTTTGGGCGAGTTAATAGCAGGAAATCAAGGGGAAAGTGGCATTCTGAAAACAGCCTATTTCCTTGACGGGTGGATATTTAGTAACACTCGAATCTCGTCAGATCCTATCCTAAATGAACTTCAAGGATTTCGAGAGAAGCCACGCAAAAGACTATGGATGTTCATAATGTTTTTGAAGAGAGACCCGTGCGTACAAAATCTGTTCAGAGAAGCATTATTCGAAGTCTACGGAAATGAAAGCGGAAAGGCTCTTTTCAGCATGTGGAATGATGATTCAAAGTTCAATCCCAAAGAAATCGAGCTCCCAGGAGACATGTGGAACCAACGCCTATTCAAAGCGTTGCTTAGTGAACTTCCAACATTCTTAAAGCAGCAGCCAAAGCGAACCGCAAGAGAGTTGGCATTAAGGTTTAATCTTTCACCATCTGTGTTTGATGTAACATTTGAGTTTGGGGCCAACAAATGTAAATCTATGGATTGCAGCCCGTGCCCTTTTGGCGACAACGAGCTGTGCCATCAAGGAAAAGAGAAGCTCTGCTCAATCAGCAAGTGGCTCTTTCCATTCTATGAGAAGAAAGCCGATGGAATAGTATGCCAACCTGACAATTGTCCAATAACCAAGGATTATGGCAAGAATCTATGCACGCGCGAGATTGACCCAGAAATAGTACACTAATTCATGCATTGGTTCTCTTACCAGCGCGCGCATTCCACTGGAAACCATAAACAAGTGAAATAACAACACAACACCATATCGAACAAAATCGAAACCGAACAACTTCTAAGGAGTCCTTAGAATGTTTGTGAATCGGCGCGACGTCCTTTCTTGTTATGTGTAGTTGGTTTTTTGTTGATAGTGTATTTGTGCTATCGTTAACGCATACCGCAGAAGCTTACTGAGAGATTGGAAGGAGGCTGCTTCACAACTCAATACCTGTGCATAGCATGCAAGCTTTATAAAATGAAATAGCGCAGAATTGATTGTGTACAAAATGGCAACTTGTTGGTTGATTACGACTTCTCCTGAGAATTTCAAGGTTGATAAAGAAACTTCAGGTTTTACTGTTCAAGGCTTGAAAGAGCGTCACAAAAAGACGGTTATGAAGTTTCAATCGGGCGATAAGGTTGTCTATTACATAAATCGAATCTCAAAGCTAGGGGCAATTGCAACTATAACTTCAGGATATTATCATGATGATAAGACAAAAATTTGGACTGATAAAGACGAGATTTGGCCTTCAAGAGCAAAAAGCCAACCTGACATAGCTTTGGAGGACGATGAGTTACTAGACATCAAAAGACTGATTAAGGATCTGGCCTTCATCAAAGATAAGGATAATTGGTCGCTTTTTGTCCGAGGCAGTATTAGGCAGATTCCTGAAGAGGATTACTTGCTCATAGAATCTGAAATGCGGAAGATACTTTCACGAAGAGCAATGAAGAAACTTGAGCCTGTAAGTGAATCTGTTTTAAAAAATGAGAAAGACTACAAAGAGGCCATTATGAAACTCTCTTTAAGTTCAAAATCACTACATGATCGCATCGGCGAGATGTTACAGTCTGTAGGCAGTTGGATGGGATTTAACACTAATACTCGCTTCACGATAACTTCTGAGTCAGCTTACGAATTGGATGTAGCTTGGCTTTCAGGAAAGAACCCTGAAGTCGCCATAGAGGTTCAGATTGGAGGCAACATGGACTCTGCAATTCGTAAACTCAGAGAGGCTAGAGAATTCAACTATAGAAAAGTAATCTTGGTTATTGAAGAAGATCAAATATCTCGGCTCAACGCGGTGTTGAGATACGACTCTATACGCAATTGGCTTGACGCCTGGTCCATAAAATCAGTCTATGCGTTATACGTCAACGGTAAGAGATTCTTCCAACTGTATGACGAACTTAAAGAAGCAAGATACAGAGAAAAAAAAGAACTCGAGCTAATATAGCGCGCGCGATTTCTTTGATTGATCAACAGATGATAGCATGAATAATAGTCAGCTTGAATGGTCGTTCGATCGATCACATTAAACTACGTTAATTCTCTATAGTGCGCGCGAATTTTGGACGATGGCGAGTCTTAGGCTTGTTTTCAACCTGTTACTAATCTTTTGTTGTCAAGGTATCTTACTGTTTTTTTATCTCCATGGTCTCGTCTGATTGCGTTTATCCAAAATTCCTGAGATTTCAGAGCCTCATCATGTATCCTGTTTAGTTCTGTTGATGTTAGAGAGCCGGACTTTGATTTCTTGATAAATGGAAGAAATATTGCAGCTCTACTATAAAGCAATGTTTTTTTAGTTTTGCGGTCCAGCTTCCAAATGTATTCACCATCTTCGTTTCCTTTGTTGATGAAAATGCTATCTGGTAACTGAATTCCCATGACTAGCGGTTGCCCATTTTCTTCGATAAGGACAAGTCTTCCATGTCCCGGTGTCTTTCCTGAGTCTGGAGGAGGGGGCCTTTTCTCGAATTCAATGGGTCGTTTTGTCTGTCTTGGTTTGCCTTTCTTTTTGCCTCGTTCTTTCTTTCCTCCCCAAAGAGGGCCTAACAATGATTCAATTTCTTCCAAGAATTCTCGGTCAAATTCTGCTTCCTTTAACTTTCCCAAATTCTCTTTTTCCCATTCTTCAAGTTGTGGCAATAGATATTTTGTGTAGAAGCTGTTTTTACCTATTTTCAACTCTTTTGAACCCGTAAGTTCTGTAGTCTCAAGCAAGAAATCTAGGGCAAGATGCCCGATGCCTTTAATAGAACTCGGTACGGCTGTTATGAACTTTCCATGCGCGTAAATATTGTAACCACTGTTACGAATTTCATTTCCTTTTGGCAATAGATAGAAGCCTCTGACTTCAGGAGGATGTTTCAGCGGTGTTTTCTTGCAGTATTTTTCAATAGCTTCTTTCTTGAACCTTATGTTTACAATCTTCTTTTCGCAACTAACGGGCAGTGTTACTCTGAGTATGTCTTTCTGTCCCCCATATTTCTTTCCTAGTCCTATTACTATTTCTTCTTCGATAAGCCCCAAGTAGAAGTTCTTCTTCAAGTATTCCTCGATTTCCCCTGATGTAAAACGCTCTCGAAGATTTGGAACTATGATGAGCGTTCCATCCGTTGATTTCCCATAATCTAGGCCCCATGCAGGACTGTATTGCACCTTCAGATTCTTGTCTTCCCATATTTTATAGGCGCACATGGATTTGCCAATTCTTGACAGAATATGAAAATGTCCAGCAATACCTAATGCAGTATCCTTTCCTCCATGTCCATAACGGCCGAAAACCTTAGATTTTCCAGAAACGCCAAAAATTATATAGTTATTCTCGATGTCTTCCGGCGTCATGCCAATAAAGTCTTCAATAATTAGCTCTTCTGAATTACAATAGACATTGCAAACTACTGGAGATTTATTCCGAATTAGATATTCATCGATGATATTCTCAATATTCTGTGCAATCGCGTCAAGAGGGTCTTTAAAAATGTCCTTAGTAACTTGCCTGATTTTCCAGTCGAGTTTGGCTTCGCGTGGCTCGCCATATGTGACTTTTCTTGGCTGGTGAATCGCTACGCTCGTTTCCCATTTCTCCCTATTGTGTTATTCAAAATTCAATTGAGCAATATAGTATGAAGAAAATGAGAACATTTAAGCATTTCTTTGAATTGATATCTGCGCGAGCACTGGCCCATTCCCATAAAATCGAGTTTTCTTGAACCCTTTGATCTATGCATGATCTATGAACCAGTGAAAGGATTCTATAGGCTAACACGTGAGCTAGCTTAGTTTCTAGCGCGCATGCGTGTTCCTAAAATGGTTAAAAATGGTTTTAATTCCGTCTTTGCACACTTCTGCCGGTTCCAGAAGGTCGGATACTGCAAAGAAAACATGAACAGATGCGAAGCCCAAAACTGCCCCCAAATTCCAAAAAAGGAATAAAAACCATTTTATACCAATTTCGGAACAAGCATGCGCGCTGCAGATAGCGCACGCACGTAACCTGCTGGCACAAAGAACAAAAAGAAAGGGATTGTGGTTGATGGATTTCTATTTCACGGTCTTGAATTCAAAGCTGCCTATGAAAAAGTCCTTCCTATAGATTTCCACTACGTACGTCAATGGTGTCTTCAGGGTTTGGAAGTTTGTAATGTACAGTTCGCCCACGCTATCGATTCTATAGTCTCTGGCAGTGTCTCCATAAATTGATGTCTGACAGACCGCTCCAGTGTCTTTCCTGCGGATCTTAATTGTCAATTCTTCATTGTGAACGAAAGGCTCTGCAGGATCAACTGATTCTATAACTCTGAGCGAGAATTTGACGGGCATTGTTCTTCCGGCTTTGTTGTTTTGGGTAGCTGGAAGCAGTTCAAGACTCGCCCAGTTGCGAATGCTAAACCTCACAGTGACAGATCCTTCGTTGCCAAGTGTATCGCTTGCCCTTGCAATCAATAGATAGTATCCATCAGGAAGCAGAGGCTGATTAGTGTTGAAATCTGACATTACCCATGTGTCATCACTAACATGAGTAGCTGGCATTGATTCGAACATCGGGTCAATGATGGCTCCTTGTTCTCCATTGGGCTCACGAACTGAAAATGTTACCCAATCTACTCCGCTTGGATCTGAAACCGTTGCCTCAAGAGTCACTCCATCTTGAAGAGCTTGAGGAGGATCTGTCGGGGCAGGTGTTGTGACATCTATTTCTGGTGGAGTAGTATCAATGATTTCTTCAATGGCTTCAATTATCGCTTCAGGGACTTCTGAGGCCGTCTCAGCAGTGAATACTTTGCCGTCTGTACCTTCTGCAAGTCAAGAGAAGTAAGTGTATGTTGTGGAATCAGGGCCAATTGCAATGGGATAGATTGAAACTGGGTCTGCCTCTTCCGCGGCTGTAGTGACAGTACTCAAAGTGTATCCAGTGAATGGTTCAGGATCATGTGGCGGTGCGTCACCCATCAAAATGATGAATTTGTCCGCGCCAGTTCGCCAACCTCCAAGTGATGAAGAGTCTATACAGTGCATAAGTGCTGAATACACCGATTCTTGCCAGTCTGCTCCACCTCCAACGTACAAGGATTGAATTGCAGCAATTATTGCCGTCTTGTCACTGGAGAAACTCAAGACATCCTTGTAGGTCCAGTCTCCGTAGTCACCATAAGGCCAAACAGGAAAGTCTCTGTAGCTCACAACTGCTATTCTGTAGCCTGTCACCTTGGAATCTATTGCTTCAACAATCTCAGAAGCAGATGCTTTGACCGCTGCAATATCGTCCCACATACTACCTGTTACGTCAATAGCAAAAATCAGATCCAAATTGTGTACGCGATTAACCCATATTGGATTAGTGTAGGCCTTTCTTCCAGTGTCAGTTTCACAAGAAACTATGCAGTGTGAAAGCCCTGTCGAAACCAAAGGGACGGGCATAATTATAGTGCCTTCAAATGAATCTTCAGGGATTGACATGAATAGCCCGCCCATGGTTATGTCTATCTTTTTAACTTTCCCATACTCCGCTGTACTTTTCCAACCTATGCTCAGATCCACGATATTCTCATTTGAATCAAATGTTTCACCAACAATGTGGCTATCAGCGGTAAAAGTCAGCAATGGGCCGTCAGTAACAACAAAATGCCCTTCCCCAAGAGCCCCTATGACGTTGTCTCTCGTAAGGTCACTGTCTCCGAGATACACATACGTGCGCACGTGTCTGGCTATACTGGCGAGGTCGTGCGCATCACTGTTCCCAATTCCGAAAACCCTTTTACCCTGTTTAATCAGGCTCTCCCATTTGCTTAGAGCTTGCTGATCTTCAGAACCCCATTCGCCGTTCCATATCTCAATGCCTGTGTAGCCACTTACAGCCCAGTTCTCCCAATCCCAGGGGAAAGCGAATGGATGAGCGATAAAGCCAATCCCGCCCTTGTCGTATTTCACATCGTTGATGGCACCTTGCTGTGTTGGATTATCTGAAAAAGGCCATCCCCAATTAGGGGCTTTAACTGGGTCTGAAATACCGTAAGCAAGGTAATGTGATGCTGGTTCAAAAATCCCCCCACCATGACCAGCATCTTGGCACGTTATCTCTTCTCCAAGCATGCATGCGAATTCATTTGTTGTTTTTGCATCACAGTATGTTTTGTATGTGTTCCATTCGTCCGGAAATGGATTAATGTCGTGGGAGTGGTCTGTGAGTATTATCCAATCCAATCCCATAGCCTTTGCTGATGAAGCAATAGCATCAACAGGAGCACCGAACTCTGCTACGTTGTTTGTCATAGATGAATGAACATGGGCATCTCCTGCATACCATTGATCCCATTTCGGCAGGTTTTGCGAACCAACGCTGACGTCAACAGGTCCGACTACCTGATCTACAGCCCACTCGATTCGAAACCTCGCTTTGATGGAAACGGTGTTTCCTGAGGTGAATAGGTCACGCTCTACCTCGAAGACATCATGCCACAGTTCATTGAACGCTATGTCCCGATCATAGCTGCGAGAGGCTACGTCATTGCCTGTCTTGTCGTCTATGATGTCGATACTCTGTAGCTTGAAAGGACGCCAAGTGTTGTGTACGAAAACCATAACAGGAATTTCCTTTCCAGGTTCGACTCTGTGCGGAGCATCTATGATGAAAATGGGTATCTGTGAATACGCGCTTACGGTTGATGTCGCCGCAGAAAGCACCGGAAGCAAAACCAAGAAAGTGATAACTAAGCCTATTACTGATTTCCTGTTCATTTTTCTTTCTCCTTTTCCTCTCTTTTGAGAGTTCACAAAGTCTGTTTTCTGCTCTGTATTTGTATTAATGCTTTACGGAATCATCTTCTAGTCATATCATGCTAACTGTCATTGCCCATTGAGAGTATCAAACGCAACAATTTCACGAAATGATATCGTTCGAACAATGTAGCCAATTGCTCACATTTATGTCTTATTGCGTTCGGAAGTGTATCTTTCAATTCAACCGCGCAAAATTAGGACTTTGCGATTATGGCGCGCGGCTAAATCTTTCTCGGCACCCATTTCGCCACAACATTTGGGTCATTTCGATCAATCCATCATGTACCTTAAGTTAACAGTATCGTGCAAACGAAAAATTTATCTGTTCATAATATTAAACAGATAACTGGAGAGGATATAATGGTTAGAGGTTTATGTGCTAAATGTGGCAAACCAGTCGGTGGTATGTTGACATCAGCGCTGCAATGCCCAAGCTGTAAGAAAGTATTCTGCGAACAATGTTCTCCGAAAACAGGGTCTATATTCAAAGTGCATGTGTGTCCTGACTGTGGAGTACAACTATCGCGTAGGGCAAGATAACGAGGGCTTCAAACTTGCCAATGCTAGAACCAGATGAGCACACAGTACTATCGGAAACCACAAGATATGGAGGTAACATGGGGAATCTTTTTCTGACTAACAAGCGTCTTTTTTTTGAACTCACCGTTGGAGTGTTTTCTAAGCGTGAGCATTCAACACTAAATCTACTTTTAGAAGGCATTTCCAATGTTTCAACCGAGAGTGCTTTTTTGAAAGGACAAAAACTTGTAGTTGATGTGAAAAAGGGTTTCATAAGTAGCTTTCCTACACGCCTCGAATTTTCCGTCAAAGACCCTTCACAATGGCGTGATAAAATTACATTTTCAGTCAAAGCAAAAGTGGAGGCAATGGAGGCTGAGAAGAAAAAGGAAAGAGTGCAGATAGTGTTAGATTTCTCTGGTCTAAAAGAGTATATGAAACAAGGCGGTTTAACCCTACAACAAACAAAATGCCCAAGCTGTGGCGCGCCCATAAAACTTCCAGAGAAAGGCAATCAAATCGTCTGTGAGTATTGTAAAAGCACAGTCTACGCCCAAGATATTTTTCAGAAAATCAAGGATTTGATATAAAACCTCTTTCAGCCAAATCATCAGTGGTGAAGTGACTGATATTTCCATAAAAGTAATGTATGTATTATGCTGTCAGCATCAGCACTTTTATTGAAATTTTCTTTCTTGTTTGGTTGCTCTTACAAGTTTCCATCTACCAAGAAAATCCTTTTCATAGAAATGATACAAGCCACATCTAATGCAATGCATGACCCGTCTGCTGCTATCAAAATCAATTTCATACAACTCCAGTGGCGAACCGCAATCGATACACTTACCACCATAAGTTTTCCCAGATTTTTCGTTCATTCAACTCCCTAAATCAAAGTAAGGTGAACGTTGGTCTTTAAAACTTTGCGAGAACCCCCCTCATTCTCTAATTAACCCTTTTTATGTTTGTGCCTTGGAAACACTAGAAGAAGAGGAGATCGATCGGATCATGAGGTGTTCTTTGTTCAGTGCCAAGTAAACCAAGCAAAGCCAAAGGAATACAGTCAGACATCTTTCAAGATAGCAAAAGAACATGGTTTCCGAATCGATCGATGCCTCTGACATAACAAGTCACAGAACTAGAAGCATTTTCCACAAAGCTTTATTTACGCGTGACGGTGGACATAAACATTGGAGAGATATAGGAATGCTTAGAAGGAAGATTTTATGCGCTCTAGTGATGTTGTCTTTCCTATTCGCCCTTGCGATACCAGTGCTTACAACTGCTAAAGAGACAGCACTCGTACGTGCAGAGTCTTTCTTAATACGCCCCGACAAGCCATCTAAACCAGGAAAGCCAACCACGGCAGGCGTGAATATTCGAAACATCCCTTCGGGCGATACCGTATACAGCAGTGTTCTAATAATTGCTCAGGCTACTGGTACATTCGATTCAGTTGTGTATCAAATTGACAGTGGTTCAGAACAATCTATGTCTAACATTCCTTCAACTGATCGATATCAAGCCAGCTGGGACACAACAGGGCTCTCTGGTCCACATACTTTAACCGTTAGAGCCAAAAGCAGTGGCAACGTTTTGGCATCTGATTCAGTAGGGGTTACCGTGGCCTCCTCATATCAGTCGGAGCTTTACTACGAAATTGACTACATGGAAGAACACAGACCATCTGAAGCAGTGCTTGATTATATGGTAGACTATTGGAAAGGACACGCAATACAAGTCACCTATTTCGTAAATGATGTGGTTTCTGATCCAACTCCAGCGGACGGTTACATAAGCGACTCTGACTTCTGGACGATTGAAAACCAGTACAATGATGGCGCTGACAATTCACAGAATGGTTATGCTTACACCTCGAAAGAGAAATGGATGCTTTACGGCTCTCAAGATCAAAATTCCAATGTTGGTGGCTACACGTATGTTGCATTCAGTGGTAAGGACTTGATTGGCGGCAACTACATATTCATCGCTGACGCAATGATAGACGCTTGGGAAACAACATACGGCATTCCAAGCGAAGGCGGGGAAGTCATAGTTACTTGCCATGAAGCTGGCCACAGCATAGGTGTCGCTGTGATTCGAGGTTTTTCTGAGAAATACGACCCAGACGTATACAGCGTAATGAGTTACATGCAACTAGAAAATGCCAAATCCATGGCTGATCACTGGTACTACAGCAAAGAATACTGGGAAACCGCAAATCTAGACTATTAAATACTTTAAGTCTCAAGGATACACACGGTTAATTCACAGCAAAATCAGCTAGTAACCTATCGATCGATCAAATGTTCCGAGTGCGGCCAGTGGAACCGTGTTCCGGCAAACAGGATCTATGTTGAGCAACCTGTTTCAGAGCCTAAAGTAACGGCCTACGTCCTCATGTATCAACCATTACGTGCTGTCAAATGTCAGAAGTGCGGAAGAATTATTGCAGAACCGAAAGAACTAATCAGAATATTGAAGAGTCGGTAGCAATTCAGAATGTTGAAAATTGCGCTTGCTTGATTCTAGATGTTTGCAAGGAGGATTATTGATGTTGTCTCCGTGTTTGTGTAACTGTCTTCTGGAAAGCCGTTCTCATAGTAATGAGTTCTAAAACCGCCGTTCTCGTCTTGACACTTCCAGACTCTTTGAACGAGTTCTTGCTCAAAACTGACTTCCTTGCCGATGGTCTTGGCCAGCAAATAGAACAATCCCAGCTTGTAAGTCTCATATGAACCCTGTCCTCGAGTGCGTACACTTTCATCAAAGGCTTTGTCTCTGAAGCCTATTCCATCCCAGGTTCTGTTAGCTTCTAAGAAGTAATCATTTGAGCGGCTATAGTTTCCCTTTCTCCATTCGACAAGAGATGCATAGACGAGTAGGTCTGTGTAATTCTCAAAATCATCGAATGACTCATCCAGTGAGACTTCAGTTTTCAGCTGTGAACCATAATAGTCTTCCGCCAGAACAAAGGTGCTCACCATCTTTGGTGGCACGCTATTGGATTGGCCCATTAGAATGTCGATTCTTCCGTCTTCCAACATTCCTGATGGGTGTTTTGCCAACCCATACAGGACTGATAATTTGCCCAGAGTCAAAGAAATGTTGTTTGCTATTTCTCTATTGTGATTTTGCAGAACACAAGATGCTAGGACGTTGTCATGAGAAAGCCAGTAGACATTCTTGGCCCCTGGATGCTCATAGCATAAGCCCAGAGTCGAATTGTAGGAATTCTCGAGATACGAATAGGCCCTTCGCCCTCCATCCGTGGGCCTAGTTGTCAGGAAACACCCGTAGTAACCCGCCGCAAAACCGAAAAGTATTCCCAACAAGAAAGTTGCTACTATAAATTTGTTCATCTTCTTGCCTCCTAGAAGGAAGCATTCATAGCGCGCGCTACCGTGCTTAGCTATAGAAAAGTATTGCATCGAATGTTGAGGGTGATATGTTGTTATTCAGAGCGATTTCTCTTGCCTTTGCGGCGACTTGCGAAGGGTATTTTGTTTGGTAGCTGGTCACTTTCAGCCTGTCAAAAATCTTGTTCCAATTCGTTAAGACCCATACGTCAACAGGCAACTCACACTCGACAGGATTAAAGTAATCCGAATCATACCAACGTTGAATAGCCTTTTGTCCATCTTCAAATTTGCTTAAGGCCCTTTTGAAGAGACACCTCACTACGCTGTTATCTCTTCTAAGAAACATCACATACATCCAGAATCTTTTGTGGTCTCCTCCTGAAAATAGATTTGGACGTATACCATTTCTTAGTGAATTCACAGCGTCAGGCTTAGAGTATAAATCGTTGCAGATTTCCCCTGCAAGCCTGTAGATGTTTCCTTTTGCCTTTCCACGATTTTCTGTTACGCTGTCTATTTTTTGAATAAACCATTGACTTATGTTTCCGTATTTTTCGATTAATTTTTTGGTTAGCATTAAGTGCGTTGTTGTCGGAGTGAAACTTCCTCTAGGGATGGGGCCTTTGCCGTCTATCCAGTTCTTGGCTTGTTGAAGATACTTATTCCAAACTATGACGTACTTTGCTTGCATGTCAAGCCAACAACCTAATGTGAAGAGAAGCAGCCCATCATCAGGGTCAGGATTGCTAAATATTAAGCGTCTAACGCTATCAACTATGTGTGGCTCGCCCCATTCGTCTCCTGTCTCAAACCTTATCCGATCTATCTTTATTGCGTTGTCAATGAATTGTTCTTGAGTTTTCACGTCTCTTGATGCTTTGATTATTGCCTTTTCAAACTTTGCAAAGCCCAACGGATTAAGCGGGTTACCATTACAAATTCTGCACACACAGCCCACCCTCTAAAGAGCGGTCAGTTCAACAAGACATCACTTCTCAACAATGAGTCTCACACCTTGCACCTTTCTTTCTGTTTCAGGATCGACAATCAAAATATACTCAACAAGACCTGCTAAAGCAAGAATGTCACAAATATGTGGCGCTGCCTTGTAAGGACAAATTCCTCCCTCACCTTTCCAGATTTGTTCTTCAATCGTGTCAGGTTTATATGGAGGGTTTATTTTTGCTCCAAGACGGACAGGTCTATCTTTGTTTTCTCGAAGGTAATCTAACGTTCTGTCAAACATCCAGAAATAGAGAGGCAAGGCATGATATTTGCTTCCAACAAAATCAATGTTTACCCTGTTAGAACTCACGCTGACTACCTTGAGATCATATTTTTTTTGTTTAGCGCGCGCTGGCTTGTCCCTAAATTAATTAATGTGGTTGGGGTCTCGTATTCTTTGAGTCACGTCCAAGCTTAGGAGGTGAATCCTAGCGGGACAAGATGAACACGAGACCCTTGAAACCCTCTTTAG
>Ga0315280_10000087_pt1 | contig 162749 bp, 185 predicted proteins | sample YL17G06_40_MG_FD_203697 | JGI IMG/M metagenome (GOLD analysis project Ga0315280, IMG submission 203697) | Sediment microbial communities from Yellowstone Lake, YNP, Wyoming, USA - YL17G06_40 | ecosystem: Environmental > Aquatic > Freshwater > Lake > Sediment | place: USA: Wyoming | collected... | reverse complement strand
TATCTCTATGTCAAACCGCTGAATGGCTGAGTCGTCCGTTGGCGCTGCTGTTACCCCTGTAGTGGCTATCAGTGTGCCTATAAGGACCAAGCATAAGGCTACTACACTCGATGTTTTTCGAATTGTCATTCGCCTCTTTTTCACATTTGTTTAAGGGCACTCTACCATGATAAAAGCTTGTAACGGTCCAGTCACAACGCACATCGTTTCACAGCGCACGTCGTTTGCATGGTGGGACCATAACGGTTCTACGCTCACAATGCATTTGCCGCCCATGCACCTGATCTGCACGCACACCATCACCCTTCAACATGCAAAGCCACACCGGCCCAGAACTTCATATACACGTCATAGACATTCTCCGGCAATGGATGCTTGTAGTGTTTCCAGTCGATTCCACTCACGCCGTGCGTCGTGATATATGCTCTATTTGATTGATCCCACTGAATAACGTCGCCATACTGTTCGGTAAACTTTCTGTAATCTCCGAGTACAAAATGCGTTGCTACACGCGTGAGAGGGATCTTCTGCCTTTTCACCCACATCACGACTGAGTTGTATTCGAAAGCTCTCTCGCTGTCTTCTCTTCTTTCTAAGACGGGCTTTATCGCGCGAATCACCTGCGGATGGAGTGGAACGTAATGTTGCATCTTGACCTTATCCTGTGATGATTGAACGTCGATGCACGGCGGGTATATTGCCGCAGCGAGAACCTATGATGGGAGCCTCTCCCATGTAACTATTGTCAAGTATGACGCTAACGGTGTTGAAAAATGGAATCAGCTCGTTTTTGACGTGCCGGGTAATCAAGACGTTTGGTGTATTCAGCAGGCCGCCGACGGGGGATATCTTCTCTGTGGAATGTTTTGGAATACAGTCAGTACAGGATCAGGGTTGGGGTGGCTTGCCAAGACTGATAGCCGCGGAATTGTGCAGTGGGTCAAACCTAGCACGTCGCCAGGCATCTCTGTTGCCCAGTCCGTCCAGCACACATCAGACGGCGGGTATGTCGTGACTGGAGTGAGCTCCGATGCATCATCTAGCCTGGCCGTTGCCAAGCTTGACGCCTTAGAGAATGTCGAATGGAACAACGTATATATCGAAGCACAGGGCAGCGGACGATCTGTCCAACAGACTTCCGAGGGCGGGTTCATCATCGTTAACAGTTTAGGATTAGTGAAGATAGACCGGACTGGACTATTTGAATGGAGTCAGACGTATAGCACATCTGACTCTATTGTAAGACTCTACTCAGTTCAGCAAACGCCTGACGGTGGCTACATTGCTGTCGGTTCTATTTGGTCATCCGGACAGTTGTATGGGTACCTCGTCAAAACTGACGATCTCGGGGCTGTGCAATGGACTAAGACCTTTTCGTTGCTTGGGGGTTATTTTTCATCAGTTCGATCAACCTCTGACGGGTGGTACATAGCAGCTGGTGAAATCAGAACGACAACGTCGACTCCGTATGTGGACGCATATCTCGTCAAATTCGGGCCCCTTCCCACCAACACCGCCCCCACGATCGACGCGCTCACCGTCACACCTACGACCGTCGCTGTTACCAAGCCGGTCGAAGCGAAAGTCGCGTTCACCGATCCTGACGCGGGAGACGCCCACACGGCGACGTTCAAGTGGGGAGACGGGAAACCCGATACCGTCGTTGACGTTGCACCCGGCGTTATGAGCGTGAGCAGCACCCACTCCTACACGGATGCTAACACCTACACGGCGACGTGCACGGTGAAGGATGCGACCGACACCTCGCCACCAAAAACGGCAACCGTCAAGGTGATCTCGCAGGCATCCGTCGCTAAAGAGGCGTCTGATCTCATGAAACTGCCCGGCGTAAGCGCCGGTGACTTTGTAACCACGCAGGCCTACAACGCCTACACGAACAAGGTCAACGCGCTCGTGACCGCCATCAACGGCGGACAGTACGCCGACGCACGGGCGAAGATCACGGACGACCTCTTGCTTCGTACGACGCAGTGGGTGAAAGATCCAAGTAAAACGATCCTTATCAGGCAGCTGTGGACCATTTACGGCGACCTGCTCGTACTACAAGCGGCACAAGGATGAATGAATAAAGAGGGAGCGTGAAAACGCTCCTTATCTTCCTTTTTTTGGTAACCACACGCGAGGCCGTGTTTCATTGAAGCTAAAGGAGTTACGTTAGAGATCGCATCCACTGAAGCTCGATTAACGCTCGCCGCTCGAAATAACGCCCGTTTTGACGCTATTATTGACGTCAGAAAAAATCGATCAAGCTATTATCGAGCGTGGCTCATGTAAAAAACACGGAAGTGTCAAGAGAACGAGACGGGGCATGCCGGCCAAAGCAAGAACCCCGGCCCGTGCATATTCTCAACAAGGGTTCCTTGAACGTCTCCCGATTTAAGGTTTGGGATTCCCTTGTTGTTTTTTCTGCCGTCGCTCGTTCTCGGGAGAAGGGTGAACGAAACAGGCCAAAAAATTCGTGAAAGGCCCGAGCGTGCCCTCTCGGACGGCTCCAGCAGGAACCCTCTTCTGATCTCGAGACGACCTTGACGCGTTTGTTGATCGCACCGACCGATACGAGGAGGGAGAAGGATGATTGAGAAGGGACTGATCCTAATAGGCAGCGACGCGGAGTTATTGAGCCGCGCGCTTGCGGAAGTCAAAAACAAAGTGCTATGAGGAGTCCGAGGCTCGATTAGACGATACTGAAGCGCTCGATGCACTCGTTTCGTATTTCAGAAATGCGGAGAAAGAAGAAGAGGAGAAGCAAGGACGTCATGCGTGTCGTAGCCCCTTAAGCAAGCGCCTTGTCCTGGGCACTCTTCTCGATAGGCAAGGCGCGGGCAGTCGCATGAGCAGATCGCGGCAGGGCTGAATGACGTCCCGATCCACAGGACAGCATACGTATAGATACTGACAATGAGAATGAGAGGCGTTGGTAGCGCAGATAGAGGAACAACAATCGATAATAGCGGTTCTGCAGTCCGACTGCAGTCAAATGCAGGATCAACTGCAGTCTATGCAGGACGTGGCTGAGAAGGCCACGCGCTGGAAGCGTCGCTCAAGGAAGCCGAGTCATCGCTCGGCGAATGTCAGGAACGCGTGCGCGTCCTGTCTGAGAAGCTGCAGCTGGAGAAGAACTCGAGGGGTGTAGTCACCGCCGGTCTACAGCACGAGATAGAACTGTTGCAACAGAGAGTAGCGAGTCTTGAAGGGACGCTGCACACAGAACGGGGCCATTATCAGAACTGAGACAGGATAAGGAACAGCTCCAAAAGCAGCTTGAACTCGTGCCCTTGAGGCTTCCTGCTCCGAAGGTTGGCTTCTGGACACAATTATTCGGCGGCAGGAGGAAGAAAGAGGAGTAGGGACTTGTGGAAAAAAGTGACAAACACGTTACGACCCGAACTCCGCGTTGATTATCAATCACAGTTGGAAAAACTGGTTGCCGTAACGTTACTGCGACTAGAAGTCAAGGAGACCTGTCGCTTGCAGCGATTCAAAGACTGGCTGCGCGTGTCTCCAACTTAGAGCCGTTGCATAATTGGGGGTTGTAGGACGACCTTGCAAAGAATGTTTCGGGGTGTTGATTGTGTTCATTGAAACATTGAACATTGACAGTGATAAATTAAGCGAGCAATTCTTGCTCGATTTTATCGAAGCGGGCAAAGAAGAGGGGAAAACAATAGACTATAAGGACAATTTCCGCTTCACGTGTCGTGGAGTTTGTAAACCGACGTGGCACAACCCAGAAAAGGATAAGCTGGAGTTTCTAAAGGACGTCTCCTCGTTTGCCAACGCGAGCGGTGGTGTCATTTTGTATGGCATAGAGGAAAAAGGTGGCATTCCGCAAGGCATAGCGGGCATGGATATCCCGGACGAATGCACTGAAAAAATCAAGAACCACCTAAATACCCTCATTTTAGCCCACATAAGACCACGAATGGTGGTGAAATATTATTCCGTTCCGGTTCAAGCAGACAAAAGCCCTCACAATAAAGTGTACGTGCTTAATATTCCCAAAAGCTGGACAGGCCCCCATCAGGTCATATTTAGGGATCACAACAAGTTTTGGGCGAGAAGCGACGGTGCGATGCACAAGTATGAGCTGGACGTCGGACAGTTACGTGCTGCATTTCTCCTCTCTGAAACGCTGACTGATAGAATTCGAAGGTTCAGAGAAGATAGAATATCAAACATTATTGCCGGTGAAACCCCTGCACAGCTTTATGACGATCATAAAGTGATTCTTCACCTGATACCGCTCAATTCTTTTGACCCTGCAAAACGATGCGAGCTGACGATGTTGGAAAAAGATAATAACTTGCAGCCGTTTTCCACTGAGAGCGCAGGCAAGCTTCTATACAACGTTGACGGACTTGTAAATAGTACGTTGCCCTACGAAGGGTCGCAAGTGGCTTACGTTCAAGTCTTTCGAAACGGCATCATTGAATCAGTTGACAGCGGATCATTTATCGGATCTATCCGCACCGAGACACGTTTCTTGTGGATTAATCAGTTTGAATGTTGTTTGATCGAAGCCCTGAAGAGATATTTAAAGATCTATAACAAATTGGACGTAGCAGCGCCGGTATACATCTTCCTGACGATAGCCCGTGTTTTTGGTGTTAAGCTATTAGATGACGTCATAGAGCATGCGGATTTCTATGCAGTAAAAAATGCTCCTATTGACAGAGATGTTGTAATGATTCCAGAAGCGTGCATCAAGAACTATAATGATCCCCCTCATACAATCCTCAAGGATGTCCTTGACTCTGTGTGGAATGCATGTGGTAAGCAAAAGTCACTCAATTACACTGAGACTGGACAGTATGAAAATCGGACGCACAAGCAATGCGGGCCTTTTTAGTCAGAGTAAAAATCTGATACGTATAAGCGGCACCGAGTTCGAAAAATAAACTAAAAGACACAGAAACGGAAGAGCAATAAACCGCCGCGGGTGTATATCAAGGAGAGGATATAAAGGTGTGGCATCTCCCCGCCCCACGGCGGCCCTGCACCCCGTCCTTGGTATTTTTTCAATATAAGCGTAGGGAATAAAAAACAGGCTCTTTTAAAAAAAGCAGCGCTTTAACGGCGATATTATACTCGGTTTAGGGCAGGTCGGAAAAAAGAACAGTGATTATTCTGGTCTCGATACTCTCAGCGCTTGGCAAATGGCATACGCCGTGAACTCACTGAGCTCCTTGCGTCGGGGACTGAAGCGACCTGCTTGTTTGCAGGGTTGTAATAAAGCGTATGTTTGCCTAAGAACACTAAGCAGCGGCTCGGGGAGTGCGGCACCACCAACGAAACGTTTGAGGACATCGTGGTGAAGCTCATTGCCTGCTATGAAGAGCATTGCAGATCGCGATAACTGACAGGGGTAATCGACTGCGATTCGGCTAAAACTAGAGGGCCGGGGTCAGGGTCGGGTTCGGATACTATGATCCCGGCCATTGCTGCACCACTATTCTTGTTTCTGAGGTAATCACGCCGTGGTGTTGCGCGCGTACGGAAGCGCGAAATAATATAAGTGTTTTCCACTGCTTGCGCGGAAACGCCTGAATATGAAAGCAGAGTGGCTGCGAGGCTTTGCACGTTAAAAAGGTATACAGTATTGCGCCGGTCAGGAATCCAAGCACGCTACGAGTTCGAAATCAAAGAAAGAAATAACGAGCGTGGAGCTACCGAGCAGTTAAAAGAAACACGCCTTAGTCTCTGTCAGCTAATACTCAAAATCGTCATCCTCGTCTCCATAGTCATCTAGATCAATTTTTTTGTAATACTCTTCCCCTCCCCCACCATGTTCAAACCAGCTGTGAACGTTTCCCTCATCTCCCTCATCAAGGTCATAAGTCGCCGCTTCTATATCTGGATAGACATTGTACGTCACCAGGCAGAGGCCCCTCACTGCGCTGTTCTGGCCTGCCTGATATGAGTAGTCGGGCCTGCCATCTAATCGTGTCTCGCTCTTGAAAACCTCGAGTTGAGCGAGCAGTTCGGGATCGTTCGGGATCTTAATCTGCTTGTAGCTTATAAGCAGCGACAGGTTCTCATAAGCCGACGTCCATCGCTGCTCGGTCATTTCAACGCGTCGTACTGCTGCCCCTCTTCGCGCAAGCGCCTTAAGCATAGCCTCGTCTATTCCTGCTAGGGCCCAAACGGCGGCATTATAGCGCTGGGCCGTCTGAAATGCCCTGTCTATCTGATCCTTCATTGATTCGTATTTGGTGCGCTGAAAATGGACTATAGAACCGTGATCGACGTTGTAGACCACAAGGACGCCGAACTCCTCGAGGCGGGCCGGTATCCATCCTATACGATAGTTGTCCTCGGGATGGATCGCGCCTTCCGCGGTATCGGCGACGATCTCACTGGTTCCGTCATAGAGCGTATCGTGTAGTTTATTAATGGCCTGTGACGTTGCATCTACGCAATCGTCGTTCGCTACGTTCGGAAAGTTCAAGAGCTCATTGAGATAATCCTTCATCCAAGGTTGTTCCTCTGGTGACGGGAGATACACGTTGCGTGCCTGAAAATACGGAGTAATGCTTAGAGCTCGCATCTCTTTCTTCCCAACCGCCGGGATAGGTATTACGCCCGGGATGTCGAGGTTTCGAAGATGGGAACTCAGCCCGGCGCCGATCGACTGAGCTTCTATTATCTTGGCTCTCGCGTCCGGCCACTTGTCGCTCAATGCCCTTATCTGCGCGACAATCTCGTCGAAGTCCCACCTTCCCCTGACCTGATCTAACAGGTATATGCTCGCGCCTTTCCGCCCCCAAACCTGACCGACACAATAGTCCGACTGTAGCGTCTTCGTGCTGGTAGGATCCCACGACTGAATCATCACATCGAAGATTTTGGGCACTTGGCCTCTCTGAGGGTCGGGATCGTAGAACATCAGCCACTCCTCTTTGAACATCGCGGTTGCATCGGATTCAAAGGAACACTCATACTCGCTGCGATAGACGCGCTCTCCCAGCTTGACGCGCTCTTCTGCTAAAAACTCGGGACTCATATGCGGGCAATCATCCGTCGTTACTGTGATGCCGTGCCAGACCGTATCGGGGTTCGTCTCAAAATCCCTCCACTCCTCATAGAAGAAGCCGCGCCTGCCGAACGGGGTCGACAGCAGGATCAGCCGTCCCGTCTGGTGGTGGAGCATGGGGCGGGCCCGCTGGTATAATTCGTCCTTCACTAATGCTGCTTCGTCGATAATTAGGAGGGTGACGTCGTGATAACCAACGATAGTTTCAGTTGATGATGGCAGCGACAAAATGCGCGAGCCATTTTTTAATTCCAAACGATGAGCGGATTCAGCTTTCGGTGAAAGTGACAAATCGGTTTCGAGCAGTTTATAAAAATCGATCGTCTTCTTGAACAACTCCATAGACTGCCGCTCTGATTTCGAGAACATCAGGATAAAGGCATTAGGCATATAGAGCGCGTGGTGGAGGGCTATGACCGCTGTCAAGATGCTCTTTCCTGCCCCGCGGGGACAGTTCATAATAATGCGGGGGTGCGTGCTGAGTAAGAAATCAGCCTGCCATGGGTTGGGATTAAACCCTAATTTGCGAGCGAACTTAACAGGGTTGATCGCTAAGCTTAGGTCTTGAAGCGCTGCGCGTGTTACGTTTATGCTTGAAGCTGAATTTGAATTAGTCGCTGCCACAAGTATCTTCCTCTACAACATCCTCTGCGATGGAGTCTAAAGCCTCAGAAAGCGCTAAACGGGCTTCCGGAAAGGGAGCAAGTTGCTTGACTATGATTTGTTTCAATTTCATGAATTCGGGGTTCATCAGGAGGTTAACCTGCGGGGCTTCGTTGAGCTGGCCTGTAAGTTTTGCCGACAGCTCGAGTTGTTTGATCTCGACCTCGAGCGCCTTGAGTGCCACTCGTTCCTTTCCCTCGCTGAGCGCCTTTTCGAGAATGCGCTGTGTTGTCTGATGCGACTGGGCTAGTTGATGAATGACGTCGATGGCTTGGAGTTCCCTCGCCTCCCTTCGTGCGAGCTCGGCGACGTGCGGCGCAACGCAGAACCGCATGTGGCGGGATACGGTGCTATTATGGCAGCCGACAATGATGGCAGCTCGTGACTGCGTCAATGTGCGATCTGCTATTTGCTGTTCAATTTCAGACCTTCTTGGGTGCAAACAAACCTTACAAGGCATATTGGTGCGTGCTCCTCACAACAAACAGCAGCTCAATTGAAGCGCGACGAACCTGTAAGAACAGTTTCTCAAAGCTACTCATGCCTCACAGACCTCCGCGCTTGGGTTTACGTCCACCAAAACCGCACGCCTAGCGTCCAACCGTAACAGCCGCTGATAACGTCTTGAACTTGGCATTCCTACGTTCGCCGTAAGCTCCCAGAGGCGAGACGGCCCGTTCTTTTTCAGATACGCGAATATTTTTTTTTCGTTTTTATTATCGAATTCCATTTTGCACCTCTGGGTCAAAATTACTCTCAATATTGGGTGGTCTCGAAGCACTATTTAAAGCTGACATAGAGAAAAGGCCGTGTAGGCGTTTTTATAAAAAAACGCTTCGCTCGCTTCGCTCTCCATCGCGCGCATGGCTATCCCTCCAGGAAATGACAGCGAAAAGCAGTATTTAAGGGTTAACAAAACGAAAAACGCGTAGCGCCGTTTGACGGATTCAAAATTGATCTTCTTCTCTTTTATAATAAAGAAAAGATAAAATTAGCCGCGACCGTCCTCGAATCAAAAAGGAAAAACTGAGTCACTGTTTCTTCAATATCGCATCCAATCGTTTTTCGAGCCCGCTTTCTAGTTCTTTAATACCCGTATAAAAAATTACATTGAGGTTTTTGTCGTCGGAATGCAGTGTCGAATCTTTTTTCGCCAATAAAATTACTTCTTCATCCCGACCGAGCCCGTGTGCATACCCTAACTCGTAATACACGTTTGGCCGATCGTAACTGAAGTCAGCGACGAGAGTCCCCCGCCGCTTTACTTGTTTTTCTTTGGATTTCACCGCCACAGTCTATTGCGATTTCGTATGTAACATAATAGTTGCTCTTTATGCGGTGGTGGTGCCTAAAATAGGACCTAATTAACAAAATATTAATTTCATCGGCTTTATAAAAAGAACCAAATATAGTTTATAAATACTTTCTAAGACCACCTTCTTGATTTACGGCCCGGGTTGGCTAGCAGAAACAAACTATACTCTGTGCGATTAGAAAAGTTGCAAACTAGGTCTGTTAAATCATCTCGATTCTTTGCGGTCAGAGGTTAGTGTCTCCCACTAATGCATCTTTGATAGCAAATCACGCAAAAAACCGGCGAATTCGGCTTCACTGAAGCAACTCTCACGAAAAGACGTTAACGCGCCGAGAATTCAAGCCAAGTTCTTTCCAGCTCTTTGCCGAAGAAGCGCCTCTTCGAGCCACCTAAAAACCTCAGGTCCGCGTTGCGGGCCAAAGAGCTCAGCAAACTTATCACTGATGAGTTCGGCGTCGTCAACGGAGCGTAAATAGCAGACAAACCAATACTTCCGGTCCCCAAAGCGGTGGCTGAAAAAGCGGTCCGCGTAGATGAGATCGCTGCAGTAGTACTTGACAAAGCTTCGCCCCGTACAAACGCCGATGTCGTACCCCTTGCTCAGTATTATCGACTTGACGTTGCGCTCTTCCCTCACGTAGTCAAAGCGCTTCACGTAGGTACTACAGTGAAGCACCGCAACGGCGTCCCCGGGAATCACCTTTACGACGCTGAGCGTTCCCTCTGCTGCCGGCCACGTCGCTTCCAGCTGAGCGTAGGCGTCAGAGGGGGCGTAGTAAATGTCGCTGAGATCGGCCGACTGATGGATGCTGTCCTTGAGCAGCTCCTGCACTCCGACCAGTTGAGGCTGTAGACGCTCCCGATTACGCAACGTGATGCGAAACTCAGTTATGCCAGTTTCCGCCATAATCCAAACACCAAAGGGCGCGGCTCGTACTTAAGGGTATGAGAAAAAGAAAAAGGGGACGGGCACAGATCACCTTGCTTGACTGAAGTCCAGCGTTTCGTTCGAACAGTGAGCTCAACAGAGGCCTTGTTTAAAGAGCCACCTCACTGAAACGCAGCTCTCCTTGCAGAGATTCGAAAATCGTCAGCATAGCGGCCGTCGTCGCCGCTAGCTTGTCGCTGCTGATGTGCTCTGAATCAGACTCGCTGAGTCTACGATCACGATGTCGTCTATTTGCTGGATGGCGTCCCGCCTCAGATCACGAATCTCGATTTTTTGCCACGCGCTGTACACCGTCGGGGCGCTTCCTTTCGTCAATTCATAGGCTTTGTACGGCAGGGACAACGGTTTCGTCAAATTCGTCGTTCCAACGTATCCTGCGTTGTTGGCGTTGACGTAGTTTGTCGCTTCGTTAATAGATGCAAAGCGGATGATGGTGCGATTCAAGTTGAGGTCCTCGTTTGACGTCACATTTCTGAACTGCGCTTGTACGCTAACGGCCGAGCCGTTCTGCCACTTCGCAACCCACGAATAGACGGCGGTGTTGTTCCTGAGCTCCTTCTCAAGCGAAACGACGAAACTGTCGAGAAATGTGTCGTGAGTCCCTGCGCTTGACGTCGCTGTTGATGGCGTAGGTGACGTCGTTGTCGGAGATGTGCACCCCGCAACGAGCACGGCGCCGAGCACTACGGCTGCAATCATTGCAGCCACATATCGTGTATTCATCTTTGACCGCTCCTTTCGACAATGGCTTATCCTTACGGATGTGTGAAAAAGAAAGGGAGGAGGAGACCCTCACTCCTCATCAAGTGAGGCGAGGTCCCCCATCGGCAGTCCGAGCTCTTGCGCTTTGAGCACCCGGCGCATAATTTTACCGCTTCTCGTCTTCGGGAGCTTGTCCATAAACTCAATCTCCCGTGGAAACGCGTGCGCCGCCAAGTGCTTTTTGACGAACTGCGCGATGTCCTGCTTGAGGTCCTCAGACGGGACCTGTCCCGCCCGAAGGCTCACGAACGCCTTGATAATCTCGCCACGGACCGCGTCGGGCTTTCCGATAACGCCGGCTTCGGCAACGGCAGGGTGTTCCACGAGCGCGCTTTCCACCTCGAACGGGCCCACGCGTTCGCCTGACGTCTTTATGACGTCGTCCACGCGTCCCATGAACCAAAAGTAGCCATCCTCGTCGCGAAACGCGCTGTCGCCTGTCTTGTACCATCCTTGAATCTCGAAGTAGCTCTTGTACTTCTCCTCGTCTCTCCAGATGCCGCGCATCAGCGCTGGCCACGGCGGCTTGATGACGAGATTGCCCGGCGTATTCGGGGGGAGCTCCTGACCCGAGTCATCGACGATCGACGCCGTAATGCTCGGAAACGGGCGCCCCATTGAGCCTTCCCGTATGGACATGCACGGATAGTTTGCGATGAGTATCTGGCCCGTTTCGGTCATCCACCAGTTATCGTGGATGGGGAGCTTGAAGGCCTTAAGTCCCCAGCGTATCACTTCCGGATTGAGCGGCTCACCGACGCTCGTGATGTAACGCAGGCTTCCGAAATCGAACTTGCTTGCAACGCCGAGTCCGTCCTTCATGAGGAGCCTGAGCGCCGTCGGCGCGGTGTACCAGATCGTCACCTGATACTGATCGATGATGCCGTACCACGTAGCGGAGTCAAACCGGCCGCTGTACGAGACCTGCGACGTGCCGTTCAGCCACGGGCCCCAGCACGCGTACGAGGTGCCGGTGACCCACCCGGGATCTGCCGTGCACCAATAGATGTCGGTCTCCGTGACGTCTTGCACGTACCGCGTCGTGATGTAGTGCCCGATCATCGCGTTGTGGGCGTGTATGACGCCCTTCGCTTTGCCGGTCGTTCCCGACGTGTAGTGCATCATCACGGGGTCTTCGCGGTCCATCCACTCCGTTTGATGCGCAGTCGAGGCGCCCTTCATCTCCTCTTCGAAGCTGATCGTGCGGTCGCCGGTCAGTTCGACACCGTCCGACTTCGCGACGATCACGTACTTGAGCTCAGGGAGGCTGTCGACGACCTCGTCGACGCTCGACGCCTTAAGATCGGGCACGGTGACCAAGACCTTGGCGCCGCTGTCTTCGAGCCGGTCCTTGACAGCCTCTGCCCTGAATCCCCCGAAGAGTGGCCCCCAAACGGAACCGTTCTTGACCGTGCCAATCGCCGCGATGTAGAGCTCGGGGTAGCGCCCCATGTACGTGAAGACACGGTCTCCACGGGCGATACCGAGGCTCTTGAGCACGTTTGCGAATTGGTTCGAGAGGAGCTTCAAATCGAGAAACGTGTACTTGCTCGCGCCGTCAGGGCCGTCGGCGTAGAGGGCGACCTTGTTCTTCCTCCACCCCTCGACGTGCCGGTCGATCGCTTCGTGCGCGACGTTCACCCGGCCCGTCTCATTCCACGTGAACTCCTTTTCGACGTCCTCGAAGCGAAATTCGGCACATGCCTGCTCGTAGTCCGGCATGTTGCCCGGCCAGTGCTTCTCGATGATCTCTCGTTCACCGACGGTCTTTACAGTCCATTCGTAATCCGCGTGGTTTGCCAATGTACTACACCTCTTTCGAAGACCACCTTCAGTCAGCCTCAAAGGCTAGATCGTCTAACTATCGCTATTAATGATGTCCTATGCTCGCGCTGTTTTTACTTATATTTTGTGATGTTGAAAGTAGCCGCTAAAAGAGACAAGCAGCCCGCAGTGTCAGCAAATGGGTGAGAGCTACAGCCGCATAAACGGCTTTGCCGTCAAAAAAGAGAGCTCAAGCGGCTGAACCGGCGAACAGCTTCATTTTACCGTCGTTGAAACGCGACTTTCTGTAAGCGTCTTCGGGAGATCCTTCAAGTCCCCCAGGTTAAGCGTGCTTGTCGTAATAAATGCGACCAGATCAGCGTTGCCTTTCGCCGTGAAGCTCACGTCGACGCTGTACTTTCCGCTAGCCTCAAGCAGGGGGGAGTATGCTGTCCAGTTGTCGGCCCCGGCTTGTTTCACCACAACGTAGAGGTTCTGGTTGCTTAATTTTCCCGCGTACGTTCCGGTAAGGTGCGCGTTGCCTATGCCCACCGTTGAGGGCACGTTGAGCGTTATTGAGGGTTTTTCCGCGTCCGGACGGGGGGTCGCGGTTCTCGGAGAGGGGGTCGGCGAGGGGGTGACCTGAACCTGGAACGTCGTCGTCGCATTCGAAGCGGCGTAATCATAATCACCGGCAAATGAAGCAGTGAGAACGTGCTTCCCGATTGACAGAGCTTGGGTCTGATCCATCGTCATGTTGAACGCCGCGAATCCCCACATGGTTCGCGACGTCTCTCTGGGCACGTTGTCAATTGCCCAACTGATCTCTTTGTCGTCCAAGCCCTGACCACGCGTCATGTTGAGCTGGCACGTGAACGTCGCGTACTCACTGAGGTTTACCGCGGCCGGCGCGGTGACCTTGAGCGTACTGGTGGCAGCGGAGTTCGCGAGCGTAGGACTCTCGTGCGCCTGGTCTAAGCACCCTAAGGTGACCGTTACAAGTAAAATCGAAGCTGCGACGACCAAGAGCTTCAGCATTACATATAATACTCCCATTTCAAGAGATAAAGATTGTGTAAGCTCGGTAGAGCACCATGCTTTATGTAGGTGAACGCAGACTTGTAGTTGGTTGGACGGGCCCGAGCGACCGGTGAACGACGGGTAGTGATAAATGAATATGACACAAACGAAAAGACCTTTTGACGTGTTATCCCGCAATATCGGCAAGAGCGTTTCCGTACGCTTGAAAGGCGCGCAGGTGTTCAAGGGGACGTTTCTGGGTTACGATCCCCACTGGAACATTTCGCTTGCCGAGGCCGAGCAATGCAAAAACCACAGGCGCGTGACGCTCGGCAAACTCATACTGCGCGGCAACAACGTGCTATACGTTTCTGAGTTGGACCACGACTAGCGTCGCGTTTACGGTGCATCGTCGAGAGAGGCTATCACCATGGATCTTACTGACGACGTAATGGGGTTGCTCAACGATCGCGACGCCGTCAAGACGCTCGCGACGATTGCCGATGACGGGACGACAAGCCTAGTGGCCGTCAAAGCCATCCACGCACCTGAGCAAAACGTCATCGTGCTCGCTCAGACCGCGGCAAAACAACTCGATAGTGAGCTTCTGCGCCACATGGACACCGGCAGCTTGGTATCGATCTTATGCGTCTCAGCGCGAGGAGAGCGTGAAGTCGCCTATCAGATAATCTGCAGCGTCAGGGAGTTTCAAACCGCCGGGCCCCTCTACGAGAAGTTCCTCGACGAGTTACGAGCTCGTTACGTCGATCTCGACGGCGTCTGGGTCCTCGACCCGGTCGATATCGTTGATCGGTCTGCCAGTTTCGGTCCCGGAAATCGAGCGATGTAGCAAGCAGCGAGGCGCAGCGCGGCCGGAACGGAGACAACGCACCTGATTAAAAAAAAGAGAGGTGATGGCGTACCCATCACCAGCCGTGCCGCTTAAATCGCGTCGTGGTCTCGCTCGCCCGTTCGAATCCGCACGACCTGTTCGACATTCATTATGAATATCTTGCCGTCGCCTATTTCGCCCGTGTGTGCCGCTTTCGCTATTGTATCGACCACCTTGCTGGCAATACTGTCGGGGACTACGATGTTGATTTCGAGCTTCGGCAGCAGGTCGATCGGGTATTCGCGACCCCGATAGATTTCGGTAACCCCCTTTTGCCGGCCGCGGCCTTTCACTTCCGTGACGGTCAAGCTGGGACAGGCGATATCGTCGAGCGCCTCTTTGATGACATCAAGCTTATTTGGTCTGACTATAGCCATAATTTTCTTCATTTTCCACCTCTGTCAAATCCTTCCCAACGCATACGCGCCCGAAGGCTATACGTGATACGCAGCCTCGTCGTGCAGCGCCTGATCCAAGCCCTGGACCTCTTGCTCCTCGCTCACGCGCAGCCCGATGGTAAGGTCGATCGCTTTCGCGATGATCAACGTGACCACAAAGGAGTACGCGAACGTCGCGGCGACCGCCACGGCCTGTATCCCCAGCTGTGCGGGATTGCCGTACGCAAGACCGGTGCCCGCCGCGTTAATAAAGGGACTCGCGAAGATTCCGGTCGCGAGTGCGCCCCAAATGCCTGAGAACCCGTGCACGCCAAACACATCGAGCGCATCGTCGTAGCCGAGCCGCGGCTTGATGTAGGAAATCGCCGTGTACGACACAAGCGAGGTCACAAAGCCGATCACGATAGCAGCGGGGATGTTGACGAATCCCGCCGCCGGGGTAATCGCGACTAAGCCTGCGACAATGCCTGAGGCCGCGCCCAACATGGTCGCTTTGCCGAATCGCAGGTATTCGATCAGCATCCACGAGAGCATGCCAGCAGCTGCAGAGGTGTTCGTAACGATGAACGCTGAGCCGGCGAGCTGCCCGGCCGCAAGCGCGGATCCTGCGTTGAAACCAAACCAGCCGAACCAAAGCAGTCCGGCACCCATGATGGCATACCCGAGTTGGTGCGGCAGCAGGCTTCGGTCTTTTCGACCTCTGAGCAGCAGGATGAGGGCTAACGCGGCCACACCGCTGTTGATGTGAACGACGGTGCCGCCGGCAAAGTCGAGGGCGCCGAGTTGTGCGAGCCACCCGCCGCCCCACACCCAGTGAGCGACAGGAAGGTAGACAAACGTGGCCCACAGCGGAATAAACAGCATCCACGCGCCAAACTTCATCCGTCCGATAATAGCGCCCGAAATAAGCGCTACGGTGATCGCCGCGAACGTCATTTGGTAGGCCGCGTAAACGCTTGTTGGTATCGACCCAACCAACGTATTCGATTCCACCACATTATGGAAGAAGAAGTCTCCTGGAACGCCGATAAACCCGTGCACGTCAGGGCCAAACACCAAGGGGTATCCATAAGCGAACCAGATGATGCTCACCACAGCGTACGCCGAAAAAGACAGGAAGATGGTATTCAAGACGGTCTCTTTTTTTACGAGCCCCGCATAGAACAAGGCCAATCCAGGAACGGTCATCAACATTACGAGAGCCGTAGACATAAGCATCCAAGCGGTATCTCCCGAACTGAGAACGGCAGTAACCATGTGTTCCTCCGTGTTCGAACAAACAAATCTTGCGTGTGCCAAAAGTAAGAAGTAGGAAGCCTACTTCCGTCACCCAATTATATTAAACTGTATAAAAGCATTTCTATTAGCTCCGGGGGCGGGAGCGTTAAAAAAAGGGGACCCTATCGCTCAGAACGAATTAGGCGGGCCAGAAACGCGCGTCGAATACAGGCCAGACTAGTTTTGTGACACGGTCATCAGCCGCCAAGCGTGCTCACTGACATACGGAATATGCTCGATCGTCTCCAGATCTTCCGCGCCTATCCTGTGCCTCGTATTATAAGCGTAGTCGAAGACGATGTTGTTGAGGTCATTTTCGAGTTCAGCGGCGAGGTGCGCAAGCTGCGGCAGCTCGTACCGCAACGCGGGGGTTAAAGCGACGCGAATTGCCGGCAAGAGTCCTGCATCGTCGACGACCATGATTGAATCGTCGATGCAATAACCGCGCTCAGCGCAAAAAAGCGACGCGTAACTCTTCAGCTCCCCTTCCATGTCCGAAAGGACAGCCTCGAAGAGCGGGTGAAGTCTCTCAATATTCATTAGGCGTGCCTCGATCGTAAATCGTTGTACGTCGTAGCACCGCCACGTATTTAGTTCTGAGCCTATTCTAGCGTAAACAACCGAGGCAAAACCGAGGATAACGCAAGCTCGCACGCGTATGCGTTCGCAAAAAGCGACAATTACAGATCCGTCCTTTACTCCCTCAAACGCGGCTAGTTGGTGCGGTTATTCTCTGTCGAGCCCGCCCGTGTCCGCGCCCACTTGCCGTGCCACCGCACTCAGCCTTTCGAGCAGCAAGATGTAACCGTCACGCATCGCGTCCTGCACGCCTTCCCGTACACCTGCCTTGTTGTACTTGTAGGCGACAAATCTTTGCCAGTCTTGCTCTAAAAGCAGCCGGTCGTCTGAGAGCGATGGTGCCGCAACGACGCTTTCGAACTGTTTGGATTCTTCCATGAATTTTTCTAAGCCCAAAAACTCATCGACGAGCTGATTAAGGTCAACCTCAGGGTTCATCAAGCATGAACCTGTTGCACTTCATATATAACCCTCTGCACAAACCCGGCTCGGAGACAGCGGCCACCCGCATGCAAACGCGCTCCGCGCCATGCGCTGACTTCTCGTCCACCGTCGCGGGGCTTCCATTGGAGCACGACGAAGGAGGTAGGCTCGCTCCTGTGCGGGCTCTGTCGATGTAGACACTGGAGCGCCTTTTTTTTGACATAAGAGCAAAAGATAAGGTTTAAATAGGACCTACCGTCCTTTTACGAGAAATGAATTGTCAAGCATCGACCTTTGAGACCGAGCTCTTTGGGCTTGAACGAGAAGAAGATTTTGAGAATTTCCTTGATATTATCGACCTTAAGAATCCAAACTTTTCCCGGTACGTAAACGAGACGAAGATCGATTGAAGGTCGACGATACGGGATACCCCCCTCATGGCACGTAGGAGCGTGCTTACGTGCTGATCATTCTGTTTTTACGCATTTGCAGACGAACAGAGGCGCCGTTAACGCATCAACCGGGGCGTTCAATGCGCTGCTGGCGCTAGAGCGGTATGGAAGCGTTGACGACGGACTCGTTTGAAACGGTCCCCTCTGGTGCACCAGTCGCCGTAATCATTAGAAAAGAAGTCGCCGTGCTGCTCTTATAGGTCGAGTCGCCGTAAAAATTCACCTGCATCCGGTGCGTTCCAAGACCCAAGTTGGCGGTGTACTCGCCGGTCAAGCTCAGCGTCGTAACGCCGTTTTTCATTTGGCTTCTACCTACCGATGTGCCATCTATAAACCACTCGACGACCTTGCCGTCTAACGCATGCCCACTGATTACCACCGCTTTTACCGATAGCGGCTCACCCAACGCGGTCGATGCTGAACTAAGTGAGATTTCCGACGCTTTCAAACTGCTCGATCCTTGGCCGCTTCCGTTCTGACTGGACGTGTCACCTACGCAGCCGCTGACGAAGCAACCGCACAGCACGATGCAGAGCGCCAATGCAATCGTCTTCCGCACGCTCGGTACGAAGAGCGCGACTGAGATAAAGCTTTCTGTAATGAGAGCCGCTCGTCGCACGCGCGTAAACAATAAGGACCGCCAGACGCCGAAGAAGAGCGCGCTTTGGTCTGCCTCGCCGACCGACATCGACGTGTCTTTTCGGCGCAGCTACCCACCCACTGCACGGGACGGAAAGCGCCGCAGCTCGTGAAACTCCTGTTCTATCGCGCTCGGAACAACGACGCATCGTTTCTCCGCGCCCTCCGGCAAGCCGACAACGATCTCGCCGCTTTCGGACTCGACGAGAACCTCCAAAACGCGCGTTTTGATGGAGAGGCGCGACCAGGCAGGCACGTAGCGTTCAAAGCGATCGAACCCCTTGACGTTTATCAAGACCTTTGGCACGTGCAGCGACCCGTGTCGTGCGAGATCCGCTGCCTCGTCGATCTCGTCTTGGCTGACTTCACCGACGTCGATGTCATCGATCCGCAGTCCGTACTCAATCAGAGCCGCTATCACGAGCAGCTTCGTGAGCTGACGCCTGCTTTCGGCTAGCCGTTTTTGTCTCGTGCCGCGCGTTGTCATATACGTCCTGCATCACTCTCGTCAAGCACATCGGCCTTGATTAAGACGACCCCCATCCCGCGAACTCCTCGCAGTTATCGTGGTTATTGAGTTTAGAAACCAATAAATATTACTCAACCTCTGTGATAAGCGGCATTGACGCTGGGGGTCTGTTATGCGAGAAATTGCGTATTACGAGCATCCGTTGGATTACAAAAGAATTCTTGACGTAAAGAAGACAGCGACGCTTAACAAGTCACTGCGAGAGGGCATGGGATCGCTGAAGCGCGTCCCGGCAAGCTTGGACATGCTCAATTTCCTTCCAGCTCAGTTGTATCACTTTCCCTTAAACGCTGAAGAGTCGGTCAATACCGCCACCACCGTGGGAAGAAGCTCGAAGAAGCCGATCCACCTCGAGACGCCTATTATGATCTCTGGCATGAGTTTTGGCGCCTTGAACCGAGAGCAAAAAATCGCGCTCGCAAAGGCGTCGACGCTCGCAGGTACGGCGACGAACACCGGAGAAGGTGGGATGCTCGATGAAGAACGCGAGCTTGCGAAGTACGTCACGCTGCAATATTCGACCGGCCACTTCGGCGTCTGGAATGAGCGACTCAAAGAAGCCGACATGGTAGAATTTCGGATAAGTCAATCGGCGTACCCTGGCACTGGCAGTCTCGTTCCCGCGAGCAAAGTAACCGAGCTCATCGCCAAGACGCGCGGCATTCCTGTCAACTCCGACGCTCGAAGCCCTGCTCGGCACCCGGACGTCAAGAGCGCTGAAGAGCTCAAGCAGAAGATCGAAACGCTGCGAGACATAACGGAAGGCCGGCCCATCGGAATCAAGTTTGCCGCCGGGCACGTCGAGAAGGACCTCGACGTCATTGTCTACGCGGAGCCTGACTACGTCGTCGTTGACGGGTTTGGAGGAGGCAGCGGTGCGCCCCCGAGTCACATCAGGGATAACTTCGGGCTGCCCATTGTCAACTTTCTACCTCGAGCACACCGGTATCTCGACGAGATAGGATATCGGGCACACGTCGAGCTCATCGCGGCGGGGGGATTGCGCACTTCAGGGGATTTTGCCAAGTGTTTAGCGCTCGGGGCCGACGCAGTCTACATCGCAACGGCCGCGCTCTGGGCAATGTCATGCGAGTACTACCGCATATGTGAGATTAACCAGTGTCCGACGGGAACGACGACGCACGATCCCAACCTTATCAAACGTTTTAACGTCGACAGGGGCGCTCAGAAGCTCGCCAATTTCATTCGCGTATCAACGTCGGAGCTTGCCGATATTTCACGAGCGTTGGGCAAAGATGACGTACACAGGCTGGACACGCACAACCTGGTCGCTCTCACGCGCGAAACAAGCGAACTTTCAGGCGTGACCTATCCAACAGTGACGTAATTCGGTGTCGGCCCGCAAGGAGACGTTGGCATGTTGCGCTGCTGCGCACTCACGCCACGCGGCAGCAACGCCCCTGGTATGAGGTCTTCACACGCTTTAAGCGTCTTTAGCAGCCCTTCGACACGACTTGCCCGCGCGGCCTCAAACGCCACTTAGGCCTTTTCGCGTGAAATCCTTAAGTAGTCAGAGCTGCTTGAGAGATCAGCAGAGCTCAATAGCGATTTACGTGCAGCTTATCAAAATTTGCTCACGCAAACCGTCTTTTTCGTTTGTGGCGAAACCGAAAGGAGTAGTATATGATGGATGAGGTTCCCGCACAAAGCCAATCCGAACGACTGGTAGCCGACGCGATAGTTGAGCAACTTGTAGAATGGGGCGTAACACAGGTCTACGGAATTCCTGGCGAAACGTCACTTGCAATCGTTGACGCAATCAGGAGACGAGGTGACCGCATACGCTTTGTTCTCGTGCGGCACGAAGAGGTCGCCGCCTTTATGGCGTCCGCGTACGCGAAGCTCACCGGTGACTTGGGCGTGTGTCTCACGATAGCCGGACCCGGAGCGACGAATCTGATCACAGGGCTGTACGACGCAAAAATGGATCGTGCCCCGGTTCTTGCCCTGACAGGACAAGTTGCGCTGCAATTCTTAGGATTGGGCTCGTTTCAAGAGATCGATCAACACGCCTTGTTTGAGGCAGTGGCCGATTTCAACGAGGTTATTGACTCGCCGGACCAAGCCACTGAGCTTCTTGCCCTGGCGATGAAACGAGCGATAGTCGGGCGAGGAGTCTCTCATCTCGGCATACCGGCGAATGTGCAAGCGCTTCCTGTTCTCCCCAACGTGAAAATCAAGCCAAGAGAGGGCCGCTTGCCCGATTTGCGACTGATGCCGCATCCTGAACTGATTGACGCCGCAACGCGAGCTATTGATGCCGCGGAAATGCCCGTCTTGGTCGTTGGACACGGCGCCCGAGGACAAAGAGACGCCGTTCTGCTGCTAGCGGAAAAGATCAGTGCCCCGATCGCTACGACGTACAAAGCGAAAGGCATCATTCCCGAAGACCACCGTCTGGCTTTGGGGGTCACGGGCGACATCGGGACCGACCCGGCCAAGCGGATGGTCTTTGGAGCGGATTTGCTGATCACGGTCGGATGTTCGTATTCAGACAAGACGGCCGTGCCTTCGTATGTCCCTCAGGTTCAAATTGATCTCGACCCGATGATGATTGGGAGAAAATTCCCTGTGCAAGTGGGACTCGTCGGAGACGCCGCGATGATACTGCCAGTGCTCAGTGAAAAACTCGCAGACAACCGCAATGACGGCTATCTAGACCAGTTGGCTCGGATCAAGAAACGCTGGGAGCAGAAGAAGGAGCGCGAAATTGCGTCAGACATGCCACCTGTGCGAGGGCCGCAAATCATGCGCGCCTTGCAGGAGCTGGTCGATCGCGACGCCATCATTGCAAATGACGTCGGTGATAATACGCTTTGGTTTGCTCGCAATTTCGTCGCAACCGATCAAGATATTTTGAGTTCGGGATACGTCGCCTCTATGGGGTTTGGACTGCCGGCAGCATTAGCTGCGCAACTCACATTTCCTACGAGACAAGTCGTCTGTACGACTGGCGATGGAGGATTCACGATGGTAATGGGCGATTTTGCCACCGCGGTTGCTAACGAGCTGCCAATCACCGTAGTTGTTCTCGACAACGCCAAGCTTGCAATGATCGAGCACGAGCAAGATGAAGCTGGCGTCCCGCATTTTGCCACCGATTTGCAAAGAATCGACTTTGCGCGTTACGCAGACGCCTGCGGAGGAGAGGGGTTCAGGGTTGAAGAACCCCAAGATCTAAAAGAATCATTGAAAAGTGCTCTCTTCGCGAAAAAATCGACGTTGGTCGACATAGTAACTGATCCCCGACGTCGATGGCCGTAGCCCGTAGAGCGCTGCAACAGAGCGAATTGCCCCTTCTTGTGGAAGCTTAGCTTTTGGCGAACGAGCGTCAGAAAAGTGACTGCTGAAGCATCCTAGACTCTTACGAACGACATGGGGACCGTAATAGCTGACGGCGCACTCCTGCCCACAAACCGGTCTGAGCTAAACAATTGGACAATTAACGGCAGCACCGCTCAGATCATAACGAATTCTGTGTAGGTTCTTTCTCTGTCCCGCCACCTCACCTTGACATCTTTGACAATTGCCGCTCGCGGACCTTCTCGCAGCCTCTCGACAAAAGAAGCGAGATCAGCTTCAGCGCCAGATGCCACAACCTTCACTGTGCCATCAGGCAGGTTCTGTACAAAGCCGGTGACGCCGAAATGGTCGGCATATCGTTTGGTAAAGAGGCGGTAACCCACCGCTTGCACATAACCGAATACAAGAATCTCTGCAGTTTTGTGCATGTAGGTAGGTAATAGACAATTTTAATTAATGCTTTGCCCAATAGTGACCTGCGCGTGTGAGGCTTCGAGATGTCACGAGCCGTCGTTTTGTTGTCAGCAGGCTTAGACTCAGTCGTATCATTCAAACTAGCCTATGACACCTACGATGAGATAATCTGCTTAACGTTTGATTATGCTCAGCAGGCGCACAGCGTAGAAATCGAATATGCTGCCAAAATATGCGCGATGTACCGTGTCAACCATCAAATCATCAAACTACCTTGGTACGCGAGTTTTGTCGGTGCCCTTACCGATCATACTAAACCCCCACAGCTGAGCGACGAGGTGCTCGAAGACCTTGCGGCGGTGCATGAAACGGCAAAAGCTGTTTGGGTGCCTGCGCGCAATGCAGTTTTCCTTTCTGTAGCAGCTGCATTTTGCGAGAATTATGGCTGTAAAACTGTTGTCGTTGGATTTAACAAAGAAGAGGCCAAGACATTCCCAGATAACTCAGCTGATTTCGTAGCTTCCTTCAACCAAGCGTTAAAATATGCTACCCTAAACGAAGTCGAGGTTTTTGCGCCTCTGCTAGAATACGATAAAACTGAAATCGCAGCACTCGGGTTGCGCATCGGAGCGCCCCTTGAATGGTCGTGGTCCTGCTACGCTGCAGAGAGCGCTCCATGTCGCGTATGCGAGTCGTGTCTCCGCAGAAAGCGTGCCTTCAAGGCAATAGGCAAGGAAGACCCCTTGTTGAAACGGCTAAGAAGTCGTTGATCCGGGTCCGGGAAATGGCAGCCAAAGCAAACGTTTACGAGGTGTTTAACTCGATACAGGGAGAAGGGCCCTACGTAGGAACCCGCCAAGTCTTTGTGAGATTTCAGGGATGTCCGCTCACTTGCGTCTATTGTGATTCTAAGAGTGCGAAGCCCTTAGAAAGCGCCCATCAAGTGAAGTGCAATGCTACGCGTTCGCTTCAGAACCCAGTTTCAGCGAAGGATCTCGCAGAACTCGTCGAAAGCTTTTGGACTCCTGCGACGCAACATCTGAGCTTGACCGGCGGGGAACCATTGCTGCACACCAGGTTTATCTTAGAGCTTGCGCGAGAGTTCTGCGGACCCCTGTACCTTGAGACTAATGCGATGTTTTCGCGCGACGCCCAGCAGCTCAAGCACGCCGTGCACATTGCCGCGTGCGACATCAAGCTGCCCGAGCACAGAGCTACCACCACTTACGATTTGTTGCTACGCGAGGAGCTGCGCACCATCGAATGTTTCCATAATTCCCAAGCTTATGTTTTTGCCAAAGTCGTAGTGCTAAAGGAAACGTTGAGCGAGACGATTGAACTTGTGGCGCAACGCTTGGCGGCAATTGACAACAATCTGCTGCTTGTACTCCAGCCTGTCACGCCCATCTTGCCGGCTGTTCCGCCTGATAACGGTCAGCTCTTTCGACTAATGGATGTCGCTGCCGCGTATTTAAATCAGGTGAGAGTTATACCGCAAATGCATAGGTTACTAGGAATTGCGTAAAGCACATGAGCGGTTATGGCAGAGATTACTGGGAATATCCACGTGAAAGAAACGGCGCTACCGAGCTCTCGTCGTCAACGCCTGAGTTCGCTACAGCTGTGCGCGCGTTAGATCGACTCATTGAGAAAGCGCGACGTTTCTATCAATCGGGGGACTTTGAAGAAGTTGTTCTAAATGCGCACCAGATCAAAGAATTGTATCAGCTGTGCCTGCGAGATGAATACAGAAGGCAAGGGCGTTACACTTTCCGCCCGACTTTGCGTGCTCAGATAGAAAGAAATGTAGATTCGTTGGACTACTGGTGGGACGGGGGCATCGTGGCTTTTCAGAAGATCAAGATCGGCCCCGAAATTGCCAAGACGGCCTTGGCGCTCTCAGAGGAGATGCGTGATTATCTGATGAGTTATGTTGCCTACCGCTCAGGCGCTGCGTCACGTGCTTCACAGGTTACTCACGACCGCTCTTTTTACAAAGCCCAATTAGGCAAAAAACCCGTTAGCGCCCCGCGTCCTGCTTATCCAGTCAGCAAAGGCGGATTGAAGATCGATGATAAGGAGCTCTTGTATCTGGGGCGACCGAGTATCGTGGGTTGTACGCTGGAGTACAAGGGAGTTGTGCTTCTTGTGGCAGCCCTTCTCTTCGGGTCTTTTTTTGTGGGCAGCTTTATTGACGTCAGTTTGATCGCAACGGCGCTTAGGGGGGCCGCGGTTTTGCTTTTTCTCTTTGTCGCTGGTCGAACCGGCATTGCCGTCTATTCAGAAAGATACGGAATCACGGCGCGCGATATATACATAGAAAAAGGCCTATTTTTCAAGAGCACAGCGACAATACCGCTATCTCGGGTTGCGAAGCAAACGAAACAACAGAGCTTTTCACGAAGGCTGTTAAAGACGGGAAATCTCGTCATTGAGACTCACAGTGGTCACGTAATGGCATTCAAGGGGATCTATGATCCGGAAGAGGTGTTTGAGCTAGTCGCCGAGTTGCGCGACAGCAAGACGTTTCGTCAAGACTGATCGAACCTCGAAGTCGCCTCAATGAGCTCACGCACCTTCTTAAGACGATACGCGAAGAATCGAAATCCTATCCGCTCAGCGATCGTAAAATGCAGATTGCCACCAGCAGCGTGTGGATGCCCACCTCCATCAAACAGCATTGCGATCTGGTTGCTCACGGGAGCGACGGTTCTTACAGAGAAAATGCCACTAGCTCTCAATACTAGCTCCGTTCTTGACTGATACTGGTCCCTCAGCATCGCAGCGACATCGCTCGAGTAACCGTTGCTGATCGTAACTGCCGTATGATTAAAGAGAGCCGACGTTCGCAACGCATTGCTCATGGCATTGTTCTTCCGAGCCATTTGCACGGTATACATGCCCTCGATCTCGGCATCTGTGAAAATTCCGCGCGACAGCTTTGATGCAATCTTCTCTCGCGACCCGTGATCACTTATCGCAGTCGAGAGCACGTCAGAACGCGGGTCCTTGTTAATCCAAAAATCCCTATCCCTCCCTATTGCTGCGATTTCTCGAGCGATCGGGTCGCTTTTTAGCAGGTCCTCGCACGCGATTTCACAGGCACATAATTCGCGATTGACGCACAAATAGTCGATAGTCCGCGTAACATCCTTGAAAACGTGCCTATCCCAAACGTGATGGTCGCGCCACTCAACACGCCACCCATTACGTTTTAGCCGTGCCGCTGATTCAACTGCACCCTCCCTACCGCCAAGATCGGACAGACATAGCGTGAGGTTCGTTGCTCTTTGGACCTGGGCAAAGAGGTCCAAGTATGAGCTGTAATCTTGAACCGAAGAAAAGATCGTCAGCACATTTCCATATTTCCTTCGAAAAATGGCGTCACAGCAAACCGCATCCAAATCCGTGTGTGTCAAGTGAACGATATCTCCGCTGAATCGGCTCAACGCCCTAAGAACCTCCTTGTCACCTTTTCTGCGCATCTCGCTCACGCTCCGCGCTTTTCGCTATGCCGAGCGTCCTTGGACGCGTCGCACGTAGACCTCGAATCCGCGGCTCCCACCGTTTTATCTGCTGGGGAATACAGCATAACCTCGATTACGCCTCCTGATAAGCGGTTCTGCGAGATGCCGTCTCGCTGACGGTGTGACTTCATATGCTCCTATCGTAACACCTCTTTTTTCCGACACTTGACCCCTTTGTCGTGCTCTCTCAACAGTTTTACACCTGACGCATCTAAATCCCTGCTCACGTCCGAGCGACTTCATGCTCTTGTTGCAGCAAATGGGATTTGCGCTTCTGTATTGATCGCTCAGTTCCACTAGTTGCAGCTTCTCCAAGTGAAGGCAGTTCTCGACGTAGCTGCCCTGAACGATCACCTCATCACCAAAACGTAATTTGCGAACTGTGGCTCTGAATTGTTTCGTCGGCTCGAATGCGGCGCATAACAACGTGCCACCGACGTCTTTCACCCGGACAAACGTGTGTCCGCCAGCTATTGTGTACGGTTGACTGATTACTGTTGCGGTCACGATGTAGGAGCGGCCTTCTTCCAGATCTCGAATTTGAGCGCGCCGGACGTGCGCATCTGTCCCCTGATTAGTTCTGTAAAGCGTTAGATACTCAAATGGTTCTGAAATAATTTTGCTGTGCGCTGAGAGTATTTGATGAGGATCTTCTCCTCTGATCCCATACAATATCGGATCGGAAGAGTGTGGGGCGAATATTATCGCTTTATTTTTTCGATCAACGGTGTCCCACGTATAAGGGTAAGTAGCTAAGTCCGCGCGGCGGACTGAGTCCGCGCTTATATATCGTTTTTCTGTAAAGTTGTCCTCAAAACGATACGCAATAAGCTCATACGTAGACTCCTCGCCAAGAGTAGCACCTATAGCAGCGAGCGCCCCGATCAAGCCTCGACCGTTCTTAAATGATAAGAAATCTAACCCGTACTTTTCGATGAGTTCGGTCGCCTCGCCTATGCATAGCTCTGCGTGCATAGCATCGTTCGCAAAGGACTGGATATCTGGCGGAGTTATTTCATCGTCAAAAAACACTGCCCCTGGGTGCGTACCCTCGTCGTCAAGATGCGCCATTCGTTCAATGTGCTTGCGTACGATATCTAGGACGTCATACGAATGCTTGATGCACATACATATCGAGGCGTTCCCTCTGGTCTTGAATCGTATTGTTGGATTGAGCCGTACTAAGCGAAGCTCAATACTCTCGTTCAGTTCGTGCTCAAGCGCTTTTTTTAACACGGTGCCCAGATACGTCGTGCACATGCCACGCTTTGAATCGGTATCATCAATGCCAATCAGCATGCTGGTGAGGTGCCTCGTTTTTTTTATCGATAGAAGTATATAAGTAGCTTTTTGAACATATAAAGCGAGGTAGAGTAGTCAGTGAGCTGGAACGGCTTGTAAGCGCCTGGGAGAACGACAATAATGCGCCAGGATCTCTTGGTGGATCAAACCACAGAAGTGCTGCATACGGCTGGATTCGTTACATCGAAGAGATGTGATGTTCGTTCCAGATGTTTCGATATTGCCGCCAGAAGGGGTTCAATTCTGCTTTTCCTAAAAATGCTTTCAAATATCGACGGATTAAGCGAAGACACCGCCCTAGAACTAAAGAAGCTGGCCGAGTACTTCTATGCGTCGCCTTTGCTGGTCGGCGAAAAAGCCCGAAATCACGAACTCCAAGCGGGCGCCGTCTATGTACGTTATGGGATCCCTGCCGTTAACGTCGAAACGCTTTCAGACTTCTTCATCGATGAGTTCCCACCACTCATCTATGCCGCTCCCGGAGGACTCTACGTCAGACTAGACGAGCAGGCCCTCTGCGCGGCTCGCACTCGTATGAGTCTTTCTTTGGGAGCAATCGCCTCGCAGCTCGGGGTTTCGCGAAGAAGTATTCGCAAATACGAAGAAGGAATGGATGCTAAGGTGGAAATAGCTGTAAGGCTTGAGGCAGTTCTCGACGCACCGCTTGCTGTGCCGATAAACCTTCTTACGCGACACGCTTTTCACGCAGAAACAGCGAAAGCTGATACGTTGCCACTTATCGAGAAACAGGCCATATCACTGCTCGTTGACTTAGGCTTTACCGTGTTGCCCATGTTTCAAGCCCCGTTTGACATGTTGTCGCAGACAAAGGAAGAGACCCTACTCACTGGAATCAGCAAGAATGCAAGTCTCATGGCAAAACGGGCCGAACTGATGAGCAGCATATCGCGAGTCGTTTCCGCTCACTCACTATACATCACCGACGAAGAACCTAAGTGCCTCCGGATTTTTGACACCGTTATCGTGCGCTTGCAAGAGCTTGAAGACTTGGACAGTTCGACTGAGCTGGTACACCTCGTGCGAGAGCGATCTGAAGAGTAGTCGCGCTTCAGGTTGACCCTTATTTTTGACACAACGCTTTTATAGAACTTTATGCATAGTTAAGCCCGAACCTACACACATTGGGACTATTCATAGTACACGGAGGGAAAAATGGCAGGACAACTGGGTGGACAAATCGGACAACTGGGTGGACAACCCATACTTATTCTTAAGGAAGGCAGTCAGAGGACTAGAGGAAAAGAAGCCCAAGGCATGAACATCACCGCCGCTAAGGCGGTTGCTTCGGCCGTGAGAACAACGCTAGGCCCAAAAGGCATGGACAAGATGTTGGTAGATACGCTAGGCGACGTTGTCATTACCAATGACGGGGTTACGATTTTGAAGGAGATGGATATCGAACACCCTGCAGCGAAAATGATAGTGGAAGTCGCGCGTACTCAAGACGACGAAGTCGGAGATGGGACGACGACGGCCGTTATCATTACTGGCGAACTGCTCCGAAAAGCAGAAAACCTACTGGAACAAGACGTGCACCCCACCGTCATAGCCTCTGGATTCAGACTGGCGGCAGTAAAAGCTCGCGAGATTCTTGATGAGGTTGCAATCGCCGTCGCACCAGATGATGACGAACTTCTGAAAAAAGTCGCAATTACGGCGATGACGGGCAAAGGCGCTGAAGCATCGAAAGAAAAGCTCGCAGGCTTGTGCGTAAAAGCGGTCAAAGCCGTCGTCGAAACTGAAAACGGAAAGAACACTTTTGACATCGACAACATCAAGATTGAAAAGAAAGTCGGGGGAAGCGTTGACTCATCCGAACTCGTCGAGGGCATGATTATAGACAAAGAACGTGTCTCAACTGGCATGCCAAAACGCGTCGAGAAGGCAAAGATTGCTTTGATAAACGGCGCGATCGAGCTTAAGGATACAGAGGTTGACGCCGAAATATCCATTACGTCGCCGGATCAGCTCCAGGCCTTCCTTAGCCAAGAGGAGGAGATGATCAAGGGCATGGTTGACAAGATTAAGAGCAAGGGTGCTACCGTGGTATTCTGCCAGAAAGGGATTGACGACCTAGCCCAGCACTACCTGTCGAAGGCGGGGATTCTCGCAGCAAGGCGCGTGAAAAAGAGCGATATGGAGAAACTCGCGAGAGCTACGAATGCAAAAGTCGCCTCCAGCGTGGACGAACTTGAAAAAGGTGACCTCGGTCACGCAGGACTTGTTGAGGAGCGAAAAGTCAGCGGCGACGAAATGATCTTTGTCGAGAAGTGCGACAATCCGAAAGCAGTATCGATCATGCTTCATGGCGGGACCGAGCATGTCGTGGATGACATAGAAAGAGCAGTCACTGATGCGCTACGAGTAGTCGGCGTCACGATAGAAGATGAGAAGCTTGTGGCTGGCGGCGGTGCAACCGAAATCGAGCTTGCACTCAAACTAAGAGACTATGCTTCTACCGTGGGCGGCCGTGAGCAACTCGCCATTAACGCGTTTGCAGATGCCTTAGAAGTCATTCCAAAGACCCTGGCTGAAAACGCGGGCCTTGATACCATAGATACCCTGGTTGAGCTGAGGTCAAAACACGAGCAAGGCAAGAAGACTGCTGGATTGAACGTCTTCACCGGCGACGCGATCGACATGCTCGAAGCAGGCGTTGTTGAGCCACTTCGGATAAAGACGCAAGCAGTCGGCTCAGCGTCAGAATCCGCCATAATGATTCTGCGAATCGATGACGTTATAGCAGCGAGCAAGCTTTCAGCACCACCAATGCCTGAAGGCGCTGGGGGCATGGGCGGCATGGGCGGCATGGGCGGCATGGGCGGCATGCCACCAATGTAAAGGCGGTGCCTCCCTCCTTCTTTTTTTTAGTAGCCCGGATTTTGGCTGAACTGCGCGTGCTGCGTAGCTTTAAATACTTGCGACGAGAGAAAAAAATATAGGAGTTTGAAATGATTCAAGTCACAGAAATTGCAGCAAAAGAGTTGAAAGACCTCCTCGTAAAAGAAGGCAAGTCCGAGTATGGTTTAAGGATATCATATGGCGGAATGGGCTGCGGCGGACCGCAGTACACAATGTCTCTTGACGAAAATCCCACGACGGGAGAAGACGTAAAAGAGTCAAACGGGGTCAAAATGTTTATGGAAAAGAACGTAGAAGCCGCACTCGATGGCGCCGAAATCGATTTTGTGGACGACCCACTGTTCGGGAAGGGATTTACCATTAAACACCCGAGCCTCACTGGGTGCGGCTCGTGCGGCGGCGGTTGTGGGTAGCTAAACTGAGCCCCATTGGTCTTTTTCTTATTATCTCGCACGGACAAGCGGCAGCGCTTAACGTCGCAGTCGCTTTTTTTCATACAGCTAGTTCACACCGCATAGAACCAGCGCCTCTTTTTCATCAACAGAAAAACTAAAGTTGACGTAGGACTAATCAAAGATCTATATGATAGGCATGATCCTCTGCGGCGGGTATGGCAAGCGACTTAAACCTTATACTGAAGACATACCGAAGCCCCTGATAGATATCACGGACGATTACACTATTCTAGATCGACAGCTCTACGATATGGCTAACAGTGATATCGAGAGCGTCATACTGCTAACCGGTTACTTAAGTGAAAAGATCGAGGAACGCTACGGTGACAGCTATCGTGGCATGAAAATTCAATACTCCGTAGAAGACAAACCATTAGGCACCCTTAATGCAATAAAACTCGGGATCGATTTGCTGAACGATGAAGAGACTGTGTTGATCCGCAACGGAGACGTTGTTTCCGACATCAATCTCAAGAAGATGATGAAAAAGTACGGGTCCAGTGATTTCAAAGCTATGATGTTTGTCACAAAAATGCGCAGCCCCTACGGCATTGTTGAACTGGGAGAGGACCACATACGCTCTTTTAAGGAGAAGCCGCTCCTCGAGTATTACATCAACGGAGGAATCTACCTCCTCGACTCTGATGTCCCGTTCAGCAATTTTGAAACGGGAGAAATCGAGAAAACAGTATTTCCCGTTCTAGCTGACACTAACCAACTTGGATACTACAAGGAAAATACGTTTTGGATGTCGATCGATACAACAAAAGATCTCGAAGAGATAAAGAAAGAATACGCGAACAGGACTGACAAACCGTGGGGGTATGAAAAAGTACTCATCAGCACGGAGAATTATCTCACTAAGGAGATGTATATAAAGGAAGGGTATACGACTTCATATCATTATCACAAAGAAAAGGAAGAATCAATTTACATGCTTGAAGGCTCGTGTTATGTGCAATTTGAGCATAAAAAAGAGGCCTTCGGAAGAAACGATACCATTCATATTCCGAGCGGTGCTTTGCACAAAATTGTTGCCACAGAAAACTCTTTAATGCATAGCGTTTCAACGCCATTTGGTTACGACGACATCGTGCGAGTAGAAGATTATTATCCTGCGCGCTAGTCAAAGGTCATTATTTTTTGCGCGTCTGCGGAATTGCTAACGGAAGGTATATTTGCTGCCCGCCTCGGAATTGGGCGAACTTAAAACGCGGGAGCACACAACTAGTACGTTTATAAGGTTGTCTGCCCATTTTTTTGTATGAAGGTGGGATTCACTGCACTTGCTTTGTTTGACATCTCTTTTGACCAGATCGTACAAAGAGCTTACGCAGACGGTTTTGATGTGGTCGAAGTGCTTTGTGAGGGCCCTTACCTTCCGCGCTACGCTCTAAAAAATATCGCCCAGTTCGAAATCTTATCCCAATATAATGTTGAGCTGACGATTCATTCACCTACGGTAGATCTCAATCCCGCAAGTGTAAACATTGGAATCCGCGAAGAGACCGTTAAACAACTCAACGAGACGGTGGATCTTGCAGCCTCGATAGACGCTTCGACGGTAACGACACACCCAGGTTACGTCAAGAGAATAAGTGAAAGACTAACGATGAGATCACTTGATTTAGCGCTGCACGGCCTTGAAAAGTGGGCACAATACGCCGAAGAAGTTGGAATAGAGCCTGCCATTGAGAATATGCCGCGTAACTCGAAATACTTCTGCACCGATGTGGCGCAACACAAGCTCTTCGTCGAAACGTGCGGGACGTCAGCGACTATTGACGTCGGACACGCACACACGAACAACGCGGTAAGAGAGTTCTTGCAAGCCGATTTTCAAATAGCATACCACCATGTGAGCGATAACGATGGTCAGCGTGATCAGCACCTTCCTATCGGTGAGGGAACGATCGATTGGGACCAGCTTCGAGGGATAAAAAAAGCGATAATTGAAGTAAACGATTATGAAGCAGTGAAGGAAAGTCGTAAACTGCTGACCCATGTTAGCTGAAGCTTTGACTTGAGGACGCTAATCAGACAAAAAATCACAGAACATTCGTCTTGCCGATCCAACGGCTGCATACGAGCTGCTTACCGCAGCACCTGATCACCGCAATGAAGGTGGTGTCGTGTCGTTTCAAGTATGTTGCGCCAGTGTTGCCCTTTCCAAAATATCTTTCCGCATCTGTCGCATTTATGATAGTCAGCGTGCTTCTGAATGAATTTCTCAATATCGACACCCTTTGTACGTAGCTTAGCGATCTCTCGCGATCGAAGGACTTCCGAAACCAAGGCTGAATGAAGCACGCCATTGCAGATACTGCATCGAACAGCTTCGGGTTGTTCGGGGAATACCAAGCGATATTGCTCTCGCACTTGGTTCAATTGATGGAGCACATTTCCGTCGTCAACAAGAAGTGTCGATATACCGTACTTCATGTTTGCTCGCATATGAAGCTGTGCGTCGCGAGTCAGCAACGTCCGCCCCTCAAGTCCTGACAGCTCGAGCATGAAGGTGTCCTCCGCTGCATTTGACATGCCGACAAATGAATTCGCACTTATAGTATCGTACCCCAAAATCCTGAGCCAGGAAGAAAGACTGCCTAGCATGCGATCAGCTAAGAACTTCATAGGTCACCAACATTGCTGTTTGAACTACTTGCCGCCAGCTGAGTTTTTAGACAGATATGCCTCCCACAGAGCTCGTTTTCGCTTGAAGGTTGAGTAGCTCACGCCGAGTTCTTCGGCAAAATCCTTTGAGCTCTTTCTCGCCGTCTTGGGGGTCGAAAGCCACCGCAAGAAGTTGTCGCGATCGAAGTTGATCTTAACGTCACGCTCCGTCAAAAGCCCGAGCAAAACCCGCGCACCTTGAATCTTCCTCTTATCTATACCAACACGTTTTCCTATTTCAGCGTCGCTTGGATAGCCTTCATAAAAAAAATCGGGGTTGCCAGATCCCATAATATCTTGGTACTCACGTTCAATACGAAGCAGCTGCTCTGGAGTGACTAGAATATGACTTCTTTCAAGGAGAGACGTCATCTTTTCTAACTCACCGTGAACTCCGTACTGGGAATCAGGCGCCTGCCCTCGTGACCTTCGCGAGTCTGAATCGAGCGCATTCTTAGGGATCATAATTGGAGGAAATCGGTTCAAGAAACGGTTCTTTGACGGTTCTACTACCAATCCTTCTTTTGCTAGTTGTTGAATTACGCCGATGACACTCTCTGGGTAGATGCCGAGAGATTCACTGTAGCTTACAATGTCATCTATGTGAACGCCTTTCAGCCTGCTGGAAGGACTCAGTGAATTGATTATATGCATAATAGTCTTTCGCGCTTGCATCAACTCTGGACCTTGTATCAGATTCGAAGTACTGCCCAATTAAAAAACCTCGTATCGGCTCTCAAAACGTTCTGAGCTCCTATTACCAACAAACAGTTAGGCGTCGCAAGAATTTATATTTTTTTAGATGTATAAGTAGCTCGAACGGCTGAAATGCCTAACTTAGCCTATAGAGCTTTGCCGCTTTCAGCGCGGCAGCTACTACTATGACAATGACTCAGCCTAACCTTAGCTGCGCAAACGCGACCACAAAGCCACGTAGCCCAATAGAACTCACGAGAACGGCGCAAAAACACCAATTACGAATCGGTGAGAGTAGAATATTAGCTGACCACGAAAGAATCTGTTAAGCACGTATGAGGTGATAATGGGCATCGAAGAGGAAGAGCCAATCGCGAACCAGCTAGCATCGACAAGAAGACGAAACGCTGATCGTCTAGTGGAAAACAACAAGTTTCTAGTGCTATGGCCTGCGGCGCAACGATGCGGATATGATTTATATAGACGGCGCCATTCTAGGCTGATCAACAATCACCATAAGTGTCGCTCACTCCGCCAAATATAGGGATATTTGATGGAAGACGAATTGATGAGAATAGGGGTGTCAATACCCGCGCAACTTCTTTCCGCATTTGATCAAGTCATTAGCAAGAGGGGCTACTCTTCACGATCAGAGGCAATTAGAGACGCAATCAGGGGCTATCTCCTAGATTATGAGTCGTTCAGTCAGACGGAAGGAGAGCAGATTGGCGCAATTACGCTAGTGTATAATCACGAGCAGCGGGGCCTTATTTCTCTTTTAACCGACATCCAACACGAAAACGCAAGGATCATTACGTCGACCATTCACATTCACTTAGATGCTAAGAATTGTCTCGAGATCGACGTTGTTCGCGGAAGCGCAGCAGATATACGGGAGTTTGCTGAAAGAATGATGGTACAAAGCGGGGTTTTTCAAGTGCGGGTGTTTGTTATGCCCTCGCTTAGTCTTAGAAGTGTGGACAAAGGCACGAAGAACCGTGCAAATATTGGTTAACTGAATACGCGTAGCCCGAATCACGAAATAGCAAGCTCAGAAACTTCAAAAAGCGTCTCGAAGACCTTTTGTACTTTCTTGTGTCGACGAAAGCAACTCGACAATCTTTATTAGAGGCGCAGGATAGAATCACTTATCTGAGAAACATTCATCTTATACGTCAAAAGAGGCTTTTCTGCCATGAAATGCCAGCCACAGGCTAAGGCCACCCGCGACTAAACTCAAGCGAAGTAACAATGTCAAACTCTCAACCAGATTCTAACCTCGTTGCAATGGAAGAAACCATCCTTAAAGAATGGGATGATAACGACATTATTACAAAGAGCATAAACGCAAACAAGGGAGCTGAGCTGTTCAGATTTGTAGAAGGGCCGCCGACCGCAAACGGCTCTCCTGGCGTACACCACGTTTATGCTCGAGTCGTAAAAGACCTCTTTCTGCGTTACAAAACCATGCGAGGCTACTATGTCCCCCGCGTGAGCGGATGGGATTGTCACGGGCTTCCAGTTGAGATTTCTGTTGAGAAGGAACTTGAATTTCAGGACAAAGCAGGCATCGAAACCTATGGAGTTGAACAGTTCAACAATGTCTGCCGAAGTTCAGTATTTAGTCACATCGATGAATGGGCAGAAATGACCAAGCGTGTGGGCTTCTTCATTGATCTGACCACGCCGTACACGACGATGGACCTACGCTACATCGAATCGGTGTGGTGGTCCCTTAAACGCCTGTGGGAGCGAGATCTTATCTATGAAGATCATCATGTCGTTCCATATTGTCCGCGCTGCGGCACTGCCTTGAGCACCCACGAAGTAGCTCAAGGTTATGCGACCATAAACGAAGAGGCAGCTTTTGTGAAGTTTCCTCTATCCAACCAAGGCGAAACCTATTTTTTAGCCTGGACAACAACCCCGTGGACTCTGCTTTCGAACGTAGCGCTTGCTGTCAATCCCGACATCCCGTATGTCAAGGTTAAAGTCAGGAACCAGTTTCTCATCTTTGCAAAGGAATTGCTGGAAATGGTATTGCGTGATGAGCCGTGTTTTGAGGTGGTAGCTGAGTTTCAAGGAAAAGAACTCAACGGAATGCGATATCGGTCCCTGTTTGGTGACAGGCAGCTAAGCGTTGTGCTCGCAGATTTCATCAGCACCGCTGAGGGCACGGGCATCGTGCATATCGCTCCGGCTTTCGGAGAAGATGACTTCAACGTAGCAAAGGCCCACGGCCTTCCCCTCGTCCAGCTCGTTAAACCTAACGGACGGTTTGACGATCACATCGCTTTGGTTGGCGGGCTGTTCTTCACGGAAGCTAACGCCGTAATTAGAGAGGACCTAGCCGCCCGGGGCTTGCTATTCAAAAGCGAGATGCACGCACACAGCTACCCGTTCTGTTGGCGCTGCGAGACGCCGCTTATGTACTACGCTCGGAAGGCGTGGTTTATAAGGATGAGCTCTTTGCGTGATGTGCTGACCCGAAACAACGAACTGGTTCAGTGGCATCCGCAAGCGCTGAAACACGGACGCTTCGGTAATTTTATCGAAAATGCACGTGACTGGGCGCTAAGTCGAGAGCGCTACTGGGGAACGCCGCTACCCATTTGGAAGTGTCATAACAACCACGTGGCGTTCGTCGGAAGCATCGATGAGCTGAAGCAGCGAATGGACTCTGAGGCCGTTCTTAGTGATATCCATAAACCCTATATCGATCGCATTGTCTTTCCCTGCGACGAATGCGCAGAAGCGATGCACCGTGTTCCCGACGTAATAGACTGCTGGTACGACTCTGGTTGCGCCCCTTTCGCATCGCTGCACTATCCTTTCGAGCACAGTAACGAGTGCAAGGTGCCGGTGGACTTCATAGCAGAAGGCGTCGATCAGACGCGCGGTTGGTTCTATAGCTTGCACGCAATCGCGAGCGCCGTATTCGGATCGAACGCGTATAACAACGTGATAAGCCTCGGCCACATCGTGGACGAACAGGGTCAAAAGATGTCAAAAAGCAAAGGTAACACGGTTGATCCATGGCAAATTCTGAACAGCGAGGGGGCTGATAGCCTGCGGTGGTATCTTTTCGGCGCTGGCAATCCCGGCACTCCTAAAAAGTTCTATAAGGAAGCAATCGTCGAGTCTCAGCGCAAGACGATCTCCACGCTTTGGAACGTGCTCTCCTTTTTCACGACATATGCCGAGATAGACGAGTACGATGCAGGGTGGGACCTCGCCGACGAGCAGAGAAACATCATCGACCGGTGGCTGCTTTCACGGCTAAACGGACTGGTTTCGAACGTAGTCGCGCATATGGATAGGTACGACTACTACTTAGCGACCGTCGCAATAGACTCATTCATCGAAGAGCTGAGCAACTGGTTTGTTAGAACATCAAGGAGGCGATTCTGGAAGAATGAACAGGACTTAGACAAAGTCTCCGCTTACGTCTCTCTTTTCGAGACTTTGTGGACATTAAGCAAACTGATCGCCCCCTTTACGCCATTTATCTCCGAGCATTTGTACAAAACTCTTTCTCGCTATGCTCAAGGGGCCAAAGAAAGCGTTCACCTAGAGTCTTATCCCGATTCCAAAGCCGACCGCTTGATTCCTGAAACCGAACAAGAGATGGACTATGCCAAGCGAATCGTCGAAGCAGGAAGGGCTGCGCGATCGTCAGCTCACATCAAAACACGACAGCCGCTCAGAGAAATGGTCTGCATCGGACCTGAGCTCAAGAGCGATGAGCTTAAGGCGATTGTCAAGAATGAGCTCAACTTAAAGGCTGTCAATTTTGAAACAGACGAAGAGCGTCTCATCGATTACGACGTTGGACTTAATTTCGCCAAAGTCGGGCCGAAATATAAGGATTTGGTCCCCAAAATCAAACAGGTTCTCAGCAGCTTAGCGCCTCGTGAGGTGCTTGAAAAACTGGATAGTGGCATCGACTTAGAGGTCGCCAAAACAACAATCAGTTTGTCAAAGGAAGATTTAACAATCTCGAAAAAAACAAAGCCGGGTCTAATAAAAAGTGAGGACCGGGGCCTTAGCGTCTTTTTAGACACCGAATTGACCGTCGAACTCGGCCGAGAATTGCTCGTTCGAGAGATTGTCAGGAGAATACAAGTCATGCGTAAGGAGCTGGATTTGGCGTACACCGCACGAATCAAAGTCGGTTACCGGTGCTCGGCCGAAGTTTCACAGGCGATTCAAGCATTTGAATCTTATGTCAAAGATGAGACGCTTTCAATATCCGTTGTAGAGGGGGAAGTTACAAACGCTCGACTTAGCAAAGAGTGGATGATCGACGGCTATCCAGTCGCGATTTCACTGGCAGAATAGCACATGGACCTGAAAGAGTGGGGCCCTATCTACCGACAGATAGTGCGTGATTTCGGATTTGACAGCGCTAAGGATGAGCGTTCCGCGCGCATCTTGTCCCGCTTGTTGACCTTGAAAGGAAGCTTCGAATCGACACAAAGAAACCTCCGCCACCTCATCAATGGTCGCGAAGTTCTCGTTTGCGGCAAAGCGCCGACCTTGATTCGCGATATTAAGAGCGGCAAAATTGAGGCTCGCGAGACGATCATTGCGGCCGATGGTGCCACCTCCGTGCTGCTGGCGCAGGGGGTCATTCCCCACATAATCGTATCCGATCTAGACGGGAGTATCAACGATCTAAAGCTCGCAAATGCGATGTGCGCGATCATGGTGATTCACGCGCACGGAGACAACATCGACGCCATTGAGGCACATGTCCCATCACTAAGCACCGTGCTTGGTACGACGCAGGCGCGGCCACTGACAAACGTGCTCAACATCGGCGGTTTTACTGATGGAGACAGAGCGGTCTTTTTGGCGAAAGAGTACGGCGCCCGCACGGTCAGCGCGATCGGATTTGATTTTTCCGATAGCAGCGTTAGCCCCACAAAGAAGAAGAAGCTACAGTGGGCAAAACAGCTGCTCGAGGAAGCGGATGTGAACTTTAAATGAGCTTATCGATCGCTCTTGCCGGTAAGCCCAATACTGGCAAATCAACCTTTTTCAAAGCTGCAACACTTATGAACGTCGAGATAGCAAACTATCCTTTTACAACCATCAGCGCTAATCGAGGCACGTCGCATGTGCGCGTGCCGTGTCCATGCACACAGCTTGAAGCCCGGTGCGGCCACTGCGTGGGCGGGGTGCGATTTGTCCCCATCGAGCTCGTTGACGTCGCGGGCTTGGTTCCAGAGGCTCACAAGGGACGTGGACTCGGCAATGCTTTCCTTGACAACCTCCGCCAGTCAGAGGCGATCATAAACGTGATTGACGCATCAGGTGGCACTGACATAGAGGGCAACGTGCTCGGCGCGCCCTCGCACGATCCGTTGGAGGACATTGCCTTACTCGAAAGCGAGATCTCGTTGTGGATTGCTGGCATCATCAAAAAGAACTGGCAAAGACTCGCGAAGAAAGCGCAGCTCGAGCACAACATTGCGCACGTGATCGCGACCCAGCTAGCAGGACTCAACATAGAGGAGTACCAAATCAAAAATGCCGTGTTGAAGCTCGGGCTTTTCGACAAGTCGCCAGAGAGCTGGGAACACGCGGATATAGTAAACTTGTCGCAACAAGTGAGAATGATCGCAAAACCCATGGTGGTAGCAGCAAACAAAAAAGACGTCGCTTCGTCGCACAACATTGCGCGGATCGTGGACGTGTGCAAAGACGCCGTGGCAACAAGCGGCGAGGCTGAACTTGCGCTTCGACTTGCTCAGCAGAAGGGACTCGTAGTTTATGTCCCGGGTGACACTCATTTCACGGTAGTCGCATCGCTAAATGAGCAACAAACAACAGCTCTTGAGCGCTTGCAGAAGTTCATTGAAAGGGAGGGCACGGGGGTTCAAAAGTGCCTGAACACGACGGTGTTCGACCTGCTCAGATACATCGTCGTGTATCCAGTCGAAGACGAACACCGATGGTCGGACAAGCAAGGAAGAGTCTTGCCAGACGCATTCTTAATCAAAGAAGGGCAGACTGCCAAAGATCTCGCCTTTAAAGTTCATTCTGATATCGGACGCGGTTTTATATACGCTATAGACGCACGCACGAAAAAGCGGCTTGGCGAGCATCACGAATTGGAAAACGGCGATATAATCAAAATAGTCGCGACTTCGCGCCCCAAGTAGGAAAGATATATGTTCTATGATCTTCTTTTGTAATCAGCACCCCATAGGGCGCGCAACACGTATCCTTAGGAATGTAGCATAAATGCTGAACCGCCCACAAGAGGATAACAAATGAAATCGATGTATGGATTCATACGGGATGCCTGGAAAACGCCCGAACGCAGTTACGTCAAAAGCCTCATGTGGCAGCGACTGCAAACGTGGCGGCGCGAACCGTCAGTTGTTCGCATCGAACGGCCAACGCGACTTGATCGAGCAAGAAATCTAGGATATAAAGCGAAACAAGGCGTTATTACCGCTCGAGTTAGAACATGGCGCGGGGGTAGAAGGAAACAGCGCCCACGCGGAGGCCGCAGGACAAAGCATCTCGGAGTGAATAGGCTGACCGCTCGAAAAAGCTCGCAGCGCATTGCAGAGGAACGTGCTTCGCGTAAATTCCCAAACTTAGAGGTGTTAAACTCTTACTGGGTAGGACAAGACGGGAAATCGAAGTGGTATGAAATCATACTTGTTGATCCAAACCACCCCCGCATCCTTAGCGACCGAAGTTTTAGCTGGACGGCGTCTTCACGGGGGCGCGCTTTGAGGGGCAAAACTAGTGCAGGTCGAAAAGGCCGCGGTCTAGGGAAAAAAGGTCGAGGCGCCGAAAAAACGGTGCCTTCTCTTAGCGCTCACGGACGAAGAGGAACGTAAGCCTCTTCCTACGCGTTGATCTGCTTCTTATCGTGAATGGCAAAGACTCACCGCGTCCGGCGAAAAAAAGCAATACACAGCATAGCCGTAAACGTTTTTGTCCATGCCACTGAAGACGAGAGCAAGGTCCTTGCAGCGTTCCGCTTGATCGTGCCAGAAAACGTACGAATCGACCGCCGACCAGTCACAGGTCACTTCGGAAACGCTATAGTCATTCTTAAAGCACGAACAGGACAAGCTCAAGCGATACGCCAAGTGATTGACGCGATTAGGAATAAGCTCCCCAAACGTGACTTAATACAGTTACGAGGGCAAATTCCTCAACATCTCAGCGAAAGATGTACACTCGTTGTGAAATTCGACAAACAGGCAGCTGCACGTGGGGTCCTAGAGCTAGGGAAAGATGACCCAATCGTTGTTCGAGCAAAGATAGCGGCATATCCAGCTCGTCTAGAGACAGCGGCCGAGATTGCTCGCGATGTCTTGAACAATGCATGCATATGTTGATATAGGCGTTCACGCCTTCCCCGAAGGGGCAGATACGCCAAAACGGCTCAACCTCGCAGCTTACCGTCTCGGCTTTTCTCAAATCGTAGTAACAGCCCATTCGCCGTATTGGTCTCAATTTCCAGATTTGAGTTTGCCTTTAGGAGTAGAGATTGTCGCGGCTACCGTTCGCGATTTACGCAAGAAAATTGCATACTTTAGGGATATATCGACAATCGTAAGCGTGCACGGTGGAGATGAGCGAATTAACAGGGCAGCGTGCAAGGACGATCGAGTCGATGTTCTAATGCACCCCGAAAGGGGGAAATACAGCGGCATAAACCAAGTAACGGCAAAACTCGCCGAGAAAAACGAGGTCGCGCTAGGGTTGAGCTTAGATTATTTTTGGAAAACAGAAGAACTGCAGAGATCTCGCTTGCTCGCGTTCCAGCGCAGAAACGTCTCATTGTGCCAGAAGTTTGGAGTGCAGGTTATCATTACAAGCGATGCCTATTCACACTTAGACCTACGAGCTCCCCGTCAACTTAAAGCGCTTGCAGGGCTTTTGCTTATGACTGATCGGGAAGCCGAAATCGCCTTGTCTACTGCACCGCTGCGCATTATAAAACGCAGAGGGCAGAAAAAAGAGGCGAGCATATGAAGCCACTTTCACCTACTTTGCGAGACACCTATCGCTACGTTGCCTTCAGGCTGAGCTTTGAAGATCCGATAAGAGCCCGGGATCTGCAAACAGAGATAGCCAGAACCGCAAAAAGCCTTTTTGGAGATGTTGGCGTGAGCAAGCTGAGCGTCAGAGTCGTCGCGTTTGACGGGACAAAAGGACTTGTACGATGTGACTTCCGACACGTTCCAGAAGTACAAGCGGTATTAGCTAGTATAGGCAAAATCAAGAACAATCGGGTATGCGTGACGACTATAGGCACTTCAGGAACGATAAAGGCTGCTATAGAAAAGTATTTACAAATTGAAGAGAAAATACGACGCATTATATCTTCTTATGTGACAGTGCCCATATCCGGGAAAGCAGTGAGGATATGCGACAAGGAAATTGATATAATTCCAGAAGATAGAGAGACTATTGATCGCGCTGATGTCCAATTCATCGGCATCACGATCGACGACAACGAGAGGCTAATATAATGCAGATGGCACCACAAATGGGGTACGATAGGGCAATCACCGTGTTTTCACCGGACGGTAGGCTATTTCAAGTAGAGTATGCGCGCGAAGCTGTGAAACGGGGTACCACGTCTGTCGGTATAAAAGCAAAGGATGGCGTGGTCCTGCTCGTGGATAAACGTATCTCAAGTCGGCTTCTAGAGCCCCAATCCACCGAGAAGATCTTCCAGATAGACGATCATATTGGCGCCGTGACTTCCGGCCTTGTGGCTGATGCTCGAGCATTGGTCGACCGTGCCCGTGTCGACGCGCAGATAAATCGTGTTGTGTATAATGAACCCATTGGCATTGAAACACTAGCGAAAAAGATTGCTGACCATAAACAAACGTTCACGCAGTACGGCGGCGTTAGGCCCTATGGGACCGCATTGCTTATAGGCGGTATCGATGATTCGGGCCCGCGCCTTTTTGAAACCGATCCGAGTGGCGCCCTTTTAATGGTAAAGGCCACGGGAATCGGCTCGGGGAGAAATGCCGTTATGGAGTTTCTCGAAGAGAAGTATGACGAAAACGCCGATATTGACAACGCCATAAGACTCGGGCTTGAAGCGCTCTACAAGGCAACCGAAGGCAAGATTACAGTCGACACCATCGAAATTGCTGCTATATATGCGAAAGATAACCGTTTTAAAAAGCTAGGCACGGATGAGCTCAAAGCGTATGTGAAGAGCGTACTCGATTCGATGCCTAAAGAGTGATGGTTTCAGATTTTTTCACGCCTGCATAAACGAACGGCACTGAGAGGAGCACGCAGATGGTATCTCTCGATAACGCAGTTGTCGCTCGATTCGCAAGAGGCGGCGAACACTTTGAAGTGCTTGCTGACCCCGAAAATGCTTTATCATTGCGAGAAGGTCGTGATATTGACATGGATGCTGTTCTAGCGATTGAAGAGATCTTCAAGGACGCGTCAAAAGGGGAAAAAGCGTCTGATGAAGGCCTCAAAAACGTGTTTGGCACAACAGACCCCGCAGCCATTGCAAAACGCATAATTAGAGAGGGGGACCTTCATCTCACCGCGCAGCAGAGGCGCAATATTCAAGAGCACAAGCGAAAGCAGCTAGTCGCTACCATCGCTGCTAATGCTATAAATCCCCAAACAGGCCTGCCTCATCCACCCCAGCGCATAGAAAAGGCGCTTGAAGAAGCAAAAGTGAACGTCGATCCTTTTAAGAGCGTCGACGAACAAGTCAATATCGCGTTAAAAGCAATCCGACCTCTTATACCTATCAGATTTGAGGAAGTAGACATCGCTGTCAAGGTACCGACGCCCTACGCTGCAAAATCACAGGGCGCCATTCAGCGCTTTGGCAAGATCGTTAGACAGGAGTGGCAACAGGACGGCTCTTGGATCGGCGTGGTCCGGTTTCCTGCAGGACTGCAAAACGATTTCTATGAGCTCGTGAATCGATTATCAAGAGGGGAAGCCGAGACGCGAATCATTACCCGGGAAGGACAAAAATGAGGAAACAAGAAAAAATCGACAAGACGATCGTCGTGCCCGGAGACCTACTATCTGATGACGCAGCCAAAGCTGCAGAAGGGACCTACACCGAAAATGGGAAAGTTTACTCATTAATATACGGGCTTGCTGATGAAAGGGAAAAGATACGCGTAATTCCTCTTTCTGGAAAGTACCTCCCAACGATTGGCGACGTAGTCATTGGAATGGTATCAGACATCAGCTTCTCAAATTGGAAAGTCGACATCAACTCACCATACGAAGCGCTCATGCATATATCAGAGTACCCGCGCCGCATTGAATCGAGCGAAATGGCGAAGATTATGCGCGTAGGCGACCTCGCGATCTTTAAGGTAGTAGATGTGGATCGGTCAATGAAGATAGAGCTCGCGCCCCGAGAGGGCCAATTGCGTGTACTGCAAAGTGGCAGGGTCGTCGAGGTGTCATATACAAAAGTCCCGCGGGTTATCGGACGGGCCGGATCAATGATAAGCTTGCTCAAGGATAAACTCGACGTCAACATCTTCGTCGGAAAAAACGGCCGGATTTGGATCAATGGAAAAGCGGCGGATGAAGAGCTTGCTGTCAAAGTGATTAAACGGATCGAGCAAGAGGCCCATACGTCCGGACTTACAGACAGGATAACCAAGTATCTAGAGGAAGAAAAGCATGGAGTTTATGAAAAACGGTAAGAGGATAGACGATCGTCTTCCCAACGAGTTACGTCCAATCAAATTTGAAGTCGGCGTGCTCAAACGGGCTGATGGCTCGTGTTATGTCGAACACGGTGGGAACAAGGTGATTGCCGCCGTCTACGGGCCGAGAGCAGTGCACCCTCGGCACTTACAGGAAGCGAACCGCGCAATCATTAGGTACCGCTACAACATGGCGTCTTTTTCCGTAGAGGAACGAAAACGACCAGGTCCAGACCGAAGGAGTATAGAAATCTCAAAAGTGAGCAGAGAAGCGATTGATCCCGTCATCATCAAAGAGTTCTATCCGAGGTCAACTATTGATATATTCGTGGAGATTCTTCAGGCAGATGCTGGCACTCGATCAGCCGGGATAAATGCGGCATCCGTCGCGTTGGCCGACGCCGGAGTGCCGATGCGTGGTCTTATATCCTCGTGCGCTGTGGGCAAAGTAGATGAAACCGTCGTGCTCGATCTCGTGAAGGAGGAGGACAATTACGGTCAAGCAGACATGCCAGTCGCTATGGACGTGCGGACAGGGGAAGTCACGCTTCTCCAAATGGATGGGCATCTAACATTGGACGAGTTTGAGCAAGCGTTAGAACTTGGGAAGACCGGTTGCGCGAGCATAGCTGAAATGCAGAGAGAAGCCCTAATTCAGAAATATCGAGGAGAAGAACATGAATGACGTCATTGCGGAGATAAGAAAAGATTACATTTACGGGCTTGCCAAGCGAAGTGAGAGAGCAGACGGACGGGCGTTCGATGAGTATCGTCCAATACAGGTCGAGGTTGGATTAATAGACAAAGCTGAAGGGTCCGCGAGAGTCAAGATAGGCGACACGCAGGTTCTCGTCGGCGTAAAGCTACAACCTGGAGAGCCTTTTGCGGACGCGCCTGATACGGGTGTGATAATAACCAACGTTGAGCTCGTCCCACTAGCCTCTCCGTCCTTTGAACCTGGTCCGCCCGATGAAAATGCGATAGAGCTTGCGCGTGTGGTGGATCGCGGCGTCCGTGAATCGGGCGCTATTGACCTGTCTCAACTAACCTTGCCTGACGGTAAGGTATGGCTCATTTTCATCGACGTGCATGTCCTAGACCACGATGGAAATCTTATGGACGCCGCTGCCTTGGGCGCGCTCGCGGCGCTCGTAAACGCAAAAATGCCGTCTGAGCGATATGGCTACGGGCCTGATGCAGCGCTTCCAATCAAAGAATCTCCGATCGCCGTGACCGCTGTTGACCTAGATGGCGAGATCATGCTCGATCCATCATTGGATGAAGAAACTATCGCATCCTCAAGGATCACAGTCATCTCCGGCTTGCAGGGTACTTTGGCCGGAATGCAAAAAAGCGGGACCGGTACGCTTTCGGCAGAAGAGATCGGGCGCATCGTGAAGCTCGCGAGCAGCAAAGCGATGCAGATCAGAGACGATCTTTTTGGTGGTTCCACGAATGGTTAAGAAGAGCGCGCGCAAGAAGGGAAGAAAGACTCGTTCTGCGGGCCGCTTCGGCCCGCGATATGGTCGTAAGATCCGCAAGCGAATTGCCGACGTTGAATCGGCGATGAACCAAGCGCACAAATGCCCAGCGTGCGGCCGGAAGGCGGTATCACGAAAGGGGACTGGTATATGGACGTGCGCAAAGTGCCATACGACGTTTGCCGGCGGCGCGTACATGCCCGAAACCTCTGTGGGAAAGACCGTTGCACGTTCGATTCGTCGTGCGAGCGAGGAACAAGAACAGCTTTTAACAGGATCCGTGAGGTGATTTCACGGTTTACAAATGTATTCGCTGTAAGCACGAGGTCGAAGTAGAATCTGAGTACGGCGGCATCAGATGTCCCTATTGCGGCCATCGCATATTGATAAAGGAGCGGCCCACGATCATCAAAAAGGTGAAGGTGCTGTAGGAAAAGTGCCCGTGCGGGCCTCGCAACAGATCATCGCACGTAAGAAATGAGCAGCACTATGAATAACACACCGAATCAGAAAGCGCTGAGCTCTACGTACCTCATAGATGCCCGCAACGTCGACTATCTGTACCGATCGATCTCTCCCGAGCTAGAAACCATTGCCATAGCCGGAGCACGATCGTCAGTCAGAATCCACAAGACCGCCAAGAAGCTAGTTATAAACATCAAAGCTTCTGATATTACCTCGTGCCGGGCCGCAACGAATTCTTGGCTCAGATTAGCGCTCATTGCTATTGATGTGGATGAACTCGTTGCCGATACGTTAGAGGAGTGTACCCAACAATTTCGTCTTGCGTCGATTGACGCATGATACTTAGAGGAGAATGCTTAAATGAGTGCCGAACTGCCACCGCAAATACAAAATCAAGTTGCGCAGCTGCAGCAACTTCAACAGCAAGCACAGGCGCTTGCTGTTCAACGAAGTCAGCTCGAGCTCGCGTTGAACGAGGCTAAACAAACCCTAGCTGAGCTCGACAAGCTCGACGAAAAAGCAGTTATCTTCAAGACCGTCGGAACGATCCTCGTTCGCTCAAACAAGGACCAGGTTAACAGCGAGCTAACGGAAAAAAAAGAGACGTACGAAGTGCGTTTGAAGAGCCTTGAAAGGCAGGAAGAGCGCGTCCAAACGCGTTTCCAGCAACTGCAACAGCAGCTCCAAAAGGCGCTCGGCGGTGGAACCGCTCCACAGGGCGCGTGATCCCTTAATTTTTCGCCTGGGAGAGGTTTACGTTACGTCGGCTTTGAGTAGACTTGCTCCTCTTTTGGCACAAACTTGTCTGTGCTAGGGACTCTAGCGGCAGCCGCCTCGCTTAATATCACAACGACGTCCGCCAGATTCTTCAGTGCAGTTGAAAATCCAGGCTCTGCCCCGAAGATTATGGTCTCTTTGCCATGCTCCATCGCTTTTGATAGCACCGGCTTAAAATCAGCATCCCGGGTAACTATCGCGATAATATCGATATTAGGATTAAAAATGAGCTCAGTAGCTTCTACTGCAAGTCGAACGTCAACGTCGCTTGAACTGACTACTGGTTCAAATCCCTGATTCTCGATTGCTTCTACAAGCTTCTCTGACGCATACTGATTGAGGTAAACTCTACCTACCTTGATGTCACCAAATTCCTTCAAGGTGTTTCGTATTTCCTCAAGGTCAATTTGAAATTCCTTGCGAAGCATATTGGGCCCATCAACCAGAAGTCCAATGCCCTTACGGGCTCTTTCTCGCCGGCTGATTATCGTCCTAATCTTGAATCGATCTTTGATATGTGGAATATGTGGAGGCATAAGGACAAAAACTCCTGCTATCACAAAAATTGCCAACTAATGGACAAGATTAATTTGGGCGGTGTGTTATATATCTTTTTCTTTGTACGTGCAAAATGAGCGTTTTACGCAAGATTAAAAGCCCTGTGAGTGCTCTCCACGAGGATAGACGCCGTATCTTCAACGGTCATCTCCCATATCCGCGATATTGCGACAACAGCATCGCCGACAAAGGCAGGTTCGTTCCGACCACGACGAGCGGCTTGATACGGGCTATCGGTCTCAACTATGATAGCTTCTGGCGGAGCGCCCTCAACAAGCTTCCGGTGGTGCGGCGATTGGCACACTCGAGTTGGAATTGAAATATAATGTCCGCAGTCCGCAATGGCGTTGAGCAACTCGGCGCTGCCCCCATAACAGTGGTATACTGCCTGGTCAACTCTATGTACGAGCTTAAAAACGCGTTCTTCGGCATCGCGGCTGTGAATCACAAGTGGTAAGTTGAGCTCCTGGCTAAGTCGAATGAAGCCGCGAAACGCATCCTCTTGCTCCATCCGTTGACGTTCCTCCTTAGCGTGATAAAAGTCCAATCCGACTTCACCAATCGCGATCGCAGAATCTGCGTTTTGTCGAATGAACTCGTCGACGAGTGTTTTTTCGTCTAAGTGAAGTGGGCTCAGCCCATAAGCTGCGTACACGTTCTCATACTGAAGCAAGTCTTGGGTTGCGTAGTTCGATCTGAGGCTAGTGCCCGAATTGATCAGCGCTATTCGTGCGTCGAACGCTCTATTAATGACTGACTGACGATCCCGGTCAAACGCGGGCATATCGACGTGGCAGTGAGTATCCAAAAGATGCCATCGCAATACTATGCACCGTCTCTTGCCTTAAGTCGATTTATCGCGCTGATCATTGCCTCAACGGAGGCAATCACAATGTCGCCTCGGGCGGCCCGCGCCGTTACGAAGTTGCCGCGTGAGTCTTCGACGCCTATGATGACGTCAGCAAGGGCATCGGTCCCCCCACTAATAGCGTCTATCCGAAACGTTCTTAACTGCACGTCGGTCCCCCCAAGAATGTCGTGCACTGCGTTGATAGCAGCGTCGACCGGGCCGACACCCACCCGGGCCCCGATTTTGGTTTTCCCCTCAACAAGCGCTTTCACCGTGGCGGTTGGCGTGACGCGATTGCCCGTCATAACCGACAGCTCTTCGAGCAAGATTGTGGGCTTCAACACCTCATTTGTCACGGCTTCTGTTATAGCGTACAGGTCGACGTCGGTAACACGTCGGCCTTTGTCGCCAATTTCCTTAACGCGGCCCATTATGCGAGTGAGCTCTTCTTCGTTGACGTCAAAGTGGGCATCTTTAAGCATCTGGCGCACTGCGTGCTTGCCAGCGTGCTTGCCTGCTACGAGTCGGCGACGCTGACCTACCATTTCGGGCGTCATGATCCCCGGCTCAAACGTATCCGCGCGCTCAATTACTCCACGCGAATGAATCCCGGATTCGTGCGAGAAGGCGTTTTCACCAACAATTGGCATCGTGGAGGGTATATTTATTCTAGTGAATCGTTCGACTAGTCGTGACGTCTCGAGAAGGTACTGCGTGTTGATGTTCAGCTTCGCTCCAAAGATGCTCGACAGGCTCATCGCTGTTTGGGCGAGGTCAGCGTTGCCCGCCCTCTCACCGATGCCATTAATCGTCACTTGGACTTGATTAGCGCCTGCTTCGATTGCTGACAAGCTGTTCGCCACCGCCAGGCCAAAATCGTTATGGCAGTGCACGTCGATGGGGACTTTCACGACCTCCCTAATCTCCTTAACAAAGTTGTACATCCTCGAGGGGGCCATGACGCCCACTGTATCAGGTATGTTGATGATGTCAGCTCCCGCAGATTCCACGCCTCGGCACACGTGTAGAAGGAACTCCATTTCAGTTCGAGTGGCATCCATTGCAGAAAAGAGGCACTTCGTTCCGTGATCTTTGACATATTCGACTGCGTCAACCGACAGGTCGTAGACTTCCTGTCTCGTCTTTTTCATTGAATATTCTAACTGCACGTCTGACGTTGAGGCGAAAACGTGAATAAGCCCAACACCGGCGTCCAGGCACGCATCAATATCCGGTTTTACGACGCGCGCGAGACCGCATGTGGTCGTTCGCAGATCCGCGTCTACGATGCTTTTAACTGCGCTGTACTCCCCTTTTGAAGAAATGGGAAATCCAGCCTCTATGACATCGACGCCTAGCTTATCGAGGGCTTTGGCGATGACGAGCTTCTGTCCCTCAGTGAGCGAGACGTTCGGCGTTTGCTCTCCGTCACGTAGCGTTGTGTCAAAAAAAGTGATTATTTCTCTATTCATTCTCGAATTGACGAAGACGGCAACCTCTCAAATGCATGCGCGTTCTCACAGACATTATTGTCGAGCTACCTATAAAACGCTTTCTTCGGGGGGTTACGCGCATTTCGCGTTAGCGGCTTGCTTATCCTCTGCCCACAACCAATAGGGCTTCGCAGCGAGTTCGCCTAAGCAAAACGTCTTTGGATCCAACTGATCAGCCGCACGTTCTCTACGAAAATCACGTCTATAGTCACGGCAAGAACCCCAACCAGAAAAATTGCGTCAAAAACGCCGGCGCCGCCAATCGATGCGAAAGCGAATCCACTCGGATGATAAGTCAGAATATCACCGATGCGAACGACATCAGCGCCGAGCAGCACGCCCAGTGAACCCGACACGTAGGCGATAGGACCGACGCTACCCCATTGCCTTTTCGAAAGTGCTATACCAACAACGCTCGCTGCGATTGCGATAGCATAGATGTTCCGGATGATAACGCCTTCTCCCGCCACGTAATGCGAACTGAGGTAAGAGATCACAGCAATGAACGCTATTCCAATAAGGCTTGCTCGAATGGGGCTCCGGTGATCAAGCACCATCTTTAGCGAAATGAAGAACGGGATCAGGAAGCCGGCCAAATCAAACCCAATAGCAAGTCCATTTCTGGGTCCAACGGTGAAAAACTCCTGGAATAGCAAGACACCAAGCGGCACATCGATGATGCCCAAACCCAGTGAACCACGAAAATACAGCAATATCGAAGGAAAGGAAGTCAGAAAAAGAAGCGTTGAACCGATAAAGATCAAGAGTGCTTCTGACAGTTTAAAGCCGACCGTCTCGAACCCGACCACGAGTAGCAAGAGTATGAGAAAAGCGAGGAACAAGAAGGTGATCGATTCAACAAGCATGGTTCGTCAGTGAAAATCTGATTTTGAAGGTGGTTAGCGTTTCGTTCCTACGTCAAAAAACAGTGTCTATAGCGCCTATTTTCTTCATCCTACTAGGTTTTTCTCCAATGAGAATCCCCTGTCCCAAACCACTTCATCTCAGACAACCTCAACAAGCCACCAGAATTACAGCCGAGAAGCGGCATTTATCGTCACATCGTCAAAACCCTCTTAATCAACTCTTTGAAGATCGCGCTCGCCGTTTCCACCTCACGAAGGTCTATCCACTCATCAGTCGTATGCGCTTGCGCGATGTCGCCCGGCCCGAAGACGACGGTAGGTATTCCCGCTTCATTAAAACGCGAAGCGTCAGTGCTTGCGTCCATCGTCACCACCTGTGGGTCTTGCCCGCTATAACGTATGGACTCGCCTAAAAGCTTGATAACCTTGTGAGTGGGCAAATAGAATGGCCGCGAAAAGTTCTTCGGATCTTCTGCGAATTCGATGCTCGCTTCAGGCAGTTTCACCCTAAGCATCTCTAGGACACTAGATGCATCGTGTGGAGGCACATAGCGATAGTCGACATCTATTCGACATCGATCGGGAACAACGTTTGGCGCTTCACCAGCAGTAATTGCGCTAACGGTGATTGTTTCGTTACCAAGCACGGGATGTTGCTTAAGTGGGATTTTGCCGAGTAGCAACACAAGCTTTGCCATCTCGACAATAGCATTCTTGCCGAGCTCTGGCTTGCTGGCGTGCGCTGATTTGCCGATGGTTTCGACATGAAAGGTCAAACGCCCTTTGTGTCCGTTTACTATCTTGAGATTGGTCGGCTCGCACACGACGCCGAAATCAGCATCTAAGTGAGGCATGATATCCTGAGCGCCGAGGCTTCTAAGCTCTTCATCGACGACGAAGGTCGCGAGCAGCGTGCCCTTGAGCTTGCGTTGTTCGGTGCTGGCTATCGCATTGATGACAGCGGCAAGACCCCCCTTATCATCGGCTGCACCCCTTCCGAACAGTCTCGTCCCTTGAATTCGGGGGGGAAAGTACGGCGGCACGGTGTCAAGGTGACCACATAACATCAGGACAGGTCGTCCTCGACCTAGCTTACCAATGAGGCTGTTACCAGAGCGTGTGATTTCCATTCCCATATCAAGGAGTTTGTTTTCGAGAAAAAGACTGATTTCACGCTCGTGGGTGCTCGTGCTAGGAATGTTCACCAAATCATATAGGAGTTCTGTGCTCGACAGAAGACCACCTCTACTGAAGAACTGATAGAACCTTGGCCCGGAGCACTTCGTTTACGAGTCTTCCGTCTGCTTTGCCCCGGACTTGTTTCATGACGACGCCCATCAGAGGGCCTGTGGCACCTACGCCTTTTTCCTTGATGAAGTCGAGTCGCGACTGAACGACGCCGTCAACGATCGCTTGAAGCTCGCGCTCGCTCAACATGGTAAATCCTAGTTCAACTGCAGCGTCATCCGCAGTTTTTGTGTCACATTCGGCCAGCGATCGAAGGACCTCAGGCACACCTTCCTTGGAGATGGTCTTTGATCTCACGAGCCGGAAAACATCGAGGATGTGTTCACGCGTCAGTCTGTCAACGGGCGCGCCGTCCCTCTTCAGTTCCGCGATGGCTCCTTCCAGCGTTCTGACGACAAGCGTCGCAGCGTCTTTCGCTTCGTCTTTTGCGATGCTGCCGTCTTGCCCGCGCCAAAGGTCCATGACTTGTTCAAAAAGTCGATTGTTTTCCGACCGCGCTATTTGCTGCGCCAACTCATCGTTTAGGAGAAATTCACGCTTGTACCTCCGCGCCCTATCTTCGAGCTTTTCTGGCGAACGCTGCTTGATACGCTCGATGAGCGCCTTCGGCAGAGTGATAGGAGAGACGTCCGTCTCCGGGTACATGCGGGCGGCGCCAGGCAGGGGTCGCAGGTATTCGGAACACCCGTCGTCCAAAGCGCGTCGCGTCTCCTCAGGAACGCCCTCAGTAGATTCCCTCGCGCGCTCCATAACAGCAGAGATCGCCTCAAGGCAGGTCTTAGCACTTTCGTCTGCAAGTATGACAGCCGCGTCACCTTCTTCCGCTTCGAGGAAATGCAAAAGAGCTTGGGTTTCTTGTTCTGTTATTCCATATCGTGGCAACTCATCAGTGTGAAAGATCCCAGCGACGCCCCTCTTCTTTGCCCGATCTGCGAATTCGGAGCCTAATCGGCGGGCTAGCTGGATCTCTTTTCCTACAAGGCCGGCAAAACCGGGAAGTAATACCCCCCACACGTGTTTCTTCTTAAGGATGTGTGATTCCGTCCGAGTGAATATCGAGGTGACTTCAACGGGGTTTCCTACGCGCGCCCCCCGGGCTTGTAGCTCATCTCGGATCTTAAGCAAGTTAAGCTGCCTCGTGACTTCAAGGCGTACAATGTCCTCTATTAGGTCGAGCGCTTGCACGCCCTTGATTTCGACCCGCGCACCACCGGCAATGGAGATGTTTATATCCTGCCGGATCGTTCCAAGCCCTCGTTTGACTCGGCAAGCGCGCAAGATTGTTCCAATTGTGAGCGCGAGCTCTTTAACCATCTTAGGGGTCCTCAGATCAGGGGCAGTACCGATTTCGACAAGAGGGATGCCGAGCCGATCGAGCGAATAGACGTCCTTGTCGACGATCTGCGCTGCTTCCTCCTCGACGGAAAGCGTGTCGATCCGAACGGGACCGCTCTTAAGCGATACTTGTCCGTCGACTGCGAGAAGCGCCGTCCGTTGGAAGCCACTCGTGTTCGATCCATCGATTACCAGTTTCCGCATGGTATGGACCTGTTCGAACGGTTGCATCTGAAACAAAAGGGCTATTTGGAGCGCAACTTTGAGGGCTTCAAGGTTCATTTCCATCGGCGGTTCGTCATCATTTTCCACAAGACCTGTGCTCGCGTATGCCTTGTATGCAAATCGCCGGGTGCCAATGCCCTCTTCTATCGCAGCTCGGTCGATTTCACCCAATTCACTCTTGGAAGGTCGTAAGTAGCGATAGAACTCGTACGCCGCGTCTTTCGTATCCCTCAATTCGGTCGGACTACTGCAAAACAGCTTCGACGCGGTGTTTAGCTGTTGATGGATTTCCACGCCTGCTTTTAGACCGACTTTCTTATAGTCGTGCTCCTTCACGGCAACTCCTCGAACGTGCCCCACGTCCTGGTCTCGTCTACGGCTATTTCGCCAGCAATGTCGTTTTTCATACGCCTTCGAATCTCGTCACGATCGGACGTCTGGCCAAGCACCCACATCAGTTTAACGAGCGCCGTTTCACTGAGCATATCGTCGCCTTCAATTACCCCTGCTTTCAAGAGATCACGGCCGGTATCGTAGACCCTGTCACACACCCTGCCGTAAATGCACTGAGAGGTCATTACGACAGGCATAGCCGCCGTCGTTTTTTTCACGTGGGGGATCCACTCGCTTGCAACGTGGCCGAGGCCCGTTCCTTCAATAACTAAGCCCTTGTATCCTTGTGTCACATAGTAATCCAAAATATTCAGATTCGCTCCAGGGAAGAATTTTACAAGAGCACACTTTGGCTCGATCTTTGGACGAACGGAGAGTTCGCAGCCACCTCGGCCCGTCCGATCGGCCAAGAATTGCAGCGATCGTTCCGCATAGTTAACGCGTGCCACCGGTGCCGCGTTGACTGATCGAAACGCGTCGCGTCGTGACGTGTGCATCTTCTTGGTGCGCGTTCCCCTATGAACGAGGCATGTGTCATCGGATGCATCTTCGTGCATCACCGTAAAAACCCCCGCAAGGTCACTCGTAGCTGCTACGGCGGCACAGATCGCATTCACAACGTTGTCGCTGCTCGGGCGATCAGCCGATCTTTGCGACCCAACGAGTATGACCGGCACGGGCACCTGTAGCATGAACGACAAGGCTGCGGCGCTGTATCCCAAGGTGTCTGTACCGTGCGTCACAAGAACCCCGTTAGCTCCTGCACGGACCGCATTGTAAACGCACAGGGCGAGCTCTGACCACAACTCTGGCCGCATGTTTTCGCTCAGTATGTTGTAGAGCATTATACCTTCGATGTTGGCGATTTCAGCTAAGCCGGGAATTGCGTCGATTATGTCTTCGGCATCGAACTGACTCGTTACTGCGCCCGTTCGGTAGTCAATTTTGCTCGCAATGGTACCTCCTGTCGAGATGATGCTCAGCCGCGGTAACTCGGGACGCACGGACCGAGGTAATCTCTTAGCCGCTACAGGCGCTCCCTTTTCAACGAGCGCCATCTTCAGGCCCTCAGGCGCAAAGCCGACGTTATAACCGCTTTCGAGTTTAATCACGACAAAGTCTGTGGCACTCGGCATAAGCACGCCGAGAAACTCTTTCTCGTCTTTGACCACTCTGACGCGATCACCGTGTCGTATGTCGTCCATCTTAGGCCCCAGAGACGTGCAACAGGTCTTTCTCCGCCCTTTGCAGCGCGTTTTGTTGTAGCGAGAGACGTCGCCGTTGTGAACGCAGGAGCCTGCGTCGCGCTGTTATCATTCGCGTCACCTCACTAACTGCAGGCCCGCCCTTCACGTCCCTCCTGGCAACGTTATGGCTGACGTCAAGAGCCTCTCTGACGTCGTCAGCTGTCAAACCAAGGAGCGATAGGGGCTTTCCAACGTGCTTTATCCCGACTTGATCGATCGTATCAAGATCGCACGTGCCGATTCGCACGACTTCGCCGACAATGGTGTGTGCCGTTCGAAAAGGAACGTGCGTCGCGCGGGCAATGGTGTCGGCTAGCTCGGTTGCCGTCGTGAAACCCACGGAGCTCATCTCAGCTAGCCTGTTTCTGTTGACGACAATCGTTTGCAGTACAGCATCGGCAATTCGGGTGCAGTCGATTGTCGTGCCCATCGCCTGGTGTAAATGCGGCGTGACCTCCTGCAAGTCTAGATTGTAGCTATACGGCAGCGCCTTACAAATCACCAGGCTAGCCGTGAGCGCTCCGACGACTGTACCCGTTTTAGCTCGCATCAGTTCGAGCGGGTCAGGATTCTTCTTCTGCGGCATAATAGAGCTTGTCGAGGCAAACTTGTCGTCCAGTTCTACATAGCCAAACTCAGACGTGCTCCAGAGTATGAGCTCTTCGGCAAGACGGCTGAGCGTGATCATCAGATTTGAGGCAGTGGCAAGCGCCTCTATGACGAAGTCGCGGGTGCTTACCGCATCCATCGAGTTCTCAATGATGCCATCGAAGCCGAGCGCCGATGCAGCCGAATCCCGATCGAGAGGCCAGCCAGTAGAGGCAAACGCGGCTGCCCCTAAGGGCGATTGGTTCGTTCGCTCGTAGCAGTTTCCCAACCGCGCCAAGTCTCGCTCCAAGGCATCATAATGCGCGAGCAAATGATGTCCGAGCGTGGTCGGCTGAGCGTGTTGTAAGTGCGTAAAGCCGGGCATCAGGGTGGACACGTTGTCACCTGCCCGTTCTAGAAGCGTACTTTGCAGGGCAAGAACGGCGTCCTTGAGCACAAGTAACTCGTCGCGCACGGCCATGCGAATACACGCTGCAACCTCATCATTTCTCGACCGTCCTACGTGAAGCCAGCCTCCCTGCGCAGTCCCCACCTCTTCCGTCAGCGCGGTTTCAATTGCAATGTGGACATCATCAACGTCCTTCGGCAGTTGCGCGTACCCTCGCTCCTTGATGTTAAGCAGCGCTGTTTTTAGTGCTTCGTAGGTCGTTTGCGCGATTATCGCCTGCTTTTTGAGCATTCTCAGGTGCGCGAGATCGACGAGAATGTCATAGCGAAAGAGCCACGCGTCGGCTACGATAGAGGAGATAAATCGCGACGCATGCTCATCGAACTCCGTCAGGCGGCCCTTCCGTATAATGTTCTGCGTCATTACAGTCTCAGACGAAGGGACGGGTATTATGTATTTCGCTCGATTGCTTTCAAGCGCGTCATTGCACGCCTGACGCCAGTGAGCGTGATTCCATAGCGTTTGATCTCAGTAACATTCGCCTCAGGCAGCGCGCGCAGCGTCTTCTTTGAGTTCGATGCAAAACTTAATCAGTGAACCGTGCAGACATTAGCGTAAAACGCAGCCACTTTTATGCACATGAGTAGCTTAGAAGGTAAAACCATCATCGTAGGCGTCACTGGCAGTATCGCGGCAGTAGAAACGGTCAAGCTGATCCGTCAACTCAAGCGCAAGGGCGCAACGGTGCACGCCGTCACGACACCAGCAGCCCGGCAGGTACTCCACCCAAACGCGTTGGAATACGCCACACAGAACCCTGTGATCAATGAACTTACAGGAAAGGTAGAGCACGTCGCGTTTCTTGGGAAGGACGGATCGGCAGACTTGCTGTTGATTGCGCCGTGCACGGCAAATACGATAGGCAAGGTGGCACACGGCATTGACGATACTCCGGTAACGACGTGCGCGGTCACTGCCTTGGGGTCGGGAAAGCCTGTAGTGATGGTTCCTGCGATGCACTTGTCGATGTATTCCCATCCACTTATCAAAGAGAACTTCAATCGTCTAGGAGAGCTAGTGCATTTTGTTTGGCCGCGCCTCGAAGAAGACAGGGCGAAATTCGCGGACATGCGCGAAATCGTGCTCACAGTCGAACGGCTCCTATCCCGAGGGGATCTAGCAGAAAAGAGAGTTTTGATAACAAGCGGTGCGACGATAGAGGCCGTAGACCCGATTCGCATTCTCACGACGAGGAGTTCTGGCAGGACTGGCAGAGAGATTGCCTATGAAGCTTTTAGAAGAGGTGCTGACGTCACTATCGTGCACAATGGCACCGTGCGGCTCGTGAATCAGGTACGCGTGGAAAGTGCAGCAGAGATGAGCGACGCAGTGCTCACGGAACTTGACAAGGGATACGACATTTTTATCAACGCGGCGGCCATCTCGGACTTCACGGTCGATAAACACGGTGAAAAGATTAGATCAGGTCAAGCGCTTCATCTCGAGCTGAAAAACGTCCCCAAGCTCACCGACATCGTTCGAGCGAAGTGGCCACGCCTTTTTATCGTCTGTTTTAAAGCGGAAACCCATACGACTCCGGATGCGCTCATTGAATGCGCCCGCTCGATTCCCGTCGATTTGGTGGTTGCAAACGACGTGACTGTCCGCGGCATGGGCACTAACGACAACGAAATATACATCGTAGACTCGCACGTCGAACGGTACCAAGGCGATAAGGCATATCTCGCTGTGAAGATTATTGATGCCGTCGTTCAGCGAATGAACCGCACATGAAAGCGTTTTGCCCCTTTCACATCACAGGGTTTTTCGCGTTGAAGTCTGACAAGGAACAGATTTCCTCAATTGGGTGCGGCGTTGTTATTGCCAACGGCGCCACGACCGAAGCCTCTGCAGGGCACGGTAGCGTCTATATTAACCGACAGCGGGACCCGGCACCCACCACAAAAACGGTCGCTGCCTTGCTGTCCGACAAGAACGCAGACATTAGGACCGAGCTGGCGGGGCCGATCAGCTGCGGACTCGGCACAAGTGGTGCCGGCGCTTTAAGCACTGCTCTTGCCCTTAATGAGTTGTGGGGGCTCAAATACACCTTCAATGCGCTCTGCGAGATCGCACAACGAGCAGAAATCGCTAACAAAACTGGAGTCGGGGACGTTATCGCCCAAGCAGTAGGAGGTATCGTCATTCGGCAGCAAAACGTAGTTGATCGAATTCCTACTCCCCCGCTGGAGGTTTCTTATGTTGTCTTTGGACCCCTCTCGACGCCCGAAATCTTGGCAGATCGAGACACGCTCGCCGTAACAAACAAGTTTGGATCGGCCGCGCTACAGAGGCTAATGCAGAGGCCGACCCTTGACGAATTCATGCGCTTGTCACGGCAATTTGCCTGCGACAGTGAGCTCATAAGTCCGAAAGCGCGAGACGCGGTCGAGGCAGTAGAAGCCAGCGGGGGGCTTGCCTCGATGGCGATGCTCGGAGACGCCGTCTACGCTATAGATCCTGCCAACGCGCTCAGCGAGTTTGGAGCCGTCCGCAAAACAACGATATGCAATTGGGGCGCCCACCTCGTCTTCTAAACGCAATCAAAATAGACGTCTTGTTGAACAGTTAAAGTCTCAAAAAACGGGCACCACCACACCCCGATTGTGAGGAGCTAATCAAAAAGGTAGATGGAAGAACAACATATTAGTCAAGGCGCGCAGCGCAAACTTCCAACAATAATGTAGTTAATCCATCAATTCAGTTCAATCCGCAATTCAAACAAGCCAGGTTACTCTTCGACTACTTCAGCAAAAGCGAAGTTGCGCTTTACAGCCTTGATTTCAATCTTAACTTCGTCACCGATCTTAGTGTGTGGAACGAAAATCACGAAACCACTAATGCGAGCTATGCCGTCGCCCTGTTTTGCAATATCTTCGATTTTCACGTCGTATTGCTTTCCGACATCTACAGGGGCACTCTTTGGTTTGCTATCATAGCTTTTGTAGCCGCCGCCGAAATTGTTTCTAGTATTTGCTCGATACACGCCGTCACCTCCTTTTTGACTCGATACCTACCTGTATGTAGATATCATATATAGCTTCACGCATCCGAGAGACGGAGCGCTAGTTTCGAACAAACGGGGTGCTCTCCGCGCGATAGCAGAGACTTGCAGCTCTGTTCGAGCGTAAGGTTTTCATCGCTTGAATGATATATGAGGTGAGCGCAATCACGTGCCACACTTCGGAACGGCTTTATCTACCACACAAAAAAAACGCGCAGCTCGTTGCAGGGATCTGGTGCTCTAATGAAGACTAAAAACCTTCATCAATCTATTTCGCTTGAAGCTACGCCTCACGATGTTTATGAAGCCCTTATGGATTCGACAAAGCATACAGAATTTACCCAATCGCCGGCGGCGATAAGCAGGCAAGTTGGCGGCGAGTTCAGCACCTTCGACGGCTGAGCCTCCGGCACGACTATTGAGCTGGTTCCAGACAAAAAGATCGTACAAAAGTGGCGAGGCGCCGATTGGCCTGAGGGTCACTATTCGACGGTCACGTTCGAGCTCACGGGGCAAGGCAACAAAACTTTGCTGCGTTTTACTCAGACCGGTATCCCTGAAGATCTTCATGCGGATCTCAAAGGCGGCTGGGTCGAATGGTATTGGGATAAGCTAGAGGCTTATTTTGCTCGCGCGTCGTGAGACGGCGCCGGAAGCGAGTTGCAGTAGAACTCTTGCCCTTAATCCAACAAGTTAAAATAGTACCTCGTTCTTGGAAAAAGCAGTTGGGAAAAGGCATCTAAAGCCGTGTGCCTCGCACAGAGCGTGACTACCTCATTTTGGAGACACGCGGCGCCGCCCCCCAACAGTAATCAACAAGCAATCGTGAACACTGAGGCCGCAAATCCATTCACGGGCGCTGTTAAGTCACATGTTGCTCATCCTATTTAGAGAGACCCGTCGGTGTTTCTTACTCCCAAGTGTTCGTGGTCAAGCCCCGTAACCGAAATCGACGAGAATTCAGAGGGACAGGCACGCGAGAGGCGGCTACCTGAGATAGCGTCGCAGTACTCACGCGAGAGCGCGTGCGCGGTACAACTCTAGAAGCTTGCCAAAAGCTCATGAACCGTCAGCAGCAAACGCTATGCTTTTAAGCTCCGTCTCTCACTTCACTACCGATGATATGCGACGTAGGTGATCTACGCTTCCATTACGAAATACGTGGCGAGGGGATGCCTGTGCTGATGATCCACGGTTTTGGCATTGACCGTCACGTCATGACCGGCTGTATGGAGCCGATCTTTGAAAGACGCGCTGGATGGAAACGCATTTACTTCGACTTACCGGGCATGGGTCGCACGCCGGCACCTCGCTGGTTGAACAATGCCGATCAGATGCTCGACGCGATCATAGCGCTTATCAACAAAGTCGTCCCTGACGACTCTTTCGTAGTCGCTGGCGAATCCTATGGGGCTTACCTCGCCCGCGGAATCGTCCATTTGATACCCGAACGCCTCAAAGGGGCCCTTCTCATCTGTCCTGTCATTGTAGCCGATCGAAAGCGACGCGATCTGCCATCGCGACAGGTATTTGTGAGGGATTCGTCGTTCCTAGCAGGCATCGAAGAGACTGAGTGCAAACACTTGTTTGAGCGCGTGCTCGTAGTGCAAGATCAAAAGCGCTGGAATCGGTTTACACAGGATATCATCCCAGGGGTGAGCGCAAAAGATCGGGCATTTCTTAAGCGGTTTGAAAAGCGAGGGTATAGTCTTTCCTTTGATGTAGATCAGCTCGAGCACCCCTTCGACCGACCGTCGCTCATCCTCTCTGGGCGCCAAGATACCTCGGTCGGGTATCGTGACTCACTCAGGATCATCGAAAACTTTTCCAGCGGGACGTTCGCGATATTGGATAGAGCTGGCCACGGGCTCGAAGTTGAGCAGGAGAATCTGTTCAATTGCTTAGTCGATGAGTGGCTTGATCGAGTAGAAGAAGACGATCGGCGTTTGTCAGTCTCCGCTTGATCAGTCATCACTTCTTGTTGTTCTTTTTAGCGTCACCCTGAAGTTCTTCGATCGCTTGCAGCAGCGGGTTGAAGTAATCGTGTATTGCGCGAATAAAGCTGCCAAAGAACGAGTCTGAAGCCTTATCATCCGGCTGGGAATCACTTTTGTTTTACAGCACAGAACACCTCGACACGCAACCTCACGCAGTCGCTATGAACAGAAAACTCTTTCCTTACCCGCCCGAATAGCGACGCAACGTTACACCTTACTTAGACAGCCGTTATAGACCTATGCACTAACAGGAGTGAAATGAGTGCCCTTTGATCGCACACAGGAGAAAGAAAATACAAGCTTGTTTGCCCCACTGCAGATTAGAACCCACACGGTTAGCAACCGTTTCGTCTTTGCGGCTGCTACGAGCGGTACGGCGGCTGATGAGCACGGCGTTATCACGGAAGAAGAATGCAAAAGGCTTGTTCGCTTCGCTGAAAACGGGGTCGGGTTAATTATCACCGGCGCAGTCAGCATTCATCCTTACGGTCAATTCAAGCCCGCTTCGTGTCAGCTGTTTAACGATGATAGCATCCAGAGCTTTTCGCGCTTGACGGCTGCGGTGAGCGATGCCGGAGGATCCACGGCCGCACAGCTGAGCCACTCAGGGTTCTGGTCGGCGGCGTATCAAAAGACGCTCGGCAATGAGGCGGTTGGCCCATCAATCGTGCCGTTGTGCCCGTACACCGAAAAACCGTTCTACTCTGACAACTACCACGCCGCGACGGCTGATGACCTCGCAACGCTCGTTGATAGCTTTGGCGACGCAGCAGAGCGAGCGACACGCGCAGGCTTTGACGCCGTCGAGGTTCACGCGGCGCACGACAGCGTGTTCTCTCAATTCCTCTCACCGCTCACTAACCTGCGCAAGGACCGGTATGGGGGCACGTTAAAGAATCGTATTCGGCTCCACTGTGAGGTGCTACACGCGATCCGTGATCGGGTCGGACCAGAATACCCCGTCATCGTGAAGCTCGGAGTGCAGGACGGCATGCTAGGAGGACTCACCTTTGACGAAGGACAGGCGGCAGCACAGTCGGTTGCGAAGGCAGGGTGCGACGTACTCGAGATTAGCCAAGGGTTGCAAGGAGCGGCGTGGAACGAGACGGCGCTTCGCAACCCCATCTCTCGCATTGACGAAGAAGGGTTTACGCGAGCGTGGTGCAGCGAGGTCAAGCAAGCAACCGGGATACCGACCATAATGACCGGCGGCCTACGCTCGCTGGAACTTGTCGAACAAGTCGTCGCAAACGGGGAGACCGATTTCGTCGGTCTTTGTCGTCCACTGATTCGAGAGCCCGGACTCGTTCTAAGATGGCACCGCGGCGACCGAAGAAGAGCGACGTGCATCTCCTGCAACAAGTGCGTGCTCGCAACCGGACAAGGAGCGCCCCTCAAGTGCTATGTAGACGACGATGTAGCGTAAGAGACGGGCCTTTGAGTAGCCACTACTGCAGGGTTAAGCCACTTCATTCACAAAGCGCAAGAGTGGCGCTTTTAACGGTGCGACTCACAATATGGGATGCGTCAAGCGTCGGAGTCTCTTCGGATACAATCGGCACAGACAGCGCGTTAGTCGAAAAGAGACTTAATAGGATTTAGTCGGTCAACACAGAGCGCGAGCCCGCCGCAACTAACTTGGTTCGAGGTAGCCCATTGGGTGGACCCTAGCTCTTCAGCATCGACACAGTTAACCGCGCAACGATCATATTTAAGGATCTGCCGCGCGTTCTGAAAATGTTTCTGGCGTTCGTGCAAAGCAAAATCAAGCTCTCGCACTCTATGACTCTTTTTGTGTCACGCGGATCGAGGCTGTGCGGCCCAATCCCGAGAAACAGCGGCGACTGCTGCGCGGACAAACACCGTACATTTGGGTACGCACACGACCTAAGTGCCCGTCACCGTTGTGACGGCCGACCACGCTCTATTCCTTCGCGGTATCACGACTTGATCTGGCATCCGATCATTTATTGGACAGAACTCTTGCAAAAAAAGAGCTCGAGTCGCGACGTGAGCCCGAAAAGAGCTGGACTGCTCTGGTAAAACATTCGTCCACCACATCCCTTCAACTATCGCGCTGAAGGATCTTGCTGCATGATCCCGAAAAGGTTTCCCTCAGTGTCGGCACAGTAGGCGTGGTATCCCACTCCCGGCACGACCAACTTCGATACAACAACGCGCCCTCCCGAGCCGATCACCCTCTGCGTGAACTCATCGATAGAGGGCACGTCGACTGTGTTGACCGTCGTTTCGTCTCTCATGCGCTGCCTTATCGCCCCGTTAATGCTGGTTTGGTCGCGATCATCAGTGCTGATAAGCCAGTAGTCAACTGGTCCTTCCCATTTGTCGATACGCCAGCCAAAGACGCTCTCATAGAACGCGGATGCTCGAGTCGGATCGTCGGCGGAGATTTCAAAATGAATGATTTTAGGCATAGTTTCTCAATTGAAGTTAATAAGTAACTTCATAAATGTATAGGTCGAGATCTCGCGCACGTCACGCTGAGCTTCGCAGGGGCTCCAACGCAGCAAGCAATTCGCAAGTGTTATGCTTAACGAGCTGGTAAGTATCGGACACGGACGCTCGTGTTGTTCATACAACACTCGTCACAGAGCACTGTTTGGGAAGGTGCGTCATATTGAAAATGAACGACTCAACGAATGCCCTCTTCCACGAAGAGCAACGACTTCGCCTGTGGTGGGCGTGGCTCGCAATTGTTGCTATCGCGGGCGTCGCGTGCTACTTCTTTCTTGTGCCGGTTATCTTCGGCACGCCTGTCGGCACTAATCCGGCGCCTGACGCTGTGGTAGTGGTTGTCTGGCTTGTCTTCGGCATTGGATTGCCGCTGTTCGGCTATGCCATCAAGCTGGTCACGACGGTCAGGACGGACGGCGTCGTCGTGCGCTTCTTTCCTCTCGCTACCCGTCGTATTTCCCTGCGCGATGTGGCTGCATATCAGGTACGCCGTTATCGTGCGATTGCTGAATATGGGGGGTGGGGTATCCGATTTGGGCGACACAAAAAGCGGGCGTGGACTACGGGTGGCGACGCGGGCGTTGAGCTCGAGTTTACTGACGGAACACGCCTGCTTATCGGCTCACAACGGGCCGAAGAATTAGCAGGTGCCCTTGGGACTGCAAAGGACTCTCAATAGCACTCCTGCAGGATGGCCCGTTTGGCAGGCGATTGACACGCGGCCTCGCCGAGACACGTCAGCTAGTTCCGAACTTGCGAGGTAAGATTCTTCGATAGCTAGTATTCTACAAAGTCTAACAACAGTGTAGATCGCTAAAAACCTGCGCAGATCGAAAGGCTGGCGTTCCGCCTAGTAGAAGCTACAAGAAGTATCGAGAAGTGCAAGGACCCGTCGAGACATTATGAGCAGATACGTCAATTTTAAAGCTTCAGGGCAGTTTGAAATCGTCGTACGGGGGCCTTTTGATTTCTCGCGCACCGTGGACAAGCCAGCGGGCTGGCACTGGTCAACTCCTGGTGAAGTCTTCGACAAGGGCACACTCTGGAGTGGCACGCATGTGGATGGCAAGCCTGTCGGGCTGAAGATGTCCGGTGCCGGAGACAAGGTAAGCGTGACCCTCTACGCGCGATCGCAGCTGACAGACGACGAAAAAGATGCGCTGCGGACAGACGTAGAGTTCGGTCTGGGGTGCGATGAAGATCTTGAGGCTTTTTACGCGTTTGCCCGCGACGACGTTATCCTATCCGTGGTGGTGGAAGACCTTCGTGGTATGCGGGCAGGGCGGTTGGATGACCTCTTTGGTCGGGTCATACTCGCAATTACCCTCCAGATGACACCTCTCAGGCGGAGCGAGAGCATGATGACAAAACTGCGCGAGGAGTATGGGACCACTATTACCTTCGATGGTAGAGAGGTCGTGCTCTGGCCAACCGCTAATGACGTCGCTCAATTGAAACCTTCCGAGCTGAGGGGCAAGGTAAACCTCGGCTACCGGGCAGAGCGGCTCGTGAAGGCTGCCCGCTACCTCGTCGAACATCCGATGTCGCTACGCGCGCTGGGTAATCAACCCGAGGCAGACGCGTAAAAAGCGTGATGGGAATCCCCGGCATCGGAAAAATACTCGGCAGGCTTAATTCTTGGCCGAAGTTCTGCCCCGGTGGACGTTTGGAGTGTAGTTATCATGAGTGAACTTCTGCTTGGACGGACTCCAGAAAATTCAAGGCAGGAGATCGGAATGGTGACAGAAGCGATGAATGAACGCTGGGGCGAGTGGTCGTGGATGGCATTCGTGTATATTTTGAACGACCTGCCGAAGCTAGCCAGGATTTACAGGCTGTCCAGAGTCACCTAAGGTGGGTCGTTAGAGATGGCGAGCATCGGTTCGCGGCCTACCAGTGTGCAGTCGTTTGTAAGCCTAGAAGCGGTCTGATGATGCTTGTAGGTCAATTTCCTTAAAACGAAAACGCTTAAGAGCTGGCTTCTTCTTAATTCGTATTGTTTCTTGAAGTCGAGCGATATTACAGGGCGACGCATGACGGGAAGTAAGGCTGTGATAATTGCATTCGTTATCTTTGTTTCGCTATTGATCGTCGGCTGCACTTCGCAGATTTCTCAACAGGTCACGCCAACGGCCGCGCCTACAAACACGCCGCCAAGCGGCTTGGTCATAAGGGCAACGCCCGCGCGAGTGCCACAAGCAATCGACGACGGACCACACACACGAGATCACGAGTTTTTTGGCTTCAACGTCACGATAGAGAACGTGAATGCGCCGAATGCACTCGTTGGTCCCAACAACTTCCAAATTAAGGATTTAAAAGGTGCAACTGATGGAGTTGCCGTGGTTCCGGTTCAGACCGCCGGCGTACGCATGCTCTCGACTACCACTATGCAGCCCGGCGATACCGTGAATGGCTTGGTTATACTCGACGTGCCACAAGGTCATCAGTGGACGAGGCTCGTGTATTACAGCGGGTCGAATGCCACGGAAATACCGCTTCGGGTATATTGAGCGGATTAAACGCGTCCGGGCGACCGCTTTGAGAGTGATGCTCACGGTCACCCCGTTTTTGAAGCTCGCGGCCATCCTACGCATCGCGTGAACGCTAAAGACGTTGTCGCTGCGGGCCATTGTCGCTGATGTCAGTACTGCAGGGCACGAAGAAACGCTGACGTGGAACCTCTGAGGTAACGGCCGCGGCATCATCGGCTGCTCTTTATTCCAGCGTAGCAGAAACGGAACGAACTAGCCAAGCGCTTCAAGTTCAGTTCATCTGATTCTGCACTCGGAGGACCGATGGCTTCGCATCCCCACCATCTCGCTAAAAACGTTGCGGAATAGCCCGATGCATTTAAGTTTCATACCGGGTACGATCTACGTGAGGCGTTTATCTAGAACCGTCCCTTCGAGAGAACCAAAGGTCCTCCGAGCACGTTGACAAACGCAAATTCAAGAATGCGGACTAAAGCGGGCAAGACGCGCGAGGTGGCGCGGTGGTCCGTCTTCTCAAGTGAGGCGTGTAGCGGTAGAGTGCGTAGATGCGAAAAATCTTGGCCGTTGCGCTAGTCTTTGCGGTGATCGCTTCCGCGCTAATAGGGTGGATAGCGTTGAACGCGCAAAAGAGCTACGATGCCGTTGTGCCTGCATCAGAGGAGCTCGCTGTCGTAGACGTCACCAAGCTTCCGCAACCAGCCATAAAAGGAAACGTATCGTTGGAGGAAACGCTCCAACAGCGACGATCGATTCGCGAATATACCGACGCGGACGTCTCACTAAGCGAACTCTCACAGCTGCTGTGGGCCGCTCAAGGAATCACAAGCACTCAAGGATTCAGAACCGTGCCGTCCGCCGGTGCGCTGTATCCGCTCGAAGTCTATGTCGTGAACGCGACAGGGGTGTACCATTACATTCCGCTTAACCACAGCCTCGGAAAAATCAGATCAGCGGACGTGCAGGAGAGCCTGGTAAAAGCCGCTTTGAACCAAGATGCCGTACGGCAAGCGCCGTTAAAACTCGTGATTATGGGGGTCTACGAGAGGACCGCAGCGAAGTACGGTGAGCGTGCGGAGCGCTATGTCAACCTCGAGGCCGGTCACGCAGCGCAAAACGTGCTGCTGGAGTGCACGTCGTTGGGATTGGGAGCGGTGCCGATCGGCGCCTTCGATGACTCAATCGTGCGCGAAGTGGTAGGGGCTCCTCCAGACCACCAGCCGCTTTACATTATCCCTATCGGGCACGTCTCCTGATGCGCCGCACATAGTTCAACGGGGGTCGCCTTTGCTCTTCTGCTTGCCAAAGGAGGCTTTTTTTCGATGATTTCCTTGTTCGCCATCAGGCCAAGAGACGAGTCAAAGAAGGTGAGTCGCAGCGAAAGTGACTAGGTTAGCCCCGTCGACTGCAGCAAAAAGATTTAAGGCACAAACAGAATTCGGACACTGATGAATAAGCTCTTTTTTCTTGTTCTGTCAGTAGTCGTTGTGTCGCTGACAATCGGCGTCGCCGGTTGTGCCTCGAACACGCCCGCTCCGAGTCCGGCAGTGTCCGCGACCCCAAGCGCAGGGGTTGCCACGAATTCTAGCACGGTGTCCTCTGTACCGACTAGCATAAACGGACACGACTATTCCTACTATCATAGGCTCAACGATCCTTCAACCTGCAGGCTGTGCCACGTAAACATGTAGTATGTCGACATCCGGCGGCTGGTCACGTCTCACATTCAGCGGCTTCTCCCTTCATCAATCGGCGTTTCAAACGGCCTGGAAGGCATTTGATATCGGGATTAACTCGAGTATTCACTGCATCTTCAAGCGAAACCCTGAAGTAGAACAATAGGACTAGTAGGCATCAGTTAGCGGATGGAAATCATATGGATGAGCTGATCCTTGGTTTTGTTGTTGGCTCTGTAGTGGCTCTGTGCCTCGGCGTTATCCTTAGAACGGCCGGACAAAACAGACAGCGAAAAAAAAGAGACCCTCAGTCAAAAATGACCACAAACGAGCGATGGATCATCGTTGCTGCGCTGTTTTTTATGGCAGTCGCTCTGGTAGCCGGAATTGAAGCCTTCGGGGCTCTGTAGTTCGTAGGAACAGGATCTGATGTTACCTCGATCTCTGCTGACTGTCGTGCAATTCGCGAAATAAGCTGCACAGCGCTTCGCCAATAACAGGAAACAGCCAGCTTTGATTTGGAATAACGCAGCCACGACGTTATCAGTTGCTAAGAAGCCACTTTGTCAACAGCGCCCGGCGGAGCGCTTCTTTTGTCTAACAAGTAAAGGAGGATTCGTGCCCGTGGACAATCTTCCACGTGCCTCCTTTCTTGCGGAGCACAAGGGTTACACGTTTGCATCCAGGAATGTTAGCATAAGCATCCCACAATCGTGCGACGCGAACCTCGTAAAAAGCGTACGCGAGATTGGCATCGTCTGCGCTGTGCCCTATCAACGCATACGTCATGTAGCTGTAGTTAGACGCGGCCGATCTAAGAGCGTCTCGGATCTCGTGATAGCCTTTGCGGATGGCGCCATAATCTGCCGAGATATACGTGAGATCCGCGCTTGATTCGTCCCACATCGACGCCGCCGCATCTGCATCTTCCGCTATCAACGCCGCGCCGTACGATCGGAGGGTTGCTTCAACACCTTCACTTTCGTTAGCTAGAGGCAGCACGCTTGGTCCCTCTCCCTGCGTGAACATAGGCGTAACGTCGCTCAAGGCGGGTCTTTCGCGCGACTCTTGCGTTTGGACGAGCTCCAATATCGTGTGCTTCATTTCGAGCAACCTTTCGTTTAGCGGATCGACTTTGAGCGCTTTTTCAACGGCGTCCCGTGCCGCCCGGTAGTTGCCGTTCTGCACCGATCGCTGGAAATCGTCGACGTACTTGTAGATGCGTCTCGACGGGGAGTCTTTGAAGAGCTTCATAACTGGCAGAGAGTTTCATGCCTATCGTGCGTAGTTAAACTTTGGCATCACGGCATTGGCAGAGGCTATGTATTGTCAGACGACTGAAGCGAGAGTAGCGGCCACTCAAGGATGGATACAGCGAATAATGCGGGCCAGTTAACCTGCCTTTTTTGCTTTCTGGAGTCATTTGAAAGAGTAGTAGAGATATGAACCCCCCCGCCTCTCTTTGCATTGATCTGCAAAAAAAAGTCGCGAGTAGTTTATTAACTAAGACCTTTAGTCCAGCACGCAGAGCGAACTAAAAAGTATACCAAAACTACACCAAAAGTGCACCATCTGACCTTAAGCATAGGCGAGGTCAACACAAGCTCTCTTTTGTCAGAAAGTAACGCTATTCTCCTGCCCTATTCACGAAAACAGTTGTCTGATTGGTTCCCAGTTTTTCTTGGTATAGTTAGCATGTTTTGGAAGCGTAACAAAACGCATCACTTATAGTAGCGTACCTCTCACATGCTGTCAAGAACAGGAGTGATACGAAATGAAGACGCTTGTTATCTACGATTCAATGTTTGGCAACACAGAGAAGGTGGCACGAGCGCTCGCATCAGGAATGCGCGAACAAGGGATCGCAGTCGATTGTGTTCGAGCGACCGCGATTGACGTTGGGACTCTCGAAGCTTACGATATGCTCGTCATCGGCGGGCCCACACACGCGTTTGGACTCTCAGAAGCAATGAAAACGTTGACGAAGCGACTCAAAGACGCCGACGTTAGGGGCAAGAAGGCCTTTGCTTTCGACACCAAACTGAAGTCTCGATTCGCTGGCAGTGCCGGAAAGGGCATCGAGCAGCGAATGAAGCAACACGGGATGACAGTGGTGAAGCCGCATGTCTCTGCAATAGTACTGGGGAGAGAGGGACCCCTCAAGGAGGGTACGGAAGAACAGTTCAAGCAGATTGGGATCGAGTTAGCCCGACTTGTGCAAGCGTGACTCTCACTCAACCTTCGTTGTGATTGCAGACAGTCTGGCTATTCCTGTCACCGCCTTCGCTTTCTGATGATTCGAATAGATCTTGTAAAGGGCATTTCGTGCCATAAGATCTGAGGAAATGTGCTAAGCGGTGGGGCGACGTGATTGGGTGGAATGAGTCAAATCGCGCTTATATTTTGACTCACGGCGTGCGCGGAGTTGAGTGGAGCAATTATCGACACCCGCTGCCTGAGCAGGTGTATGATGTCTTTATGAAGTATTGGGAACGATGTGCGTTGCGTTCAATGAAAAGCTAATGCTTCGACTTCTTTCTATGTCGTGTACATAATACGGCGCGGTCGTCGTCTATCCAACAGTGACTAAAAAAAAATAAACGGATTCGTTAAACGGCTAATAGCTTGTTATAAACGGTATTGCGATAAGTGACGTATGGGGGTGCTCATAATTGAAAGTTGAACCAAAAACGCGCAGCCGTCAGGAGTTCTTAAAACGCGGCGCGGTGATTACGGTAGCGGTAATTATCGGGGTTCTCGTCGGCTTGTATCTGTTAGGCGCTATATTGTAGCTTTTCTAACCCGATCGGTGCGTGGCTAAGGCAGCGCGGCTCTGTGCTTACGCGAATATAGCCTATAACTTCCATGTTTTTTCAACCTCTTGCTTGTGCCGTTCTAAGCACGAGCGCTAGCCTGACAATATCGTCTTGTGATAGCTCCTGCTTCTTAGCTAACTGTATCTCGAGCTTGAGTAGTGTAAGCCATTCCCGCGTGTCCTTTGAGACGGTAATGGTTGTTTTGTCTTCAACACTGACCATAGTCTTACCAGCTTTAATTATAGTGTAATGCTAACAATTACTATGATGCAATGGTTCTATAGTCTAGGATCCTATCCTGCGAGGCGGCCCCGTCACTTATCAACTGATAGTGAGGGCCGAAATACACAAAACAGAAGCCTGTTCGAAGCCTCAGCTGCACAAACATCAACCGTCTTCAGGACTGACGATGTTTTTGTGCATCGAAGCCCTACAGAGCCTCCGACTTCTATCAAAGATTGAACTATATAGCGATGTTATTGGTTGGAATGAGTCAAATCGCGCGTATATCCTTACCCACGGCGTTAGAGGAGTGGAGTGGAGCAATTATCGGCGTCTGCTTCCTGAGCACGTGTATGACGTGTACATGAAGTGCTGGGCGGGTGTGTCTTTATAGTCCTCGCAGCATATGTTGTGACAGCCTATTGTAAATCGAGCAGAACCTTAAGGATCGCAAACCGCAGCTGAAAGTCGTTATGGGCGACCCTTCGAACCTAAGCATCAAATTTTAAGCCTGCGTTGGCTTCCTGCCCCAGGCACTAAACAAGGTAAGTCCTGGATAATTGAACGTCTGGTCTCGTAATAGGCGCTGCATACTGTCATGCTGCTGCTGTGTTAGCAATCCGGCGCCTATCATCGGTTTTGCTGACATCTGAAAAGCCGATTTCGCTCGCGTTACTTTCGGCGGAAAGTACTATTGTATCCTTCAACATTGCCTCGGCGAGTAAGGCAGCATCCTCTGCATCTAAACTGGAGTCTTGGATAAGGCGAGTTTTTACGGTCCCGGCCACCGGAACCTTAGAAAATATGATAACGACATTCTTTATTGATCCATGTTCTGTTCCGTGAGACTTAGGTTCGACAGATTCACGTTTTAGTTGCAATCCAGAGTCCTCTTCCAACTTTTTTTTCGTGGGCGGCCTTATTCCAAGCTATTATGCCCTTTTCCGCTTCATTATACAGATCATTGCCAAAGCCTGCAATGATGTTCCCCTTGTTCTTCTTTAGGGTAACCAAGTATTGATCCATATTCTGCGCGAAATCAACACTCAGGTCTTCTTGTTCTTTTAATTTCAATCCTGCTGCCCGAATCAAATTTGCATATCCATCCAAGGTCTGCAAATCGGGAAATACCATAAACGCCACGAGGAAATCCGCCTCATTTGGGGGGCTTGTACCGAACCCCAAATCCAATCCGTAAACGCCAAAGTCCCACCGGACTTGAGTACTCGTGCCGTTTCGTCGATGAGCCGTTTCTTGTCCCTGACATAGCACCAGGCGTCTTGACCCCACACGACATCAAAAGATTTCGCATGAGCGGGCAAGTCTAGGGCGGAACCACAGCGATATTCGATCTTGTCCTTGAAGGGTTTACCTATGGTTCGCTTTTGGGCTTCTGCGATCATTTCCGGCGTGATATCCACTCCGATGACTCTGATGCCATATTTTTCGACCAGGTGCCGGGCAGGACCGCCGAGGGCAGAACATATGTCTAAGAGGATGAGATCCTTGCCTCTCCCATCAATGCCGACTTTCTTTGCTAAACAATCTGTCTGTTCGGCCCCACCGACGTGGATCTCTTCACCCATTAAAAGTTCCCACAGTTTTCCGCCTAGTCCACCGTAAACGGCACTCACGTCGTTAACGCTAAAGTCATATTGTCTATTCATCCTTTCTCTAACATCAATGTGAATCAGATCCCTTCTTTTTCGTGGAACATTGGTTATAAAAAACACTTGGGTCTGCGGCCATTAAGTCGCCAGCATAATAATAGGCGCTACTCCGACACCCGAAACAAAAGGAATTATTGCAGCAACTGCTGCAATTGCCAGGGAGTTTGGCAGGATCCCGGAAATCTAAAAATAAGAGTCTCCGCCTCCCGCGCTCCAGAATGGTTAAAAATACTTCTTTCTTCACGTTTCCAAACTCCTCTGTCCGGATCACGGAAGTTAAAGATGTCCTTTATCTGGGCGTGGGTCGGTTCCCAAGAACTATTTCCCATGCGGTGGATCGCGGGGTTGAATAATGTGACGCAAGTCTTGATGCCGAACTTTTCCTGAAAATAGGCGATTGTCGCCCGCGCGTCTCCAGCGGCCAATGGGGTCGTATAGGTGATGCAATTGACCATCCCCCCCGGGTCCTTCCCCGCTGCCAAGCAGTTGTTAATGCCTTTCAGGATTAATCCGATATTACGTAAATCTCCGCGACGTTTTTCCCCGCCATGCAAAATCCCGTAAAGTTCCGGATCGAGCGAATCTAAATGCGTCGAGATAAAACCCCCTTGGGTCGCTTTTACCGCGCTTGCCGCGACCCCCGGTTTGGCGAGCGGGATGCCCGATGTCCAGATGTTGTTAATTAGACCTAAGCTGGAGGCGTAGGTACAGAGGGCTTCCCAGTCCCTCCGCATAAGGGGATCCCCGCCCAACCAATCTATCATCTGCACCTTCAAAGCGGCCGCAGCGTCTAATAACTGCCGAATAGTTGCGGAGGATAACCCTTGAGGGCTCTCGGGGGTGCTTCCTGCGTAGCAACAGTTACATAATTGGGGACATTGGAGGGTTGCTTCGATTTGGAGGATGAAGACTTCTCCTTCTGCATAATATTGTTTTTGGAGGTCAAATTGCGCCGCCATTCCCGCGTGGGCCAAGGGTACATCTTCTTTCATATTCGTGAAGCAACTCGACGACTTGTTATTCGTTCTTTGAACCATGCTGGGCATAAAAATATTGAAAATGGCTTACAGGTAATTAATCATTAATCCAATAAGGCTTGAGCCCAGTCACGTATCAAGGTAGCGCAAATATTCTCCATATTTCCTTCGAAGCTGTTTGAGTTTTATCTTGTTTATTACGTTAAGTGGAAAAATGAACCGTAACCACCGTTCTATCCAACTGACCAAAAAAAAGGCTGGCTCACTTGATTCTTTCAGTTTTAATCGGCCAACAAGAAGAAGGGCCGTCGCTTTTTTATTGCAGAAACGCGTCAATATTTCCGCAATAGCAGAGACATTGTCAAACTCTCCCTTCAGGCTTGCTTGCACTGCTACCGCGATAAGAATGGTAGCTAACCACGCATTAAGTCTATTCTTGATTTGAATCCTGGTATCTAATGAGAGAGATTCATCTGACATCATTCTATTAATTATAAGTTTGAACCCAGGCAAACATAGTCTATAATCAGACGAACGGGCATAGAAAGATTGTGTGTGCAGCATGTAAATTGCACTCGGTTCATTTGAGATAATAACAGGATGATGCGCTGCAACGCGGAACTCAAAGTCTATGTCTGCTGGTCCACCCACGTCAATGTCTAATAAGCCAACGCAATCCACAACCTTTGATCTGAAAACAATCGAATTCCACATTAATTGATGATCCAATATGTCTAGTAGACTATCAGGAGGGGACAAATATCCAAAGCGACCACCGTTTTTCGAAATACCGATGATCTTGTTATCTTCAACTTGGATGGTCAACCCTGCATAAAACATGACATCAGGATTAGAGCTGAGAGACTGCATGGCCACTTCAAAAAAATGTGGTAAAAGTAGGTCATCATCACTGAGAAATGAAAAAAAAGGGGTATTCACCTCTTTTTGTCCATAATTGAAATTTGCCACAGCGCCTATGTTTTGTTCGTGACAGTAATACTTGATTCTTGAATCAGTTTCCGCTAGTTCAGTCACAACTTTTTGCGTATTATCATTTGAGGCGTCATCATATACGCATACCTGAAATGCTGAAAACGTCTGGTTTAGTACACTTAAGATCGCTCTTCGTAACAACTTCGGCCTGCGAAACGTTGGGATAATGACGGTAATTAGAGGTTCTGCATCTATCACAGTAAGGAATTAGGTGACCGAGTATAAAAATTTCTTTTTCCATTGTTTATCTTACTTCATACACATAAGCCGAAAGAGATTGCATCGCTCTGGTGACTTCTCGCCTAATTTGTGTGAACTGCATTTTTTGAGAGCATCGGAAGGCATGATATTACTGCAGTCGCTGCAGACCAAAACGCCAACGAGATTCTCTTACAATACCAAGCGGCCAGTGAATCGAGTGGCGATTATCCGGGGTTGCCTGCCCTTCCTTCAGGATGCATAACGCTGGCTTCAGTCACAGTCTCCAGAAGGGAGGGCAGCGGGTGCTAGTAAAACCTCAGCTACCATTTATAGCATAACGATCTCGTTCCCACAAACGTCAGATTAAAAACTAAAAGGGGGTTTACCACCCCCCTTCTCTCTTTTTCTCACTTCGTGCAATTATCATCTAATCCCCGCGCCTTTGTAACAAAGCGCAGTTACAAAGGTATATCATCGCTCTTAGAACAAAACAACTTAACAAACAAACAATGCCACAGCTGAGCACGGCACAGCTGTGGTTGAGTGTTCGTTTTACGGGATTTTCCCGCCGTGCATCCGATTCTTGTTCGCTTGCCGCGCTTTAGCTTAGGGCTTTGTTGTAAAACGCAGACTTTGGTTTGCGAAGTTGAAATTATGAACGAAGAAAAATGTGCACGGTGCTATACTCCCGCCGCACCAGACGCAAGTTTTTGCGAGAGCTGTGGAGCACCGCTAGCCGCTTTCGGCACCCCTACCACCAACAACCCACTGGGAGCTACCCCCTCCAATAACACGGTTGTGATAGAAATGACGAAATCACAAGCGGAAGCGAAGCAGTTGTTTGACCAAATGGTGGCGCAAAAAATTAGCGAAGGGTATATCGTCCAAAATGATACGATCGCAAATCGCAAAGCCGCTAATCTTAACCTTACTAACGTTTGGGCGGGCACGCACACGGGGCCCACATCGGATGGCGGTTATGACTTCGGTTCAGAGTTTAGAGTCGAGTACTTCTACAATAGTCATACCTCGTCGTGGCCGTTAATGATTCAGACGGGTTTCGGTACGAGCCCTGCCCTACGCGTAGAAGGTAGCTGAGACGGTGGGGTAATTGGGTCGCAGCTGATAAGGCTGAGTCTCATTACTTCACTGAGATATGGGGGCCTGCAATATGCGTCCGGACGAGCGTTTATTGTCCAATACTACTACGCTTACACGTCTCGTCGTGGCTGTTTGTGACCCAAGTGCGAGGCTGAAACGCACGCAAAGCAGCGAGAATCGCAACAATTATGCGCAGATCATCCTTTATACTGAATACGCAACCGATCTGCACGCACAAAATAGGCCTTCAAAACTCGAAGCCGTCGAACGCGTATCCGATTATACGGTTGCCGCGTGAGTTTCGTGAGTTAGCAGGATCGAAAGCGGATATTTATCAAACGATGCACGACGGAAAGATGGCATTTCTCGTTACCGTAGATAAAAAAGTAGACAACTGTTGCGCAACCGCTGAACCGAGTGACGTAGAAAACCGCATATCGTCCCTCGAATCAAAAACAGATACTATTTTACAATTCATAGAAGCAAATAACTGCGCTAGTTATCTTATAGCAAAAAAGGAGCGCCCGAGTCGGGATTTGAACCCGAGTCGGAGCCTCGACAGCTTAGGGCGCTGTTCGCGATTTAAAGCTGCAGGGAATAATATCTCGGTTAAAGAATTAAAGTCTCTACAGCAGGAAACGCTTGCTACTTTGGAATTCAAGTATACGAAAAAAGAACTTGATAGTTACCTTGCGTGGCGCATCGCTGGATTAAGCTACAAATCTAGTGTGTGGATTATCAAGGCAGCAGAAGTATTCTGGAAACACACCAAGGGAACTATCGGGAAGGATAGCTTGGAAGCGCTCCGCTCCTTCCTTTTCAGCAAGTACGATGACTACTACGCTCAAAGTAAGGTCTTGAACTTCGCAAAGGGCTTTCTGAAGTATCAGGCGAAGCTCACACTCGATCCGCGTTATCTTGCCTTTGACATGTTTCTCGAAAAACCAAGGGTGCGGAAAATAAAGAAGAAGATGACGGCGCGGGTGGTGACGAAAAAAGATGTTGAACACGTTCTGGCAGTTATCAAGGGCGAAATGTTGAAAGGATCGATCGATGAACAACACGCCCGGCAGTTTATAGGAATTGTGCTGTTTGGTGCGTTTACCGGGCAGCGACCATACAGCACGATAGCTCAGTTAAGAGTGGAGCAGCTCAGGGAGGCGTTGAAGTCTAACTGGCCGGTGTTACTTGTTGAACCAGCCCAAGACAAGATCCGGATGGAACATTATGTGCCGCTGCATCCACAGCTTGCGGGGGTGATGAGGATTTTATGTGATGGCAGAGAGGGGAGCGAATGCATGTTTAGCCTAGAAAGCTTCCGCAAGTGGTTGCAGAAGCTGAGAATTCCCTTGGCGCGATGCAACAGCCACTTTGTCGCCTCAGATCTGCGGAAGTTTGCTGAACAGCACGGAGACGTAGTCGGGTGGAATGAATCCAATCGTGCCTATATTCTTACGCATGGTGTGCGAGGGATTGAGTGGAGCAATTATCGACACCCCTTGCCTGAGAATGTCTATGATGTGTATATGCAGTATTGGGCGGATGTGCGGTTAGCGTGTGACGATCCGTCCGCTGACCGATCTTATCGATGAAAGGACGCGAAACGCTCCATATTTGGAACCCTTACGCGTGCAGTGCAGCGTAGGCGTCGGACTTACGGAAGTCCCTTGATTATTTCAAGTCCTTCTGCTTCTGGGAACGCCTTCAACGTCTCTATCCTTGCCATTCCGTAGGTCCCGTTCTTGAGCGCCACTTTTGCTGCTGCCTCGTCGCTCGGAGCTTCGGCGATTGCAATCATATCGTACCGTCCAAAGGTAAAGTAGAAGTCTTTGAGTGCTCCGCCAGCGGACTTGAACATACTGCGAGCGCGTTCTACCCGGTTCGGAGCGTCCTGCACTGTCTTCATTCCCTCTTCAGTCCATTTAATAAGCAAAATGTATGTGGGCATGTTATGGTCACCTCCTTTTCTGTAGTATTGAGCGTTCTGCGCGACCAGACCATTAGCGTTTGCTCTGTATTGCGCGAGAAATGCGTGTAAGAGCCGCTGTCGCAAGCGGTAATAGAACGAGATGAGAGCCAAGAGGCAATTGCTTTTAAACCACTTCCCCACTGCACTTCCTCAATCGTTTTTATCCCTGTTTTACTACACTAACACGTGCGCGACGATTGCATCCTGGTGGATGAGCTCTTATTGCAGCTAGCTGACTACACGAACGACTACGCGGAAGCGGCAGCCGTAAAACTTTTTAGGAAGTGCTCTACCAGTTGGGAAGCTTACCGATATCTAAAGGACCGCGTGCACGACCCCTGGCTACCTGACAGCGCACGGCAGCAGGTCCGACAGATCATCAAAAAGATACAGGTACAGCTGAACCAACAGCGCGAGTTCGGCTGGACGTATGAACCAGGTTAAGTGCTTGCCACCGTCTTTTTGCAGCCTCTATCTACTCTTGTATGAGGGTTTCCACCGGCTGATTCGAGACGATTGGGTCCGCGTGACGATGCACAATCTTCCAGACACCCTCTTCCGGCTGAAAAATGGTTGTCACCCGCAAAGCTATTGTGGAGAAATCTTGCCTTCCGTCAACCTTGGCTTTGGCCCGCTCATTCTCTACAATGAATGCGAGGTCGGGAGTCACAACCTTCACTATGTTCTCAAAATGGCGGGCTGACCGTCCCGAAAATTAGACGCCGCACGCTCCGCGGTCTCAACAATCTTCTTCCGTCCACGCACGGTAGGGCCTAGGGGGTTAGCCAGGCTGACGTCTTCTCACTGAGAGAACATGTCCAAGGTAAGCTCAGGTCTCCCTTTCATGAACTCATCTAACGTCTGGTGATACTTTTCGATTGTTTGGTCAAAGTCCATCACAGTCACCTTACAGTCTCAAAAGCATCGCACGTTCTTAAGAATTGCACGAGTAAAGAGAGGGTAGTTTAGAGTCTAAAAATAATAAAACAGCTTTTTAATGCTTGCCGCCTGAAAAAACGCCCATTTTGTCGCCGTTATCGTCAACAGAAAAAACCGATCATGCTAAAAGTCGCCACTCTTTTCGCTGTTTCTCTGCTTTTAACCATTCTTCTCGTCGCTGCTCTTCTTGTTGCCACTCTTCTAATTGCTGCTCTGATTCTAAGAGAGTTAGCTCTTCTTGCTGCTCCCGTGTTAGTCCTGCGACCCGCTTCTGCATTATTAAATAATCTAAGCGGCTGATTTTGTGACGGGGCATCGCTCTTCCTTCGGCTCTTCGTAAGAACGCGTTGACGTAGCTTAAATGTGAGCTTTCTAACTGAAAATTGCAGCAGTTCCAGAAGAACTTACTTTCACGGTCGTTGTGCTATGTACGATGGTACGGCGAGCGAACCGGGGGCAGTAGCCGCTTGCAGATGTCCAATGGACTGCTCCACGTAGTTTATGGTTGCAGAGTCGTCTTTAGTAGCCTGAGCACGAGCTTGTAGAGATCGTCTATCTGCTTTTGCTGTGCCCGGAATTCACGCCACAACTCTTCGTGCTCTTCTACATTTTGCACATGGTGAAGTAAGTGTAAGCTGGGCGTTGCGATAGATTCTTTAGTTACGCGCTCTACATCACTCATTTTTCACTCCTCAACTCCGCTCTCTCGCAATCTCTAGGCTGTCACGTGAGCACATCGATCTTAAAGAGGTCACACTCCGAGGTATACTCTAGCGGACAAGTTCGGCGCCTCGTACATCCGAAACATAGCGGTATGATATACTCGGCAACGCACTTCTGAAACTCAGTGCAAGGGCAGTTTGTAGAGCGCGGCTTGCCTCCGTGAACCGGACAGTCCTTACCCAAGCCATAATCCAACTCGCACATGCTCTGTTCTCCCTTTTTTAATCCAATATCGTCTACCGGTGTTGCTCGCTGCGCTTTATAAAGTCTACAGCTTCCCGAAGGCTATCCTCCGAGCACGGTTCAAACACGGTTATTGTACGGTTCGCGTGCGTATCTAGTGCGATATGGTTCTCGGTTCGAAACCCTTTCTAGAAGGATTTCTATGAGGTTATCCGCTGAAAATAATGAAGTGGAAGAGGTTTCTACTTTTCATCGTGGAGTTCGCGTGCGAAGTAGCTCTGTTCAAAGGACCCAGGTTCCTCGTAATGCTCGATAAGTTCGTCTCCCTCATAGTGGTCCAGGCTCACGGGCGCTGAGAAGCGTAGATACCCCCCAGGATACCTAATTATCTCGGCTAACACCTTCTGCACTCCTGTGGTCATATCAATGAGTGTCTGACTCACTAGCGTCTTCTCGCGCGAGTACGTCAGTACGTAGCGCGTGCTCCCATCGCTATAATCAAAGGTCAGCGTATCCGGAATGGGCTTGCCGGTATGTTCGTCGATCTCACTTCCGCTCTTGGAAAACGTCATCTTCGTGCCGTCGTCTGCAATCACCTTTCCGTCGCGGGCGAGCATGTACCAGGGAATCGTCGTGTAGCCGTACTTCTTCGTGGCCGTGATGTAGGCTGTGACGAACGAGTAGGGGCCCACATGCCCTCGTCCCCAGTACCAGTGGTCGATGAGGTGCGCCATATCGCGGTAAGCGTGGTTCATCCAGTTGTGGTCGTGATAACCCATGCCCGAGGCCTCGTGGACTTCGGAGCCGATCTTATAGGTGGCCGTTACCTTCCCCATGGGCACTGATACCAGCCAGGCGAGGAATTTCTCGCCTTGGGCGCCAAAGATGAGGTGCCCAGTTTCCGGGCGCCACGATTCTGTCGTCGCCTCGAGTCGGACCTCGGCCTCAACATCCTCTGCCGCACCCGTGATAGTATACTCATGCAGATTACCAGTGAAGCGGTATTTGCCAATGCGCACGTCGCAGCCATCCCTGGAGGCCTCGAACTCGCCCGCTTTGAACCTGCCGAACTTCATCAACCTTCTTCCGTCCGGCAGGTCCAGGTCGATCTCGATGAGTGGCTCAAGGGGCTGCTTAGACCGGTTGCCGTCCTTCGTACAGAATATCACGGCTAGCTTGGCGCCGTCGTCCAAGAGCGAGTCGAAGTACCACCACTCCGTGCTCGGCGTCGCGGGGTCGAGGCGTATGCCATCCTCCCATGGTTCTATATGGCCCTTGGCGATCTTGAAGCGCTCATAGTCCTCAGGCCTGGCGGCCAGATGGGCCGGTTGGATATGGCTAAGCAGCTTTGTTCCTCGCTTTCTCATGTTAATCCTCCTCCTTTCGCTCTAGAGATGAGAAAAAAGTGCTCTGGCTAGTCAGCTCCAGTAAGACTGTTTGCCATCCCCTAATCTGATTGAAACTACGTTAGCAACGATATATAACGGTTGTTTCGGGGACGAGTCCAAAGTCAGAGCTTGCAGAAAATGAAAAAGAGAGTAAGGGGTTTTGTCTTTTGCTCATAGCAAAAAGTCATTTTTGATCATTCCTTTTCATGCATATGCCATACATTAAGCCTCCTTTTTGAGTCTTTTTACGAATGCTACCAAACCATAGGCCCACCCGAATAACCTTCAAAGTCGGCAGCCCAAACGGCCAATGAGAGTGCGATCACAAGATCCGAGTGATGCCCTTTACCTCGATCGTCAAACGTATCAAAGATCAAAACGACTAATGGGTTCGCCTCGTAGCGTTAAAAATCGTCAGAGCACGGTTTAAATGGTCTAAAAAGTCTTTTAGAAAAGTGTTATCTATGTTGAATACGATCAATAGGTTTTTACCTGCCAAACACATAGTTACGCGACATAGCCACAAAGGAGGTGAACGAATGGCAAGTGAAACGACCCCAGCGCCTGAAATGACGCCTCAAACGACCCCAGCCCCGCTGCAGTACCGTAGCGTCGGTGTCAGATTCGTAGCTGTTCTTATTGATCTCATTATTGCTGTCATTATTGCGGCATGGTTCACGAGTTCTTTGCAAACGCCCGTCGCCAATAGCGTGAGTTTTACTAATGGGACCTTCAGCGCGTCCACCACAACGAATGCGCTCGCAGGACTCGGCCCCACCTTAACAGCACTCATCGTCCTCATCTATTTCACGCTCCTTTTGGGAGCGTATGGACAGACGGTAGGCATGATGGCGCTTAAGATCAAAGTGGTCAAAGAGGACGGCTCAAAGATCGGCTATGTCGATGCACTCGTGCGTTCCTTACTGCTGATCATCGACGCAATACCGTACGTTATTCCGTTCTTGCTCGGTGCAATTCTTATATGGACGTCGGATAAGAGACAGCGGATTGGAGACCGCGCAGCGCACACCGTCGTAGTGACCGCGTGAAGGGCTATTTTTCCTTTCTTTTTTTATTTTATTTTAAAACAACAAGTAACTCGTTTAAAGCATCCAAAAAATAGACGAAACAATTTTCGTTGAGCAAAATCAATTCGACGACAGTGTTTCTAAGGATGGAAAAGTGTGCCGAGGTAGCTCACCTTAGCTTTTTGTGGCGATGTTGTTGGCGATTTGCCCGATTTTATCAGCTTAACCTTCCTTTTTCTTTTAGGAGGGTTTGAAGTCGGTTAACGCTGACCGTGTTAAGCGTAAGTTGTCTTCTTTGCTAGTTGATAGTAGCACCGCTAAACGGAAGGGTTGGAATAGTCTTATGCGTTACCGCTATCGCTACAGCCGATTCAAGAAAAAGAACCCAAACCATTGTAATGCGTTAACGAATAAGATTATTGCAGATTTAACCGAGTTAGAAAAAGCGGTTTCAAACGATGTTTAACCTACCTAATCTAACGCTGAAGAATACCGCGGGAAAGTTAAGTTTGTCAAGCTTTTCGTTTTTATTTTGGTTTAAACTTTCAGCTTCTCAGCGAAGGCTTCCGCATGTTTGAGGTCTTCACTGTTAGGTCTTCCTTTGTTTATTCCACCAAAATATTTGAGAAATTTGTTAGTGTTGAAACCCGCACAACCAAACTCGTCAACAATCGCATAGCCTTTAGAGTGAAGAGTTTCTTTAAGGGTCGTATGACATTTGCTTGTGTATGCTTCTAATCGCTGTTGACCTGAAATGCCAATCGGCATTCCACTGGTTGAGAAGACGAATGCTTTCTTGTCTGTGACTTGAGGTAGTCTATCTGCAAAGTCAAGGAGTTCCTTGTAGTTTTTGCCAGTGTCTATCCCTGACCCAAAGCCTACTAAGTCATAATCTTGAAGCTCTTCTGGATTAATTTGTTGTGGAGTTTTTATCTGTGCATCGAGTACCTTTGCGAAGACTTCTGCTACTTTTTGGGTATTGTTGTGATGGTAAGAATACACAACTATCAAAGTCTTCATAGTAAACTCCCTTTCCCACTTCATTTCTTAGCTACTTCTCTTGTCCAATTACGAATAGCATCTAAGTCTCTTAAGTCATAAACCCCAGCTTTAGATTCCTTGTAACCTGCACTTTCAAGTTTAGGTTTAATTGATGATAGAGTTTTTCTGAAGAACCATGACATTTGGTTAAAGTCATAACAGCCACCAAACAAGCCAAGTCCTTTTCCACACTTTGGACATTTACCCATTTATTGAGACACCAAATTGCAAGTTGTCCTTATTGGCATTAGTATATTATGAATTTATAATCAGTTTAGGTCTTTTTTTAATCAAACGGGTTCAAAACCAGACCAAAATTAGGCTGATCCGTCCAGCCTTTTGTATAGATAGCCAATAACGATTCCAAGAAAGAGAAACCTTGGTACGTTAAACATTGCGCCGATGAGGAAGACATGCAAGGCATCACTCGTACGACTTGCGGCAACTCCGAGCAAGATAAAGACAATGCCTAGGGCGACGAAGCTTAGTATCACGGACTTTGGAATTGGATTTTTTGTTGGAATCTTGTCAGAAAAACGAAGCAAGAAATAGCTGACGCAGCATGCGATAATCATACCACCAAGCAAAGGTTCAACAAGAGCGCCTTCAATATAAGGAATTGAAAGGGCAGCTCTGAACTCCGCCATCATGGGAAGCAGGGAAAATGCGATGGTAATTGCCCAGAATACTACTCCTCCCCCAATAGTCAGTTTGTACAGCCTCTTGTAGAACTCGTGTGACGTCTGTCGCTTACTTCGACCTGAGGCTTGGGTTTCCATGGTTGTTTAACTATTCCACATGAGGAGACAAGGAAGCAATTGCGGATGGATTGAATCCTTTCACTATGAGCCATACCGCAAATACCATTTCCTGCACGGCTATTGGGACAGCCAATACGGTCCAGGGGGTCGAAAATAAGTCAGTTCTAAGAACGAACAAGCTTATCAGCGCATATAATACAACTAATGCGGCCCCAATGAGACCCCAGCCTGATATAAATCGAGGAACGAGTTTTGATTGATACAATACATAATTAAGAGTCAGACTTCCTAAACCAAAGATCAAAGCCCCGAAATAGGCGTTGGACCACCCATGTAATGCGAGCAATACAGTGCCTAAAGGTTGACAATATGAAGCACCCAAGGCTCCTGCTACATATTCCTGACTTAATGTAAATAGTGATAGTAGGCTGAGACAACCGACAATCATGAAAACGGCCTCAATAAGCCGGAAACCAACATACTCAAGCGCTAAACTTTCAGTGTGCTGTTTAAGGATTGGAAACAGCATAACTGCAATGCTAAAGACTGCAACGGCATCAATAAAATAACCTATCACTGCTATTAGCACTTGATTTTCATTTGCAGAAACAGTAGTAAGATAATTTTCAGCAGCTAGCGTAGAACCTAAAACAACAGCACCTGATAAAGACGCAGCTGTCGCAATTATAAATAATACTCCGACAATTATTGCGGTCTTTCGATATGAATTCATATTTTCCCGCCTTCGTTTTGTTTCAGCCGTAACTCTACGCCAATAGGCATGTCGCAAAACGTTAGGTCGCAGAAGCGGTGCGAAGGCTTAAGCTTTGTCGTTTTGCTGCGGCTAGTTTCCCACTGCACGGGTAGATCTCTTTACTCAGCCGTCCATGAAATGCAAATATGATGAACTGCCAAAGGTGCGAGAAGCACGCCCATTGTAGCCTACGGGGCGACAGAGAGCGCGTTCCGTATTGTGAAGAGTACCGGCGACCGCGTATTATCCGGGACTAGTGCAGTGACTATCTACCTATTGAAGCTTTGCTAACGCTCGCCGCTAGGAATAACGGCCATTTTGACGCTAATATTGCCATCAGAAAAAAGCGATCATGCATTATGTGATGTGGTGCATGTAAAAAATACCGACCAGGAGGGAGAAAATGATCGAAAATGGGCTAATTTTAGCGGGCAGCGATGCGGAGTTGTTGAGCCGTGCGCTTGCGGAAGTCAAAACAAAATTCTATGAGGAGTCTGAGGTCAGTCTAGATGATACCCAAGCACTCGATGCACTCCTTTCGAGTTTGAGAACTGTGCAGACTGAAGAACGGGAGAAAGAAAGACGTCACACGTATCTTAACCCCTTAGGAAAGCGTCTTTTCCTTGGCACTCTTCTCGATCGGCAAGGCGGCGCGTACAGTCGCAAGAGCTGATCGCGGCAAGGTTGAGCGCCGGGCGAAAATAAATCAAGAGAGTAAAAATACGGTGCAATAAAGGACTACGCATGGCTATTACCTACATCGGGATGAATTACAGGTGGATAAAATGGATGACCGCAGTCGTGACGGTTATCGTGCTAATTATTATTATTTGGGGCGTTGGCATCTATTTTGGAGTGCTTCCAAGCCAACTGTAAGCACTTCCGTTTATTCAATCATAGACGCATTTGCAGTAAATAAATGCCCTACACACGGTCCACGTCGCGTTTAGGGTCCGACGTGTGTTTGTATCAAGATAGTACTCACGGTAGATAACGTCTTTATTTTTTTACATCCGGTCAGTATAGTTCGCCGGAAATGGCGTCGGTTATCTCAGGGGGGTCGCCGCTTCTGTCGCGATTTCTGACGTTCAGCGTGCGCTCATTGCCCACGTTGTCCCTAATACCTGAAACGTAATACAGCGCATCGCCGAGGTAGTCCCACGTAGCCGCGCTAAAATCGTCAGCGGGCAACGCTTTCTTCGCACATTCTTTAAGTTCGTCCTCTGTGTAAAGTGCCATCGATACACCCCTGCTTATTGCCAATCACTTATGTGTTAAGTAATTTTATCAATTGTCGAGATTTGCTAGTTGCTCGATTCTCGCATATGCAACACCCGCCATGCGGCTGACGCGGAGGTATTGACAGGCCTCGCGTGCGTTGGCTCGAAAACGTGGTGCTTACGCTGATAATACGATATCGGCAGCTTAATACCAAATTGGATAGTACCACACAGATTATATGACGCTATCTCGTATGTCTATAACCCTACCCGCCGAGCTGTTAGAAGCCGTTATTGAACGTGCTAACCGCGATAACGTAACCCGTTCAGCTCTGACGATTAACGCGCTAGCCGCCTATCTCGGACTTAGTTCTATACGCGAGCCTTATACGAAGGATATTACCGGAATAATACGATTGCGAACACAGTTAGAAGGTAAAGACGAATTGATAAAGAGTAAAAACGAAACGATAGGCGCTTTAAGGTTAGCTTTGGATATACGTAACATAAAGGGCGAGCCACGCGAGATAGAGGGCGATACGCAGAATAGCGACATAGAAAAGCGCAGTTTACAATTCATAGAAGCAAATAACCACGCTGTTTATCTTAATACAAAAAAGAAGCGCCCGAGTCGGGATTTGAACCCGAGTCGGAGCCTCGACAGGGCTCCATGATAGGCCGCTACACTACCCGGGCTTGCGCAAAAATGGTGGTTGCACAGAGCACAGCTTACTAGCCAAGTATTGATAATAAAGCTTTCTGCGGTGCTTTTTAAGCTGCTCTCTGCCTCTGATTGTTGCGTGGAATTCGATGTATTTTTGGCAAGGGCGTCGATCGAGGCCTGTGCTACACCTTCACACGGTTTTAAAACGTCTACGTTCTGTTTTAAAACACTGTCACCTTTTGGCATGACTTAGTCGGCGCATCGCGGATCAGATGCAGAATCTAAATAGAGAGGCCGAATGCGAAAGAGACCTCCTCGTGTTGCCGTGCAAGCAATCTGAGTGCGCTCTGTGCAGAGACCTTAAGATGTGGGTCAGCCGATTGGTCGTTTGCAACCTGATTTAGTGGCCCCCACACCTCGGACGGGTCGCCAATACCTCCTAGGACGGATGCAGCCGTCCTCCGAGTAAGTGTTGGCTTTTTGTCGTCGTGCATCACCTCGATAAGCCTCTGAACGGACTTTTTGCCTAAACGGCCCAATGCTATGACTATAGCCTCTTGAGCACTTTCGGACTTGGCGCTTGATAAACTTGTTTCCAAGCTTAGGAAGAGGTGTTGGTCACCAATATTTCCAACCGCCCCCGCTGCTGCTCTTCTTATATCGTCGTTTGAATCCTGCAACGCAAGTTTAAGTGGTTTCCGCGCCACGCCTGCACCTTTCTTGCGGCATTTATAGATCTTGGCGATCGCGACTGCGGCTGCCTGCTTCATCTTCGCGTCTTCACCCTTGTCCGAAAGTTTCTTAACCAACGCTTTTACCACTGGATCTCTTAGATCTGCAGTTTTGTGTTGCTCGCCGCCTATCTTTCCCAAACGCTTACCTATGTTCCCCAGCGCGAGTGCTGCACCTTCTCTCACTTCTAAGAGAGTATCTCCTAGCGCCGTAACAAGCCGATCGACGTTATCGCGCTTTATCTCAGTTCTGTTGTACTCATAGGTCTTAGCCAGTGCATAGGTTGCCTGCTTTCGCTTTTCATCGGCATTTGTTCGCTCGAGAATCTTGCTGAGCTCGTTCACAGTCGGGAGCTTCTTTCCACAGTGCTCGCAGAGCTCATTCACGAGCGCCTTATTTAGCGCCCAGAAGACAACAGGATCGGAGTATGTGTCGCAAGCAAGGCACCATCTGCTTGTCTCTCGTCCTGTTTCTGGGGCATTTACTAGTGTGCCCCTCTTTCTTCCTCGTCTCATCGTGGCAAGAAGACTCCTGTCGAGCTCTTCATGGTCCTCGTGGAATTCAAATGCTGCACAAGCTATTCTGAGAGTATCTAGGCGGCCTTCAAGGAGGGACAGCTCTTTTGCCTCCTCTGATGTTAGGAAGCGGCCGGTTGGCAAGGCATAGTAGGGAGGAAGCTGAAATTCGAAGGCGTAGCGGAAATTGTCATAACAGTTAGAAATGATTTCGCTGTCGTTTAGCTGGTAGAAATACTGCATTACTTGGTCATCTTCAAGCGTCTTCGCGTATAAGTTGGTTTTCAGCAGCTCTTCCTCGAGAGCACGGAAGATTTTCTGCAAGTCTATGATCTTTTTCTTCAAATCCCCTCGCCATATTTGTGGGTTTTCCTCAGCTTGATTAATACTGTAGCCCACATGGACCGGCGCTCTCAGCCCGACTACGGGAGGTGCAAAGAATCCAATCTCGCCATGGTTGCGATCGTAGCTCTTTATTTGCCAGATCGTGTTTTCGTACCAGTGTACAAGCTCTCTATAGAGTCCTCGTCGGAGCTTCTTTTTTTGAGCCCGCGTCTGCATCCATTCGTTGAACAGTGGCACGTATAGGGCGCCTAATACTCCAGCTATGAACGCACCCGCTATGCCTATGATCGCCGCTAGAATTGTAGGATCTGTTAAATCCACTGCCATTTGCGCTCACCTACTCATAAAAAAAAGCCACACTAAATAGAATGCCAAAAGATAAAAAATGTGTTGGCCTTTGCGTTCCCGCTTAGCGGTGGGTGTTTTTTGAGTTCAATTGGAACTTCCTATGCGCTTTTTATACACATCATACACGTGCTCAGGCAGCGGATGTCGATAATTGCTATGGTAGGTTCTGGATCGACGCCTCAATAGGGCTCCGTACGCGGGCAGTTCCCTCGGTGTAAGAAACAAACTCCCAAAAGTCCACTGAGGGTAGGGCCGCTGCTGCAAGTTTTGTGCCAACAATCTTTATTTCCTTAGAGTGCTTTTTTACGTGTTTTAGAAAAACGGCAGTCACCATTGTCGCCGCGAGCAAAAGGAAGTGAAAAGGCGTTGGTTTCACTAGCTGGAGTGACTTTCCTAATTGCTGGTGTGATTATTACAGCGATAGCATTGTACGCAGTATTATTAATTCACTGGGCATGGGGGGTGCCTTTTGTATTTATTGGCGTAATGTGCCTAATCATTGGATTAGTATCCCCTTACTGCAATAGCAGAAAGAAAGTGAAATAACGAAGCATAAAAGGAAGCGTCGCTTACGTACTTCCCTGTTTTCTTTTTACACTCGGTTAATATCGCGTTTGATGTGCCGTAAGCGGTCGTCGATATCTTCCGGCGCCTCCTCATATTTGTACGCGCCAAGTTCTAAATCCCGTAGATATTCCCCGATGAACGTCCCCGCATCCATTCCCAAACCCGCGGCTAAAACAGCTATAGCATTAATAAGGCTGGCGTGTATTTTATCCATTGCGTCCCACAGCCCTTTAATATATTCTTCGTCGTCTTTGAACGCTTCAAACTCTAGGCGCCTACGCCCGTATTCAAGCGTATATAAAAACTGAATATAGCCGCGGATGGATGCATGCAGGTAATAATCGCGCTCACGGGGCGTCATAGCGTCCACGTCGCTATATCTCTCGCTCATTTTATACCTCGCTATGAAAACATACTGGTGTGCGAAACATCAACCCTTTTTAACGGATTTGCGCTCAAAAAGCTTATCGCGGCGCATAAAATAATCTTTTTTAGGAGTGCCTAGTATCACGCTAATACGCCTTAGTATTTCATCGTCTGGGCTTAGGGTTACGCCACTTGCCACGCTCACTCTGTTGTGCCATAGTGTGCCCCTTTAACATACGTTAAAACTGCACGTTTGCATACACATCTTGCAGGTCCTGATCGTTAAACTTCAAGTAAACTGCTGTTGTGTTTATGTTTGAATGCCCTAGCACCTGCTGCAACCTACGTATGTCAACTCCGTGCCGCACGCTGTTTATGGCAAAAGAATGCCTAAATGTGTGCGGATGGATGTTCCTATCTATCAATGCCCCGTATTTGTTTATAATGGCCCTGACCCACTGCTGCGTTATAGGGAATATGGGGGCCTCGTTTGCTATCTTATTAGCGTCAATGTAAGCCTGTAGTTGCACTAACGTTTTAGCAGCCAAGGGCACACGTCGTTGCTTGTTACCTTTGGCCTTAACAATGCGGACCATACTGGTATGATGCTCAAGGTCAACAGGCCGAATATGTAGGAGCTCATCTACCCGAATGCCGGTTCGCCACAGCACTTGTATAATAAGATAGTCACGTATGTTGCACGTAGCAGCATACTCTGACATTATGTTCACCTGTTCTTGCTCTAGGTAGTCTGTTATGTCCTTCATTGTAGTTGCTATTAACACGAAATTAAAAAGTAAAGCTTTGTATTTTGACCTTATTTGCTGGGCCTAGCAGTAAGGCCTGTATCGGCTTGTACAAGTAGGCATAAGTTTGCCTATATCGGTTAGTTTTTAGATAATTCGACAATTAGGCATATTTTGTTGAATAGCATAGAAATTGTTAAGCTAACATTCGCTTCTTGCATAAGCGTATGCAATGGAGACTAATAGCGGTCGGACTAACCGTGGTGGTTATGATCGGGATCGTAGTTGTTGCAGGAGGTTGTGCTTCATCGTCAGGTGCCAACATACCTGCAGACCATAATAACAGAACCACCTGCTTCGAATGTCATCAAACGGGTGTCGGAGGTGCCCCTAAGATGCCACAATGGCACCTAGATAGGATACGAACTGGAAGCCTTTCCGACAATGTAACGAATTGTCTTGAATGTCATAAACTCGCGGGGTAATCAGCCATCAGACAAAGAAACGATCCGCACCAAAGAGGAATCGAAATGAGTAGCAAAAAACCAAATATTGTATTCTTTTTTTGGGACAACTTAGGCTGGGGCGAGCTCGGATGTTACGGAGGCGGGATCCTACGTGGCGCGCCCACCCCGTGCATTGACCGTCTGGCGGCAGCGGGTATGCGCTTGCTTAATTTCAATGTTGAAGCACAATACACGCCGAGCCGCTCGGCCGTGTTGACGGGACGACATCCCATTCGTTCCGGGACACAGACCGTGCCCATCGCTGGCGGACCTGATGGGCTGACCCGTTGGGAAGTGACAATCGCGCAGGCTCTGTCGGACGCCGGATATGCAACGGGCATGTGGGGTAAGTGGCATCTGGGCAGTGACCCGGAAAACCGCAGCCCAGTTGAATTTGGCTTTGACGAGGCGGTGTGGTCCCCGCGCACGGCTGACGAAGTCCTCTGGACGATGCAGTCGTACTTCCCCGATGGACCCGTGACCTCCGCGCCCTATGCGGGCAAGAAGCAGATCCCGCTCGAGCCGGAGCCGATCTTTTCGAAGAGGAAGGGTGGCCAGAGCGAGGTAATCGCCACCTATGACGCCGATTTCCGAGCCAACTTCGACCGCAAAATCACCGGTTGGGCCATCGACTTCATGACCCGCGCCAAGCAGGAGGGTAAGCCATTCTACATGTACCTGCCATACACGCAGGTACACATCCCGCCTATCCCCGATCCTGCCTATGCGGGCAAGACGAAGCGCGGCAACATGGCCGACTTGCTGACCCAGATGGACGAGTTCACGGGCATGATCCTGGATAAGCTCGACGAACTTGGGATAGCTGAGGACACCATTGTGGTGTGGACCTCGGACAACGGGCCGGATGCCAACTGGCGTATGCCGGCCATCGATCCCGATCCGGCCGGGGGCGCATGGACGGGCTGTTCGGGGCCGTGGCGTGGGGGCTACTTCACCTCGCTGGAAGGTTCTAACCGGACACCGTGTATCATCCGCTGGCCCGGCAAGGTTCCGGCCGGCAAGGTCAGCAACGAACTCGTGCACGAGGCTGACACCTTTACAACATTGCTGCTCGCAGCTGGCGCCAGGGTCCCGTCTGACCGGCAGATCGACAGCATGGACATGCGTGACTTCTTGCTTGGCGACGCCAACGAATCGGGCCGCGACACGGTCCTTTGCATCCAGGGCAACCGTTTGCAGGCGGTCAAGTGGCACCAGTGGAAAGCGCACCTCTTCAAGCAGGATGATTTCTTGTCTACTTGGACACCGTACAACGTGCCGCGCATTTACAACCTGGAATGGGACCCGCGCGAGGAGCACAACGTCGACTTTCCGCACGGCTGGGTCGCGCACCCGATGGCAGCCGCTGTGGGTGCTTTCCTCAGGTCCCTTATGGTCGAGCCTCCGATCAAGCCGGGGACACCCGACCCCTACACGCCGCCCAAGCCGGACGAGCTGCGGCCTGAAGAGCACATCCAGATCGGTGTCATCACGCAGTACGTCGCCGCGCTCGCCAAGACGCACGCAGAGCCGCCGGACCCGAACACCGGGCTTTAGCATCAGAGAGAATGAGGTGAAGCGTTGAAAAGACCGCGGCTGATGATTAACCCTCGTACCGAGCTATCCAAACGAGGTATCTGCCCAGTACTTCATATACACATCATACACGTGCTCAGGCAGCGGGTGCCGATAGTGGCCACGTAGGTTGTTAAGTCGGAGCCTGTATTAGGCTCCAGCCGTTGTAGGCCCTCTTTTTAGGGGATCTTCACTGCCCTGTCAATCTCCGACCCTGTAGTCATGTTGAACCCGTCAACTTTCCCAGTGTTGTCCCGCGTGAATATGAACGAGTCTGGGGACTCGCTTGTCACAAAAAACGTGTCATTGTTCTCGTGGAAGAGTTTGACGGTTTCATTAGGCACGCTCGAGGTGTAAAAGAGCTGGTTGCCGTCCCGAAAAACCGTATAGTTCCACGGTGCTCCTATTGCCTGGTAAGTTCCGACGTATTCCCCCAACGCCGTTGCATTCATGGGCGTTTCCTGCCTGTCGATCCGTTGGGGCAGGCGGTAGGGTTCTCCAAAGGTGATTGCGACGAGGTCTTTAAAGAGGCTTGCCACTTGGGTCCTGTCATAGTTTGACAGCCACACAATGGTCACGTTATCGTCGGGGAAAAACAAGGTCTGAGAAATGTAACCGAAGTTGCGCCCAGTGAAGCTGACAAGCGTGCGGTTGTTATATGTAGCCTCGCCGATCCCATAGCCGTGCTCAAGCATCGCACTGACCGACGCAGATGAAAGGATCGCTCCCGGCGGCATTTGTAATACCTGCCCCCACCTGTATAGATCTTCGGTCGTGGAATGAAGGGATCCGGCTCCGTAAACGTTATGGATGTTTTGCAAATCGTAGTTGATGAGGGTGCCGGCCTCTGTAGTGTACCCGCACGCCAAGTTAGGGACGATATCGCTTGTTTCTTGCCCTCCAGTGCTGCTCATCCCTAACGGCTTGAAGATATTCTGATCCAAATACTCGTCATACAACTGTCCCGATGTCTGCTCGATGATGTAGGTCAAGACGATATAGCCGTTATTGGAGTAGCTTTGGTTCGTTCCGGGCGCAAAGTCAAGGGGCAAGGCATAAAATCGATGCACGAGGTCTGGCAGCGCGATATTAGTCGGATCGGTGACATCGTACCCCCCTTCGCGTGGCATGCCCGAGGTCATGTTTAGCAGCTGATAGATCTTTATGTCCTTCCATTGTGGCGGGGCGTCGGGGATGTACTTCGTGATCGGATCGGTCACGTTGAGCCGTCCTTGCTCCTGCAACTTCATAATAGCAGCAGCGGTGAACTGCTTCGTGTTCGAGGCGATCCGAAAAACAGTCTGTGGCGTGTTGGGGACGGAACACGCGTCATTTGCCATTCCGTACCCTTTCGAGAGGAGCACAGTGCCATTTTGCGCCACGAGCACGGCTCCTGTAAACTGCCCCGCGTCGGTTAGAGCATTCATGTACGCGTCAAGTTTTGCCGACACGGCTGTGCTTGAACCGCAAGAAGGTAGTTGTGTGTCACTGGCTTGTGCGGCGCTTGGATAGGCCATTACGATGGAAGCAGTGAGAAGTAGGATTACAACAGAGGGCACCAGAAGCTGCTTTTTCATCCCAAACGCCTAATTTTTCTAAGTAACGTTCGAAGCACGCTATGCACTAATAAAAAGTTAGCTATATTAAACTGAGGAAATCTTACCTCTTTTAGCAAATCGAGCAATGACAAGGCTTCTCACAATTTATCAAACGGCCTCATCTGAGATTAGACCTATAGGACTGGAGCGCCAAAGTTGCGCAACTGTAATGCGCGCCAAAACATCAGGTTTGTATGCCTCAAATAAATGTTGTAAACGAATCAGGGAGCGGGTGCCGATAATTCAGAGACTGTTTGTTGAAGCCTGTATTAGGCTCCGGTCACTGTGTCAAATTCGTCAACAAAGCGTTCAGATGTTGCTAAGTAAGTTGGAGCCTCAATAGGGCTCTCTTCAACATCTTCTAGATGATCGGGTCGGAGCCTGTATTAGGCTCCGCCTATGCTTTTACACTGGACTCGAAATTAAAACTTAGCTCAAATTATCCGTGTTAGCAAGAAAAAAAGGCGAAGAGAATTACTACTGTATGCACAGAAGAGATACAAGCTAACTAGCAAAAGGTGAAACGTGGAGAACGCTTGTTCACATATATAGATCAACACGTGTCGCGCCGTCAAAGGAGGCGAAGATCAGATTTTAGCTCCACTATTCCAATATAAGTTGTTAGTCGGCTAGGTTTTTGAGTCTAATATTGGCCGTTACCAAAAACCATTGTCTCCTAATGAAGTCAGCTTTGTACAGCATTAATTGCCGCACCAACTATGACATCTTCCAACATGGTAAGCGATGGATCAAAGCATCGCTCTCTCATCCAAATGTCTTTGGCAGTAATCCCAGCCTTAATTCCAAGGGTAAGCTCATTTATGCGTTCCGCCACGGATTCCTGAGAGATTATCTGCGCCCCTATTAGCTTGTCACTAGATGCTTCGAAGATTAGTTTAGCCGTAATGGCCTTTCCACCCGGAAAGAACCTGGCCTTCGTTTGTTTTACAGACTTGCCAACCTTGATTGGTATCCCGTATTTACCCGCTATCTCACTTGTCGCTCCTACCGATCCCACCTGCAGGCCCAATATATTGGCTACCGATGGACTCAAACAGGGTTCGTAGTATGAAGGTTCACCCAGTATGTTATAGGCTACCACTCTGGCCTGGATCAGCGCTGTTGATGCCAGCAAGCTGAGGCGGGGGCGATACGTCACTGCATCTATCACTTCAACACAATCGCCAAGCGCATATACATTTTCCAAATGGGAGCTTCCTTTTTTGACTCTGAGCGACAGATCGGTAACAATTCCGCCGCTCTCTCCTATTTCTATGCCTGCTTTCCTGGATATATCAACGTTGGGAAGCATCCCAGCAGATATAAGAACAATATCTGCAGGAAATTCATCTACGCCTGCCTTCACCGACTCTACATGCTGCGATCCTTTTATAGCATCGACAGTCGTTCCCAGGAGAAATATCAAGTCGTTATCAAGATATTTTTTAATAATCGATGCCATGTCTCCGTCAAGAAGGGAGGGGAGTAGGTGGGGGAGCTTCTCTGCGACTCTAGTGGTGATCCCCTTTTTCGAAAAAGCAACCGCAGTTTGCAGCCCGATCCAGCCGCCACCAATGACTAGGGCGTTTTCCAATTCTTCTTCATTTATGGCCTTCTCTAGGAGTTTGCCATCCGTGCTACTGCCAATTGTATAGACGCCTTCTATATTTGCCCCCTTAATTGGCGGGATGAAGGGCAAACTTCCCGTGGCTATCACCAATAAATCATAAGATATCCGCTCGCCAGAGCTAAGAAGCACATGATTTTCTTTAAGAACGATGCCAGTGACTTCAACCGAAGTCCTAAAGTCGATTCCCCTATCTCTATAAAAATCTGGTTTAAATAAGTTGAGCAAGATTGTGCTATACATACCCTGCAATGCAAAAGGCAAACCGCACATGGAAAAGAAGCCTTCGTCCTCCTTCTTGAGCAGCGTTATCTCCATCTTCCCGGGATCTTTGCATCCTCTGAGCAAGAGCTCTAAAACATCAATTCCAGCAGCGCCTCCTCCTATAATTACCACTTTCTCTACCATGTGCCCAATTCTCCCTATGCTGTTCTGATTCATCTTTGCCTATTTATGCTCAGCACGTCCTATGATAATCCTCCTAATTGAAAGTGTCTCTTTTGGCCAGTGTCTCAATTATTATTCATGCCACGACTCGCTTGCGGAAAAATCTGGCTTTAGAATTCTGCCCAGAATATTAGGAGATAAAGGCCATTTTGATGTTTGCGGCGTAACGCTTAGTCCTGTAACTGCCGATTAATCCCTTCTCCTGTATGCTTAGTGAGCTACGCTAAACTTGCCTTGTCAAGCTGCCTGAAAATGTGAACCCAGAGATTGACCGCCATAGGTACCATTGTGATAATGATAACCAAAATGACGAACAGCAGAGTTATTTGTGTTCTTCCGCTCTAGATCACGTAAAACATAATCACGTCTGTGACAGAGACGATGATAGCAGCGATGACAAGCGATCTCAAAAAGAGATTGACCATGGTTTGCCCCTTCTGCTTCAGTGTTGATTCGATTTGATTCCTCAGCAATGAACGATATTGTGGTTGCCTAGTTGGGTATTTTGCCAATACTTTATATACACGTCATAAACGTGCTCAGGCAGCGGGTGTTTGTAGTGCTTCCAATCAATTCCGCTGACACCGTGCGTCATAAAGTAAGCCCTGTTTGATTGGTCCCACTGAATGATGTCGCCGTATTATTCAGTGAAATCCGCAGATCGCCTAAAATAAAATGAGTTGGACACCCACCTACTCTTATTTTAGATTTAAGGTTTTCAGGAGTTTATTGATTCCGTGTCTAGTGCCCAATATTCTGCCTAGCATGGTGCCTGCCGTGGTGCCGAGAATAATAGCAAATAAAGGAGCTCCTTGCACATAAAATCCCAGAAAATAGCTTTTATTGAATAAGAAAACCAGATAACACACTAGAAGTACAGCTCCTATCCAGTCGATGCGACCAATCACATTGTGAGTTTCTACATCCCAACTAAGGTGATAACTGCGACTGACTATGATGCCTACCACTAGGCCAATAAGGACGCCTATGAAAGCCCATTGAATACCAAATCTGCCTTCTAAAACTTCAATTACTATAGCGGCAAATACAACGAGCATCACAATAAGGTAGATTCTCAGCCTTTTAATGAGGCGAGCTTCTATGTATTGATGTTTAGGTTGTTCCTTTCTTTTTTTCATTTTTTTGCTATTAGTGTTTAAATATAGATTTTTTTAGCATTTTTTATTTTAAACCATTTTATAAAAATGATCTGAATTCCACGTTTTTCCAACATTTCATATACACATCATACACGTGATCAGGCAGCGGATGTCGATAATTACTCCACTCGATGCCGCGAACCCCGTGAGTAAGGATGTTAGCGCGATTGGATTGATCCGTCCCAAGCACGTTGTAAGCTAATAGCTTAAGAATCAAAGCTTACAGGCGCCCAGTACTGCATATAAATGTCATATACTGGCTCTGGTCTTGGACTCTTGTAAAATCGCCAATCAACTCCATTGACGCCATGGGTTAGTATATAGTTCTTGTTTGATTGATCCCACTGCAGTAAGTCGGATTGCTGCTCAGCAAATTTCCTCAGGTCTCCGTTGACAATGCGAGCGCCTCCCTGCAATAATCGGATGTCTGTGCACTTAAGCCACTCTTGAAAGGACAGTTGCTCAAAAACACGCTCATCATCGAATCGACCTTCCAGCACAGGCTCTATCGCCTCCACGACTTGCGGGTGGAGAGGACAATAATGCTGCATGCGAATCTTATCTTGCCACGGGAGAACATCGACAACCGGTTTCTTCATTTTCACAGCTTCCTCAAATTGTCCTACAGTTAATCTTGCTATTGTCGCTAAAGGACGCTGACCCGTAAACGCACCGAAGAGCACTATCGCTTTGTAGTTAAGATAGTGGGTGTTATCAATACGCCCGATACTAAACGCCTTTTCAATCGCTTTCAGCAAATTTTCAATGTCTTCCTTAGTCACAATGCGGCTCGTAACATGCTTGCGAGTTTTGAGGACCTTAGGCATCTCCAAGAAGAGTTCAAAAGCTTGAAAGCGTGTATCAAACGTAGTCTTCGTCAAGTACTTAAGGAGACCTTTAGCAAAATAGAGCACCTTGCGCTGCGAATAAACGCACTTGTATTTAGTTAGGGCGATGTAACGCACCGAGTCCATGGTTTCCTTACTGATAACACCATGAGAGCAATCCCAAATAATCTCAGTCGCTTTATTCATCCAGTTAACGCTTTTTCGATCAAGACCTGCGATGCGCCATTTCTTGTAACTGACAAGTTGGTCACGCGAGAATGTTAACTGAAGCACACTGAGATTTTGACCGTTCCCTGTCTCTGTTGGATATATCGCCAAGGGGTTTTCACTCACTGAGACAGTATTGGAGAAACAGAGGGGTCCATAAACGTCTCGTGTAGCCAAAAGAGAGCTAAAAAGCGGAGGAGTGTTCGACAGGGCTCCATGATAGGCCGCTACACTACCCGGGCTTGCGCAAAAATGGTGGTTGCACAGAGCACAGCTTACTAGCCAAGTATTAATAATAAAGCTTTCTGCGAGTGTGCGCAGGGCGTTAGAAGCAATTTAGAACGACGTGAGCGCTTAGCACACGCGGGGCACGGGATCGCCAAGCGGTGCATCAACAAAACGAGTTCCGCCGATCTGCGTGGTCATCAGGACTTTTTGGCCTTCTTTCACCTCGCCGATTATCGCCGCATTCTTCCCGTACTTGGTTTTCTTGATCGCATCGAGCGCTGCTTCAGCACTCTCCGTCTCCACGCCGATGATCGCCTTGCCCTCGTTTGCCACTTCGAGCACATCGATGCCGAGCATTTCAGCAGCCGCCCTTATCGACGGATTAATCGGCAACAGCTCCTCTTGAATGAAGACCTCTACGCCGCTCTTGTGCGCCATGTCGTTGAGCGCGCTCGCGACGCCACCGCGCGTGGGGTCCTTCATAGCCGTTATTGCTGTCGAGTCAGCCGCATCAAGAGCCGCCTTTATCGTGTGCCAGATCGGTGCGACGTCTGAGCGCAGTTCCGTGCGAAAGTGGAAGTCCTCTCGCTTAGCAAGCACCGCGATGCCGTGGTCGCCGATCGTGCCGGTGATGATGAGCTTATTCCCGGGCTTGAGACCGCAATCCCGCACCGGCCTTTCAACAAAGCCGATCCCTGCCGTGTTAATGATGATCTTATCGAGCGCACCCTTTTCCATAACCTTCGTGTCGCCGGTCACGATCGCCGTATCAACCTCCTGGGTTGCCTCATCCATCGATGCGACAATCTTGCGCAAATCACTGATCGCGAATCCGTCCTCCATGACGATCGCACTCGTCAACGCGAGCGGCGCTGCACCCATCATCGCAAGGTCGTTGACCGTTCCTGACACCGACAGCCGCCCGATGTCCCCCCCGGGAAAGAAGATCGGCTTGACGACGTGCGTGTCTGTAGTGAGTACGAGGAAACCCCCTTGAGCTAGCGGAATAGCAGCCCCGTCATCTAACGATTCCAAGCCAATGCCGCCGGCGTTCTTGTTTTTGATCTTCGTCAGGACGTCGGCGATCAGGGCGTTCATCATCTCCCCGCCAGCCCCGTGGAGCAGGCTGACGTTCTTATCGACCCTCGTTCGTTCCGTTTGCGTGGTATCAGTCGCCTCGCCGTCTAGCTCTCGTCTTCGAGTTCGACTTCAAGATTTTTAATGCAGATACCCCTGCCCGACAGCAGCTCGTACATACCGCCGCACTTGGGACAGACGTAATCCTCATCGCCCAACGCGCCCTCAAAGCCGCACTTACACTTGGCAACGGCGGGGAGCGTCTCAACGTTCATTTCGGCGCCCGCAAAGGGACCGCCCTCCGTGATGATCTCAAAGGAGAACTTAAGCTGCTCGGGGTTCACCATCGCGAGCTGCCCCACTTCCACGGTGACCGAGATAAGCCGTTTGACCGGTCGGCTCTCGACCGTTTCCTTCACCACGTTGACGATCTCGGTCGCGATGCCAAACTCATGCATTTTCCTGCTCGAGCTCTTCCAACTCCTTAAAAATCGCAAGCGTTTCGAGCGCAGCTTCCTTGCTGAGCTTCTCGATAGCAAAACCTACGTGGATGAGCACGTAGTCGCCCGGATGGACGTCTTCGACGAGATCCAAGCTTATCTCCTGTTCCAAGCCGCCGTAATCGACGACGCCCTTGTTCCCTTCAACCTTAATGACCTCGGCAGGAATTGCAAGACACATGTAAATTGACTCCTATAACGAGCAACGGTTCGAAGCCCAGCCGCAGGACCCACTTACAAGAAGAACCGCGCGAGCTTCGTGTTCATTACTTATTTCTGTCCCGCGAGCCATATATAGCTTACCTCGCCCCGTTCGGCCACAAACGCGCTAAAAAGTTTTTAAATGAAGCGCTCAATATATCCCTTGTCGAGCGACCGGCCGGAAGACGCGTGGTCCTTTTTGGCTTTTTGTCCGTCTGCGAGGCGGAGATATACTAATATGAGCGACTCAATCGAATCACTGAAGCGCTACGAGTTTAAGCGCGTCATCGAGACCCTCGAAGGCAAGAAGGGGCAGGCGACCGAACTCATCACCATCTACATCCCGCCTGACAAACAGGTCTCTGACGTCGTGAGCCAGCTGCGCGACGAATACGGTCAGGCGTCCAACATCAAATCGAAGAGCACGCGCACCAACGTGCAGAGCGCCCTATCATCGATCATGTCGCGCCTTAAGTACTATCGCTTTCCGCCGTCCAACGGCCTTGTGATCTTCACAGGGACGATCTCGCTCGGGGGTGACAAGACGACCATGGAAACGCTCGTCGTGGAGCCCATTGAACCGGTCAAGTCGTACCAGTACCGCTGCGATTCGACCTTCAACCTCGAGCCGCTCAAGGAGATGCTCAAGAAAAAGGAGATGTTCGGACTCGTCGTGCTCGACCGAAACGAGGCGACGGTCGGCATCCTCAACGGCAAGCGCATAGAGCCGATCAAGCATCTCACGTCCGGAGTCCCCGGTAAGCATACGAAGGGCGGCCAATCACAGCGCCGTTTCGAACGGCTGCGCCTCATCGCGATCCACGAGTTCTACAAGCGCATCGGCGAGGCTGCCAACAACGAGTTTCTCCAGCATCCCGAGCTCAAGGGCGTGCTCATCGGCGGCCCGAGCCCGACAAAGGAGGAGTTCGTCAACGGCGAGTACCTCCACCACGAGCTGCAGCAACGGATTCTCGGGGCGTTTGACGCGTCCTATACCGACGAGTTCGGCCTTTCAGAGCTCGTCGAAAACGGCGCTGAGGTGCTCCAAGAACTCGATTTGATGCGCGAAAAGAACGTCGTGGGGCGCTTCCTCAAAGAGCTCGTGCACGATTCAAACAAGGCGACCTACGGCGAGAGACAGGTGCGAAAGGCGCTAAAGCTGGGCGCCGTCGACACGCTCCTCCTCTCAGAGGCGCTTCGCATCAAGCGCGTGACCAACAGCTGCCCGCTGTGTGGGTACGCGCTCGAAGAAACGATCCGCGGGATAAAGGGGGCGGGTGTGTGTCCCAAGTGTGAGGGCACTATGGAGCGGGCGCACGAGGAGGACGTCGTCGATGAGCTTATCCGCCGCGCCGGAGACACGGGAACCTCGGTGGAGTTCATCTCAACCGACTTCAACGAGGGCGAGCAGCTCATGCGAACATTTGGCGGCATTGCGGCCATACTTCGCTTTGCGATCGACGAGCACTGACGGAGACGCGATGTTTCTCACCTTTCGCGAGCATGTCGAAACGCTGCTGACCGAGGCGCTAGGAAAGTGCGAGTACCCAAGCGGCGACCTTGCACTGGCCGTTAAGCCCGGCTACGCCGACCTTACGAGCCTCGTCGCGTTTAAGCTCGCCCCCACCCTCAAGCTCGCGCCACAAGAGATCGCGCACAACGTCGCACAGCACCTCCGCTCTGACGAGCTGGTCGCGCGAGCCGAAGCTTTCGGACCCTACGTGAATTTCTTTGTAAGCGACGACTACCTGCACCGCACACTTAGCGCCGTGCTAGAAGAGGATCAGAATTACGGGCGCGTCGACGCGGAGGGTGTGGTGATTCTCGAGCACACCTCCGCGAATCCTAACGGGCCCCTCCACATCGGCCACGTGCGAAACTCAGTCATCGGCGACACGCTCGCGCGCTGTCTGCAGCAGGCCGGGTACCGCGTCGAGACCCAGTACTATGTCAACAACATGGGCCGACAGATCGCGCTCGTCGTCTGGGGCATTATGAACTTCGAGCTCAACGGCCAGAGAAAATCGGATCACGCCACTGCCGATATCTACGTCAAGGCGAACGCCGACATAGAACTCCACCCCACGAAGCTCGGTGAGATCCGCCAGCTCATGCAGCGCTTTGAAAGCGGCGATCTGGACGTTGCATGTCTGTTTGAAGACGCGGTCGAGTTCTGCCTGCGTGGCATCAACCAGACTCTTAAGAACCTCCACGTTTCGCACGACCGCTTCGTCTGGGAGAGCGAATTCCTCGATGACATCGACGGCATTATCGATGAACTCAAGAGCCACGGTGTAACCGAGAGTGACGGCTCGACGCACGTCGATCTCTCGTCGTTTGGCATCGGCAAGGATCTCGTCGTGCGACGCTCGGACGGCACGTCGGTGTACGCGACACGCGACATCGCCTACCACGTCTGGAAGGCGGGACGGTGTAACCGTATGATCGACGTGCTCGGCGCCGACCACAAGCTCACCGTCCTCCAGGTGGGCAAGGTGCTCGAGCTGCTCAACATCAACGCCCCTGAGGTCGTGTTCTTTGAGTTCGTCTCCCTTCCGGAAGGCTCAATGAGCACGCGTCGGGGGCACTTCGTAAGCGCGGACGAGGTACTGGAGAAGGTGACCGAGAAAGCGTACGAGGAGGTTGACAAGCGGCGCCCGACGTTGTCCGAAGAAGAGAAACGCGCCATCGCGCAAGCCGTCGGCATCGGCGCGACGCGCTATGACCTGCTCAGAGTATCGCCCGACAAACCCATGGTCTTTGACTGGACCGAAGCCCTTGATTTCGAGCGACAAGGGGGGCCATTTCTGCAGTACGCGCACGCCCGCGCAAGCAATATCCTCATAAAGACCACATTCGATTACCAGTACGAGCCAGACCTGCTTACCGACGAATATGAGATCAAGCTCATCAAGCTGTGCGCGCAGTTTCCCGCGGTAATCAAAGACGTCACCACGGACTTGAGCGTGAGCGCGCTCGCTTCGTACGCGCGCGAGCTTGCCGAGGCGTTTAACCAATTCTATCGATTCATGCCCGTGCTCTCCGCCGAACCTGAGATGCGCCGCGCGCGGTTGGCCCTGGTGACGTGCGCACGCATCGTGTTGCGAAACGTGTTAAACTGTCTCGGGATTGAACCCGTCGATTCGATGTAAAAGCAAAGCGAGACCCCATTCATGCGACGAAGTAAGGCCAAAGCGTCAGCTCCTCTATCGTACCGGGAGACTCTCGCAAAACAAGGTTATCACGCTGTGGGCTGTAGTGGGGCCGTCAAGCCCTGCCTGTGGCTCAAGAAGTCCCTACGAGACGAGGGCGTGTGCTACAAGGAGCAGTTTTACGGAATTCACGCTCACCGCTGCATCCAAATGACACCGACGCTGCACTGCAATCAGCAGTGCCTCCATTGCTGGAGGGCCACCGATCTGGACACGACAGAGGAGCTCGCGTTTGACGAGCCGCAGACACTCGTCGACGGCTCGATAGCGGCGCAGAGAAGCCTCATCTCAGGCTACAAGGGCGCCTCGACGACCAACCTGCAGAAGCTGCAAGAGGCTTACGATCCAAGCCAAGTGGCCATATCGCTCAGCGGCGAACCGACGCTCTACCCGTACCTCGACGAGCTCATTAAACGCTACCATCACGAACGTATGACAACCTTCGTAGTGTCAAACGGGAGTCATCCCGAGGTGCTCGAACAGATCCGTCCGACCCAGCTCTACGTCTCGCTAAACAGCCCGGATGAAGAGCACTTCTATACGATGTGCAAGCCACGAACACATCGGTTTGGACAGCTGCTCGAGTCACTGCATACGCTCGCCGATCATCCCTCCCGCACCGCTGTGCGCATCACGCTTGTAAACGAGGTCAACGCTTTCGGAGAACCGGGCTATGCAAAGCTCGTCGAACTGGCCGAACCCGATTACGTTGAAGTCAAATCGTATATGCACCTCGGTTTTTCAAGAAAGCGACTGCCACGGGCCGCGATGATGTCGTACGAAGGCGTTATTTCGTTTGCGCAAGACGTTGGGGAAAGGACGGGGTACGCAGTCGCCGCGGGGTCTCCCCTTAGTCGCGTCGTGGTGCTGTCTCAAAGTGGATCGACTGAGAGAATTGACAGCTCGTGACTTTTGATACAGAGCATACAAACTGCGCCGAGCAGAGAAGCAGCTGATGAATGCTTATGCGGACGAAACCTGACATCGCGAAGCTCAAAGGAGAGAGAAGCCTCTACGGGCTAATTAATGCACTCAAGGACGCTGATGCGGACGTTCGGTCGCGAGTCGCTGAAATGCTCGGCGAGTTGAAAGACGAGGTCGCCACCGGTGCCCTTATCGAGGCGCTCAGCGACGACCGCTGGTCTGTGAGGCGCAATGCAGCGTGGGCGCTGGGGGAGATCGGCTCGACACGCGCTATCCCGTATCTCATCGGCGCCTTCAGCAAAACGTGGGAGGGCATCGACGCCTATTGCGCCGAAGCGCTCGTAAAAATCGGTCGCCCCGCGGTGATGCCGTTGCTTCGGGTCATAGAAGGCCCAGACTTAAACACGAAATACTGGTCGATTGAGGCTCTCGGCGAGATGGGTGACACGCGCGCCGTGGAGCCCCTCATTGCGCTCCTCGCCGACAAGGACGTTATCATACGATATGGCGCGACGAAAGCGCTCGGCGCCATCGGTGATAGCCGGGCGTTCACCCCACTGGCACAACTGCTTCAAGATCCGAGCGAAATGGTAAAACGGCTCGCACAAAAGTCGATAAGCAGAATGCTCCCACCGGAATCCGCACGCAAAGCTGGCCTACAACCTGGACATGTGATAAAACTGATTGCTGTCGTCAAGACAGAAGACGGGACGCTTAAGGAGCTCGAAATTGACTTATAACCCGTTCCCGGAAACGCGAGACTTAGACAGCGTGAGCATCAAAGAGGATCTTTTGCCTCTTATGGCTACTCGTAAAACGAGGTGCCATCTCGCCACGGCTGCACAAACGAGGCCGGGGAGCTTGACCGGGTCGACGGCCGCATACAGCCCTTCGTGCGTATTTTGCCTTTCTTGGCCTGAACAAGAGATGCAGCGACGATCCTAACGCCTCAGCGGCGGAGGTAAGCATTTATACGAGGATGACGTCGTATGAATTTGAATGAGCCGGGCGATCCTGATGGGCTCTGCGTCATTCCCTCGACGCGATCATCAAGTGACACAATAGTTCAGAATTGGCGTTGTTATGGCTCACGTGCCCCTTTTTATCGACCTGCGAGACAGGTGTATCGTCATATTCGGCGGCGGACACGTCGGCGAGAGAAAGGCCAAGATGTTTTGCGCCTACGGGCTAACGAAAGTTGTAAGCACAAGCTTCACCGCTGAATTGTTGAAAATGGCAGACAGTGGCCTCATCGACGCGATTGTGGACGATTTGAAAGACGTCAAGAAGTACCTTACAGGCGCTTTTATCGTCGTTCCGGCGACCAACAACCGCACGCTCAACGCGTTCATCGCCGACCAAGCAAAGGCGATGAACATCCTCGTCAACCAAGTGGATGGCATCGGCGAGGTTATCGTGCCGTCAGTCATCAACAAGGACGATATCCACATCGGGATTTCGACGATGGGCAAAAGCCCCGCATCAGCCCGGTTTCTCAGACTGCGCATCGAAGAGCTCATCGAAAACGTCGCTCTCATGGTAACGCTCCAGGACAAACTGCGCACCGTTTTGAAAAAGGAGATTGACGACCAGCTCGAGCGAAGGCGCATCCTTGAGATAATCATCAATGACCAAAAGGTATGGGCCGAACTCGCGCGTAGCTACGACGCGGGGCTGCAAGTGGCACTTGAGATCGTAGAAAACGAACGAATGAAGCAGCAGGCGACGACATAAGGGGTTCACACGTGAATGGTATCAGCAACCTTTCGATCTCGCACAAATGGGCAAGCCTCAACGACTTGGAGTGCGCTCGCATTGACAACGTAGAGGACGCGTTGCGAGCAATGCGCTCGGCCGGCGGCGTTAGCGAATGTGCCATCGTGCAGACGTGCAATCGGATTGAGCTCTACCTCAACGTGACGAGCGAATTCGACGCCAGCGCGTTTGTGGCGCGTTTCTTCCCGTCGGTGCCCCCAGAGCTCATCGCCCGCTACGAGTCACGCGAATCACTTCGACACCTGATGCGACTGGCGTCAGGCCTCGATTCGATGATCGTCGGCGAAGACCAAATCCTCGGCCAGCTCAAGGAGGCGGTCGAAACGGCGAGCAAAGAGCGCACATTGGGGCCCGAGTTGGGCTTAGCTTTTTCCAAAGCGATTAAAGTCGGCAAGCGCGTGCGAACCGAGACGCAGATCAACCGCGGCTCAGTCTCCGTCGGCTCGGCGGCGGTCGACCTCGCCGAACGTGTGATGGGCACCCTCGAGGACAAGGCGATTCTGAGCATCGGAGCAGGTGAGCTGGGAACGCTCGTGGCGGTCGCTCTCGCCGAACGAGAACTGAAGGCGATGTTTGTGTCGAACCGGACCTTTCGGCGCGCGCAGACCTTAGCCAAGAGGCTTGGAGGCACCGCGATCCGATTTGACAAGATAGACGACTACCTGTGCGAAGCTGACCTGGTGATAAGCGCCACCGCCGCGCCGCACTACATACTCACGCGTGAGCAGGTCAGCCACGCGATGCAACGGCGAAACGGCCAGTCACTGGTCATCATCGACATCGCCAATCCGCGCGACGTTGAAGAGGCCGTAGCGACGCTCGACAACGTCGACCTGCACAACATCGATGACCTGCGAAAGATCACCGAACACAACCTCAAGAAGCGACGTTCTGAGATCGGGAAAGTGGTCGCGATCATCAACCAAGAGCTCAACCTGCTCGAAGAGCAATACAAGAAAGACCGCGCAAACGAGCTTATTGCGAGCCTATACCAGAACGCCGAGGAGCTCCGGGCGCGCGAGCTCGAAAAAGCGCACAACCGCCTGCGAAGCGAGGGGGGCCTGAGCAAGCACGAGCAAATCTTAGACGACCTTACCGCTTCGATCGTCAACAAACTACTCTTCGAGCTCACCGCATCGCTCAGAGAGGCGGCGGCCAACGACGATGATGACCTCATGCGCTCCGCGCAAAAGCTGTTTAAACGTAAGGGTGATTAGTTGACCAGTCGGCCGGCACGGCTTCGAAAAAAGGGCGTCAGCACGTTGGTTCGAGAGACGACGCTGCTCCCGCGCGATCTGATATGTCCTCTGTTCGTCGATGAAAACGCGCAAAAGCCTGTGCCAATCCCTTCCCTGCCGGGGTTTTATCGTCACACCGTCGAAACGGCCGTATCCGAGGCAGAAGCGATCACGGAACTCGGCATTCCTGCGGTCATCGTGTTCGGGGTGCCACACTACAAAGACGAGACGGGGAGCTCTGCGCTCAGCGGCATCGTGCAAGACGCCATCAGCGCGATAAAGTCGGACGTACCAGCGGCCACGGTCATCGCCGACGTGTGCCTGTGCGAGTATACGAGCCACGGACACTGCGGCATCGTCGACGAAGCGGGTACGATCCTCAACGGGCCTACCCTCAAAATGCTGCAGCGGGTCGCAACGTCATACGCGCGCGCCGGGGTCGATATCGTCGCGCCTTCAGGGATGATCGACGGGATGGTCGGCGCGATACGCACGCAACTCAACGAGGAAGGGTTTGACGGCGTCGCCATCATGCCGTACGCGGTGAAGTACTACTCGAGCTTCTACGCGCCGTTTCGCGACGCCGTGGATTCGGGATGCGCGTTCGGGGATCGGTCGGCACACCAGATGGATCCCGCGAACACCGACGAAGCGGTTCGCGAAGTGCGTCTAGACCTAGAAGAGGGCGCCGACATTATCATGATCAAGCCCGCGCTGCCTTATCTCGATATCATCTATCGAATCAAACAGACCTTCGGCATTCCGGTCGCCGCATACAGCGTCAGCGGGGAATACGCCATGTTGCGTGCGGCGATTGGCAACGGGGATTTGGCGGATGATGCCATCTATGAGACGCTCCTTTCCATAAAGCGTGCCGGGGCCGATATGATCGTTACCTATTTTGCCAAAGAGGCGGCAAAGAGACTGGCCTCAGAGTGAGGGGAGTGGCGATGCAAACAGACGAGTCTGAAAAGCTGTACAAAAAAGCCCTGAGGCTTATGCCTGGTGGCGTTTCAAGCCCGGTACGGGCGATCGACCCCTATCCGTTTTACGTCCAGAAGGCAAGCGATTCGCGAATATGGGACGTGGACGGCAATCTGTACATCGATTACTGCATGGGCTACGGCCCACTCATTCTCGGCCACGCTCACCCTGCCGTGCAGGCGGCCGTGGCCGAACGGCTGAGACTGGGGTGGGACTATGGCACCCCCATTAAAGCGGAGATTGACCTCGCAGAGCGCATTCAAGAGGACTTTCCCTCAATGGAGATGCTTCGATTCGTGTCGACGGGAACCGAAGCCACGATGAGCGCCCTTCGCGCCGCTCGCGGGTTTACGGGCAAGGATACGATCGTGAAAATCGAAGGAGGCTACCACGGCGCCCACGACGCGGTACTCGTCAAGCCTGGATCGGCAGCGATCTCCACCGCAAGCTCACTCGGGGTGCCTGCCGCCGCTGTAAAAAACACCGTTCAAGTCCCATTCAACGACATTGAGGCGCTATCATACGCCTTAGAGAAAGTTGACGCGGCGTGCCTTATCACAGAGCCGGCGATGGGAAACATCGGCCCCGTGCTGCCTGAGGAGACCTACCTGGCGGACGTCAGAAAAGTCACCGAAGAGAACGAGACGCTCTTAATATTTGACGAGGTGATAACTGGATTCCGGCTGTGCATCGGAGGCGCGCAGTGTCTTTACGGCGTCACTCCTGATCTCACCACCTTAGGAAAAATTGTCGGCGGGGGATTTCCGATCGGGGTGTTCGGAGGAAAAAAGGAGATTATGGAATGCGTCGCCCCGTCAGGAGGCGTTTTTAACGCAGGGACGTTCAGCGGACATCCCGTTTCACTCGCCGCGGGCCTAGCGACGCTTAACGTGCTCAACGAGGAGGGCTACCGACGCGTCAATGGCCTGGGCGACCTCCTCAGAAGGATGCTCGTCGACCTCCTCGAAGAACTCGACATTCGTTTTTCGGTACAAGGAATAGGCACGATGTTCCAGGTCTTTTTTACCGACAAACCGGTCAGAAACTATCAAGACGCGCTCACCTGCGACGCAGACTCGTACAAGAAACTTGCTGCCTTCATGCGTGAGGAGGGGATCTTCTTGGCCCCCTCGCAATACGAGACCAACTTCATCTCACTTGCCCACTCAAACGAAGACCTGGAGTACACCATTCGCGCGTATGCAAGCGCGTTCGAACGGCTTTACAACCTTGACGTCGACACCCCCGGCTACTAATTCCCCAATGACGACAGCGAACAACGGATAGAGCGTGATCAACATACTGCGTATTGGCACCAGAGGCAGCAAACTCGCATTGATTCAAGCAGAGACGGTCAAGAGCTTGCTCGCAAAGAACGGCCTGGAAAGCGAGCTCGTCATCGTCAAAACGAGCGGCGACAGTGTTACCGACAAGCCCTTCCGAGAGGCGGGCGTCGGCGCCTTCGTGCGCGAGATCGATGACCGCATGCTCGCGGGCGACATCGATATCGCCGTGCACAGCATGAAGGACGTGCCCACAAAAAGGCCACAGGAGATCGATATTTGTGCCGTGTTGCCCCGCACAGTGCCGTATGACGTTTTGATCTTCGAGCGTCCGTTGCGTGACGGGGCCATAATAGGCACCTCGAGCTTGCGACGACAGGCGCAACTGGCCCGATACTACCCACTCTACGATCGCAAACAGATTCGGGGCAACTTCGACACGCGGATAAGAAAATTACGGGCGGGCGAGTTTGACGCGGTGATTCTCGCCGAGGCGGGGCTCGCGCGTCTCGGCATCCAGATCAACAAGAAGCGCCTACCGTTCATTCCTTCGCCAAACCAAGGAATCATCGCCGTGACGGCAAATCGTGGAGTCGACGAGTTCGACGCCGTCGCCAAACTCAACGACAAGCGCACCCTCATCGAAGGCATGGTTGAGCGCATCACAATGGAGGCCTTAGGAGGTGGGTGCTTAATCCCTCTTGGCATTTTTGCGCAAGCCGAAGGTGAATCGGTAACCGTCGTTACTGAGGTGCTCTCGCTCGACGGCCAACGCGCGGTGCGTCTCACCGACCGCATCCCTGTTGATAGCTACGAAAGCGCCTCACGAGCGTTTGCACAACGAGTGAAAGAAAGCGGGGGTGACGCGTTGATCGCCGAAGCTATCACAATCGGTTTCGGCGCTTGATTGACACATGAACCCGAAAAACAGGTTTAAAGGAAAGGTATTCTTAGTAGGGGCGGGGCCGGGTGACCCAGATCTATTGACCCGAAAAGCCGAACGCGTTATAAAAGACGCTGACGTGGTGCTCTACGACAAGCTCGTCGATGAGCGTGTTATCGCGCTCGTCCCCGAAAAGGCTGAGCTTATGGACGTCGGCAAGGACCCGAGCCACCATAAGGTGCCGCAGCACAAGATCAATGATCTACTTGTCAAATACGCGCGAACGGGCAAAAGGGTAGTGCGGCTCAAGGGCGGCGACCCCTTCGTGTTCGGCCGCGGTGGCGAGGAGGCTGAGGCGTTGGTCGCCCACGGAATCGAGGTGGAGGTCGTGCCTGGCATTTCATCGGCCGTAGCGGTTCCTGCTTACGCCGGCATACCGGTCACGCACCGCAACTACGCGTCCACCTTTACCATCGTCACGGGCCACGAGGCCGCAGGCAACGAGCTGCCGTGGGACGTTCTCGCTCAGCTTGACGGCACCCTCGTGATACTGATGGGTGTGGGCGCCCTCGCAGAAAACGTTGCGAATCTGATCGCTTTTGGAAAGCCTGCGCAAACGCCGGCGGCGATCATTGCACAGGGAACGACCAGCCGCCAAAAAGTCGTCGTGGGCACCTTGGATGATATAGCGCGCAAAGCTGAAGCAGCTGACGTGGATGCTCCCGCGGTGCTAGTTATAGGCGACGTGGTAAAACTCACACACATACTTAAACCGCAAGATGCAAACGCTGGCAATCATTCGACCTGAGAAGCAGCTTGAGGATTCGAAAAAAGTCGTCGAATCCTTCGGGTACCGGGCACTTGGAGCCGCAATGGTCGACATCGTGCCGCTACGGGACCCGCTCTGGCCTGCTTTCTTGGACGAGCTCGGGGTAGGCAACGTGGACTACGTGATACTCACGAGCGCAAACGGTGCACGGAGTTGCGCGCAGCTCGGACTGAACGCAGCGAGCATTCCGCCATCGACGCGCGTCGTGGCCATAGGACCCACAACCAGAACTGCGTTGCTTAAAGCGCATCTCCGCGTTGATCTAATGCCGTCAGAATACAGCTCACGTGGCATCGTCCAGATGCTCAACAACGTTGCGGGAAAAAACGTTTGGGTCTTGCGCAGCGCTCTTGGGAGCTCCGAACTGATCGGAGGGCTCCAGAATAACGGCGCAACAGTCAACGAACTCGTGCTGTACACGCTCAAAAGACGCTGCGGACAGCCGCAACGAGACTTCATACGGGAGGTGACAGAGGGTGACGTGGCCGGCGTACTCTTCACGAGCGCCATGACAGTACGCGCTTTCTTTGACTGCGCCGACCGAATGGGAACACGAGAGCGGCTCATCGCAAAACTGGCGGATCAACTCGTCGGCGCCATAGGAAAGCCAACAGCCGAGGCGCTTTATGCAAGCAACGTTCAGGTCACCGCCATGCCAAAAGACGCGACATTCCGCGAGCTCGTCTCGACGGTTCATTTAGCTCTGAACAATCGCGCGCCATAGTGCGTCCGAAGAATCCCCCATGGACATACTTTTAGCCGAGTACGCAAGCGCAATGATGCCCAACCTCGCCGAAGAGGGCCACGCGATGTTGCGCACGCTCGAAGCAGGCTTTCAAAACTGCGGACACTCCGTGCACGTGCCGCGGCTGCAGAAGGGCGATGCCAGCGCTTTTTATGCGCAGGTAGAGCGACTTGCACGAGCGTGTGACGCAGGACTTGTCATCGCTCCCGACAACCTCCTCCACGATTTCACGGCGCTCGTTGAGCGACACACGACGAATCTCGGGTGTCCCGCAGAGGCGGTCAAGAAAGCGGCTGACAAACTCGCCGCGTCTATGGTGCTTTCGCAAGGATCGCTGACCGTTCCTGAAATGAACCCTTCAACAGGTCCGTACGTCTTAAAGCCACGAGACGGCTGTGGCGCAGAGGGGATTCACATCATCGAGACGTTCGAACCAGACGGCATCGATGAGAACACGCTTGTCTCGAAGTTTGTCTCGGGAGATCACATCAGCGTTAGCCTCGTCATCGGAAGAACGGTACTCCCTTTATCGATCAACAAACAGCACATTCGAATCGATGAGACCATCCACTATCTAGGTAACACGACGCCGTATTCCGTTCCGAACGCGAGCGAGGTCATCGATCAGGCCTCGAGAGCCGCGCAGTTGCTGGGGTGCGAGGGGTACGTCGGTGTTGACATCGTGTTGCAGCCCGACGGCGTCGTGAATATCGTCGACGTGAATCCGCGTCCGACGACGGCGATAGTAAGCGTCGACAAGGTGATCGGCAACGTGGCGGATCTGATTCTTAAAGCGCGATTAGGACAAGAATTGCCAACGCTTCTGAAACCGCACGGCATACACACTTTCGTAAGAACCAACTGCGGCAGCAACCGCCCTCTTTGAACTCCTATGGCCCAAGGCGATACAATCGGAATCGACATCGGTGGAGCAAATACGAAAGTAGCCTCTGCGAGCGGGACCGCCAGAAGCTTCTACCTACCCCTGTGGAGGGAGAACGACCTCGCAGGCTTGTTACGGCGCGTGAAAGATGAGTTTCGACCGAAGCGCGTGGGGATCGTGATTACGGGCGAACTAGCCGACGCGTTTACCAGCAAGACAGAAGGGATTTGCGCTATAGCGTCTGCCGTCAACTCAGTCTTTGCAAAGCCGTACTATATGAATAATCGCGGGCAGCTGACGCCGACCATCGCAGAGAGAGACGCCCGCTTATACGCTGCGTCAAACTGGACGGCCTCGGCCGCCTTTCTTGCAAAGAGTACCCAAGACTGCATATTCGCAGACGTAGGGAGCACGACGTGCGACGTCATTCCCATAAAGAATGGCAAGCCGGTCGCGCTGACGACCGACTTTGAACGGTTGCGGGAGCACGAACTTATTTACATGGGTGTGCTGAGAACCAACATCACGACCCTGATGCGCTATGTCAACCTTAGCGGCAAGAAGTATCGGCTCTCTTCTGAACTGTTCGCGGTCACCGCAGACGTGCACCGCGTTCTCGGCAACATAGATGAGTCGGATTACGCCTGTGATACACCGGATTTTCAATCACGCGATCTTGAGGCGTGTTATCGAAGAATCTCGCGAGTCCTGCTTAGTGACGTAAGCGAGCTTGGCAGGGAAAACGCACGCGAGGTTGCCAGGCAGGTCGAGCGCGCCCAGATCAATGAGCTTGCCGACGCACTCGCGTTTCAGGCACGGGAGTTCGAGTTACACACGGTCGTCGGCGCAGGTCTCGGCGAGTTTCTCATAGCCAAGGCTGCTTTGAAGGCAGGACTTGAATGTCGATTGCTCTCGCGGCAATACGGCCCCGAGCTTTCGAACGTGTTCCCGGCATTTGCGGTTGCGCAGTTGGTCCAACACGCGTAGCTCACTGCAATCAAATCGCCTCGAACAGCCGCTCACATAAATGCGGCCCACCTCTTCCAGACTCGTCCTTCCCAACCAGGGTTCTTTTTTCAGCGCGAGCATGGAAACGCCGTTTGTCGAAGCATGGTAGGGCATGCAAAGGTGTGACAAACAAATGTACTAGCGCGACCTTATACCGTTTTTTGTGCTTTCTTGGATCAAGAGGCAACGATCATGGTAACGAAGGATACGGGGTGCTACTACGGGGTTCACTTTGGATGCCTCTGCGCCGCGCGCGATCCCAACTGTCGGCGCTGCGCAGAACGCCTCACAAACGCAATGAATTACTCGCTCCAACAGCTGTGAGCACCGTCGACGCACCGCGCATAGAAAATGCGTCGTGTTGACGCTGCCACAGAACTGCACGGCAAAAAAAGGAAGAGCGGTTTAGCAGAGTGATGTAATGCCAAGCGTATTGTCCATTCCGAGCGCTTACAACAGAGCGCCGCGTGCGAACGGCACGGAAGCGATCATAAAGAGGCTCAACGAGTTCGGGCTCGGCGAGAAGGAGGCGCAGCTCTACGTACACTTGCTGAAGTACGGGCCGAAGCGCGCGGGCGACCTCGCGCGATCTCTGAAAACGTACCGCGAGGACGTGTACCGTCGCTGTGCGCGGCTGGTTGACGATGGTATGGCAGCAAAAAGCACCGAGGATTCGTCAAGCTACTCCCCCGTCGAACTTGATGAAGTGCTCGACGCAGCGCTCGACGCTCACAAGCACGAGCTTCGTCGGTTGCAGCGGGTCAAGCAAAAGCTTATCGAGGACGCGAGCGGTGCGCTCGGGCGAGCACACGACGCTCGCTCATTCAAGATGCTGAAAACCGTTGGAGAAGTAGTAACTGCCATATCGCAGCTCATTAACTCGGCAGAGACTTCTATTATCTTCGTCGCCCATCCTCGATTCAACCTCATTTCGATGGGCGGCTTCCTGGATCACCAGAGATGTGCCGTTGAACGTGACGTAATTGTTCGCAGCGTGCTCGATATCTCGCCGAGGAATCTTTCAGCGGCGCGCGATTACCTCGGTTGCGGCGTTGAACTGCGACACGCAGACCAGTACCGTGGAATGACGACGGTGGTAGCTGATGGTAAGCGGAGCTTCAGCCTCATTTACTCTGATATGAAGACTGCTCTTTCGCTCGATGAAAACGTCGCGGCACTATGGAGTGATAGCATTGCGCAAGCAGAATTCCTTACAAGCGCGTTTGAGATGGCCTGGGAACAGGCAAGCGCTGCAGAAGAGCGCATAGACCAGCTGTTGCAATCGGAGCGCCCATCATTGAGGTCCGCTTCAGCCACCAACTAGGAGCTCACCATAAGCAACGGATGCGCGGCCGAGCGAGCGCATTGTTTCACGAGTAGCGATCCACGAGGTGGTGCCCGCCCAGCCCTTGCGAAGCGATGAGGCAATGCTCCGAGCAACGCCAACCGGCACGACTGCCGTCTGCCCAAATGAAGCCGTGCAACCTCCGACAACACAGCACAAGCCTCGCACACACGCAAACTCGAAATCTATATGTGTACGGACTAACCTGAGAAGTTGGGAGAGAATGTATACCGAGGAAACCTTTATCGCCCGCCTAATAGGCTTCGGCCTCAGCGAAAAGGAGGCGCGTCTCTATTTCCAGCTGCTTAAGTACGGGCCAAAGCCCTCTTCAGCGCTCACGAAAACGTTGAAGACGTATCGCGAGGACATGCACCGCACGCTTACCAGCTTGATTGAAAAGGGCATGGTCCATCCGTCACTCGACGTGCCCCCGTCCTATGTAGCGGTCGAACTGGAGGCCGCGCTCGAAAGCGCGCTCAAGAAACAAGAGAGCGAGCTCCGCGAGATGGAGGCGAGAAAGCGCGAGCTCGAAGAGCTCTCAGCACATCATAATTTTCGGCCATCAGCTGGGATTACCACGTTTAAGATCATCAAGAGCGTCAAAGAACTCGTCAGTGTCGAACTACCTCTCGTAACCTCAGCACAGGAAGAAATCCTGAAGGTCCTTCCGCAGGAGCTCGTGACTATTGCCTCGCTATTCGGCGTAACCCAAGCAGTCGGAAAGTTTATTGCGCGCGGAGGGAGCGCTCGGGGCGTAACCGACATTTCATACCGAGGAATCCAACTCATGCAGGCAATGCTGGACATTGGCGAAGACTGGCGCCACTTCGACAAGTACTACGGCATATCATTTATCGTGGCAGATAGAAAAACTTCCCTTACTTCGATTAACCTCGATATTCGACGTATCTCGCTCAATGAACGCATTGCAGTGCTCTGGAGTGATGACCCCACCTATCCGAATACCTCCGGGGCACGTTCGAAGTGTTGTGGAACCATTCAGTCCCCAGTGCACAACGGATACAAGAACTTGAGCAACACGGGCCTCCGCAGAGTTGAGTGACGGCATCGGCATGAACGTCTCGTGTTGATCGTTAGCCGGCGGCAGTTGGCATGCGCTAATGCTCACTTAAGGTATACGCGTATCTATCGGTGCGGATTTATTAAGTAGCCATGGCTTGGAAAGACTATTGATTGAGAGCGTAGAAGACCTTCTAGCGGTAGCAGGAGGGATGGTAGAAGCCGCAGAAATCGAAATCGCGTGGTACCGTCTATTCTAGGCTTTGCCTCATAATACGGCTCCTTGAGGGCGGGAGCGAAAAAACTTCTACAGAACGGCGGACTGGTGCGTGGCGTCACGACTCTCTCATCTACTACATCGACGCGGTGCGCCAACTCTTAGATATCGGGGAAGACGTCCGCAACGTCTATAACTCCCAAGAAGTGCAAGTGCTCGTGCGCGGCCAGAAGGAGAGCATTAGTTCGATAAATGTCGTTAAGAACAACCCATTGCTCGAAGACCGACTCGTGGCGTTTTTGGAGCGGTAACCCCACCTATGCCGATTATACCCTTTCCTCCTTTGAGACGACCTGGGCAATGTCAGCTCCAGCGGCAGACTGGATTCAGGAGCTGCTCGAGCAAAGCCCTCCGAAGATGTAAAGCCGGCTGTGCGCGGACTTAGTGAGAATGCCCAGTGCTTGCCCACTATTGAGTGAAGCCTTGCATATCGTGTCGCGACACGCGAGGTAATCGATGCAACACAGCTTTATAAACTCGGGGACTCTATCTTGGACTAATGGCTAAAGGCACAATTATTGAAAGCGTTAAGGACGCCTTAGCTGTGGCTTCAAGCATCATCGAATCCGCACAGATCGAAACCGCCTGGCTTCTTCCGCCGACCATGTTGGTCTTTGCCGCTCAACGCCGGTTAACCAGCAAGTCGAAGATGCTGATCCTAAACGGAGGCCGTGTGCGAGGCGTGTTCAGCATTTCGTCTCCCTACGTCGAGGTAGCGCGCTCACTCTTAGATATCGGTGAAGACGTGCGCCATATCGACGAGTACGAAGGCGTGTTCTTCCTCGTTGGAGACAAGAAGCAGAGCATAAGTTCGCTACATGTGAGGACGCAAGATCTATCAATTGATGACCAGATTGTTGCATTCTGGAGCAAAGACCCTAATTACGCTGATTATCTCCTGTTAAACTTTAAGCTCGCTTGGACGCAAGGCACTGAAGCGGAACAGCGGATACGCGAGTTGCAGGAGCGAGGCGTTCAAGAAGCTTAAAGAATCGCTTACGAGAGCGACGCTTAAAATGCGGTCTTTTTGCTTGCCCTCCTAGCGCGCATCCAAGCGACGAGGACCCTTGCGACGCGTTAGGGAGCACAGCTTTATAAGCTCGAGGACGTTATCCGACTATAATGGCCGAGAGGATTGTTATTGAAAGTGTCAAAGACGCCTTAGCTGTGGGTTCTAACATCATAGAATCCGCAAAGAACGAAATCGACTGGCTTCTCCCACCCGAGATGTTGATCTTCGCCGCTCAATACGGCTTAACCGACAAGTCGAAGATGCTGATAGAAAAAGGCGGACGCGTAAAGGGAATCACTCAGATTTCAGACACCTATGGCGACGTCGTACGCGAACTCGTGGACATTGGTGAAAAGGTCCGTCACGTCGATCAGTACCAAGGGGCGTTTATGCTTGTCGGAGACAAAAAAGAAAGCATCAGTTCGATCAACCTAAATGTCGAGGATCTCTCGCTTGACGATCCAATAGTGGCGTTCTGGACCGATGACCAAGCCTACGCTGATTATCTCATCGCCGTGTTTGACGCCGCATGGAACGAAGCAGTCGATGCAGAAAAGCGGCTGCAAGAGCTGTAGAAAGGACGCAGTTCGTTAGTTAGTTTACCCGGTAGTTGCTGCTAAAGCGCTTCTTAGTTTGAAGTATTGATAGTAATGTTTATCTGCCGTCTGCCGCGCAATTGTTGTGACCATGGATAACGAGGCAACATTTATCACGCGCCTGATCGGCTTTGGGCTTAGCGAAAAGGAGGCACAGCTCTACCTTCACCTGCTCAAGTAGGTCCATAGACTCCTTCTCCCCTCGCGAAATCCATGAAGACGTATCGCGAGGACATGCACCGCACGCTTACCAGTCTCATCGAGAAGGGCATGGTGCGCCCTTCACTCGACGCGCCAACGGTCTACAGCGCAGTGGACCTCGACAGCGCGCTCGAAGCCGCAGTGAAAAAGCAGGAGAGCGAACTGCGCGAGATGGAAGCGCGAAAGCGGGAGCTGCAGGAGCTGTCAAAGCAGCAGCGTTTTCGCGCTCTGATGAGGTTGCCACTTTTAAGATCATCAAGAGTGTTAAGGAACTCGTCGCTTCTGCTATTCCTCTCTTGGAGTCAATGAAGGAGGAGTGGTTGGTAGCCGTTCCCGGACTTGCGATGGTTGTTGCATCCTTGTTTGGCGTCAACGATGCCGCTAGAGAGTTTATCCAGCGCGGAGGTAAAGTAAGAATAATAGTCGACGTCTCGTATCCATTCATAGACCACGCGCGAGAGTTGTTGAACATCGGCGAAGCTGTGTGCCACATCGATCAGCACGGAGTTACGTTTGTCGTGTTCGACCGAAAAAGTAGCTTGACGGCGATAAGTATCCCCGCTCACGTCTCGCTCAGCTCGCCGATGGCAGCCTTGTGGACCGACGATCCTATGTATTCCCAGTATCTCGCGTCGACGTTCGAAATGTTGTGGAAACAGTCAGTTCCAGCAGCAGAGCGGATTCAAGAGCTTTAGAACAAGGCCCGCCGCAGGCGTAAAGGGCGCGCGCTCGGCAATGAGAGAGCTCAATGCTGCTGCCCCTCACTGAGACTCAGCAACTCGACATTATAGCACGTGAAGGAAATGATGTCACGCAACTTTATAAACCCCAGGACACTTCATTCTATTAATGGTTCGTGGGACAATTGTTGAAAGCGTGAAAGAAGCCATAGCGGTGGTTTCAGGCGTAATAGAATCTGCAGAGAGAGAGATCGCGTGGCTTCTCCCAGCACCTATGTTGGTGATGGCCGCGCAATACAACGTGGGATCCAAAGGCCTGATACAAAAGGGTGGACGAGTGCGCGGAATCACTACGATCTCATCACCATATGTCAAAACTGTAAGCGAACTCCTCGACATTGGCGTAGACGTGCGCCATATTGAAAACTACACGGGCCCGTTTATGTTCGTCGCAGACAAGCGCCAAAGCATTAGTTCGATTCATCTCAACGTCCAAGATATCTCGATTGATGACAAGATCGTGGCATTCTGGACTGATGATCCTGACTACGCCGGGTACCTGCTTTCAAGCTTCGATACGGTCTGGGCAGAAGCTACTGATGCGCAAAAGCGGATACACGAGTTTTAGAAGAGGTCTCCGCAAATTGAGTGCGCACGGGCGCGAGTAGCTACACGCTGACAGAGCTGCTCCATATGCTCGCTCTGAGACTTATGACGACCGGTGCTAGACCATAGTTCATAAAAACACTCGGCATTCGGATTATTGCCCCGAAGGGGTAGGCTGACTGATAACGATCTATACTAACCGCCCCGCGAGTTTACACGACTCAGATGTTGATCTGGCAATTATTGTCACCGCATTGCACTGATAATGCCATTGGCCAAGCATACTTGCGCAATGAAAGCAGAGCGTAAGGCGGCACCTAGAACGATTAGACACCTAATTGACATAACAAGGCAATATTGAGACAATCGAACAAGGCAACTTATATCTACGGCCTATCATATCTTTTCGTGATGGACGACCAAGCTGAGTTTGTTACTCGTCTCATCGGTTTCGGGCTGAGCGAAAAGGAGGCACAGCTCTACCTTCATCTGCTCAAGTACGGTCCAAAGACTCCTTCTCCCCTCGCGAAATCGCTGAAGACGTATCGGGAGGATGTGCACCGCACGCTTACCAGTCTCATCGAGAAGGGCATGGTGCGCCCTTCACTCGACGCGCCAACGGTCTACGCGGCGGTGGACCTCAACACCGCCCTTGAATCTGCAGTGAAAAAGCAAGAGAGTGAACTGCGTGAGATGGAGGCTCGAAAGCAGGAGCTTCAGAAGCTTTCGGCAAAACAGCGGTTTCGGCCATCCGATGACGTTGCGACGTTCAAGATCCTAAAGAGTGTTAAGGAAGTTGTCAGTGCCGCTGCGCCCCTGATCTTGTCATTGGAGAAGGAAATGGTATGGGTGTCGCCTATGCCAGGGCTTGCAGTAGTGTCCGTGTTCGGCATAAACGACATCACCAAACCGTTGATCGAGAAGGGAGGAAGCGTGCGTGGCGTGACCGACGTTAAGTACTCGGGAATTGGCCTGGTGCAAGAACTCTTAGACATTGGCGTAGAGGTGCGTCACTTCGACGAATATCGGGGGGTATTTTACGCAGTGTTGGATAGAAAACATTGCATAAGCGCGATTAACATCGACGTCAAGCGGATCGCGCTTAACGAGCCATTGAGCATGCTCTATACGGATGATGCGACCTATGCAGATTATCTTGTCTCCACGTTCGAAATGCTGTGGGAACAGTCAATGCCTGCAACGCAGCGGTTGAGCGAGTTAGCAGCGCAGGGCCCGCCTCAGGTTTAGTCAACGGTGCAATTCGACGCATAGTTGCTGCGCTTTTTTGCGGCCAATTTGGTTTATAAGCTTTTGCGAATTCAATTTGAGGGATGCTCTTTTTGCGAGGGCTGGCGTGGTGGGCTCGTCAAGCCGGCACCTTTGCCTATTGCGTGTGCACGAACGGTCCAAACGAAAGGCGTTGCCTTTAACCCATCCTGCGCGGCTATTTTTCTTGCCAGATAATAGCGCAGCCAACCATTATGTGCCGAGCGAAGGGTTATATGGCAGCTAGGAACTTTCACATCTGATTCACCATGCAACTATCGTGGGCTCTTCGCAAAATGTCATCTGGCACAGCGTGTCCTCTCAGGACAGCTCGAACTCACTAGACGCTGGATTGCTAGGAAAGCACGAAAGGGGGGTGAACCGCAGCCAAGGAGACAAGAACTGTCCGCCGCGCGTTCTAATGAGCAGGAAGACCAAACTACCCATCGTTTTTTAACACGTGATGGTAATAGCACGAAACATGCCTCCGCAAAGTGGTGGGCAGGAGCAATACCACGACAAAGTTTTGCATAATAACAAGTGGGAGAATTTTGTAGACTGCTTTCGCAAAAATCGGATGGTTGAAATAGAAGCGCGATCGAGCTTCTTGCCTTTCCAAAGAAGGCAGGACACACGCAGAGATGTCCTTCGAAACCACTATTGAGAACTCCTGTCGCATAGAGTCTTCTACGTCATTTATGCGTTCGAACCTGTCGAGCGCCATACCCTTCGTAACGAGTTTCCACATAATATCTTCAGACTGGCTGAGTGGGCTCGCGCGATTTGCTTCGTACGCATCAAAAAAAATGAAAAGCCCGTTCGTTTTTAATTTTTTCTTCACTTCGCGAAGAAGGCGCAATTTGTTCTTTGAATAACAAAACGCTTCTATAATAAAGGCTATATCGTACGCGTTGTCCTCAAATTTGCTCAAATCGAGGTAATCGCCACAATAAAAATGCAAGTTGGGGATTCTGGTGAAACGTTTCAGAGGCTTGTTTGACAGGTCGATTGCTTCAAACCTAACCTCGGGGTTACGACGCGCGAGGAAAGCACTGTTCGGACCTAACCCACATCCAAGCTCTAACACGCTTTTGGCGTCTATCTTGCGGATGTACTGCTCAACTATGCGCGCATCCTCTTTGACATCATCCTTCTTGTATGTGCCGTCGTAGCTGATTCCGCAATGAAGAAATCCCTCCCAGTTGTATCCGAATTTATAAACCAGCTTGTTCATCAAGTAATAGCTGATGACTTGTGGCTTGTATTGTGGTGCGTCAATAATACGAGGTATGTCGAATATCTTACGAATCTGCGCAAGGTATAGCTCGAGATCGTCATCTTGTTCGACAATGTGGTCGTGCGCTATCGAATCCGTTGTGAATTCAATGGTCTCTTCAGTCATTTTACTAAAACCCCCAGACAGCTACCGCAAGCGCGTAAACGGCGCTGACGCCCACCACAAAATATGGAGAATACGAAGTAAACGTCGCCAACTGCTTTCTCACGCTCAAAAGGTTTGGCGTCCTCAGCAGGGATAAGGCAGTAAAGACTCCGATGGCTCCCCAGATTGCTATAGGAACCAGGTACGCGTCGCCTGCAGCCCCGACAACAAACGGAAAGGGCGATGTTAAGACTGAAAGAAGCAGAAAAAGGGCCCCAACAATCGCCGCTATACGTATACCGCACTTGATGGCCAAGGTGGGGTATCTCACTCTCAAATCACCGTCCACAGTAAGGACATCCTTTAGGACGTTCAGACCGATGGCGGCTGCAGCAATCGTCCCGACAAACGAGAGAGAGGCAATATCGATGGTTTTGAACACTACTGCCCCTGCAAAGAGCGCTATAGTTGCCGCCAAGTATCCCATCACGAGGTTGCTTAGAAACCCAGAAATCCGCTTGAACACGCGCGGATACAACACAAAAAGGACAACGTCAAGCACGACAATTCCAAAGGCCAGAACGTTGATCGCATATGACATGACTAGCGCAGCAAAAAAGGTCAACACGGAAAACTGCGCTGCTCTTGTGCGAGAGATCCGGTTTGACGGAATAACTCTTTCGGGATGGGTAAGCCGATCTGACTCACAGTCAAAGCAGTCATTGATGGATGTACCCCCCGCAACTACGAGCGAAACGGTAAGAATGGCTAAAACCATTATAACTAAGTCGACGAAACCTTTATGGAACGTTAGTATCAACAGCACGCAGAAAAGGTCCAGCAGAAGAATGTAAGGAAACCTGATCAGACTGACATACGCCTTCAATTTGGCACCAAGTTGCATTTCTTTCCTGAAAGCTTGTTTGATTTGCTGTATAAGTAAATTCTCATAAAGGACTCGCTGCTCAGGTCGCTGCCGGCGTTAGCAAGAAACTAGGTTAACTAGCCCACGCGCGCAAATCCGTTCTGCCGGCGAGCACAAAGGAATACCTCAAAAAAGCCAAGATGCCCCGCGATCAGCGATGCTCGCGTAGGTGAGGCTGTCACACGCCTGGACGAAATTTCGGATTGCACGAACGAGAACGTTAAAAAGACTTGCCTAGGGCAAGAGTGTTCAATCTTCGCAAAACGGCGAGAATCCAACGAAGCTCCTAAAATGCGAAAGCTTATGCGTTGGCCAGTCTCCTCGTGTGTGTGTGCGCATCACTGTGCAACAAATACCTCAATGCGTTCTTAAAACGATGCCCACGTTTCTATAAACTACTCTGAGTGACCGACCGATGCGCGTGTTTACCAGCCGATCCGCACGAATGTGCAGCCAGAGACAGGACGATGAGAAACGAGTATGACGTCATAGTGGTAGGGGCGGGCCCAGGAGGATCCACCGCTGCCCGACACGCGGCCGCCGCGTGCGATGTGCTGCTTGTCGAGAAACGACAGGCGATCGGGGAGCCTGTAAGATGTGCAGAAAGTGTCCCTCTTTGGCAATCGCCCGTTTTTCCAAAGTCATTTAGCGAATACGTGCAGCCTGATCCAAAGTGGATTGCTAGTGAGGTGCGACGAATCCGAGCCACCAGTCCCGATGGCACGACTATTGAAGTGTCAGAAGACACGTTTGGGGTCGATGGACCGCTTGGCTTTATCATCGAGCGAAAACTCTTTGATCGGCAACTTGCCAAAGAAGCAGCACGGGCCGGGGCCGACATAATGGTGCGCACTCGTGCGACAGGGCTCATTATCGACGAGGAGACGGTAACAGGCGTCCGAGTAAACAGGCTTGGTGACGACTTCGAGCTCACGGCTAAGGTTGTAATTGCTGCAGACGGCGTGGAGTCACAAGTCGGCAGATGGGGCGGCATCAATACTACCCTCGAAGCCAACAATATCGCAAGCTGCGCCCAATATTACGCAGAAAACGTCGACGTAACCGAGGCAACTGTTGACCTCTACTATGGCTCGGATATCGGAGGCGGCTACGCGTGGGTATTTCCCAAAGGTGACACGGCAGCAAATCTGGGGCTCGCTGTTCCCGGCAGCAGATGCGCTTCCAAGCGGCCAATAGACTATCTTGACGAGTTTACGGCGAAGCACTTCCCTAGTGCTCAACCTATCGGACTTATACTGGGTGGCACTGCCATCAGCAACAAGCTTCACACAATCGTGCGAAACGGACTGATGCTTGTTGGTGACGCAGCGCACCACACTGATCCACTGACGGGCGGGGGCATTGTCCCAGCGCTGGAGAGCGGGACTATTGCAGGCGAAGTCGCGAGCAAAGCTGTACGTAAGAACGACCCCTCAGAGAGTGTGCTTCGCGAATACGAAGCCGAATATAATCGTTCATTTGGCACTTCGCGCAAGCTCAGGTACAAGTGTAAGGAGTTGGCCGTAAGCCTTTCTGATGAAGAAATAAACAGGGTGATGCGGGTATTTGATGGTATCCAACCCGGAGAATTGAATCTGAAGGGCATTATAATGCGTTTTTTAAGAAAGGATCCCCGGCTTCTATTGAAGGTAGGACAGCTCGTTTAGCCATTCCTCATTTTCCCGGTTTTCTGTTCATTCGTCGCGGCTCTATCAATCATCGACAGCAGGCCTTTCGTAAGCACAATAGCGAAAAATGCGCGCTCCGAAAGATTTGACGTTGCTGCTTTTGTGCAATGACAGCACTTTTTCGAGCCGAATGCCGCGCACATTACGTGCGTTAGAGTAGCGCGAAGAGAACGTGCATAACGCTGTGACGCTCAACCCGACTTCTTGCGACCGGTTGCCCTTACGATTGCGCCGAAGCTTGAAACAGAAGGCCGATGCAATCGAAATCAAAGACGTCAACCCGAGTCCGCGGGGTCTAGCTTTAGCGGCTTCAGCGCGCGGTACTAGAGATCCGGTCTCGCCCCAGTCCTGAGCGGGTGTGGCACGAGCTTGTTGTCACACTTTCGCACAAAAACCCCGTCTCACGCGGCCTTAAGAGACTTTTTTACACAGTCTGAAGTGGAGGTGACCGGAATGGACGAAGAACTAACGATACTCGAACGCGACATCGCCATTATCGAAGAGACGCTTCGTACCATGATCGAGATTGATCCTACCGTGGTACAGGAACTCGTTGAGAGCTCCCGCGCAAGCGCAGAGCCTGCCGGCATGATGCTATGACGCCAGAAAACAACGTGTGCTATTATGGGCTCCGCATCGGCTGCCCTAGCGCAACAAATCCGGACTGCCGCCTTTGCGCAGAGCGCTTGACCCACGCCGTTAACCAGGTGCTGCGCTCGATGGAAGCAAGTGGCGCCGAACAAGTAACACGACCAGTGAATCACTGATCGACGACGTCTCAGAGCGTTTTTCAGATCTAAGTGATGCGGGTTGCTTAAGAGAGCGCGGCTGAGTTTTGCACTAAGGACGGCCGAACACGCTATGCAGTGCCGGGGTTTTAGGCTCGGGCAGCAACGGATCTTGACGAAGCCCGCAAGGCGCTTCTATGCATCGCCTAAGACCATTAAGACCTATCGTCATGTTGACTCGCGATAGCGAAATCGCTATAGCCGCTCCAGGAACGCTAGCGGCTCATTTGGCCTGTATGCAACAGCTTTTGTCTGCTTTCGATCAAGAGAGCAATCTGCTCGACGTGGCAAACAGGACAGCCGCGATTGTGCTCGACGAGCTCACCGCCGTCAATCTGCAAGCCGCACAGTCGCCAGTCAAATTGACCGTCATTGATCCATTAGTTCGCGTTCACGGCTTTGCCCAATTGAATATCGGCCTTCTCTGAATCAATATTGACCATGGCCACATGCGGGCTTTCGATGAAGTGGACGCCCAAAAAGCAAAGCGCCAGCGATGCAGAGAGCTGACGAAAGAGATCACTTCCAGACGGGTTACTATCTGGAAAGATGAATACAAGCTCGTCAAACACTGGGCTGAAGCAACGAAGCAATCACTGCTACAGGAGTTCTTTGCACTGCCTGTTTTTTGGTTGCCGCGCATCCTTTATCATTGGCTGAGCGGTGCGTGGTTGACACAAGGATTCTGGACGACATCCGCAAGCAAAAGGGAGCGCTATAGCCATTTGTCGAAGAACTAAAGGCAATCGGCGGTGATCGTTCGCTTCCTGTTAATTGCGAAGACATGTACCTCAAGTGGGAACTGCACGACTTGTACCACGAGATGCAGAACATAACGCTTCGCCAACTCCGTGGGATCCGTTCGACCTCGGACGCAGGACATAAAGGCTATCAGAAGGGAAACACTGGAAGGAGTGCGCGGCGAGACTCTCTAAATAGACTGGGACGCTCAGGATACAATCTTGCTCGAAGAGCTGTCAGTTATGACGGGCAATCGCGTCACGCCAGTGCACACCAAGACGTCGCTGTGCCCGAAGAGCAACGACTTTCAAAAGTGAGGCTTTGTGAGGCCCCGACTAGCTAGCATTCCAAAGTTGGCAGGCCAAGGATAGAATAAGAATCAGTGAAGTTCTAATCACTTTGGACCGACTCAAGCTTCATTGTTTTCCGAAATAAAGAGCTAAAAGGTTCGCTTGCTAAGTTATTGAGAGAGCCAGATTGGAAAAGGAACCCCAATCAAATTCCCTGCTACCAATCGAGTTCTCTGTTGAGCTTGCCCACTTCCTCAAAGAAAAGACCGTGACCGCTGCTCCAAAACCATGCAAATGTCGCACCCGCAATCAGACGCCGCTGTTCTAATACCAACAAATTGGTTACAAACGGATCTTCGAATCCGTGAAAGATCTTCGTCTTTACGCGGATCTTAGGCAAGTCCTGCCTCAGATCTTTGTCTCGCATCGCTTCAATCCCGCCTACCAACGCTTGTTGAGAGGCTGAACTCAACATACCCTCAATCCATTCCAACGTCGGAAGGCTCATACCCGGAAACACGATCTTATGAAACAGCTTAAACGCGTCTGCGAGCTGTCCATTATTGAGTAAATTGACCGTCTCATCAAAGAATGAACGCGGCACGCTCCCCAAAGGGTTGCCCACGTCCAAGGTCACGTAAGGTCCCGCGGCTGCTACGAGCGCGAGTTTTTCTATGCGCGGATCGGCGCGCGTCGCCGCGTAGTACATCGAGATCGCGCCGCCTATTGAGTAGCCGACAAGCGTCACATTTTGCAGGTCGAGTTTCTCAAGCACCTTTCCTATGTCATTCGCCCACGTGTCATAGTCGTAACCCGTGGCTGGTTTCCCCGAGTTCCCGAAACCGCGCAGATCGACGGCAACCACTTTATAGCCGCGCTTCGTCAGGTACGGGATTTGAAAGTTCCACATCTCGTGATTCAAGCCCCAGCCGTGGATAAGCACGATCGGCTTGCCCTCGCCTTCGACTTGCGCGACTAAATTCACGCCAGGCTCCACTTCTATTTGTTCCATATATTAACCCCCCCCAATGGCGCACAAACTTTCAACCACCGCTGGCTAAAAAAGAAGGCTTGCACATATTTGCTAGTGTTCGCTGAGAGGCGGCAGGGTTTATAGTTTGTGCTGACAGAACTTGTTGGTCTGTTGAGAGACCGGCTGATGTAACATCTTCACACGTTGAGGTTTAATACACAGCAGGCTGAGCCGGATGGAGGCTACGGTCCGGCACAACAACAGCGTTGTAGAGCTCGCGACATCGCTCTAAATGACCTTATTGAGGCTCCGACTAGGCGGCATTCGAATAGGGTGGCAAGCGCAAAGCGAAATTCCAACGTGAGTGCCGACAGCGCCGATTAGGTTCGCTATTTTTGCAGAATAACCATTATTTAGCTGTCTAGTAGCTTACTGCCAAATAAGCTTGGTATTTTCGGCTAGAAAGGTTTGACAAGACCCAATTGCCATCGCCCTCGTAGGAAAGACAAAGACCACCTCCCCCTTTACAGACGCCGCGCCAGACAGAGATAGGGCTATGGCTTCTTTCGTGTTTTTGATGATCTTGAACGTGGCGACTTCTTCAAAGGGGCGAAACTGCTGCTGCTTTGAACTCCAATGGCCTGCGCCACCGAAGCGATTTAGAGTTCGATCGGTTGGACGATTAACCGACGCGTTCTCGCACCAACCCGTCGCACCCACCAACAGCTGAGCGTTATTGTTCTCAAGAGTGATCGTTGCATCGCACGATTCTTTCAGAGACAACTGTCGGACACCTTGCCAAAGACCTGCGCGTTCGACCCGAATGAAAGAACCCTCGATCTGACGTGGCGTCGGGTCGCCGCTCGAACAGAAGAATCGGATACATGGCAAGGAAAGAAATATTTCCTGGAAGCCCAAGTTCATCACTTGTCGATGAGCGGGGCCGCATGACGCACACCGTGCTTAAGGTTGGAGGCAGTTTGATCGAAGTCTCCAAGGATTTGATTAACTGCCTGGTTGAGGCTCAGCTAGACGTGCTCGTAGTGCCCGGTGGGGGGCCGTTTGCAGAGACAGTCCGACGCTATGCGGATCGCATCGATGAGACCGCCGCCCATTGGATGGCTGTTCTCGCGATGAATCAGTACGGCTTCTACCTTGCAGCTCCCGGAACAGCCTTGGTTGAGGACGTAAGCGTGCTTGAGCACGGAATTCGCATCCTTTTGCCCTTCAAGCTGCTGCTTGAAAATGATCCGCTGCCCCACTCCTGGAACGCCACTTCCGATTCAGTCGCTGGCTGGGTTGCCCATCAGCTCAATGCCAATCTCGTCATAGCAACAGACGTCGATGGAATCGTCTTAGCAAAAAAATTTGTTACGCGCGTCGAGGCGCGCGAGCTCAGGGCGGAAACGTGCGTCGATGCGTTTCTGCCGCAGCTCTTGGATATGCACAACTTGGATTGCACGATTGTGAACGGTCAGCACTTTCAGCGGGTGCTCGACGCTGTCCAAGGACGCGACACGATCGGCACGACGATTATCGGACGAAAGTAGTTTATAAAGGTCGTCGCTCTATAGAGTAGAAGCAACCTTTCGGGTGATTCTCACTCATCAATTGAAACGCGAATGGAGAAGATGAAAGCGTGGAGAAGACGTGTATATCGTGCGGCGCACGGATGGCCAAGGACAGCGGCATATCGTACCCGTGCCCCTCGTGCGGAGAGATCATCACGCGGTGCAAGAAATGCAAGAAGCTGAGCAATCCATATCGATGCGCGTGTGGTTTCGGAGGCCCTTAGATGGGGGAAGTAGCAGTACAGCTGAAGATAATGCCAAACGGCCCTGGCTGTGATCTGAAAGGCCTAAGTAATCGAATTACATCTCAAGTCGCGCAGTACGGGCGGATGTACAGCTGCGAGGTGCAACCCATCGCGTTTGGACTCAAGGCGTTGATACTTACGGTTATCGTTGAAGACGAAGAGGGCGGAACTGAAGCTGTGGAAGCCTCCATAGCGGAAATCGACGAGGTAGAAAGCGTTCAAGTCGTCGCCGTGACCAGAATGCTGTGACGCTTGGTCGACGGCGCATGCACGCAGCAATGCACCGACCGGGATTCGAACCCGGGTTGTGGGCTTTCTTCACGCGTTGGAAGGCCCAAGTCATAGCCGCTAGACCATCGGTGCGCGACGCAAAACTACTTTAACAGAACGTATATTAATGCTTTGCACGACGTGCGCGGAAAATGTCCCGACGACAGAAGAGAAAGGCGTTTATTAACGACATCGTTTTGCAGCGCGTAGACTGTCTCTTCAACGCGGCCGTCGTCGAGTTTCCCACTCACGCGCAAAGAAGTGATCGCTACGTTGAGCTAGTTCAGAAGCTAGCAACGAAGTACAGGGTACCTCTCGGCAAGACGTACAAAATGCGTTTTTGCAGAAGCTGCGGGGCGTATTTCGTATACGGGACGAATGCACGCGTTCGCATAAAAGACAAGCGAACGGTTATCACGTGCTTGAGGTGTCACGACATGAGGCGCTATTGAATGAGGGTTCACCACCAAATGACCAGAAGAAGCGAGACGCAAAAACTCAAGGCGCTCTCCACAGAGCTCGTCCCGACGCTCTGGGTCGGCAAGAACGGTGCGAATGAGGCGATCGTGCATGAGCTGCAGGAGCAACTCAAGTTGCGAAAGATGGTCAAAGTGAGGATCCTCAAGACCGCCTTGCTCGAATCGAGTCGCGATGAGATCGCACACGAACTTGGGCAGACGTCGGGTGTGAAGTTGGTCGATTTGAAAGGCGCCACCGCCGTGTATCTTTCGCCGTACCGCATCAAAAAGACGCCGAAAAACAGCTTCGCGCATCAGAGAAAATGATATAAGTAAAAAAGACTTAAAGACGCTTGATTCCAGCAAGAAGTCCAATTTGGGAGATTAAATGACCACACTGTACGATGTTTCCGCAAGCAAACTTATCGAACTGACCGCAACGAAGCTAAAGGGTGATGAACGATTTACGCCCCCAGAATGGGCGGCGTGGGTAAAGACGGGGATGCATAAGGAGCACCCGCCACAAAACGATGATTGGTGGTATGTACGCTGCGCCGCGCTTTTGAGGCGCATCGCAATCGACGGCCCCGTCGGCACGCAGCGACTCCGCTCGGTCTATGGGGGCAAGACCGACAACACGTCAAGGCCCGAGCATTTCGTCAAGGGTAGCGGTTCAATAATTCGAAAAGCGATGCAGCAGCTCGAAATCGCGGGGTTTGTGAGAACGACCCCGAAAGGCCGCGAGATCTCGTCAGAGGGTAGGTCGTTCTTAGACAACAGCGCATACGAGCTCTCACAAAGCGCATAGCCGACGCGGAGCGTGCTTAATTATGGACGATGACCTTGAACAAATACGGAAGCGGCGCCTCGAACAACTTCAAGCGCAGCAGAGCGGCATGCAAGGGCCGTCCACCGAGGAGATAGAACAAGCACAGGCCCGAAGGAGTGCGCTCCTGCGACAGGTGCTCACGCCAGAAGCGCGCGAACGGCTAAACAGCATCAGATTGACTCGCCCCGACTTTGCGGATTCCGTGGAATCACAGCTTCTCGCACTGTATCAAAGCGGAAAACTCACCGGACAGATCACCGACGAACAACTTAAGCAACTCCTCAAACAAATCGCCCCCAAGAAACAGAACATACGCATCACGCGCAGATGAAAGCCGGCGTTTTGTTCAGCGGGGGCAAGGATAGCGCGCTCGCAGCCCTTCTTCTCAGCCCTTTTGCGCAAATTGAACTTGTCACGATGTCTTTCGGAATCGTGCCGAACGACGCAGCCGCGGTGGCGCGCGCACTCGGGTTCCCCCACGTAACGATCGGCCTTGAGGAGGAGCTCGCAACGACGTCCGTCGATGCGATGATCACGGACGGGTACCCCAACAGAGGCATCAATCAGGTGCATAAAACGGCGCTTGAGCGTGCAGCGGAACGCTATCGCTTCGTGGCTGATGGCACGCGCCGCGACGACAAGGCGCCGCTCTTGACCTTGCGGGAGGCGCGAAGTTTAGAGGATCGCTTGCGCGTCGACTATGTCCGGCCACTTCTCGGCTACGGACGACGGGCGATTGACGCTCTTGCCGCGGCGCATCTTGAGGTCATCTACGGCGAGGACATCTCGTTCGACTATGAAGTCGAACTGAGGCGACTTATGGCGATCTCGTACGGTCAGGAAGCCGTGAACCGCGTTTTCCCAAAACGGCATCTCCAATCGAGGGTCACAGGACGAAAAACCGTGGTTTTCTGAGCAGTACGGGCGTAAACAATTTAACGATGAATGGCAATAGGCTACTCTGATCGTGAGGATGTTTGAAGTGCCGAGCAACCCAACGACTTCAGCCACAGAGGGATTGCAATGAGCAAAGTAACAAAGGGGAAGAAGAAACGGCTCGCGAAAGCGACAAAGCAGAACAGGCGTGTGCCGGCGTGGGTGATAGTGCGGACAAACCGCTCCGTAAACACCCATCCGAAGAGAAGGCACTGGAGACGCAGTCACCTTAAGGTGTGATCGTTCATGGCGAAAGACACGAAAATAGAGGAGGAGCGTGTGTACACCATACCACTGAGAGCAGTAAAACACACGCCGAGGTGGAGACGCAGCAAGAAGGCGATGTCAGAAATTCGCCAGTACCTCGCCCGTCATTTGAGCGCAGAGCAAGACAAAGTCAAACTTGATCGATCCATCAATGAGAAAGTCTGGGAGAGAGGCTCGAGCAATCCGCCGAACAAGATCACTGTGCGAGCAATGAAATTCGACGACGGCGTCGTCGAGGCAGAACTCGCGACCGAATCGTAAGTGCGCGTACCGAGCAACAAACGTACGTCTCGAGGCTACAACGTGGTCAAGCGCATCACGATAGGCGGAAGTGCCGTGCTCGGCGTTTTTGCGACGTGTACTGAAGACTTCTTGCTCGCTGCGCCGCCGACGACCGATGAAGAGCAGCTAAACTTCTCGCAGGAACTCGAGGTGATCGCCGTCCCGCTTCTCGTAGGCTCGAGTTCGGTTGTCGGGTCGCTCGTGACTGGAAACTCGAACGGATTTGTTGTTTCCGGTAACGCACTCAGACACGAAATAGCGCAACTCGAAGCACTTGCGGAAGGCGTGAACGTGCGAAAGCTCCCGGGGAGGATCAATGCGGCAGGAAACGTCATCCTCACAAACGACACCGCAGCGCTGATACACCCCAGCTTGATTCCTCGAGCTGAGCGAGTCATTTCCGAGACCTTAGGTGTAGACGTGCAGCGTGGAACGGTAGCCTGCTTAAAAACGGTCGGTATGGCTGCGTGTGCCACCAACAAAGGCGTTTTAGCACATCCAAAGGCGACAGAGGGTGAGCTTTCGAAACTGGACGAGACATTTAGCGTTCCCGTCAACATCGGCACCGTGAACTACGGATCCCCGCTTGTGGGTTCTGCGCTTCTCGCGAACACGAAGGGCTACGTCGTCGGTCGGGAGAGCACGGGGATCGAGCTCGGACGGATAGAGGACTCACTAGGGTTTCTGTAACCGTCAAAAGCGCCTAGCATCCACTGCGCCACGTGGTTTGGATAGCTATTTAACCGATAACCTCGCGAATAACTCAGTGATCAAGTGAGCGCTCGACACGAGCACGTCAGCCTCATACGCAGACGCCGATGGCGTAAAAAACGCCCCTATTGATGGATGATCTAAGCATGGAAAGAAAAACCTTTCAAATAATGGGTTCCTTCAAAGCAGGACGTTCGTGGGAACGTTTTACAAAAAAAGTCTCGAGCAACAACGAGAAAAATGCCGCCGAAAAGCTCTACTCGCTCATTGGCAGCGAGCACGGCTTGAAGCGGAACCTAATTCGAATTGAATCTATCGAAGTGGAAGACGCGTGATACCATGGCGAGCGAACAAGAAATGCGCGTGTTACTGAGCCAACTGCAACAATCTGAGGCAGAAGCCCATGCCTACGAGCAACAGATGGAGATCGTCAGCTTCACCATCAACGAGATAGATAATGCGGTTGCCGCCGTGGAAGCGCTTTCGAAACCTGATATCGGCAAAGAGACGCTCATACCAATTGGGGCAAATTCGTTCGTCTATGGCACCATTCCTCAGACAAACAGGGTCATAATTGGACTTGGAGCGAACGTCTCCGCCGAGGTGGACGTCACCGATGCCGTGTCATACCTCACTGATCGAAAGAAAAAACTGACTGAGATGCAAGGACAGTTCGCCGCTCGACTGAACCAGATCGGCTCCCAAATCTACGCACTCCAATCGAAGTTGCAGACGGTTCAATCGCAGTTACAGGCGGCACCCTAGATGTTTGAAGGCTTAAGGCAAAGGCTCAGTCAATTTAAAGAGAGCGTAAGCACTAAAGAACGCGAGCTTGATGACGAGGGAGTCGAAGCCGCTGCAAGTGAAGCAGCGCCTTCTGGTGAAACTTTAGGGGCGGCCTCGCGCGAACCGAAAGCACCAAAAGCCGTGAGTGCTAAGGCAGTTGAACCCGCTTCTGAATCTGCCGAAGGGCCGACGCAGCGCGTTGAACCAAACGACGGCAGAAAGTCCGCAAGCGGCAAGTCCTTTTTTGAACGAGAAATCAAAGACAAGGACCTTGAAGAGTCGCTTTGGGACCTTGAGATTGCCCTCCTTGAAAGCGACGTCGCCGTATCGGTCTCTGAAGAGATCGTTGAGACTGTAAAAAAAGAGCTGATTGGTACAAAGAGAAAGTGGCGACAAGACGTCGGTGTTCTCGTCGAACAGGCGCTCCGCGGCGGAATCTTAAAGGTGCTCGATGTCAATGATCTCGATTTCGATGAAATCATCAAAAACACTCCGAAACCCGTCACCATCGTATTCACCGGGATAAATGGAACAGGAAAGACCACAACCATCGCAAAAGTGGCATACCGCCTAAAAAATCAGGGCTATAGCGTCGTGCTCGCTGCAGGCGACACGTACCGGACCGGCGCTCTTGAGCAGATTGAGCGCCACGCTGAGAACTTAGGAGTGAAGCTCGTCAAACACCAACAGGGCGCTGACCCTGCCGCGGTTATCTATGATGCAGTGCAGTATGCGCGAGCGAAACACAAGGACGTCGTCCTCGCAGATACCGCCGGGAGAATCCACACCAACGTCAACCTCATGAACCAGCTCAAAAAGATTGAGCGAGTCATAGACGCAGATTTAGTGGTCTTTGTCGACGAAGCCCTCGCGGGCAACGACGCAGTGGAGCGTGCTCTCCAGTTCAATACGGCAATGGCCATCGATGGAACGATTCTCACCAAGGTGGATGCCGATTCAAAAGGGGGCACCGCCATCTCGATAGCGCATACAACGAGCAAGCCAATCCTCTTTTTGGGCATAGGACAGAATTACGAAGACATGGTCAAGTTTGACCCCCAATGGCTTCTGACCAGACTATTCGACGAGGCAGACACGTAAATGGTAATGGAGAACCTAGGCAGCTCGCTTCGCGACACGCTCAAGAAACTAGCTCGAGCTAATCGCATCGACGAAAAAACGCTCAATGAAGTCGTGAAGGACATACAACGAGCGCTCCTCAGCGCTGACGTGAATGTCGCTCTAGTGCAGCAGCTATCGAAACGCATTAAAGAACGGGCGTTGAAGGAGGAGCTCTCAGGGAAACTGAACCCTCGTCAACACGTCATCAACATCGTATACCAAGAGCTTGTTGCGCTCCTCGGTGAACCGATAACGGTGCCTCTCACCCGTCACGCCGTGATTATGGTCGGGCTTCAGGGCAGCGGCAAGACGACGACGACGGTGAAGCTTGCGCGATTTTTTCAGAAAAAGGGCTTGAAAGCTGCGGTCATCTGCGCCGATACCTTCCGCCCTGGAGCTTATGACCAGCTCTCACAGCTGTGTGAGCAGATTGGCGTCGCTTTTTATGGTGAATCAGAGAACAAGAATGCAGTCGACATCACGGCACGCGGCATCGCTGAGCTCAAACGCTACGACGTTATCCTCGTCGATACGGCAGGCCGCCACGCGCTCGAATCAGACCTCGTTCTCGAGATGAAGGCCATCAACGATATAGCGAGTGCTGACCAGCGCTTCCTGGTGCTCGACTCTGGCATTGGTCAACAAGCGAGCGAGCAAGCGCGAGCGTTCAACGCGGCGATCGGCTTAACGGGAGTCATCGTGACGAAGCTCGATGGAACAGCGAAAGGGGGTGGCGCCCTTTCAGCAGTTGCCGAGGTTGGAACGGGCATAGCGTTCATCGGTACAGGTGAAACCATTGATGACTTCGAAAAGTTCGAACCGGACCGATTCATCTCTCGGCTGCTCGGTATGGGGGATATCAAGACCTTGGTCGAAATGATCGAAGAAGAACCCCCCATCGAGATGGAAGAAGCAGAGGCGATGCTCAAAGGCGATTTTACGCTGAAAGGTATGTACAAACAAATGAAAGCGATAAGCAAGATGGGGCCCCTCACCAAAATCGTCCAAATGCTTCCGCTTGGATCACTCGGCGTCGATATCCCCGACACTGCGCTTCAATCGACGAAAGAAACACTAGAGCGTTTTAAAGTGGTCATGGATTCGATGACTGACGAAGAGCTCGAGCATCCGCGCATTATTCGCAGTTCACGCATCAAGAGGATCGCGCGCGGCTCGGGCGTCCCCTCCGATAACGTGCGCGAGCTCCTAAAATATCACAAGGTGATGCAGAGAACGTTGAAAGGCGTTCGCTCGCAAAAAGACATGCAGAAGTTCTTGAGGAAACAAGGGCTCAAGTGACAAAATGTGTGGAGATGCGCAACGTCAGAGAAGTTCGAGCAATTCGATTTTTCGTTTTTCGTAGGCCTCGCCGGTGATGAAGCCTTTCTCACGCAACACATCGAGCTTCTCTATTTGCTCGATTATGTCCTCCTTCATGCTTTGACGCTTCTCGTCGTTGGCCATCATGTTTCGGATTGCCTTTATGAACGATAAACTTTATGTATTTTCACACGTAATAATATGCTTCTTTGCTTGCGCCCTTCACGTAGACGTTGGCCCACGAAGTTGCAGCGCGTAGCGTGTAAAAGCAGAACTTTGAACAAGCCGCCGGAGGGATTTGAACCCTCGATCTGCTGATACTTCTTTGAGCGGTGCTCAAATACGAATCAGCCGCTATGCCGAGCTTAGCCACGGCGGCCACGCATAGTATGTTTAGACATATATAAATGCTTTACACGTTCAGCTGGGCAAACGCTTCGATAGCGAGTCCACATAAAACCGAGCACAAGCAAAACATGGCCTGTGTGCGGCACAGCTAAGACGCCAATGCAGAGTCCTTTTCAAAAAGCGCTTCTTTCGCACAGGTTTCACCAAGTCTCTTCGAAGCTACTAAACCGGAAGGAGACACTTTGATAACCGCAACGTCAATCTCGCACTAGCAGATAGATGTAGCCGTAGACCGTTCATAAGCCCACGAAATCTCGATTCGAGCCAAAACTATTATGGAAAACGCTGACAGTAATATCTGACTGTGTAACTCTTATCACGACGAACCGTCTAACCACCCAGCGGCTCTTTATTCAGATGTGCGACGGAAACAAAGCAGCCCGCTTTGTGTGACACGTAGATGATGAAGGTAAGGCGCGATGCAGACAATCGATTCCATCTTAGTCCGATACGGTGAAATTGGGATCAAAAGCGACAGAGTTAGGAGTCGGTATGAGCCCACACTCGTTAACAACATAGAAAGAGCGCTAAGCTTTTGCGAAATTCCGTATGATGCTGTTGTCAGAGATTTTGGCCGCATTTTCGTCCATACGCAAGACGCGGCGGCAGCTCCGACGGTAGCACGCGTTTTTGGGGTGGTTTCAGTTAGCCCCGTCCAGACGAGCGCAGCGACGCTGGACGCGATGAAAGACGCGGCCTTGCGAATCATATCGCCGCTGCTTACCGGGGGAAAATCCTTTGGAATTCGAGCACGTCGAACAGGAACGCACGACTACTCAAGCAAAGACATTGGCGTTATTGTCGGAGGTGCGATTGAAAAAGCCAAAGGCGCACCCGTGCGGTTGACAAAACCGGATGTTCCACTGTTCATCGAAGTTAGGGCGGAGCGCGCTTATATCTACACAGAGGTTGTCCATGGTGTCGGAGGCCTGCCACTAGGAACCCAAGGAAAAGTGATCGCCCTCATCTCCGGAGGGATCGATTCGCCGGTCGCAGCGTGGCTTATGATGAAGCGCGGTTGCACGATCGTCCCTTTGTTTTTTGACTGTGAGCCGTACACAGGCGACGCCGGACGCGAGCGGGCACTGGCTGTTGTCAAAGCACTCGCGGTGTGGGCGGGACGCCCGTTAGATCTCGCCGTAGTACAACACGGCGCTAGTTTAGATCAGTTTAGGAAGCTGGCCCCGCGAATAACCTGCGTACTTTGCAAGCGCATGATGTACAGGATCGCCGCATCGATCGCGAAAGAAGAGAGAGCGCACGGTATCGTGACTGGAGAGAGCATTGGACAAGTCGCAAGCCAAACGACTAAAAATCTCTTAGCAATCGACCAAGCTTCCGATGTCCCCATTTACCGTCCATTGATAGGCCTCGATAAGACGGAAAGCATTAAGTTAGCGCGACGTGTCGGAACGTACCCTTTGTCGACGGCTGGTTATCGTGCAGTTTGCGGGGCTGCGCACCGACACCCGACTACTAATGCAGATCTTGCCGAGCTGAAAGCATTGGAAACACAACTGCCGCTAAGCGAACTGACCGCCGCGGCATCAAAAAGTCTCGTCTGGCAACGTATCTTCCCCGAAAAGTCATTTCGATGGGTTCTATGCCCTGAGCGCAAACCGTAATGGCATAAAGCGTTTCGCTTCGCCTAAGCTGTCATACTATCTGCGAGCTTCTTGCGTTTCGGTGCAGCGCTCGTGCACGGCAATGTGCGATGCTCTTTTTATTTCGTAAGATCGGTCCAGCTTTGCGTGACTTCGTCGAACCCCCTCCGCAGGAACTTTTCTTGTAACAAGCGATCGACATCCGCCTCGAGCAGGTTTGCGATCGAAAGCGCGCAAAATATGACGTCAACAACCTCTTCTGTGGCGGTCGCTTCTTGGCGTCGAACCGCAGTCGCAAGCTCGCCGCATTCCTCTAAGAGAACCGAAAGAAGAAAGAGTGAGCCCGAGGCCTTATCGATGGTGCCGTACCTGACTTTGATTTGCTCCTGTATGTCTGCAAGATCCATCTTAACTTCGCGATGCGGCCAAGCGGACGTCATCGACGCGAATCGTCTTCCTTCCCGCATGCTGCGCCAATATCAAAGCGCGTTCAGTAAGATCAATTACGTAGTTTTCCATGACGTTAGCAAGGGCTTCCGCTGCCTCTTGGCTTACACGTTCCGCGCCAGCCTTTCGGATAATTCTGTCAACGGGAGCAATGGGTAGTTCAGTCATTTGGGCCTCCTAACTTTTTCTGTCATTTGCTTCCAGTTCCGCAAGCGAGCGTCATTGTGCTCCTTTCGCTACTTGAAGCCGGTATACGTCCAGTCCCACGGCTGTCCACAACGCTGATCCTGCGCACTTCCATTTATGAGTGCGGGACACACTGTGGGATCGGCCCAAGGGCGCCGCTCCTCGTCAGGTGCCGCGTAGTCGTAAAGCTTGTTAACGAAGTACACCAGATATGCTCGCTGTTCACCGAGGACTCTGAATCCGTGCCAGTACTGTCCGGGAATGCGTACTGACTGTAAGACGTCGCCTGTGAGAATGATCTCGTTTAGTTCCGCGGTCGCATCGTCAAATGCACAAAGCTTGACGGCACCGCGCAAAACGACGAAGTGGTCGGTCTGTCCCCGAGTGTGCCGATGCCACGCCCTGACGACGCCGGGATAGGTGATGGAGAAATTGCATTGCTGCAGTGAATCATTACCTATCCAATCTTGCCTGACTAGTTCTGTGAAGAATCCTCGCTCATCTGCGCGTTTAGTGAGCGGCCTCGTCTCAACTCCTCGAAGCATATACAGAACAACTTTGCGTTCCTAGTTTAACTTGTTTGCGTTATTGCGCCGCGTATCTTCAATCGCAGGGCGCTACGTCAAGATTCGTCCGAGCAGCAGAACGACCGCGAATACGAGGGTGAACATCGACGTGAAGAGCATGACGTTTACCGCACGACTGACAGTGGTCTTTGTGATGTCGTCTTGGCCTTTGCCAATTTCATAGCTTGAAGGCTTGGTCAGCGTTACGCCTAAGCCTCCCGCAAATAGGGCAACAGAGATCCCCGAGTTGATCGCTCGTTTCTTATGTCGGTCCCGTTTTAAAACTCTCCAGGCCTCACCGCAGGCCGTCTTACCTGACATCACGCGAAACCCTAGCAGCATGGGAACGATTGCGAGGCGCGTCGGCAGGTAGTTGAGAACATCGTCCAGTCGGGCTGAAAATAGCCCTGCGTGTTCCCTGTGATCTCTGTAGCCAAGCATCGAATCGAGCGTGTTCACAGCACGATAGCACAGGGCGCCGACGACGCCGAAAACGGCAAAGAACAGGAGGGGAGAAACGACGCTGTCAACGGTGTTCTCTGCGACCGATTCACATACGCTCGAAAGGATGCGCTCGCGATTGAGCCCCACTCTGTCCCTGCTGACGAGCGCTCGCAGCCGGAAGCGAGCCGCCTCGATGTCTGTGTAGGCTAGATCGGTCACGCCGAGGGCTTCTTTTTGCAGCGTGAATATGGTGAAGGATGACTTGAGCAAGTAAGCACTCAACCCAACGTATAGCAGCAGCAAAGCACCGTTCGCGCTTGCTACGCGATAGCCGAACAATTGAAAAAGCGCGGCAGGCACGGTAAAGCTCACAATCACGACTGCTGCTGCTGCCGTTCCCTTGAGTCTTTGAGCGTGCTCGGTTCCCCTGTACAGACCCATCTCCAGTGCCGCGACGACTCGCCCCATCCAGACGACAGGATGCACTTTGGCGGGAGGTTCGCCGACAAAAGCGTCAAGCGTCAACGCAATAAAAAGGATCGAGATCTGGACAAGGAGCCAAGAAGGCATTTCTTACAATCCAATGATTGAATACAGCGCTTCCACGTCTACGTGTTGCTGCACTACGCGAGCCAACTCATCAAAGGGGTCCTCGTCGTAATCGGAGTGTGGAGCACGCTCCGAAGCTATTGAGAGCGAAAGCGGCTTATGACGCACACCTTGTCGCCGCTGCGAATGTCTCGAGTGTAGGTATTCCAACAAAACGGAGCGAAAGTTGTCGTTATGGAACAAGCCGTGCAAGTAGGTGCCTAAGACAAGGCCTGTATCATCCTGCGCTCCATCGTCGCCGAATATCGGGAAAGCAGATGTTGTGGTACCCATGTGAATCTCGTATCCGCGTATCGTTTGGTTTCGCAAGCGGTCGAGCAGTGGCCCATTTCCTGTAACGTGTTTTTCCACCTGTTTCGTCTCCTTCGTACTCGAGTCAAAGGCGGTATGAGCGTGCAGCAGCCGTAACCCTTCTACCGCTTTGCTTTCGTGTTGCGTGCCCTCAAAGCCCTCATCAGTTATGGTCTCTCCGAGCATCTGAAATCCACCACAGATGCCAATGATCGGGATTGTTCCCGCACTCGCTACGATCTGCTTATCCATCCCGGACCGCCGCACTGCGGCCAAATCGTCGATCGTGTTTTTTGTGCCGGGAATAATCACCGCGTCTGGTGAACCAATATCGCCGTCTAACGAAACATATCGGATTTGGGCGACGGCTTCAAGGGGTTCAAAGTCAGTGAAATTGGAGATATGGGGAAGCCTGATCACCGCAATGTCTGGTGCGCCGTCTGAGGGGGGCAACTTGTCCCCAAGCGAAACGGAATCTTCAGAAGGCAGCCGCACGTTCACGTACGGAATGATGCCGAGAACGGGGATGCCCGTGAGCTTCTCGAGCTGCGTGATTCCCGGCTCAAGCAGTTTTTCGTCACCTCTGAATTTGTTGATGATGAAGCCTTTGATCCTGCGCCGATCGTCGACAGGGAGCAATTGAACTGTCCCATAAAGGCTCGCAAAGACGCCCCCTCGCTCGATGTCACCTATCAGGATTACGGGAGCGTCGACACTGCGCGCGACTCGCAGGTTCGCGATATCCCGCTCGTAGAGGTTAATCTCGGCAGGACTGCCCGCACCTTCGATTACGATAATCTCGTGTGAACGAGCAAGCGTTTCGAGCGAATCGCAAACGTGCTTAAAGATGGCGTCTACCGAATCGTAGTACTCACCTACTTTCCGGTCACCGAGGGGTTTTCCTCGCAAGATGACTTGTGATATCAGGTCGCCCTTAGGCTTCAACAACACCGGATTCATGTCAGCTGACGGTTCAACTTTAGCGGCCCAGGCTTGTACGGCCTGAGCGATTCCGATCTCATCGCCTTCCTGCGTCACCCACGAATTCAAGCTCATGTTTTGTGACTTAAAAGGCGCCACTTTGAACCCGCTATTCACCAGAAGCCTGCACAGCGCAGCAGCTATGATGCTCTTGCCAACGTGCGAAGCGGTCCCACAGATCATTACAAACCGTGCCATGCTGGACGATACCTGACGCTGCTTCCTGTAAATTCGGTTTTCCCGGATATGCGAGCTCGCGAGTTCCAGCACTTCTTATCGCAGACCTCGATAAATAGTTGTTGGAAATCGCGGATGACAGGTTTGGCGCGCAGAGATGCTCTGAAGAAGCGCCAAAGCTGAATAAGAGGCCTGTTGTCGAAGGGCGCCTGTTGACTGTGCGATGGTCAGACACGCACCGGGTGGATAAAGCCACCCTGTATCATTAAGTCGGCAAGCACGAGAGCAACCATAGCCTCAGCGACTGGCACTATCCTCGGCAAGATGCAGGGATCGTGTCTGCCTGAAACAGACAGATCGACTTCCTGCAACGTTTCCAAATCGACTGAGGTTTGCCGCCTTCCGACCGACGGCGTCGGTTTCACAGCAATTCTGCAGATAATTGGCGCTCCGGTAGAAATGCCACCGAGAATTCCGCCAGCCTTGTTCGTTTTGGTTTCGATCCGCCCTCTCGTTGCGGTGAACGGGTCATTCATTTCTGTTCCTGTGAGTCTTGCCGACTGGAAGCCTGCTCCAATCTCAACCGCTTTTACGGCGCCGACGCTCATCAGCGCTTTGGCCAGCTCTGCGTCTAGCTTGCCAAACACAGGCTCACCGACTCCCGCCGGAACGTTGAAGGCGACGATTTCCGCAATTCCGCCGACGCTATCGCCCGCCTTTTTCATACGTTCGACGCACGCGACCATCTCATCCGACGCAGCTGCGTCGCAGCATCGCACGATGCTCCTCTCAGCCAGCAACAAATCTTCCGGGCTCTCAAAAACGAACTTCGATTGTATTCCGTGAATTTCGACCACGTGCCCGAGCACGCGGACGTCTCGATGCGCGAGCAGCTCCTTCGCGACAGCTCCCGCAGCAACGCGGGCCGCTGTCTCACGTGCTGATGCCCTCCCGCCGCCGCGGTGATCTCGCCATCCGTACTTCGCGTGAAACGTGTAGTCGGCGTGTCCGGGGCGCGGCACGTGACGCAGCTCATCATACGTGCGCGAGTCGACGTCTTCGTTTCGTATGACAATGGAGATCGGCGTACCGAGCGTCTTGTCTTCGTAAATGCCTGAGAGTATCTGCGCCGTATCCTTTTCGGATCGCGGCGAGGTAACGGCACTCTGACCCGGACGTCTGCGGTCGAGTTCCTTTTGGATATCTTCGTGGGTTATACGCAACCCTGACGGGCAGCCGTCGATGACTGCTCCCGTGGCTGGACCATGGCTCTCACCCCACGTTGTTACCCTAAACTTGCGTCCCCAGGTGTTCATGCAACGAGAATCTCCCGCGATGAGCTTCAGACGGTTTCAATACTCGTCGGCTCGAGATTTGCTCCTAGGGCAAAAATATCATCAAAGAAGTCCGGATAGGACACCTTAACCGATTCCGCGGTGTCAATCTGGGTTTCTCCATCCGCCCCTAACGCTGCGACAGCCAGCGCCATAACGATGCGATGGTCGCCATATCCGCTTAAAGTAGCTCCTTTGGGCGTCCCCCCCTGGATTCGCAAAGCATCATCCACTTTCTTGATGTCCACCTGCATTTTGCGCAGCTCAGTAATCATAGCGATAAGTCTATCTGTCTCTTTGTAACGCAAATGAGCGACGTTTAAGATGTCGGTAGTCCCTTCTGCGTACGCGCCTAGAACGGCGAGTATCGGAACAAGATCTGGGACATCGCCGGCGTCTATGGTGACGCCGCGCAGCTCGGCACCGTCAGCGGTAACCACATCACCTTCCCACGAGATGTGAGCCCCCATCTCTTTGAGGATGGGCACAATTCTCTCATCACCTTGTTTCGATTCAGAGAGATTATGCACGCTTACTCGTGAGTTGGTAATGGCGGCCGCACTTAGATGGAATGCTGCGGACGAAAAATCGCCGGGAATCAGAAAATCTGTGTCCGCATACTGCTGACAACACGGCACCATAAACTCGTGATAGTCGGTGCTTATGTTGATCTGTGCCTGATTCAGCAGTTCGAGTGTCATGTCGACGTACGGCCGTGACTGCAGGTTGTGCACGTTTAGCATCGTGTCCGCTTGAGAAAGAGGACACGCGATCAAAAGCGCAGACAAGAACTGCGAGCTCATCGGATTCGTAAGTGTTGATCTCCCGCCTGAAAGCACGCCTTGCACGATCACCGGCGCCATACCGTTTGCCTTCGTCGCTGCAACTTTTGCCCCGAGCTCATTAAGGGCGTCGATGAGTTGAGAGCTCGGTCGGGTCCTTAGCGATGCGTCCCCCGTCAAAACGGTCGTACCATCAATCAAGGAACAGACCCCGATCATGAATCGCAACGTCGTTCCCGAGTTCTGGCAATCTATCACGTTCTCTGGCTGTTGGGGCTCTCCTTGTACCCCATCGACAAAAAACGCATCGCCTACAGGATTTATAGTAGCACCAATCGCCTCGCACGCGTTCACCGTCGCGCACGTGTCTTCAGAGACGAGAGGTTTGATGACGCGTGAGGTCTTCGCCAAGCTGGCCACGACTATGGCACGATGAGTGTAGCTTTTCGACGGAGGGGCGTCTAGCTTGCCGCGAATCGTGGATTGCAAGACCTTCACGTTCATAATATATGAATGATTAGAATCAATTTATTTAAACGTGTGGTAGTAATGTTAGATCGACTGGAAAACGAGATAGAAATGCTTGAAAGGCACCTCGAAGTTTTAAACGCAGTCGTTGTCGGTGAGCCCATTGGGATTTCGAAGTTGTCAGAAATGACCGGGCATTCCAAGTACAAAGTGCGCTACTCACTGCGAATACTAGAGCAGGAGGGCTTGATTAAGCCATCGCCTTACGGAGCAGTTACGAGCGCTAGAATTTCAGAATTTGTTCAGAACTACGAGCACCTTCTAGATCAGTTTCTGAAGAAACTAAGCGAAGTCAAAGCCAACTACAAGATTAAGAAGGACTGAAGTTCAATAGAGGCCCGTAACGAGCGTTACTCGTCGCGCAAACGGTTCTACGACCTCAAAGTTTAAGTAAAACAACACACTAGAGAGATGTGAAGCCGCCATAACTCAGTTGGTAGAGTGCGTGGCTGTTAACCACGATGTCACAGGTTCGAGCCCTGTTGGCGGCGTCGGAGGGCCTGTAGCTTAGCCAGGTCAGAGCGCCCGGCTCATAACCGGGCGGTCACCGGTTCAAATCCGGTCAGGCCCACCTCTAAGGTTTTATGGCTACTAAAGGGCCCCTGCACTAGAGCCGCGCGACAGGGGCGCTGCAGCCAGCCAGGTTGCAGACGTGCGCCAATTTCGCTTTTGCTCGAGATAATAACCGACTTGAACGGAGCTAATTGATCTGCCGCCCGTTATTGCGCCGCGATTGGCGTTCTGGCTCGTGAGAATCAAACGGCACCGAGCCAAATAAATATGAGACTAGCCATAAGGCATACGGCACGGCTAGATCGCCGTCATATTTGACCGGCGTTTTCGAACGCATTAAGTTGAGCAGCGTGATCTATGTGAAGTTCGAACAAGTCATGAACAATGTGGAAGAGGCCGTAACCGAAGATGAGCTAGCTGCCCTCCTCGATGCTGAGACAAACATTACTGCTTATGCTGGTTACGAACCCAGCGGGCAACTCCATCTTGGGCACCTCCTTACGGCCTACAAGCTCATTGACCTACAATCGACTGGCGTCGACGTTATCGTGCTGCTGGCAGACCTACACGCATACCTAAACGAAAAGGGCACGATGGGCCAAATCCGCGAGTGGGCGCGCCACTACCAGAAGTGCTTTACCGCCCTGGGCCTTGCTGAAGGGACAAGATTCGTGCTCGGGAGCGATTATCAGCTCGAACCTGACTATACGAAGCTGATTCTAAGACTGGCGAGGCACACCACGCTGAACCGGGCTCGGCGCAGCATGGATGAGGTGTCAAGAAACGCAGAAGACCCGGTTGTGTCACAAATGATCTATCCGCTTATGCAGACGGCGGATATAGGGTACTTGAACATCGACATCGCAGTCGGTGGGATCGACCAGCGAAAGATTCACATGTTGGCACGTGAAGAGCTCCATTCGATGGGATTTCAATCTCCCGTTTGCATACACACGCCAATTCTCCTCGGCCTCGACGCAAATAAAATGTCCTCGTCTAAGGACAACCTGATTGCCGTCGAAGACTCGCGCGAATCTATCAAAAAGAAAATTGACTCCGCTTATTGTCCGGCACGAACTATCCAAGACAATCCCGTCCTCCAATTATATCGGTACTTCATCTTCCCCCGATTTCAACAAGTTGAGCTTGAGCGACCGAGACGATATGGCGGTCCGATCGGTTACGAGGAGTTCTCCAAACTCGAGATGGATTACACCGCCGGCAAACTGCACCCCCTGGATCTCAAAAACGGTGCAGCAACGTATATCGAGCGAATCGTCGGGCCGATTCGCGGCGTGTTGTATAGCGACTAAGTCCGTTGCCAAGAGACAAGAGGGGCCTGCAGCTACATTACGAACGAGGTGTTTCTCTGGGCGAACAACAAACGAAGGTGAGGCTGCCTCGAATAGAGCAGGGAGATCCTCGGGATAGTGGAGAGCATGCTCGGCACAAACAGGGTGAAAGTTCGGTCAATGGATGACAAAACTCGCATGCGAAGGATTCCGGGGCAAAATGAAAAAGCGGGTTTGGCTGCGTGCCGGAGATGCCATCATTATGGTGCCTTGGACTTTTTAAGGCACAAGGCAGACATCGTATGGCTGTACCAAGCGACACAAGTTGAGTGGCTGAAGAAGAATGGGCATTTATAGTAACCGCGAGGAGTCCCGCGCCGCCCCCGGTCTATCAAATGGTTGATGACAGACGTGCTTGACCTGATTGAAAAAAAAATTGAACGCATCGAACGAGACGTTGACAAGCTCCGCGTCCGCGACAAGGAAGCAGACGATTTCAAGGTGCGAGAGGAGGTATTCGACGAGCCTACCCTCAAAGCTCTCTATCGTCTCGCAAGCAGCGGACTGATCCAGGCGCTTGGTGGGGTTATTTCGACGGGAAAAGAGGCGAACGTTTTCCACGCGTTTGGGCCCGACAAGCGAGAGCTTGCGATCAAAATATATCGAATCAAAACGAGCGACTTTAAGGCAATGCAGGATTATATTTTAGGCGATCACAGATTCGCGCGCGTCAAAAAAACCAAAAAGGACGTGGTTTTTGCGTGGACAAAAAAAGAGTTCCGGAACTTGACGCGCGCCTTGAAAGCGCGCGTTCGCGTCCCCGAGCCGCTCAAGTATAGAGAGAATGTCCTCGTCATGGAGTTTATGGGAAAAGATGGCGTTGCTTTTCCGCTTCTCAAGCAGGCGATAGACAGCGTAGAAAACGTCGAACAGGTATACCAAACGACGATCGAATTTATGAAGAGGCTTTATCATGATGCTCGCTTGGTACACGCTGACCTCAGCGAATACAATATACTAGTCGATCATAAAGGCGGCCCCGTGTTCATTGATATGGGACAGTCGGTGCTTACCGATCACCCTCGTGCGCAGGAGTTTCTACGCCGGGACGTCAGCAACGTGATCAAGTTCTTCAACGAATATGGATTCACAGCTTCGGAGATCGCGGTTTTAAGAGAGATCACTGAATGAAAGAATATCTCAAGATTCCCAAGGACCGTATAGGGGTCATCATTGGCACCCACGGGAGCACGAAAGCGCAGATCGAGGAAAAAGGCGAAGTGATGCTTGACATCGATAGCGTCGAGGGGACCGTTTCAATCGAAAGCGATTCACTCGGCATCTTAAACGCGACAGAGGTCATTAACGCCATTGCTCGCGGTTTTAGCCCGGAAAAGGCGTTCAGGATTTTCGAGGATGAACAAATAACCCTCGACATTATAGACTTATCGAAGGTCGCCGATACGCCAAAGGAACTAAAACGCATCGTGGGGCGCGTTATTGGAAAAGAGGGTAGAACTCGGGAAGCTCTCGAGAATCTGACTGGCGCGAACGTGTCAATCTATGGCAAGACAGTCAGCACGATTGGGTACGTGGATCAACTTCAGACCGTGAGAAAAGCAATCGAAATGCTCGCAGAGGGGTCCAAACACGCTGCTGTTTACAGCTTCCTTGAAAGAAGACGACAAGAACTCAAACGTTCCCAAATGGACTATCTCGAATGAACAATGCCGTCCACCAGAGAAGCATTCATAAGTCAGGCAACAGACGCGCTGCTCGAAGCTGAGACACGCCTGCCCAGCGATGTTACGAATGCCCTCATCAGCGCAGTCAAGGCTGAGACAAGCAAGCGGGCAAAAAAACAGCTAAAAGCGATTCTTGAAAATGTCAAGCTTGCAGCTGCTGCGGGCCTTCCCATGTGTCAGGACACCGGCATTCCAATTTTCTTTTTGGAGATAGGACAAGAAGCAAGCATCGATTTCAGCCTGAAAGAGGCGCTTGCGTCTGCCGTTCAGCGCGCGACCGACTTGATCCCCCTTAGGGAACACGCGGTTGACCCGATAACAAGAGCGAGCTCCGACGAACCGCTCTTCGATATCCTCTGTGATGTTTGTGACGGGGACGAGCTCTCTGTGGCGGTGCTCGTCAAAGGAGCGGGTTCAGAAAACGTAAGCGCACTGGCCATGCTCGAGCCGACGCAAGATGTCGTGTCGTTCGTCCTCAACACAATATGGGAAAGCGGCGGCAAGCCATGCCCGCCAGTTATCGTCGGACTTGGCATCGGCAGCACGTTTGACGGCTGTGCACGGCTGGCCAAAAAAACCCTGTTCCGATCCCTGGACGAAAAAGAAAGCGCGTTTGAAGCAGAAATCTTAGAGCAGATCAACAAACTCGGCGTCGGACCAATGGGCCTTGGAGGCCGTACCATGGCTTTGCGTGTTTTTGTCGAAAAGGCCCCCTGTCACACGGCGATGCTCCCTGTCGCAGTGGCTGTCCAGTGCTGGGCAGACCGAAAAGCTCGATTCCGCATACAATTGTAGCAAGCAGCTTCTGGAAGTAGAAACACTATGTCGTCCGTACTGAGTACCCCCATGCGCCCCGAGGACGTGCGCCCGTTTAAGGTAGGAGACGTTGTGTATATCAGCGGCGTAATCTTCACGGCCAGGGACAAGGCACACGTCAAGATGCTGTCTGATCCTCAACGCCCCTTCAGTTTGCACAATGCGTGCATCTACCATAGCGGTCCGCTTATCGTGAAAGAGGGGCTCGCATATCGCGTCATAGCCGCTGGACCGACGACCAGTGCGCGAATGAACGAGCTGACGCCCGCGATTGTGAAGCAGGGCGTGACCGCAATAATCGGCAAAGGAGGCATGTCGCGAGAAGTCGCCCACTCGCTTACTGGCCGGTGCTTCTATCTCGCTTTCCCGGGAGGCTGCGGAATATTAGCTCGAGAGAGGATCGAGGAGGTCTTGGACGTGTACTACGCCGAGCTCGGCTTCACGGAAGCTGTGTGGAAGCTGCGGGTGCGAGACTTTGGCCCACTGGTGGTAGCGATAGACTCTTACGGCGAGAGCATCTACGAAACCATCCAGACGAGCTCTCGCGAGAGACTCCGTCAATAATCACCTTATCACAAGCGCACCACGATATCGAAGCGGTATCAGTCGTTTTTCTGGCTGCTTTTCATTCGCTCGTGTTTATACGCGTCAACGAGGGTCTCAAGCCGGTCAAGTCGTTCCTGTTGTTTCGCGTTGGCGATTTCCGTGTGACCTTTTTCGATCATGATCTCCAGCACATTCTTATCGATCGTTATTAGGTTGCCGGACAGCTCCATCGGGAGCTCTCGCACTGAGAATATTGGAACGTTAGCGTTGAACAACGTTTTTCGGGCCACATCAGACATCTCATTTTTCACGACGACAGCGCGTGTTCCTTTGCTGACCAACAGTTCTGCAGCGGCGACACCCCCGCCGCTTGCGTCTTCCAACAAGACGATGCTTTCAGCAAGCCCGAACTGCTCATCCGTAGCCTGAATCGCTTCTCGGTTGAAAGATTTAACGGTTTTAACGGCCTTAAGCGCCTTGGTATGCTCAGCTGCCCCGATTTGCTTGAGCTTCCGCGCGCGTTTTTGCAGGCCCTTATTGACCCTCTTGCTGTGCGCAAGTTCTGCTGAAAGGCGGTCGATTTCCTTCTGCCTGAACGTAATTTCCCTGTGTAGCTTGACGTTCTTCGCATTTTCAGACCGGACGACATCAATCTTATTCTGCAGTTTGAGAACTTTCTCGTGGCTTGACTGCAGAGATCGCTTCAGATCCACGACGTAGCTCAAAAGCCGATTGATTTGCTCATCTTGCCGTTTTATGAGCGCCTTAAGATAGAGGATATCGGGACCAAGCAGATCTTTCTCTGGGGCAGAAACCTCTCCTTGCACGCGATTATCGATCGTCGCTAGAGGCTTTTTGAGCAGATTGATGGCAGAGTCGACCGTATGTCCCCGCAAAACGAGCATCTGAAGTTCGTCGAGTCCGACCTCGGGAGGCGCTTTCCTCTCCACGTTTTCGAGCTTATTTTTGACGCTTCTGGCCGCGTCGAGAGCCGCAGCGAGCGCATCACGTTCGTGTTCGTTTGCATAGGCATAGCGCTTCGTATCGCGCAGCTTCTGTTCGACTGACAGTGATGAAACGGGCGTGTAAAGAATGGCGTTGAATGCGCGCTTTATTCGTTCAACCGTTCCAGGGGTTGGATTTTTGTCCGTAGCGATGATGATAGGGTGCCCCGACTCGATGAGCAACCCGACTAGTTCAGAAAAACCCCAGGATCGTGAGCTCGCAATGCTAATGACCTGGCCTTTCAAATCCAAAACGGCAAACGCAGTGGTTGTTCCGGGATCTATGCCGACGATCGTGTACGTCCTCTTTGTCGGGACCCGAGATCCACTGTTCTGCCGAGTGTTCGAAATTGCGCCGCACCTCCAGCGCGTCTCAAATCAGATCTTGGCTAACCTTTAAGATGCTTTGCAGCGCCCTCGTCGCGTTGTTTTACGTATGCCACAAGATCTTCTGTTCGTTTTGTTACTTGATATTTTCTGGCAAAATAGGATAACACGTTGCCAACGTCTCTATGGAGCAGCTCATCTGCGTTGGGATGCGATGCGGGTACCCATTGCGGCCAATCAATCAGCGCAACTTCTCCGTCGGCGCATACGATTACGTTGTACTCACTCAAGTCGGCGTGCACGACGCCGCGGTCATACGCAGATTTGATCTGCAGCATGATATTGTCAAGGACGGTGACTGGATTCCCAAGCGCTGTGCTGCCCATTTCGCGTCCATTAAGGAGGCCCATCACGATAACGTGTCGATTGTGTGCAATCGGCTTTGGGACAACAACGCTCTCGTAGAGGCTGGTTAAAGCCTCATATTCTCTTTCAGCCGCGAGCCTTGAAGCAAGCATCCACGAGCATCGGTCGGCCTGGCCAAAGTAGCCCCGCGATCGCTTCACATGTCGAAACGTTGTGCCCTCTCGATGGAATTTCACAATCACGATCTCACCGTTTTCGCGCTCTGCGTCATAAATATCTGACTCCTTCCCGACACCCACTTTCGATCCGAGGGATTCTATCACGTTACGCCGAACGAGCGCATCAATCCCGAGGGCATCATACCCTGTAAAGGTAAGTTTGTAGCCGACATAGTGGGCCGTTTTCCGCTGAACGAGCTTATGTTTGGAAAGCCGTCCGATTCGGTAAGCCACCTCCTCTAGTGGCAGTCGGGCATAGTTGGGCAGATTGTCAACGGGAACCCAGTCAAAAAAACGCATGGCGGTCTCGACCCCGTGCAACACCCGGAAATCGTACCGCTCCAGATCCCTAAATTCGCGTGCGATATCCTGCAGCATCTTCACAATTCGCTATTCTACCTCGAGATTTTTGCATCACGCACGATAGAACACTTTATTAGTATTTATCAGGAGACTAAGTACGAGATGAAGTGCGATAAATGTAGCGCGCCTGCCGTTCTATTTCAGAGGTATTCGGGGCTTCACCTGTGCAAGACACACTTCTTCGCCGACGTCGAAAAGAAGATCAAAAGAGAGGTGCGAAAGGAGAAAATCGAAGGGACGCTCGCAATTGCATTCAGCGGCGGCAAGGACAGCGCCGTCGCGTTGAGCGTCCTGAACGACCTTTTTTCCCATCGTGGCGTTGATATAGTAGCAATTAGCGTCGATGAGGGCATTACAGGATATCGCGAGGACGCACTCGAATCGGCTGCAATGCTTGTTGCAGAGCTCGGCGTCAGATGGAAGGTGGCGTCGTTTGAGCAGTATTTTGGTGTCAGAATCGATCGAGTGAACGAGCGACCGTGCACAGTTTGCGGCATCCTCCGGCGATCACTTCTCAACCGCCTAGCAAAGGCGGTCGGCGCCTCGATGCTTGCCACAGGGCACAATCTCGATGACGAAGCACAGACCGTACAAATGAACTACCTACGCGGAGATATCGACCGGCTGCTCAGGCTTGATCATCCAGCTAAAGAAGGACTCGTGCGGCGGGTGAAACCGCTCAAATACGTCCCTGAAAAAGAAGTGGCGCTCTACGCTATTCTTAAGGGCATTCCAATCAATCTCGACGAGTGCAGGTTTTCCGCTGGAGTTTTTAGAGCCGAGGTGCGCGACGTGCTTAACGAGCTGGAGCTTAAACACCCGGGAACCAAGTACGCGCTCGTCAGAGGTCTTGAAAGGATTTTGCAGTTGACGAATCGGCTACCGTTTGAGCTCGGTCAATGTACACGATGCAGCGAACCCGCGGTGGGGACCCTCTGCCAGAGCTGCGACGTCCTCGACAAGTTGCGGTCGATAAGTCAAGAAACGGCCACGTGAGCCTCGGATCTGCACCTTGCATTGCCAGTGCTCGAACTACTTCCGCTTACAAAATGTTGTCAATTTCGCCGTATTCGAGATCACGACTATAGTCTCTGATGCTCGTTCCCTTTTTAACGCTGCCCGCACCGTGTTTCGCGTTTTGAAACTTGAAAAGCTCGCCGTGGGTCGGCCCTAAGACTTGGGCAGATTGAACGCCCGTCACGATGGACATGACTCGCACGCGCCCCTCGTAGCCTTCCTGAACACGCGCCCCCCAGATGACGTTTGCGTTGGGATCCAACTGTGAGGTGAGTGCCTTAGAGATCTCTTCGGCCTCCTTTAGCGTTAAGTCAGGTCCGCCCGTAATATGGATCAACGCTCCTTTTGCACCGCGGAAGTCCACTTCGAGCAATGGATGGTTGAATGCCTCACGGACTACGTCTCGTGCCTTGTCTTGGCTTCCCGACTCGCCGACCAGCATGGCTGCGACGCCACCGCTGTTCATTATGGTTCTGACGTCTGCGTAGTCAAGGTTTATCAGAGATGGTTGTGTGATCGTTTCAGAGATCCCCTTTACGGTCTCTGCTATGATCTGATCCATCACCGAAAATGCGTGGTCGATCGGCAAGTTTGGCACGTAATCGAGAAGACGGTTATTATCAAGAACAATCACCGTATCGGCATCTCTCCGTAAGTCTTCAAGCCCTTCTTCGGCCTTGATCAACCGCGCGCGTTCCACGTTGAAGGGGGTTGACACCATCGCTACCACGATAGCGCCGTGAGCCTTTGCGATCTGTGCGACAATCGGGGCAGCGCCGGTACCTGTTCCGCCCCCCATCCCGGCTGTGACGAACACAAGATCGGTGTCTTTCAGGAGCGTTTCCAGCGTTCTCCGACCTAACTCGGTCGCACATCGGCCGACCTCCGGGTCGCCGCCCGCGCCTAACCCCTTGGTAATTGATTTGCCCACTAAGACCTTGATGTCCGACTCGATCATGTCTAGATGCTGTTTATCAGTGTTGAGCGCGATCGTTTCTGCTCCCTCGACTCCCATATTGTAGAGTCGGTTGACCGTGTTGTTGCCAGCTCCTCCGCAGCCTACAATGAGTATTCGAGGGGCTCCAAATTCCTCTTCATCGTCACCTTGAAGCATCTGGGGTCGCTGCTTTTCCATCTCACATCGCCGCAAAGCCTCTTCGACAATACTTTGCATATGTACCGTCACCTCTACTAAATCAAAACCGCACTTCGTTCCTTTCTGCTGAGGAGCTTCTCGTACTGGGTATCAACCAAGTCCCGAACAGCTGCTCGTATTGCTTCGCTCTTCGAGGGAAATTCTCCTGCTATTACCAGTTTGTCGATTAGTTCAAGCTGTTGTTTCGGCAATCTCAGGGTGATTCGCTCCATAGCAATTATCTGGGAGCTCTTGTGGCGTCAGCCGGAAAGCTGACTTCTGTCTGCTTGTGAGGACCACAAAAAGCTGCCATTTGTCAGACTATGTCAGTTATATGTCTGACTTCGATTCACCTTCCTACGTTATTAAACTTGCGTTATGACTTTTTTATAAAAACGAAAGATTAAAATTCCGCCACTTTAAACCGTGCACCGCAAAGTTCACCAACTTCAAGCTACCTAAAATTAGAAGCGTACAGCACTTTTACGGTCCTTAGCTGAACACAGTAAAGAATAAGTAATAACGGCAGCAATACTGTCGTTACCCGCCTTAACTCAGTCTGGCAGAGTGGTCGGCTGTAGACCGACATGTCCCCCGTTCAAATCGGGGAGGCGGGACTCATACGCAGTGACGCTCCAGTAGCTCAGCCTGGGAGAGCGCCAGACTGAAGATCTGGTTGTCCCCGGTTCAAATCCGGGCTGGGGCATTTCTACTAACTAATAGCGCCCGGAAGCGCCCTCACTTTTTCTGTTGTTCCGGCAACAGCGGCACTAACCAGTCGACGAACATCTTTTCACTCCGGCTTTGGATAAAAACAGTTCCCTGGCCGTTAAACTCCGTGACCAACACCTCGCCACCAAGAACCGTTGATTTGACGCCTCCGAAAGTCCCGATTTTCCAATCGAGGCCTTCAGTAAAACCAACAATGTGCCCGGTATCGACACGAAACCGTCCGTCGATTCGTCGTTCTTGAATGGCCCCAAAGTTCGACAAGAACACGTACCCCGGCTGGGAGACTCTGACGAAAAAGAGCCCCGTCTCGGACAAGAACCCTTTGACGCCTCCCCACTTCGTATCCAGGTCCAAACTCTCTGAGCCGGCCAAAAAGCTGTCACCTTGAACCAGCAGCGTTTCATCCTGTATCTCTCTGTATGCGATGTCTCCCACGTAGGGAGGAGCGAGACCGACGATCGCGTTGCCTTGCGCCTCAAAGGTGTTAAGGAAAATGTCTTCACTACCGAGCACGGTTCTTTTAAGCCCTCGGAGGACTCCGCCCTTAATTCCGGTGCTCACTTTGAAGTTTGTGCTCATATAGGCCATGGACCGCCTTTCAGCTTGAATGCTCTCGCCATCTGAGAGCCTGACTTCTGCGAGGCTGTACGTCGGTTTATAGTAAATTTCATATTGCATAGCATCCCCTAAACGAATTCGCCGGTTATACTTTGCGATCGCCAGTCGGTGCGATAACTCGAAAAAGCGGATTAGCACGGGAACGCGTAGAGGCGCGCCAGCCGGTGCATATTTTATAAAGTATGCAAAGGTTCTAAAGAACGTGGTTCTTTGGCGCGGATAGAGCACCTTAAGATAATACGGCTGAAAATTGCTGAACTCAGTGAGCAGATGAGGCAGAAGCGCTCAGTAACGCATTTTCAAATAAGCAAGGAGTCGCGAGCGTAGAAATAAATAGCAGCAACGCGACCGTCGTCATCGCCTACGATGATACGCTCACATCGATTTTCGACATTGAGGCCGTCGTATATGGGTTGAAGTTCAAACTCGAAGGTATCAGTTACCTCAGCTAGTTGTGATCCCGCGGCAACGACGAGCTCTCCTTCGCCAAACCACCGCGAAATCCCCTGCCGTCGCGTTAATAACTTTTATATAGCTACGCTCGCATGATCGCATGCTCGATTTTTGCGCTGGTAGTGTAGTGGTTATCACTGAGGCTTGCCAAGCCTCAAACCCGGGTTCGAATCCCGGCTGGCGCATCTAAACGTGCCGAGGTAGCCAAGTGGACTACGGCGCCAGCCTGGAGGTCACGGAATCAGACAGCTGGTGAGGCTTTCGCCTCGCAGGGGTTCAAATCCCTTCCTCGGCGTTTGTCTCATCCACCCTCCTTCTCAGCAATAACGTAAAGCTCGTCTTTTTGACCGGCCATTACTCTTAGCGTTTTGAATCCGCGCCCCTCAAATCGTTCCTTAAAATCCTCGACGGCTCTTTCTTTGGCTTTGCCTTTCAGAACCTGCAAAACGCGCCCCCCGATCTTGAGTACCGCAGAAGACTTTACGAGAAGCTCGAGTGAGTCGTTCGGTGCTGCGGTAACGTCATTTAAAATGACGTCAAAGTCCACCCCAAGACTCATAAAATTGAAAGAAAACGCGTCAGTGTAAGTTATATGCACCTTGTCGGGATAGCAGCCTATGACAGCGTCAAGGAACCGCTTGAAGGACGAACTGAACTCGACTGCATAAACCCTTTCAGCAAGCTCCGCCGCGTACCACAAGAAACCGCCTGCGCTAGCGCCGATATCTAGCACTACGTCGCCGGTTTTTATAAGCTCAAAGGCCCCTTGGATTTCCTTCAATTTCCAATAACCAGCTGGCTTGTCGACAGCGGCGGCGACAGTTACGATTTGGAGGCGCGTCACATCAAACGAAGGCTTTAAAATGGGTCTACCATCAACTGTGACAAACCCGCTCTTGATCGCCCTTTGTGCTCGAGAGCGAGATCCGATAAGTTTTTCCCGAACGAGATACGTATCCAGCCGCATGGTGTGCGCAAACTTCTTTTATGTGTCATGCATGAGTGTACAACCTAAAAACCTTTAGAAAATCGCCTGACATGTGGATTGAAGTACTCGCACGGTTTGCCAAATTTCCCGCTCAAGAGCGCGTCGCAAAGGTTTTGCTTGAGCACGGGTTCCAAGTAAACAGCGCTGGAGCGGTTGTCTCAGGCTCCATTCGAATCCCTGACACAGAGATTGCACGCGAGGCTAAAGTCGATCGACGGGCGATCGACGAGACGACTGCCACAATCTTGGGCGACGAAATGCTCAAGGACTTTTTTTCGAACATAAAGACGTTCGTTTTTCTCCGCGACGTCGCACCAGTTTTGGGACTTGGCGTCATAGTCATTACGCCGCGAGACGCTTCACAAATCGGCATTATAGAAGAGGTGGCACAAACTGTGGCAGCATGCGGCGTACGCGTCAGGCAAGCTGTGACTGACGATTCTTACTTTGTGGATGACCCGAAGCTGACGATTATCTGCGATACGCGCATTCCGGGTGCGCTTGTTGATAAGCTGTTACAACTTCCAAGTGTGAAGGGCGTCTCGATTTTTTGAACGAGTGCCCAGCCGTGCGAGTCTCGTCACAAAGAATAGGCTACCGCGCACTGAGGGCGCCCCTAACGCATCCGAGCTCCGAGTCCAAGAAGGGGCCTATTCTCGGGACAATGCCTGGCGCGTCAGTTCCCTGTTTACACACGATGGAGTGCTCCAAGATGCCAAGCCTCTCAATCGCATAAACGTCTCGACCGTGACCGGTCCGCTTGAGCACTGAGTGAATCTGTGCGCGAGTCGCATTATTAACGTTGATCCGGTCAGTCCCTTTTTTCCAGCGCCAGAGGGTGTCGATTTGGTTTTTCGTGAACTCTGCATCATTTTCTTCGACGAGTCTCACCTCAAGCGGTAAACACTGAATTAGGCCAAATCTCGAGGCGACTTGCGGAGCAGTACCCCGCCCCAACGGTTTGAGCCGGCTATGGGGCACCAAGACAAGTTTGCAGCCGGCGTCGAGGGCAACACCCTCATCATTGACCTCCGTCAGCCAAGCGCGGACAATATCGCCTCGTTGAACGTCGTGCAACTTACCGTATTTCTCCGATAGCAGGCCAGCTGCAAACTCCTCATCAGGTCCAGATACCGTCACCGAGATCCATTTCGTGAGCTTGAGCGAATGAGCGACGCGTAGGCCACTAAGGTCATTATGCAGTATCGCCTCAAAGGATCGGCTCACCTTGTTTGCTTGTCCGCAAACGAGCTGCATAAGGTGAAGCGTTCTCATTGACAGTTGCTGTCCAGACGTCGGCTCGAAGACCGATTGTCGCTGCCAAAAACTTCGTCGTGAAGGCTTCTTACTCGACGTGCCGCTGGATTTCCGTCGAGCTTAGTACGGAAGTCCGCTTCTGCCTTCTCAACACTGATTCTCCGCGTACCTTCAATGAGATTATCCACCGCTGCTACAATCTTCTGCTCGACGGTCTCCGGCATGTAATCTCCTGGAGGGAAACACAACTTTGTTGCTTCTTCCGCCGTTATCCCGGCTCCAACGTGTTTCTCAGCGATTTGGACGACGCGTTCGTCTACTCCGCAGCTGCGCAGAAGCTTTCCACCAGCGACGCCGTGTTTGATGCTGTTCGTTTTGCACCTTCCGATATCATGCAAAAGTCCGCCTATTCGGACAAGCGTTACGTCAGCATCTCCTCTCAATTTGGCAACTTCCACCGCGTATTGAGAAACAGCTTTGACGTGCCTTATGAGTCTGTCGCTGCAGCCACTGTCCTTGAGAAGCTGTAACGCTCCTTGGTAGGAGAGGAGGTTATTCGAAGGCAATTCTAAGTTCTTCCAGTTTTTGTCTCATTGCTTCGACTAAAATCGAACTGTCCTGATAATCAAGCCCAGCCTGGCATACGGGACAGACGAAATCATAGTCGCTTGCGTTTTCAAATAGAAAACGACTACAGCCGTTTTCGCACGTATAGCAAACGTTTTGCCCTTCAAAATCCAAACGTGTGTTAAGCCTTCGAATAAGCTTTTGCGCTTCTTCGTCCATGTTACGCGCGATATCGCTTAGATCGACTTTCCAGAGATACGTGAGCCATCCACTGTCCTTGTCCCTTTCACGTCGGTAGTTTGCCAGTCGATTTTCATACAGGATATATAGGGTCCGCCTCACCGTGTTTAGGTTCGTGTCTGTCTCTTGCGCGATTTTTTCGTCGGTCAGCTCATTTATAGACGCGCGTTCAATCATTTCTAGGCCGTCTTCTCCGACGAGATTCTTCAAATAGCCCCGAACTGCAACATCAGTAACCATCATACAATTTTTTAGCGTTAAAGTGTCTTATAACTAATGATGGCATCCGTGAGCGGGAAGCTCCGAGTTGAGCACACTCAGCTCCGGTATGCCTTTTTTGCGGTTTCTATGTAATGCAACGCGTTATTGAACGCGCAATCTCTCGATTTGCCATATCCGATCGCCGATATGACTGGTTTTGCGCGTTCGATTGAGGTCCCTTTTCGAGGGACGTCCATGTAATTCGCGTAGTCGCAGGTCTTCGTCACGTAAAAGTCGTGCTCTGCGAAACAGATCATGCGACATGCAAATCTGCTATATGTCGCGCGGGGCATCAGTTCGCCCTGACAGCTCTTGATATGCGCCTCAACGAGGTTGATGCCAAGTGCCCCTTCTATCGTATCGAGTGTTCCTTGAAACCGCGGGTTGATCTCGATTACGACTGGACCGTTTGCACCAATAATGAAATCGATGCCATTCGTCCCGACTAAACGAAGATCGGTCGCTACTGAATTTGAGATTTCTTCGATTTCCTTTGCATAGCTTGTTCTTAGCGGAGTCAAACTGCCACAAAAGCTAAATCGTCGCATCGGACCCAGATTCTTCAGACCAATGAGCTGTTCGTTGATTGCTATCGTGAGCGCCTGCTTTCCGGTCGACAACACCGACGCGCTCGCATCAATACCTCGGACATATTCCTCGAGAAAAAAATCATCCCAGCCGTTCTCACGATATTGCTCAATACTCCTCTGCAAGTGTTGCTTGTCTCTGACAAGAACGTTCTTAAATCCACCTGCTCCCCGTTTAGGTTTCAGAATGACGGGAAAAGACAGGTTATCTTCCAAGTCAAAATGCTGAGGGACAGGATAGCCTAAGGATTGAAGCTTGTCCCTCAGACGGTCTTTGTTATTGACGAAGCTCGAAAGTGATGGAGAATTCCCCGCTGTCCGCGGGATATCAAGCGTCTCAAACCCAGCGGCTAATATCGCGTGATCGTAGGCGAGGCCCCTCACGAGCGCTTTCACACCTGTATAATCCGCGTCGGTAATTACTCCAGGAAATTCATCTCTGATGAAACGCGTGACATCGCCGCATTTAATCAAGTCACTGTCTTCATAATGGCTTACGGATTCGACGTAAAACCCTGCTCGTTTAGCCGAGCACATGATGTGCCTCGTGTTGTATCCGACGACCAGAACTCGCAGCGGTTCGCCACTTCGACTGGAAGTGCTAATTGATCGGCTCAGAACGCTTAACACCTACCTTTTCGTTAAGGTTGCCGACAATCCTCGTTCTGCCCGAAAACTCTGCCGCGAGCTCTTGACCACTCTGCACGCGATCGAGGAAGATGCTTAATGCTGCAATCTCTGAGTGCGGTTGGTTAGTAATCGCCACGTTGTAGTCCGCGAGTCTGAACAGATCTGGAGGCACCTTTTCCGCCCCTACAACGACCATAAGTCTCTCAGTTTCAAGGTGATTAATGACATTTGGCAGGTTCTGTCCGTACATCGTTAAGTGCACTACGGTCCCCCGGTCATGTTTCCATTTCGCGATCTCCTGCCTCCAGTTTACCTGGTCGCGAATCCAGAAGTTGCCGCCCCAGCGTTGCACGACGTCACGGATTGTAGAGACGACGGAGCGGTCAGAAGCTGCAAGAAGCATTCCTTGGGCTCCTAACGCTCTCGAGCATAGACCGACGTGCGTTGTAACGCGTCGATCGCGGTCGATTCTGTGACCCACTCTTAAAACGACGATTTCCATGGAGATGCTTTGCCCTGAGCTTTGCTAATCAGGGGACACATCTTAAGTAAATTGTATATCGTACATAAAGATAGCAGTGTCCAGCCGGAACATGAACGTGAACCGAATTTTGCATCACAAAAAAGCGGTCGCTGCGATTTGGATTCTGCTTATCCTTTTTCCCAACCCTGCGTTGCTGCCACTAAACGTCTACCGTTTCTTCGAGATGCCGACTCGGCCAACAAATGACGTGCAGCTCGTAGCAGATTCGCTCCCGGCAAATGCGACAGCGATCGAGCGCTATGTGGACAGTCACATTCATTATGCCTACGATTTTCAAGCCTATGGCGCCGTTTGGTGCCTTCCCACCCCCAGCGACGTTCTCAAAGCACAGCAAGGAGACTGTAAGTCGAAAGCCGTCCTACTTACAAGCTTGCTTGAAGCGAAACAGATTCCACACACAGTCAAGGTCTCGCCCGTGCATTTCTGGGTCGACTACGACGGCAAACTGCGAACCAACTTTACCGAGCAATACGAAACAACTCAGGTTGCCTTCGCCGAAAATGGCCAATTCAAACTCCCAGACGAGACAAATGCGTTACTCTATCTAAACGTGTACAAAGACTTAGCGTGGACGTCAATGCCACTGCTCAGAAAGATGGCGCTCATAACGGGGCTTGTCCTAATCATTCAGTTCGGGCACTTCGAAGGGTTCAAAAAACGATGGCGAGATTATGTGAGTAGCCTTTGCCAACTTTGCCTTGTATGTGAAATTGCCGCACAGCTTTAGGCGAGCGGTAGAAATACGTATATATCACGCCACAAATCACACAATTGGCTGCGAAAAGCGCGGGGGTTGCCAAGCCAGGTCAAAGGCGATAGGTTCAGGGCCTATTCTCGTAGGAGTTCGTGCGTTCAAATCGCACCCCCCGCATATCGAATCGCGCGAAGTCGATCTGGGCCGGCGATTATTTTTCATCTGTAACTGAGGAATACTCCACTGCTTTCTCCAATAGACTTAACCGCTACGACGTTCAAAACTAAGGGGGTATTGAAAATGAGCAACGCTGACACTAACAATGCTTCCCGCTTGACAGAAAAACACTGCGTTCCATGCGAGGTCGGCACGCAACCTTTTGATCTTGAGACCGTTCAGGGCCTATTGCCCATGGTGCCTCAGTGGAAGCCGGACGACGACGTTAAGAAAATCGTGCGAAGTTTCAGATTTAAAGACTTCGTCGAATCAATGCGCTTTATCAATAAAGTGGCAGAACTAGCAGAAGAAGAAGGCCACCATCCAGACATC